>Ga0138256_10008285_pt1 | contig 10926 bp, 11 predicted proteins | sample KNB2016incub_MG_FD_105486 | JGI IMG/M metagenome (GOLD analysis project Ga0138256, IMG submission 105486) | Active sludge microbial communities from wastewater in Klosterneuburg, Austria - KNB2014incub_MG | ecosystem: Engineered > WWTP > Activated sludge > Unclassified | place: Austria... | reverse complement strand
TGCGGGCGATTGACGCCAACGTCCTCGTCCGCCTGCTGGCCCGCGATCGGCAAGAGCAAGCCGCGCTGGCCGACGCCTTCGTCGCGCCGGGCGCCTGGGTTTCGCATCTGGTGCTGGTCGAAGCCGTTTGGGTGCTGGAATCAGTCTACGAACACCGCCCCGCGCAGATCGCCGACGCGCTGGAACTGCTGCTCGAGCACGAAAGCCTGATACTGCAGGATGCCGACATCGTGGCGGCCGCGCTGGCGCAGTTGCACCGCAAGGCGTGCCTAGGGTTTTCGGACTGTCTGATCCTCGAAGTCGCCCGCAAGGCGGGCCATGTGCCGCTGGGCATCTTCGATCGACAACTCGCCCGGCTGGACGGCGCCGAGAAGCTGTAGCGCCCTTGCAGGTGCGCGCGAACGCACGCGCCTTGCGTCCTCGCGCGGCGCTCAATGCGCCGCGTGCACCGACAGCAGCTTCTCCAGATGCTCCGGATTCGCGCGCAGCGTCGCGCTGTCGCTCTCGTGGACGACGGCGCCGCGGTCGAGGACGACGGCGCGGTGCGTCATGCCGAGGATCAGGCGAGGGTTCTGCTCGACGATGATCGCCGACAGCCCCTCGTCGCGCACGACGCGCCCGATCGAGCGCAGCAGTTCCTCGACGATGATCGGCGCGAGCCCTTCGAGCGGCTCGTCGAGCAGCAGCAGCTTCGGGTTGAGCACCAGCGCGCGCGCGACGGCGAGCATCTGCTGCTCGCCGCCCGAGAGTTGCGTGCCGAGCAGCGCGCGCCGCTCCTCGAGCCGCGGGAACATCTCGTAGGCGCGCGCCAGCGTCCACGGCCCGGGGCGCGCGACGGCGGTGAGGTTCTCCTCGACCGTCAGCGACTTGAAGATGTTGCGCTCCTGCGGCACCCAGCCGATGCCGGCCTCGGCGCGGCGATAGGGCGGCAGCGCGGTCACGTCGCGGCCGGCGAGCTCGATGCGCCCGGCGTGGCGTCGCGTCACGCCGACGATCGTGTTCATCAGCGTCGTCTTGCCGGTGCCGTTGCGGCCCAGCAGCGCGAGCGATTCGCCGGCCGCGAGCGTCAAGTCGATGCCCTGGATCACGACGGCCTCGCCGTAGCCGGCGCGCACGCCGGCGAGCCGCAGCAACTCAGTCATGACCTTCTCCGAGGTAGACGGCCTTGACGCGCGGGTCGGTCGAGATCGATTGCACGTCGCCCTCGGCGAACACGGCGCCGTTGACGAGCACCGACACCGTGCGCGCGAAGTTGAAGACGAGGTCCATGTCGTGCTCGATCAGCAGCACCGAGACGTCGGCCGGCAGCGCGTCGATGGTCTCGAAGATCTCCTGGCGCTCGCCCTCGGGCACGCCGGCCACCGGCTCGTCGAGCAGCAGCACGCGCGGCCGGCACGCGATGGCGATCGCGATCTCGAGCAGACGGCGCTTGCCGTAGGGCAGCACGACGGTCTTGCGGTCCATCACGTCGTCGAGGCGGAACTGGCGCAGCAGCCGATCGCAGGTCTCGGCCACCACGGCGTCGCGGCCGAGCGGCCGCCACCAGCCGGTGCTGGCGCCGCGCTGGTTCGTCACCGTCAGCGCGAGCGACTGCAGCGGCGTCAGCTCGTTGAACAGCTGGTTGATCTGGAAGGTGCGCACCAGGCCGCGGCGCACGCGCTTGTGCTGAGCCAGCGTCGTGATGTCCTCGCCCAGCAGCGCGATCGAGCCGGCGGTCGGCTCGAGCACGCCGGTCAGCAGGTTGATCAGCGTCGTCTTGCCGGCGCCGTTGGGCCCGATCAGCGCGTGACGCGCGCCCTGCTCGACGCGCAGCGACACGTTGTCGGTCGCCGTCACGCCGCCGAAGCGCTTGACGAGGCCTTTGGTTTCGAGAACCACGGCGCTCATCGCGTGCTCCCGCCGCGCCACCACGTCCACGGCCGGATCAACCTCTCGCGGCCGACCAGCATCAGCACGATGAGGAACAGGCCGATCCAGAACGTCCAGTATTGCGGCGTCCAGGCCGAGATCAGGTCCTGCAGCAGCTTGAAGATGATGGCGCCGAAGATGCCGCCGTAGAGGTAGCCGGTGCCGCCGATCACGAGCATCAGCATCACGTCGGCGCTCTGGTGAAAGGCCAGCACGTCGAGCGACGCGAAGGCGAAGCCCGTCTTCTGCGCCGACAGTGCGCCGGCCGCGCCGGCGAGGCCGGCGGCGACGGTGTAGACCGCCGCCAGCCGCGCGTTGACGGCCAGGCCGATCGACGCCGCGCGCAGCCGGTTGTCGCGCAGCGCCTGCAGCGACACGCCGAACGGCGATTTGACGACACGCCGCGCGAAGTAGACGCCCACCGCCAGCACGACGAGGCAGTAGGCGTAGGCGACGCGGCCCTGCAGGTCGAATTCGAAGCTGCCCAGCAGCGGCGCCATCTGCGCGCCCTGCAGCCCGTCGGCGCCTCCGGTGATGTGGTCGAGCTTGTTGGCCAGCTCGAACAGCACCAGCGCGAGGCCCAGCGTGACCATCAGCCGCGTCAGGTCGGAGCCGCGCATGATCAGCACGCTGGACAGCGCGCCGGCGACGGAGGACACCGCAATCGCGACCACGAGGCCCACCAGCGGATCCGGCATCACGTGCGTGGCGAACAGCGCCGCGCCATAGGCGCCGACGCCGAAGAATGCGGTGTGGCCGAGCGAGACGATGCCGGCGTATCCGAGCACCAGGTCGAGCGAGATCGCGAACAGCGCGAGGATCGCGATCTCGGTCAGCAGCGGCGTGTGCGCCGGCAGCAGGAACCACGAAGCGGCGGCAGCGACAGCGAGCGCGAATTCCCACCAGCGCCAGCGGGCTTGACTGCGCAGCGAGATGACTGCCCCTTGCCCGACGGGTACATCGGTCGATCCCTTGAGCGGATCGCGGGCCGGCTTGGGGCGGCCCGGCGCTCGGTCCGCGACACGAGAATCACTCATCGCGACACGGCCCTCGCGAACAGCCCCTGCGGGCGCCATACCAGGATCAGGATCATCAGGCTGTAGACGATGAAGGCGCCGAGCTTGGGCACGTAGTACTTGCCGGCCACGTCGGCGATGCCCAGCAGCAGCGCGGCGAGCAGCGGGCCGGTGATCGTCGTCGTGCCGCCGACCGAGACGACGATCAGGAAATAGATCATGAACTTGAGCGGGAACGTCGGGTCGAGCCCGAGCACCTCGGCGCCGAGCGCGCCGCCCAGGCCCGCGAGCCCCGAGCCGACGGCGAAGGTCACGAGGAAGATGCGGTTGACGTTGAGCCCCAGGCCGCTGGCGACGCGCGGATCGTCGACCGACGCGCGCAGCCGGCTGCCGAAACGCGTGCGCGTGAGGATCCACTGCAGCGCCAGCGTCAGCACGGCGCACACGACGATGATGAACAGGCGGTACTTGCCGACGTCGACGTAGGGCAGGTCGAAGCGGCCCTGCAGCCACACCGGCAGCTGGATGATCTGCTGGCGCGCGCCGAGGAAGTAGTCGACCGCGGCAACCGCCATGAAAACGAGTCCGATCGAGAACAGCACCTGGTCGAGGTGCGGACGGGCGTACATCGGCCGGTACAGCGTGCGCTCGAGCAGCGCGCCCGCGGCCGCAGCGAACAAGAAGGCCGCCGGCAGGCACCACAGGAACGGCACGCCGAGCCGCTCCATCAGCAGCACGGTGACGTAGCCGCCCGCCATCGCGAACGCGCCATGCGCGAGGTTGATGAAGTTCATCAGCCCCAGCGTCACGGCCAGCCCTACGGCGAGCACGAACAGCAGCATGCCGTAGGCGATGCCGTCGAACAGAAGGGTCAGCATGCGGCAGGAACTCGCAAAAAACAGCCCGGTCTCGCCCGGGCTGCGTGCGTCGCGCGGAGATCGATCCTCACTTCGTCTTGGCCGGATCCTTGACGCTCTTGACGACGTCGAACTCCACGTTCCAGAGCTCGTTGTTCATCGCCGCGACGCGCTCGACCTTGCGGATGTAGACATCCTGCACCACGTCGCGCGTCTGCGCGTCGATCATGATCTGGCCGCGCGGGCTCTCGAACACCTGGCCCTTCATCGCATTGAGCAGCGCCTCGCCGCCCTGGCCCTTGGTCGCCTTCAGCCCTTCGAGGATGACGCGCATGCCGTCGTAGCCGCCGACGCCGTGGAAGTTGGCGCGCAGGCCGTTGTTGGCCTTGGCGATGTCGGCGACGTACTTCTTGTTCATCGCCGACGGATGCGCGGCCGAGTAGTGGAACGAGGTGACGACGCCGAGCGCCGCCTCGCCCATGCCGTTGAGAATGTCGTCGTCGGTCACGTCGCCGGTGGCGATCAGCTTGATGCCCGCCTGCGCCAGCCCGCGCTCGGCGAACTGCTTCATGAACGCAGCGCCGACGCCCGACGGCAGGAACACGAACAGCGCGTCGGGCTTGGCGTCGCGCACGCGCTGCAGGAACGGAGCGAAGTCCGGGTTGGCGACCGGCACGCGCAGCTCGGCCGTGACCTTGCCGCCGTTGAGCAGGAACTGGCTCTTGAACCACTTCTCGGCGTCCTGGCCCGGGCCGTAGTCCGACACCAGCGTGACGACGTTCTTGATGCCGTTCTTGGCGGCCCAGTCGGCGATCGGCGTCGTGATCTGCGGGATCGTGAAGCCGCTGCGCACGATGAACGGCGAGCGCTCGGGAATCACCGACGTGGCCGCCGCCATCACGACCATCGGCGTCTTGCTCTGCGTGGCGATCGGCGCGGTGGCGAATGCCAGCGGCGTGAGACCGAAGCCGGCCAGCGCGACGACCTTGTCGTTGACGATCAACTCCTGTGCGATGCGCCGCGTCTGGTCGGCAACGCCGCCGTCGTCTTTCAGGATCACCTCGACCTTCTTGCCCGCCACCTTGTCGCCGTGGCGCGCCATGTAGAGCTTGACGGCGGCGTCGATCTGGCGGCCCGTCGACGCGAACGGCCCCGTCATCGGCAGGATCAGGCCGATCTTCAGCGACTCCTGCGCGACGGCCTGAGGCGCGATGCCGGCCAGCGCGAGCGCCGCGGCGGCGGCAAGGGTCTTCAGGGTGTGGCGTTTGCTCATGAGTGATCCTCGAATCGAGTCAGTGTCCGTGGATGGAAGCGCGGCGCGTCAAGCGTCGGGCCGGTACGACGAATCCAGCACCACGCCGCCGCCGCTGATGCGCGAGACGCAGGTGCACAGGCGCCGATTCTGTTGTTTCTCTTCGGCGCTGAAGAACACGTCGCGGTGGTCGACTGTACCGGCGACGGAGACGATGTCCATTGCGCACAACCCGCATTCGCCGCGCCGGCAGTCGTGGAGCGTTTCGACGCCGGCGGCCTCCAGCACGTCGAGCAGGCTGCGGTCGGCCGGCACCTGCAACTCGAGTCCGTGGCGCGGCAGCCTGATCCAGAACGCCTCGGCCGCGTGCGCGCCGCTGTTGCCGAAGGTCTCGAAGCGCAGCAGCGCCGGCGGCCGGCCGGCGCGCTGCCACGCCGCCTTGACGGCATCGAGCAGCGGGATCGGCCCGCACACCAGCGCCTGGGCCTGCGGATGCAGGCGCGCGATCTCGGCGTCGATGTCGATGCGCCGACCGGCATCGTCGGCGACCAGCGACAGCCGCTCGCCGAGCGATGCACGCAGACGATCGCCGTAGGCGAATTCGGCATCGCTGCGCGCGGCGTAGACGAGGCGCAGGTCGGCACCGCGCGTGGCCAGCGTGGCCGCCATGCCCACGAGCGGCGTGATGCCGATGCCGCCGGCCATCAGCAGGTACTGCGGCGCGCCGAGCGCCAGTTCGAAGTGATTGTTCGGCTCGCCGATGCGCAGCTCGTCGCCGGTCTCGAGGCCCCACATCCAGCGCGAGCCGCCGCGCCCCGGGTCGGCGCGCTTGACGGCGATGCGGTAGATCTCGGCCTCGGGCAGGCCGATCAACGAATAGGAGCGCGTCTCCAGCCGCTCGCCGATCGCGACCTGCACGTTGAGGTGGCTGCCGACGCTCCACGGCCGGACGCCGCCTTCGGGCCGCAATTCGAACTCGCGCACCGTCGGCGTCAGGTCGCGATGGGCGCGCACCGTCGCCGGATGCCACTGGTCGTTGTTTCGCATGGGGTGAACTCAGCCGGCGCCGGGCCGCTCCCGAGCCGGCTGTGCGCCTCCTCGGGGGACAGCGAATGAGATGAGCGTGGGGGTCGTCATCATCAGCGCGCCGAGCGGCGGCGGATCAGGCTCGCGCCGGGCACGAGCGTCATCGACTTGTGATCGCGCAGCGCCTGCTGCAGGTTCTGGCGCGCGATGCGCGCGTGCTCGCGCATCAGGCCCTCGGCGCGCGCGCCCTCGCGGCAGCGGATCGCGTCGAGCACGGCTCGGTGCTGTTCCTGCGCGATCAGCAGGATGTCGCGCGCGCGCGGGCCGACCGCCTGCGCCATCACGAAGCCGTTGGGCGACGCGAACGGCAGCGTGACGGCGCGCTCGATCTGGCGCGCAACGAGCGGGCTGCCCGCCATCTCGGCGAGCAGTTCGTGGAAGCGCTTGTTCTGCTGCACGTAGACGGTGAAGGTGTCGTCGCTCAACGCCGGCTGCGACAGCGCGTCGTCGATGCGTTCGAGACAGGCGTCGGCCTCGGCCAGCAGCACCGGACTGACGCCGCGCTCGGCGGCGAGCCGCGCCCCCAGGCCTTCGAGCGTGCCACGCACTTCGATGGCATCGTGGATGTCGGCCTCGGAGAAGTCCTTTACCGCATAGCCGCCGGCCGGCAGCGCTTCGAGCAACCCTTCCTCGGCGAGCTTGACGAGCGCCATGCGCACCGGCGTGCGCGACACGGCGAGCCGCTCGACGAGGGTCAGTTCGGCGATGCGCGAACCCGCTTTCAGCTCGCCACCGAGGATCAGCTCGCGCAGCCGCAGTTGCGCGCGCACCGTCTGCGAGACGGCCGGCGCCGCAGCGGCATCGGCATCGGCAGCGCCGGCTTCGTCGGCGGCAGTTGCGAGCGTCGTCATTGCGCAGCCCTGAACGCTGCGCGCTCCGGGATGAGCGCTTGGGGGCGGCCCGGGGGGCTCATCGGGCATCCTCCGGCCTGACGGCCTGCGGAATTCGCCTTGGGGCGGCCCGGCGACATCATGCCGCGGGGCGCAGCGGAATCGTGCGCTGCGCCGGCACCTCGGCGGCGACCATCTTGTCGATCAGCCGGCGCATCCACATCGAGCCGGCGTCGATGTTGAGGTTGTAGAAGGTGTAGCCGGGGTGCTCGTCGATGGCGCGCTGCTGCGCCTCGAGCACGGACTCGTCCTCGCGGAAGATCGTCGCGACGCCTTCGCGCAGCTCGTGCGTCAGGCGCTGCTCGCCCAGGCTGTAGTTGCGAGCGAAGGCCCAGAAGTAGTGGCAGGTCTTCTCGGTCTCGGGCGTGATGGTGTTGAGCACGTAGCCGTTGACGCCCTGCGAGCGGTCGCCGTCGGGGGCGCCGCTGCCTGCCGGCGCGACGCCGACATCGATGGCGATCGTCGCCGGCGCCTCGAAGCGGATGATCTGCCAGCGGTCGACCTTGCCCTGGTAGCCGCGTGCGTGCCGGATCTGGCCGGCCCAGAACGGCGGCGGATCGATGTCCGTCATCCAGCGCGTGACGGTCGCGGTGCGGTCGCCGTGCGTCGCGACGAACGGCGCCTCGGCGACGGCGCGGTTGCCGATGCTCGTGCCGTGCACGAAGGCCTCGTGCGTCAGGTCCATCAGGTTGTCGAGCACGAGGCGGTAGTCGCACTTGACGGGGATCATCTTGCCGTCGCCGGCCCACGCCGGGTCGTCGTTCCAGTGCAGGTCGGGGATCAGCTTCGGGTCGGCCTGCTGCGGGTCGCCCGGCCAGACCCAGACGAAGCGGTGCTTCTCGACGACGGGAAACGCGCGCACGCAGGCCGACGGGTTGATCGTCTGCTGCGACGGCATGTGGACGCAGCGGCCGTCGGCGTTGAACACCAGGCCGTGGTAGCCGCAGGTCAGGTCGTCGCCGTCGAGGCGGCCCATCGAGAGCGGCAGGAGGCGGTGCCAGCAGGCGTCTTCCAGCGCGACGAGGCCACCGTCGAGCTTGCGGTAGAGGACGAGCTTGTGCTCGCAGATCGTGCGCGCCAGCAGCGCGCGCTTGACTTCGACGTCGTACGCTGCGGCATACCAGGCGTTCAGCGGAAACGGCTTCATTGCATACTCGTTGTATACAGAGATCGAAGATTAAGCCTCCTGCGCGGTACTTTCCAATCGGGTTTACCCGGAATTCAAGGCGTGCTGTGTATTCATCGTGGCTGCTGATTGCGCGCCGCTATCATCGCCGGATTCACGAAGGAGACTGCGATGAGCCTGCGCACCCGCCCGCCGTTCCGAGCCGACCACGTCGGCAGCTTCCTGCGCCCGAAGTACCTGCTCGACGCGCGCGCGCAGGCTGCCGCCGGTGAGATCACGAGGGAGCAGTTGCGCGCCGCCGAGGACCAGGCGATCACGGAGGTCGTCAGGATGCAGGAGGACGTCGGCCTGCAGTCGGTCACCGACGGCGAGTTCCGCCGCACCTATTTCCACATCGACTTCCTCGAGCAGCTCGGCGGCGTCAAGACCGACATTCCCGTCACGATCAGGAAGGCCGACGGCACGGAAGAGCTGGCGCCGCCGGTGATGCGCGTGATCGACAAGGTGCGCCACGCCAGGGACATCCAGCGCGCCGACTTCGAGTACCTCAAGAGCCAGGTGTCGGCCGGACGCACGCCGAAGGTGACGATCCCGTCGCCGACGATGCTGCACTTTCGCGGCGGGCGCGCAGGCATCAGCAAGGACGCCTACCCCGAGCTCGAGCCCGACTTCTACGACGACGTGGCCAAGGCCTACGGCGACGAGCTGCGCTCGCTCGCCGCGGCCGGCTGCACCTACGTGCAGATGGACGACACCAACCTCGCCTACCTGTGCGACGAGAAGATGCGCGAAGCAGCGCGCCAGCGCGGCGACGATCCCAACGAGCTGCCGCACCGCTACGCGAAGTTCATCAACAAGGTCGTCGCGCAGAAGCCCGCCGGCATGACGCTGGCGATGCACCTGTGCCGCGGCAACTTCAAGAGCACGCACGCGGCGGCCGGCAACTACGAGCCGGTGGCCGAGGCGCTGCTGTCGGAGATGGAGCTCGACGCCTACTTCCTCGAATACGACGACGAGCGCTCGGGCGACTTCCGGCCCCTGCGCCACCTCGGCAAGGACCGTATCGTCGTGCTCGGCCTGGTGACGACGAAGTTCGGCACGATGGAGAGCAAGGACGAGCTCAAGCGCCGCATCGACGAAGCCACGAAGTACGCGCCGCTGGAGCAGTTGTGCCTGTCGCCGCAGTGCGGCTTCTCGAGCACTGTGCACGGCAACAACATCGCCGTCGAGGCGCAGCGCGCCAAGCTGCGCCTCGTGGTCGAGACGGCGCAGGAGGTCTGGGGGAACTGACGACCCTTCGGCCGGTGGGTACAGCGGCCGATCCCCGTGGGGATCGCGGGCCGGCTTGGGGCGGCCCGGCGCTCGGCCGCGCGCCGCGGCTGCGCCACCCTACTCGCGCCGTTGCCGCGCCACCTTCTGCAGCAGCTCGATCAGCATCGCGCGCTCGGCGCTGCTGAGGTTGCGCAGGTCGTTCTCCATCGAAGGAGTCAGGTCGCGCGCCTTCCTGGCGACCTGCTCGCCCTGGCGCGTCAGGTGGATCAGCTGCGAGCGGCGGTCGGTCTCGCTGCGCACGCGCGTGACGAGTTCGCGCTGCTGCAGGCCGTCGAGCAGCAGCGTCAGGTTCGGCGCCGAGACGTGGAGGGTCCGGCACAGCTGCTTGGGCGTGACGGCGTCGTTGACCAGCAGCAGCATCAGGATCGAGTACTCGACGGGCTTGAGCTTGAGCGGCGTGCCGACGGCGCGCATGTAGAGCCGCCTCGTCGTGATGACCGCCAGCGTGACGTGGTAGCCGATCACCGACGCGAGCACGCCCTCGTCGAGCGTGTCGTGAGCGTCGGCCTGCGCCGCCATCGCGCCCGCCGCGCCGCTCACGCCGCGGCGCCGCCCTTGGCGCCGAGATAGGTCTCGACGACGCGCGCGTCCTGCGCCAACTCGCCGGCAGGCCCGTCGAGCGCGATCTCGCCCATCTCGAGCACGTAGCCGTGGTCGGCGACTTCGAGCGCGGCGCGCGCGTTCTGCTCGACGAGCAGGATCGTCACACCGGTGGCGCGCAGGCTGGCGATCGTCGTGAAGATGTCGCGCACGACGAGCGGCGCGAGGCCGAGGCTGGGCTCGTCGAGCATCAGCAGCGCCGGCCGCGACATCAGCGCGCGGCCGAGCGCGAGCATCTGGCGCTCGCCGCCCGACAGCGTGCCGGCGAGCTGCGTGCGGCGCTCCTTGAGCCGTGGAAACAGCGTGTAGACGCGATCGAGGTCGTCGGCCGAGTCCTTGGCGCCGGCGCGCACTCGCCGCCACGCGCCCAGGCGCAGGTTGTCGACCACCGGCATCGACCCGAACAGCGCGCGCTGCTCGGGCACCAGCGCGATGCCGTCCTGCACCCGGTCTTCGAGCGCGCGGCCGGTCAGCGGTTCGCCGCGAAAGCGCACCTCGCCGCGCGACGGCAGCACGCCCATCAGTGCGTTGAGCAGCGTCGATTTTCCGGCGCCGTTGGGGCCGATCACGGTGATCACGCTGCCCGGCGCGGCGCTCAGGTTCAAGCCGTGCAGCACCTCGGCGCGGCCGTAGCCGGCGTGCAGGTCGCGGACGGAAAGAAGGGGCTCGGCCATGGTCGTACTCAATGTTCCGTGCCGAGGTAGGCGGCGCGCACCGCCGGGCTGGCCTGCACGACTTCGGGCGTGCCCTCGATCAGCTTGGTGCCGAACTCCATCACGACGACGCGATCCACCAGCCCCATCACCAGATCCATGTCGTGCTCGACGAGCAGGATGCTCATGCCCTCGCCGCGCAACTG
>Ga0138256_10008282_pt1 | contig 10930 bp, 4 predicted proteins | sample KNB2016incub_MG_FD_105486 | JGI IMG/M metagenome (GOLD analysis project Ga0138256, IMG submission 105486) | Active sludge microbial communities from wastewater in Klosterneuburg, Austria - KNB2014incub_MG | ecosystem: Engineered > WWTP > Activated sludge > Unclassified | place: Austria... | reverse complement strand
TGGCCAATGCCGCCGCGCGTGAAGTGGGCGGATGACACGCTGCTCGTCACCGAGTGTCGTGACTTGATGGTCGGACTTTACGATCGCATCCAGATTCCCGGCGTGACTGCACTGCTCGAACCAATCGCGCCGGTGGATTCAGTCGAAGCCGAGCGGATGTTTATGGATCGGTTTGAAAGTCTAACGTCGATTCGATGAACGACTCCATGAGATCAGTCAGGTGACGACGGATACGCGTCAGTTCATTACGATGCATAGATGCCGTTCCCCACGCTGCGCGATTTTGTTGACCATCTCGAACGCAACAACGAACTCGCGCGCGTCAGCGCGAGTGTCGATCCGATTCTCGAACTCGCTGCAATCTCTGATCGTGTGATGAAATCACCCGCACCCCACGCGCACAGTGAGCGTGATAAATCCGATGGCGCGAAGCTCGGTGGGAAAGCGATTTTGTTTACGAACGTCAAAGGCAGTTCAATTCCGCTCGTCATCAACACCTTCGGCAGCTACTGGAGAATTTGCGAAGCCCTCGGCGGAAAATCGTTGGATGAAATCGCAGAACGCGTTGGTGCGCTGCTCAAGCCAGAGGTGCCGACGGGGCTGCTCGACAAAATGAAAAAAGGCTTCGACATGCTGAAGCTCGGGCAGATTTTTCCTAAATCCGTTCGCTCGGGAATATGCCAGCAGGTTGTGCTGGAAGGCGATCGCGCGGATTTGTCGATGCTGCCGATCATCCAGTGCTGGCCGCTCGATGGTGATCCGAAGTCGGATCAACGACGACATTCAAACTCATCGACGATCGACCCAAAACAAAACGGCCGCTACATCACGCTTGCAGGGATCTACACGCGCGATCCGGATGACACGCACAAAAACATTGGCATGTATCGCGTTCAAGTCCACGGCCCGCGACTCTGCGCGATCCACTGGCACATGCACCACGACGGCGCGCGACATTTCGAAATGTGGAAGGCTCGCGGTGAAAAAATGCCACTTGCGATTGTGCTCGGTGGTGAAAGCGTTTTGCCTTATGCAGCAACGGCTCCGTTGCCGCCGAACGTCACCGAACTTCTGCTTGCGGGTTTTCTGAATGGTGGTGGAATCGAACTCGTCAAATGCAAAACGATCGATCTCGAAGTCCCCGCCAATGCCGAAATCGTCATCGAAGGTTACGTCGATCCAACTCAAACCCTCTACGAAGGCCCCTTCGGCGATCACACCGGATTTTATTCACTTGCCGATCAGTATCCGGCCTTTCACGTCACTGCGATGACGCATCGGCGCGATCCAATTTATCCGACCACGATTGTCGGCAAACCGCCGATGGAAGATTACTTTCTCGGCAAAGCCACCGAACGGATTTTCCTGCCGCTATTGAAAATGCTCGTGCCCGACATCATCGACTACAACCTGCCGATGAGCGGGGCGTTTCATCACTGCGCGATCGTGCGAATCAAAAAGTCGTATCCGCAACAAGCGCGGCGAGTCATGCACGCGATCTGGGGTGCGGGCCAGATGTCGTTCACGAAGTTCATCGTCGTGGTGGATGAGCATGTGGATGTCCACGATGAGCAGCAGGTTCTCTTCCAACTATTCGCGAACACCGATCCGCTGCGCGATTGTGAGATCGTGAAGGGGCCGATCGACATTCTCGATCACGCGTCGATCGAGTACGGGTGGGGCGGGAAGATCGGATTCGATGCGACGCGAAAGTTGTCGGGCGAGGGGCAGGTTCGAAACTGGCCACTTGAATTGGAATTTGATGAAGCGACGAAATCGTTGGTTGAAAAACGATGGAAGGAATATGGGATTGGTTGAGCGAGATTCTCAATGACTGATTAAGCAGTCATCGCCGAAGCTTGAGCTATTGATGCAATCCGCTCATCAATCACACGGCATTCACGATTCCGAGAAAGCTTTCGGCCTTGAGCGATGCGCCGCCGACGAGCGCTCCGTCAACGTCTGGCTGGCCAAGCAGACCTTTGGCATTTTCCGGTTTCACGCTGCCGCCGTACTGGATTCGGACTGAGTCGGCGAATGATTTTCCGTACGTCTGCGTAAGTTCAGATCGAATGAAGGCGTGAACTTCCTGAGCTTGTTCATCAGTTGCAACGCGTCCCGTTCCGATTGCCCAGACCGGCTCGTATGCGATGACCAGTTTTGCTGCGTCGGTGAGAGTCGTCGGTAACTCTTTGAGCTGCGCGCGGACGACATCAAGCGTTTGATTCGCATCGCGCTCTTCAAGTTTTTCGCCGACGCAGTGAACGAGGATCAATCCAGCATCGAGCACTGCTTTCGCTTTCTTCGCGAGCAATTCACTTTTTTCGCCCAGGACGTGACGACGTTCGCTGTGTCCCACCAAAACAAATTTCACGCCGAGATCGATGAGCATCGTCGCGCTGATTTCGCCAGTGAACGCGCCATCTTTTTCGAAATACAAATCCTGCGCGCCGAGCAGTACGTTCGATCCTGAAATCGCTTGCGCAACAGCATCGAGATAAACAAACGGCGGGGCGATGCCGATGTCGGCGCTGCTTGTGCTGGATGCGATCGATTTCGCCAGCGCGATGGCGGACGATTTCGTGGTGTTCATTTTCCAGTTGCCGGCGATGAAAGGCTTGCGCATTGGGTTGTGGATCGTGGATTGTTGAATGTCGAAGTCTGACAGGAATCGACGATCGATTCCGAATCTGCTTCAACAATCCACAATCCACTCTCCACAATCAACTATCAAACCGTTGAAACGGTGGCGCCGTTCGAGGCTGCCGATGGCCCGCCGCCGCCCAAGGCGATCACGCGGTACTCGTACACCACTCCGCCGAATGCGCTGGTGTCTTCGTAGCTCGTCACGTTCGCGCCGACGGTGGCGAGGTCTTCCCAGATCCAGCCTGCGTATCGGCGTTCGATCTTGAAGGCGGTTTCGTTGTTGCTGTTATCCGACCAGGTCAACGACACGCGACTCTGACTCGAGAGCCACGCGGCGATGAGTGAGGTCGGCGTTGCGGGGATGCCTGTTCCGCCTGGTGTCGTAACGGTGGCAGTGTTTGAGTACGTGCTGAAAGTCGAACCCGCGCCGGCAGCGCGCACGCGGTACTCGTACACCTTGCCGGCGGTCGTTGTGGTGTCGAGATAGGTGGTGATGTTCGCGTTCGTCGTTCCGATCTGTGCGAAGGTTTCACCGACCAGACGCCGTTCGATGCGGAAGCCGGTTTCGTCGCTGCTGTTGTCGATCCAGTTGAGCGTGACTTGTGTGGCCGATTGAGCGCTGCCGGTGAGGCTCGTCGGCGCGATCGGCGGTTGCACGCCGGTGCTTGCAGTGTCCACCGGAACGACGTTGCTGTACGCGCTCTGGCCCGTCGGGTTCACCGCGCGGACTCGATACTCGTACTTCACATTGCCGATGCTGGTCGTGTCGGTATAGCTGTTTGTGTTGGCCGGAATCGTCCAGACATTTTCCCACAACCAACCCGCGTATCGACGCTCAAGCTGGAAGCTCGCTTCGTTGTTTGAATTGTCTGTCCAAGAGAGCGTCACGCTAAAGTTCGAATTGACGACAGCGCTCAGCCCGCTCGGAGCAGAAGGCGTGCCTGCAGTTGTCGACGTGGTGACGGACACGATCGCGCTGTACGCGCTGTTGCCCGCGCTGTTGGTTGCGTGGATTCGATACTCGTACGTTGTCGCGGCGCTCACGGTGGTGTCGTCGAAAGTGGTCACATTCGCATCCACCTGCGCGAGCTGCGCAAATGTTCCGTTGGGCAAACGCCGCTCGATGCGGAATTGACTTTCGTTGGTCGAGTTATCCGTCCATGCAAGTCGAACGGTTGTCGCGCTGATGGCAGTTCCGGTGAGCGCGCTCGGAGCGGTGGGCGTGGTGACCGTTACGCCTGGGGTGGTTACGTCGATGGTGTTTGAAAAGGCGCTGTTGCCCGATGCGTTGTACGCGCGCACACGATAGGAATACGTCGATGACGGATTGATTGGCGAATCGAAGAAGCTTCGCACGCCGGCACCGACAGTTGCGACTTCACTCCACGCGCCGTTCGCGCCGAGCCGTCGTTCGATGCGGAAGCCGGTTTCGTTGCTTGATTCGTCGTTCCACCAAAGTTGATTGCCTGTGCCAGTCGTCCAGCCGACGAGATAAGTCGGTGTGGCCGGGATGCTCGCGCTGATCGCGCTGTAGAACTCGATCTCAGCGACGTTGGCGTAGCCGTTCGCGGGCGAGAGGTAACGAACGTACCGATAGCCGGTCGCGCTGGCGACGGACGCATTGGTAAGCGAGCCGACCGCCGGTACCGATTCGATCGTGTACAGATCGATCACTCCGCTGCTGAAATCTGCCGAGTTCGATGCCTGGAATTTTCCGCCGACCATTCGCGCGGCCTGATCGGCTCGCGGGGCGTATCTGATTTGTTGGATTGTCTGCGCGCTGCCGAGGTCGAGGCCTGCCCACGCGCCACTTGCGGTTGGTGCATCGAAGTAGGTCGTCAGACTTCCGTCGAATGCTTTGTCGCGCGTGTTGCCGGTGGTGTTTGATCCGGTCGTTCCGATGACCGTGCCGGAAAGTTTAACGAGAGATGCTGCGGTGAATGTCGCGCTCAGCGTGACGGGGCTGGCGGGTGAGATGTAACTGTGCGTTCCGAGTCCGCCGTCGCTCCAACTGGTAAACAGGTACGTCGTCGCGCCGACGGTTTGCGGGCTGACTGCGGTGATCGTGTTTGAGCTGCCAACGATCACCGTCTTCGAGAACGGCGCGGTGAGTGTTTCGCTATTCAATCCGATCTGTAGGCCACTCGGATTCGTTGCGAAATTCAGCGTCACAGTTTGTGGATCAATGCGACGTGAAATCGTTGATGAGAGTCCGTTCGAATCGGTGGCAGTCAGACGGAGTTCGATCCAGCTTGGATACTCGTGATCGGGCGCCTGGAACGATCCTGACTCGCCGGTGAAGCTGGTGATCGGATGTTCGTGTGTGGTGTTGTTGATCTCATTGCCGTGGAGCAAAACGAGTGACCACGATAGAGAACTGCCCGCGAGCGTGCCGTCCTGCGCGTCGGTTGCGCTGCCGCTGAAGTTAATCGTCTGGCCAACGCTCCAGTTCAAAGTGGAGACCGGCGAGATCATCGTGGGCACCGGCGCGGTGTTGCCCGCGTTGATGCTGATCGTATCGATGTTGCTAAGCCCGCCCGCATCGGTGACACGGAGCTTGACGGAGTAATCGCCAATCGTCGTGTATGTGAAGCTCGGTGTCGTCGAGGTCGAGTCATCGAATTGCCCGTCACCATCCAGATCCCACTCGTAAATCAGCGCGTCGTTGTCGGGATCGGTGGAAGTCGCGCCGCTGAAATTGACGGTCAACGGAACTGGCCCGGTGGTTTGATCGGCGGCGATGTGCGCGGTTGGCGCGTTGTTGTATCCGGTGGCGACGTACCGACGAATCGCGCCGTTGACCATGTCGGCCATATAGATGTTGCCGTTGGGGCCGACAGTGAGTTCGACCGGCTTGCGATTGAGCGCGAACATCAAGCGGTTGTTTGGATTCACCTGGCCGGCGGGGCCAGCGAATGCGACGTACGTTGTGCCGCGTGAGTAGTCACAGAAAAAGAGTGCGCCGTCGAACGCAGCGGGGTACGAGCCGCCTTGATAAAACGCGAGGCCGGTCGGCGAGCTTCCGCCGGTTGGTTCAGCTGTGCCCGGGATGACCTGCTGCGAGTGCGAATAGGCAAACCACGGCGTGGTGTGTGCACTCGGGTTTGCGTAGAACGATTCGAGGACGGGGATGTTCGCGCTGTCGTAGCCACTTTGACGAACCGGCCCTTCGTACGCCGGCCAGCCGAAGTTCTCGGCGATGCTGTCGGTGGCGTTTGGGATGCGGTTGATTTCTTCCCACGCGCCCCAGCCTGTGTCGGCGATATAGAGTTCGCCCGTGCCCGGCTTGAACGTGATTCGGAACGGGTTTCGAAGTCCATTGGCGACGATGCGCCGGTTGTTTGCATCGCTGCTCGATGCGTATGGACTGCCCGCGACGCCGGTACCCGTATCCGGGTTGATGCGAATGACCGTGCCATCGAGTCCGGTCGGATCGCCGCTGGTCAAAATATCCTGCGAGCGCACCGCGCCGCCTTCGAGTGGCGGATCGTTGAAGTTGTTGATTCCCAACTGCCCGTAATCGACAGCGTTGAAACTCGCGCCATCGCCAGCCGACGCATACAGCATTCCATCCGGCCCGAATTTCAAATCACCGATCGAGTGGGATGGAAATTGATTGACCCAATCATCGATGATGACTTGTTCCGAACCGGTCATCACGCCGTTCGCGCCGATGGTGAGTCGAGAGAGACGTCCGCTGACATTCGCGCCATCGGTGGTTGAGTTCGGCCCACCATCCGATGTCACGCCGGGCGAACCGAACTTCGGCGCGTTGCCGCCGAGATCGGCGTCGCGCGTGTACAACACATAAAGATACGGTCGGCCGTTATCGAAGTTGGGATCGATCGCCATGCCGAGCAGACCACGATCCCAGAAGTTGTGAACCTGTGTGCGCAGATCGGCGGTGATCGTTGCTGATGTGTCATCGATCGAATCAAACGTTTTGATCAGGCCGCTTTTTTCAGCGACGAACGCACGTCCGTTCAGGGAGAACTCGATGTTGGTCGGCTCGGTCAATCCAGTGAACACCGCCTGCTCGCTGAAAGCCGGTGTTCCGCAGGTGAAATAATATTGGTACGTCTGCGCGAGCGTGCTGTTGTCCGAGCCTTTCACACCTTCCGCGCCGCCGATGACCGTCACGCTGTAGTAGGATGAATTGCTGACGAGATTCGACGAAGGATCGATCGTGAGTACGCGAGTTGACGTGTTGTAACTGAGCGAGTTGGTGACGAGATTCCCGGACGCATCGCGCAGCTTGATCGTCTCAGCGGAGATCGTCGAAGCGGTCATCGCCGAACCGAACGTCACGGTGATGTTGCTCGACACACCGACAGACTGCTGCCCGTTCCACGGCGCGGTCGATGAGATCGACGCGAGCATGGCGCGGCCTTCGAGTTGTTCGAGGCAATGGGCAAACGCTCGACTGAGCACCGTCCGATTACGTTGCGTCATACGAATAGAAACTCCCGTCACGAATGCTGGGAGTCTGACACATGCATGTTAGCGTTGCTGAATCTTCTCGACTTTGCCGACATCAAACGCACAATGCGGGTGTTAATGTGGGAAATTTAGTCCGCACACGCCGAGTGCGTTGACAGGGAAACATTTTCGGACGTTGGATTGAACTCCTAGGAAAATCATCGACGTCGGCGTCGCGTCACGAGCAATCCAACTCCGCCAACGAGCATCAATGATGTCGGCTCAGGGACGTGCGCCAGCGCGATTCGCCAGTCGGTTTCGAAATCCAATCCGAGCGAATCGGCTGAGAACGCGCTCTCGCCATAATTCTGCGCGATCAACAACAGATCGTGGAAGTTCACCAGCGTGTCGTTGTTGAAGTCGCCGGTCTGCCAGTCCTGGCCCATTTCGTTGTAGTGTTGCGCGACAAGTAACAGGTCGAGGAAGTCTACCGTTCCATCCAGATTCGAATCACCGGTTGGGCCGGCAACTGCGAGCGTGAATGAATTGGAATCGCGCCAGGCAACCCACTGGCCACCAGATTCTGTGTTGAGTGGATTGACGATCTCCACGCCGACATCGAAGAAACTTTCGCCGTATCGAACCAGATCATATTGATCGCCGATCTGTCCGGTGTAACCGCCGGAGATCACGATCTGTCCGCCGAAAAAGTATGCGGTCCGTTCGACGTCGAGCGCGTCGTATGTTGCGCCGCGCGTGGTGCCACCGATGGTCAGTTCCAACTTGCCGGTGTCGCCGATGCTGAAGTCGTAGGATTCAAACAGCGCGATGTCGGTTCCGTTGTTCGTGCCGGGCGCGAACGTTCCGCCGGTGAGCTGGATTCCGCCGCTCACTTCGCCGTTGCCCGTCAACCGTCCGTTGAACATGATCACGTTGGCGCGATTGTTGGCGTCACCCAATCGTCCGGTGATATCGAGACGCGTGTTTGCAAGCGGCCAGAAAGAGAAGCCTTCGTTTGGCTCGACAGTTCCTGTCGAACTATGCACGCCACTCACGATCAGCGTGCTGTTGTTTCCGAACAGGTTGTACGCGCCGCGCCCTTCCAGAAGTCCGCTGAAGGTATAGTTCGAATTTTCCTTCAACTTGATTTCCGACGTGTATCCACCGTTGGTGAACGGAGTGAGCGTACCGAGATCGAAGACGATGTGGTTTGGAAGCGTCGTCGATGGCATGTTCAATTCAAGACTCGCTTCGACCAGGCGAAGTTCGTTCGATGCATTGATCGAGTTGATCGAATCCAGATGCAGCCGTCCGCCGTTGATGACGTACGGGCCGGAAATGTTGTTCGGCCCATCCAGCACAAGAATTCCCGATCCGCCTTTGGTCAAAGTCACCGCGTTGAGTCGTGCGGAAACGGTGGCGGTTCCGTACGGAACGTGAACGATGCCTTCCGGCCCTTGCAACACGACGGTACCTGCAATCGACTGAGTGATTCGCGCGCCATCGCCCATCACCATCACGCCGTCGGTCAGTGTCAGTTGTTGATCTCCGGTGGCGAACGTTGTGTTTGAAAGCACCTGCAGCGAGCGGACGGTTTGTGCTTCGAACATTGTGTCATCACCCACTGACGCGTGTTCATCGGTCAGGGCGAGATCGAGATCGGTTCCGAGGATGGGAAGAAATCCAACATCGTCAGTGTTCCCTGGGATCAAATCCTCGCCCGGATTGTACTGAGCGAGATTTCCGTAGTGTGTGACGTACGGAACGATTTCAGTTCCGAAAACATTTGGCGCGACTTTGAACGCTTCCCAATCCGATTCGAGCATGAGCGTTCCGCGTTTCGTGTTGTCGCGCGTCAAGCCCGGGCCGGCACCGACCATGCCAGCGCCGTTCGAGAGCGCGATGCGCGTATCACCCTGCAGAATGTGGACCCCACCAACGCGCTCGTTGACCGGGCCGTCCATGTGAAGAAAACCCGCAGTCATTTGAAGCTGAGCGGCATCGTTGAATCGCTCGGTTTCAAAATCCATGTTGTTGACGAACATCGGCGCCTTATCGAAAACGATGAGAGGCGAGGCTTGGAAGTTGCCCTGATCTTCGAGGAAGGTCGATCCGATGAGGTACGTCATGCCGGAATGAAAATTCGGGCGCGTCCATGTGCGCGAGATGTATGCATCGAGCGACTGACCGTCGGTGTCGGAGAGTGATGAGCGAATCTCCATATCAACCGGGCTTTGAACAGCGATTGCGTACCCGTTTTGAAACGGCAGGCCGCGCAGATTTGGGATTTGGATGATCGTGTTCGCGCCATGATTCGTGATCCGCTGCACGTTGCCGATGGCGTTGGTTTCGGCGGTGAAGTGGTAGCCATCCGATCCGCCTTCGATCTGAATCTCATACACATCAAACCCGCCGCCGACGTAAACATTACCCGCATGAGCGGACTGGAAAATCGCCAAATCGAATTCGTTCGGAATACCCGCCGGGCTCCAACTCGATGCATTGTTCCAGTTCCCGCCCTGATACGTTCTCCACTCGGCTAGAGCCGCAGAGGAACTCAACACAACCGCCAACGCCGCCAGACGAATTGCGCTCGATGATTTCATGACAGAATTTCTCCGTCCCCCTGATGCGCAAAGCAGGAAGTGGCGGGGCCAAACATTCGAAAAAAGCATTCCAGCTGATTCTCTCGATTCAAATTGACGGGAAGTGAAACAGACCGTGCGATCGATTCGTCCTTCGGTATTATTCCCTTCGGATTCTGATGAAGGAAAACACATGAGCAAAGTCCGCGTGTTGGTCGGCACAAAGAAGGGCGCATTCATCCTCGCGTCCGACGGCAAGCGCGAGAAGTGGGACGTTTCCGGCCCGCATTTCGCGGGGTGGGAGATCTATCACATGAAAGGCTCGCCGGTCGATCCGAATCGGATTTACACTTCGCAATCCAGTGGCTGGTTTGGACAGGTCATTCAGCGTTCGGATGACGGCGGCAAGACGTGGTATCAGCCGGGAACGCCCACAGTCGAATCGCCCGCGCCCAACGGCGCTGCCCACGATCCCAGTGAGCCGACGACAGGCGCCACCACCGAAGGCATGCCCAAGGGCGAGAGTAATAAATTCGTTTACGACACTTCTCCAACAACCGGCAAGCCGCTCACAACTCATCAGTGGTATGACGGCACACAACATCCGTGGGAGTTCAAACGCGTGTGGCACCTTGAGCCTTCACTCGCCGATCCAAACACGGTTTACGCAGGCGTTGAGGATGCTGCGTTTTTCCGCACGACAGACGGTGGAAAATCGTGGAACGAGCTCGCTGGTTTGCGCGCTGCTCACGGTGACAAGTGGTCGCCCGGCGCAGGTGGTCTTGGCCTGCACACGATCCTCATCGATCCGACTAATCCGAAGCGCATGTACATTGCCATCTCGGCAGCGGGAGCATTCCGCACCGACGATGGCGGCCAGACTTGGAAACCGATCAATCGCGGATTGAAGTCGGAATACATCCCCGATCCCGACGCACCCGTAGGCCACTGCGTTCATCGCATCGCGCTGCATCCGTCTCGACCGAACACGCTATTCATGCAGAAGCATTGGGATGTGATGCGCACGGATGATGCCGGCGAAAATTGGCGCGAGGTGAGCGGAAATCTGCCGAGCGATTTCGGCTTCCCGATCGACGTCCATGCGCACGAGCCCGAGACGATCTACGTCGTTCCGATCAAGAGCGACAGCGAGCACTACCCGCCCGAAGGAAAGCTGCGCGTCTACCGAAGCAAGACCGGCGGCAACGAGTGGGAAGCACTGACGAGCGGCCTGCCGCAGAAGGATTGTTACGTAAACGTCCTGCGCGATGCGATGGCGG
>Ga0138256_10008280_pt1 | contig 10931 bp, 8 predicted proteins | sample KNB2016incub_MG_FD_105486 | JGI IMG/M metagenome (GOLD analysis project Ga0138256, IMG submission 105486) | Active sludge microbial communities from wastewater in Klosterneuburg, Austria - KNB2014incub_MG | ecosystem: Engineered > WWTP > Activated sludge > Unclassified | place: Austria... | reverse complement strand
TCGGTGATCATCGCGCGGGGCGTACGCTCACCGGCCGCCATGACTTCCGCCGTGTACTGGAAGTCGCGCTTCTCGTAGACGACCGAGAACAGGAGCCGCACTTCCTTCATGAGTGCAACGGCGCAGGATAGCCCCATGAGCTACAACACCTGGGACTTCTGGCTCTCCCTTGGAGAAGAAGTGGTAGGCGACGTCGATGGTGATGCCTTTCTCACGTTCGGCGGCGAGGCCATCGCCGAAGAGCGCGAAGTTGACTTCCAGAGCCGCCAGCTGATCCTCGAAGAGGACCTTGGATTCGAATTGCAGGCAGTGCCCGGCGAGTGACCACTTGCTTTTGCCCGCCGAGCGGCAGGAAATGAAGCGCCGCAGGCCCTTGAGCTGCTGGGCCTTGAGGAATGAATTGATATCGCTTGCGATAAGCGCTGACATGTGGGACACCGGAAATAACCCTCCTGCTTGAGGTGCGCAGAAACCCTTCACCGAAGATCTGGCCGCTGCCTGCCGCGCGTGAGACACACTCCAATTCGCTGCATTCCGATGCACCAGCTTTGCTCCCATCACTCATCTCATTTCATTCACTGGTCAATGAGCAATACTCGGAGCGCAAGCAATCGGAAGTAAGAAACGTCGCAGGGTTACCGTTGCAATTCAGCAGCTTGAGGCCACGTCCCGGCGGACAGTGCGTGCGCCCGCCATGTAAAAGATCACAGCGACTACGTTTGTCAAACCCGCAACCATCATCGAGTAGCGAATTCCCTGCTCACCGAATACGGATCGCAGCTCGTCATTGAGAAACCCGATCAGAAGCGGCCCGATTGCCAGCCCGATCAAGTTCACGGTGAACAAATACGTGGCGACCGCAAGCGCGCGGCTGCTGGCACCAGCTAGCGATTGTATCAGCGCATAGACCGGTGCGTTGTAGCCGGCGGCTAGCACCCAATAGATCACATAGGAGGCGAGCGCGAGATCCAGTCGCTCGAGGTAGAGGAAGAGCAGGATGAACGGTGCGCCGATTACCGCCTGCAACGAGGGCAACCAGAGAAACCAACGCGCATCCTTCGGGCTGAGTCGATCGACAATCCAGCCGCCCAGCGCGACGCCTAGCAGACCGAAGAGTAGGCTGAGCAGGCCAATGTAAACGCTCGCCTCCTTCATCGACATGCCGTGCACGCGTTCCATGAACACGTAGATCCAGATTACCAATCCGTAAACGGAGAGTGCGTGCAGCGCCCCGCCGAAAAGCACGTAGAAGTACGAGCGCTTGGCGAACAGCGCTCGCAGAGCTTCGCGGGAGGCGGCCATGGGTGCGGGAGGCGCGGCGTCCATGCAACCGCGTAGCGGCTCGCGCACCGTACTGCGAACAAGCAGCGCGAGCAGCAGGCCGGGGACCCCGAATACGAGGAACGCGGCGCGCCAGCCATACTCCGCGGCGATCCAAGCGCCGCCGATCACGCCGATCGGGCCTGCGAGATACTGCCCGCTTGCGTAGATCCCCAGTGCCCGGCCGCGGCTGCTCGATGGAAAGTAGTCCGAGATCAACGAGTGTGCCGGCGGAGTACCCGCAGCCTCACCGACCCCGACGCCGATCCGCGCCAGCGTGAGTTGCGCAAAGCTTTGGGCCATTCCTGCGAGCGCGGTCATCACGCTCCAGACCGAGAGTCCAAGTGCGATGATCGATCGACGATTGCCGTGATCCGCCCAGCGCGCGATCGGGAGGCCCAGCAACGTGTAAAAAATCGCAAAGGCCGGGCCCGCGAGTAGACCGATCTGCGTGTCCGAAACCCCGAATTCCGCCTTGATATCGTTGATGAGCACGGCGAGGATCTGACGGTCGATATTATTCGACAAATAGACCAGCGTAAGCACGCCGAGCACGTACCAAGAGTAGCGTGTCTCGCGCGGCTCGGGCCTCGTCAAAATCAGATTCGCTTGCGAAGACTCAGATTGGGCCATAGCAGGCATTCTCCCTCACTCAGAATAAGTTCTGAGTGCCCGGTTCGGCAGCGATACCCAAGTCTCGGCCCCAACTCCTCTGCGGAGTTCGATCACTTGAAGAATTCAGCCGTCATCTCATTCATTCCCGCGCCTTCCGGGCTGACCATGAGCTCGACAAGCGCTGGCTTTCGCAGCCCGATCATCTCTTTCATGGTGGACCTGATTTCCGTCGGTTCAGTTACACGCTGCGCGGTCATGCCGAAGTCCGTAGCCAGCTTGGCAAAGCTGAGCTCACCGATATCGTAGGTCGCGCAATCGGTACTGCCCATCGGTGATGCCACCGCTTGGCCATAGTATGTGAAGAGCCCTCTCATGGAGGCAAAGCCGCCGTTATTGAATACCACAACTACAGCGGGGATCTGATACCTGGCGGCACTCCACAACGCCTGAATGCAGAACATGGCGCCGCCGTCGCCCAGCATTGCAATGACCGGCTTTCCAGAATTGCCCAAGGCAACTCCCAGCGCTGCCGGCAGTCCCCACCCCAGAGAATCAACGGTCGAGAAATAGCTTCCTGGGTGGCGAAATTCCATGACTTTGGGCAACTGGCCGTAGAACGACGCCAACTCATCGATCACCACCGCGTCCTGCGGCAATGCGGCCGCGATTTCCTTGAAAGCCGCTCCCCACCGGATTGGCACAGCCCGGAAATCAGTGTTCAGACAGGTCTCTACGAACGATTTTCTCTGATGGTGCTCTGCTTTCAAGCGCTCCAGTCGATCAGCATGCTCCTTTCTGGAAATCAGACGGCCGATCTCAACTTCCAGCGCACCGAGCGCAACCTTCGGATTAGCGAGGAGCGCCATTTCTGTCGAACAGAATCTCGCGAGCGCGCGGACATCGAGATCGATCTGGATCACCCGAGTTTCAGCCGACACGATCGGCATTTCCGAGGGATCATCGTACTTGAATATGCCGCTTCCGATCACCAGCAGTACATCAGACGAGGCGGCCAACCTACGCAGCGCGTAACTTTGCTGAAATGCCAGACCGCGATACAGGGGATGGTTGCTCGGGAAGATCAGTCTTGTCTCGTTGCCGGTGTAGACTGGTGCGGCCATCGTTTCGGCAAGTGAAACAAGCTCGGACACCGCTTCAGCATCGGCAATAGAATGCCCCGCGACGATCACCGGATTCTTTGCTCCCGCAATAAGCTGCGCCGCCTTCTTTAGTGACTCCTGGGAAGGGCCGATGTCCATGACCACTTGGCGACCCTCGCTGGAAAACCACTGGTGCTTTGCCACCTTCCCCTGGATGCTGTTGGGTATGGACAGGACCACCGGTCCAGATGGCGGCGTGGCGGCCTCCTTTATTGCGCGATTCAACGCGACCGTCACATCCTGCGCGCGAGTCACCATCCAGCAGCCCTTGCTGACCTGGCTCACCATCGGTCGGAAATTCACGTCCATGTAGCGTTCGCTCCAATCGAGAGGAGCATCCGTCTGCCCGACGAGAACCAGAATCCGGCTCCCTGCGGCAAATGCGTTGTGCAGGTTTCCCATCGTGTTGGACAGGCCCCCGGTGGAATGCACCACAACTACAGCGAGCTTGCCTGATGCCCGAGAATAGCCGTCCGCCATACCCAGCGCGACAGACTCGTGTGTGGCATGAATGAACCTTATGCCAGACATCTGCCTTAGTGCGTGTAGCAATGGAACATTTGTGATCCCGCAGACGCCGAATACGTGATCTACGCCTTCCTCCTGAAGCATCGTCCAAACGGCCTTGGCGCCGGTCATCTCTACAAGAGTTTCATTGCTGTTCATGGTAAACGCCTCACTCATGAGTCGGATTAAACCCGCTGTGTGACGAAAACAAGTCTCGAGTTCGACCGCGGCGCGAGCCTCTCGCACGACTCGGACAATCGACTGTGCGGCAGACTCGTGACGCCGCTTGACCAGCCACTATTGCGCACGAATGGCACTGGCACCGTTATCAACGACTTCGCGCTCGAAGTTCTCGATCACCACCCAGCGCACCATGCGTCGAAACAGCTCGATGCCGTCGTGCGGGTAGCCTCCTCCCTCGGAGGTAGCACAGCCCAGCGTGGTAAGCCGTTGGACACCCTGCAAGGCGCATCTGTCACGGATCTGATCCTTGAGAGATTCCGGGTAAACACCGATCGTTTGCGTATCGATAGTCACCCACTTCAAAGCCTGTTCGATCTTGTCTACAGGAACCAGGTTGACCACACGACCATTCAATTCGTCCTTAAAATGAACAGGCTTACCCTGCTGCGATACTATGACGCCCCCTTCTGAGTGCTCAACGCCGATAACGCGATAGGAATTACTTTGTCGCAGTGCGTCGATATCCTCTCGCAACTTGGCCGGGAATTCTGGGCTGCAGGAACTCAGATTTGACGGCAAGGATTGCACTGCAGCATGCACCAATTCACCTAGCCGGTTGATTTTCTGCAGACCTGATGCGTCGGTTCCGCATTCGACGTACACAACCCTTGCATTCAGGCAAGCGGCTTGATTGAGCAGGCCCACATCTTTTGCAATCTGATTTGCGACGTATTCGAGGGTCTCCTGCGAGGAGAATGCCTCAGGTCCGATCATAGACCCGCTGACCTTTGGGTCGAGCGCAATCAGGTCCAAACCAGGTACGAGGTACTTACGCACCTGTCGCATGGAACTCGGACCACCCCAGGCCAGAATCTTCTCAATGTTCTTCGGCGTGTAAAGGATCTCCTCAACCGCTTGATCGCCCCCCTTCCAGTACCCCACCGAATAATGCTTGGTAATAGGATGATCCGGCGCCATTTCAATCATGGTCAGGGCCAAGGCAGTCGCGGTGTAGGGATCGTTCGACGGGAACTTGACGATATTATCGCAGCGCAGAATGGAACCGTGCATCAAGCTGTACGCTGCAGCAACCGGCGAATTACCGGGATTGAGATGCACCGTGCGCGCCCCAAACGCTCGAACCTTGACCTCGCGATCGGAAAATCTGCGGCTTTCCCAACCGTCCAGACACTCTACTCCCATAATCTTGTCGACCGCTTCCTGTATAGAAGGCCGGTGAAAAGCGACACCGAGGCTGTTGTATATCTGAGCCAGAATTTCCTTCGACTGCACATTGGCTGCCAGATACATCTCCATGGCTTGCTGAAGGTGCTCATTTTTCGCCAGCAAGACCCGGGACCCCAGCTCTTCGAGATAGTCGAGAACATCCGAAAGTGAAAGGCGATATAGGTCCGCCATCTCGGCAGGATTGCCAATGACAATCCTGTTGATGTACCGCTTCACGTCGGGTGTGCGAAAAGATAACCCCCCGCGCCTGCCCGAAAACGGCACCATGTGATCGCGAATGATCTCACCGCGAACGATCAGGGGAATGTCGTACTCTGCCATGCTTGATCCCTTCTCTTGCCAAGTGTGCTGTGCGTGATTGCAGCGTCAGCGTGTTTTCCCTACACATGTGTATGCACAACCGCCTTCGTACCCGGCTAGCGCCGACGAATTGCGCGCTTTGCAGAAATAGTACGGGTAGTAGTTGGTCATTTATCTCGCCCGATGCCTATGCAGCCCGTACTTGAGCGACGCCGGTGACCGCACGGTACACCCCCGCTGCTCTTCCGATGCGTGCGATGACGCATGCCTCAAGCTCGAAGAGCACACGCCGCATGGCGTGCCCAGAACCGAAGGCCGGAAAAGCATGCATCCCCGATACGCTCCAAGTTCGACGAAAAGTGGGTTAGCGGCGTGACTGAGACATCTTCGCCACAGACGAGCTTGCAAAGGCTCACGTCTCAAGCGCGCTCCATACTTACGCCCTATAGAAAACTTTATTGCGATATCGATACATGCTATTGTTAGCCGCGAATGACGTCAAGTCGTCTGCAGGATGGGCACGTTGATGAAGACATTGAACTCTTCAGACGTCATGCCCGGCTATGCACTGCACCGACTCGATGACAAGGAGTGCTCCAAGGGGCTTGCGGAATGCCGAGTCGGAGTAGGTACCAGCGCCCTTGAGAGCCGGAGCAATACTTTCACTATGACTGGCAGTGTGGTCCGAGCGCGAGCCAAGGACATTCGTGCGCGGGTGGCGACTCGGGTACCAACGCAGGCGCAAGTAGCTCGGGCGCGCGCCGAAGTAACCTCTCGTCCAGGAAGTATCAACGACGCACCGATAGTCGACGGGCTGAACAACCAGATTCGGGGCATTTGACGCGGAGCTCACGACCTGCGCGCCAAGAGGCACGCCAGGCCCAACGCTTCACCATCATGTTTTCCGAGATCCCATGCAGTACTGAGCTGGAAACACCTATCCGAAAGCGCAAGAACCAGGAACAGGAATGATGGATACGCCGATCGATGCGGAAATCTGCCGCAAGTACAAGCAGGGCCTCTGCGAAGAGCCAAAGAGCTTCCTCGACTACCCTATCGACGTCGTCTTTTCGCTCGACCCGGCAGAATTGGACGAGATCCGCCTGCTCCTGGTACGGCGCAAATTCGCGGCTGCCCGTGAGAGCATTGAGATGGTTCGGCAGCTCGCGAATCAGAATCAAGTCTCCGCTGTGGACCACTTCAATGACCTCCTGCCTGTCTTCTACAACCAAGAAACTTTCAGGAGCTATCCCCAATCCTGGCTCGAAGCGGGAGATTTCAAACGGTTGACCAAGTGGCTAGGCAAGTTGTGCGCGCTCGACCTGAGCGCGGTGGATGCATCATCCTGTGAACTGATCGAGGAGTGGATCAAATCATTGAAGCAGCAAACTAGCGTCGATCTTATGATCTCCGCTAGCGGCGGCGGTAAGGCGGCCTTCTTGCCGCGAACTCGTGATGAATGGTCGACCTTTCAGCGCGCGATCTATTGGGATTTTCAGTCGTCCATGAAGGGACCCAATGGTGAGTCGCTGGCATTACGCCCCGGCATTGACAAAGTACCGTTGATTTATATGGGCGCTCGCACAGGCGCGCGTAGCTGGCGCTTTCTTGATTTCTACGAGGAGACCTTCGGCGCCGGACTGGTGGACGCGCCACTCACTTACATCGATGCCGACCTGCTCACTTTGGCAGGACGCATTAGAGAAGCGAGCAAGAAAGGGGAAGCCGGCTCGCTCCAGATTAATCCCAAGCTCCTGGCGCGCAAGGACGAGATCGCCCGCATCAATGCCGAAAAGCCGCAGCGCACAGAGGCGCTGATTCAAAGGCTGCTGCATGACTATCGCAACCAGCGTGTCGTTTTCTTTGGCGGCATGCAGATGCTCTACGACTTGGCAATGCGCTTCCAGAGACAAGGCGTCAAGGGCGCCTATTCGCCTGACTCCTTCTTTTTCTGTGGCGGCGGCTTCGTCGATGGCAATCAATCATCGAAGTGGAAGCAGGATGTCGCCGACGCGTTCGGCATACCGGAAAGCTCGATCCGTGTCGGCTATGGGATGCAGGAATGCCTCTCAGGCATGCAGCTATGCAATCACGGAAAGTACCACGTGCCGGTCACCATGATTCCCTTCGTACTTGACGAGACAACTGACCAGCCTCTGCCTCGTAGAGGCACGCAAACAGGGCGCTTCGCCTTCTTCGATCTGTTGCCCGAAACCTCGTGGGGTGGCTACATCACCAGCGATCACATCACGCTCACCTGGGATAGGCCCTGCGATTGCGGGCACAAGGGCGCGTATCTGGATGCGGCCATCAGCAAGGTCGCCGAGAAGCAGGATGACAAAATCGGCTGCGCAGGCACCGCCGGTGCCATGGACGACGCGACGGATTTCCTGCTAAAGGCGTGAACCAGAATTCTGGAAGAGGACCACCATGACGCAGTACCGGATTCCCATCGTCGCCCGCGGTGAAGTTATTGAGGACTATGAAGTTACCTACCACGGACGCTATGGGGCGGACTTCATGTGTCCCGACCCGAACAAGCATCTGTCGAAAATTCTCCTGCCGACACGGCGCGAGATGGAGACTCTGCATCAACTATCGCTAGACGATGTCGTTACCTATCTGCTCGAACTCGGTGCGCGCCTGAAGATCGAGACCAACCCGCACCTGCAATGGGCTCTGGAGCTGGCCCGTGCCTTCAATGACGTTCCGCCGCACATGGTAAGAGGCGCAATGGCCGGATTTCGCCAGCGATTCCTCACTCGCGAAAATCTCGAAGGAATGATTGCCACGGTAGGCCGCGAGCATCTCGATGGCTGGCAGCGTCACAACCGGAACAGCGGACGAATCTCCTACATCCGTGCCTTCGGCGTGCCCACCGTCCACGTGATCGCTGGCAACGGTCCCTCGGTCGCCATGATGACACTCATTCGAAACGCGCTGATCCGCGGATACGCGATCGTAAAGATCCCTTCCAATGAGCTGGGTACCGCGATTGCATTGGCACGCACGGCCATTGATATGGCGCCTGAGCACCCTCTGACCAAGGCCTTCACCGCAGTTTACTGGCGTGGCGGTGACGATGCATTCGAGAGCAAGCTGTACCATCCACGCAATATCGAGCGAATTGTGGCTTGGGGCGGCTTTGCCTCCGTCACGCACATAGCCAAGTATGTGCGCCCCGGCATCGACTTGGTCACGTTCGACCCCAAGATCAGCCGCTCCATACTCGGCGCAGGCACCTTCGCTTCAGATGAGGCCATGCGTGAAGCAGCCACTCGGCTGGCGGACGACGTGGGCAATGGCAATCAGAACGGCTGCACCAATTGCCGCGTGTCGTATGCAATATCCGACGGCAGCCCTGACTCGTTGGAGCGGCTCAAGCGCTTTGGCCAGATGGTGTTTGACGAGATTCAGCGCCTCCCGCCCGAAGTCAGTAGCCCCGCCATTCATATGGAGCCCGGATTCCAATCCAAGGTCGCGGCCCTCTCGATGCTCGACGATGAGTTTCACGTCATCGGCGGTGACAAGAGAGGGGGAGTAATCATTTCACTGGGGGGCGATCAGGTTGATTTCGCCGACGAGCTCAAGTACCGGACGCTGAACATCGTTCCGGTGAAAGATTACGATGCATTGTTGCGTTTCATCACCCGCGACGTGCAAACCGTCGGCGTGTACCCGGAAGGGGTGCGTGATGAGCTACGCACCACGCTGGCCCTGCACGGCGTACAGCGAATCACTTCTTTGGGCTACATGCGTGAGTACGACGCCGCAATTGATCCGCACGACGGCAATGAGGCTATGCGCAAGATGTGCACCTGGGTCGTCGCTGAAGATTGCTTGACGAACTACGCTCCGGCGCTGTGGCGCAAGCCCGCAGAAATGGCAGCGACTTGAAAGAACCAGAAATATGACGACGACAGCCTTGAACCTCGACGACTACCTGGATGCACCTGGCGACTTGCTGCTTCGACCCCGTGCGGATCTGGATTCTCTCAGTCGTCACGCCATAGAGGTCTTTCAGCTTGAAGCTGCGCGACGGAAACTGGCACGTCATGCCGATCGTATTCCGGTCGTGGCTGATATGCTGAAAGGCAGGGACCCCTCGACGTTCAAATGTTTCGATGACTTCATTCCAGTACTCTTCGATGAGGATGTCTACAAGAGCTATGACACGGCATGGATCGAGAGCGGGGAATTCGGCAAGCTGACGCATTGGCTGAGGGGCCTTACCACGCATGACCTTTCCGGTGTTGACTTGGAAGGCTGCGACAGTCTGACCGAGTGGTGCCGTCGCCTCGATGATCAAGCCGGCATCTTCGTCTGTCACTCCTCCGGCACCAGCGGCGTCTTAAGTTTTGTGCCTCGGTCGAAGCGCGACTGTGATCTCACGGTCGATCACGTGGTCTGGTACAGCGAGCCACTGTTTCGGGCAAACCAACGAAACGATGTGACTTACTTCGGCATGCAGGCGCGACGACAGTACCGCATCACGCAGCCGATCTACGACGGACTTGAGCAACGTTACGGGATCAATCCGGTAGAGGCCTTGACCGACTTTCTCAGCCCTGAGTTTTTCATTGCGCAAGGAAGGCTGCGCCAGGCGGCTGCCAATGGCAGGATGGATTCCTGCCTGAAAGACCCTATCGTTGCATCCTATCGCGACGAAGTAGAGTTGTATCAACGAAGTCTGCCGCGCTTGATCAAGCGTTGGACGGACAACCTCATCGAGAACTATCGTGGCAGACGTATCTTCTTCCAGGGTTCGTTCGATAAGGCATGGCAGATCACGCAGCATCTTAAGGACGTGGGTGTGACGGGTGCGTTTGCGCCCGAGTCGATCTTTTCGCTGCTCGGCGGCATCAAAAACGGTGCCATATTGCCAGTTGACTGGCAGGACCAGTTCAAGCAAGCGATGGGAATCGATGAGAACCACGTGGTGACCGGGTGGGGAATGTCTGAAGTCACCGGTGCGGCGCTCCGTTGTCCACGCGGGATGTACCATTTCATGGTTCAGAGTATCCCCTTCCTGCTCGAGCCAGGAACCCGTAAGCCTCTGCCGCGCAAGGGGACGCAGACTGGCCAGTTCGCCATGCTTGAGGTGATTTCCGAAGACTGCTGGGGGGGTATGATTAGCGGCGACCGGGGAACAATCCACTGGGATCGCACCTGCGCATGCGGACACGATGGGCCGCTGCTCGACCCCGCCAGCGTCAGCCGTCTGTAGTCCCGCTCACACACACTAAGCGCCAACGGGTGCGCGACCTCGCTGTGCAGCTGAGCAACCGCTGCGGCTGAATCGCGACATTTTTGAACGGACGGGCGACGCCCTGTGCAACGAATCGCATTGGCGAGGTCCCCGCTTGCAATACTGCGCGAGATGGATGCGATATTCGCTGTTGATGTATGCTTTGATCCTCCGCAATTCGATTCCGACTCAACCATCGATAAGAGCAGAGTGGGTCAATTGCATGATCTTTCTATTACACACTTCTTTTGATGCGCGACAAGCGATACGAAGTTGACCGAACGGCAAGGCAAGTTTATTCGTTACAGAGTTGGCGCTGGAAGTTGCGCACGAGCGGATAGACCCAGATG
>Ga0138256_10008279_pt1 | contig 10931 bp, 5 predicted proteins | sample KNB2016incub_MG_FD_105486 | JGI IMG/M metagenome (GOLD analysis project Ga0138256, IMG submission 105486) | Active sludge microbial communities from wastewater in Klosterneuburg, Austria - KNB2014incub_MG | ecosystem: Engineered > WWTP > Activated sludge > Unclassified | place: Austria... | reverse complement strand
CTTACAAATGTATGGAATTGTCACTGAAGATGAAATAAAAGGATGTTTTTTTAAATTTTTTGGCAGGTTATTGATACTTAGATTAAAAAATAATAAAAATTGAATTTGTCCAATTTTTAAAATGTATTTATTCGGAAGAGATTTTCTATTTGTTACCGACGTTTAAATGACCATGTGATGTGAGCCCTTGCTACCAATTCGTTATTAGTGTTATATCCGTCGGAAACCATAGTTAATTGAGTAGTGTCGCCGGAATTTGTCAATGTTTCCAGAGCGGCCGACAATTCCTTTCCCTGTCTGCATTCAAAACGAATTTCGGTATTTGCTTTTTTGAAATATTCAGCTCTGAATGCTGTTACAAGCATCGAATGCGGATCTCTTCCTGCCAATATCATCTGACATAAGGCACCGGTCGAAAGTTCTGCAGCTCCAGCCAGAGCAGCAAAATAAATGGATCTGAATGGATTTTGAGTTCGCCAGGTAAATGGAATATTTACTTTACATATTTCTTCATCCAAACTTTTGATGTGGATGCCCCAAAATACCACAGAAGGCAGTCTTCTGAGCATGCCGATTCTGAATAAAAACGGATTTAATACCTGCTTCTGATATTTTATTGATCTTTCATGCATATATATATCATTGTTTTCTGGGTATCCAGGGTATTTCGGGAAGATCCTTAGTATGACCGATATATCTCGATAATACAAAAAAGTAGTCTGATAACCTGTTGAGATAAATGATTACCTTTGAATCAACCCCTGACATTCTGTCTAATGTAACCACTCTTCTTTCTGCTCTTCTGCAAACAGTCCTGCAGACATGGGCATAAGCTACTGCCACATCACCGCCCGGCAAAATAAAATTTCGCAATGGATCAAGCAATTGATCCATGGTATCCATGGCATTTTCAAGTGTATGAATATCTTCATCCATAATATCAGGAGTGGCCAATTTTTTTTCAGGGTCTGAAGCCAGATTTGCACCTATAGTAAACAATCTCTTTTGCACTTCTGTCAAAAAATAATTTTGAGTGGCTTCTTCAAATGTAGAGTTCAGCAATCCGATAAAAGAATTTAATTCATCGACTGTACCATAAGCTTCAATACGAAGGTCATCTTTAGAAATTCTTGTTCCGCCAAATAGGGATGTGGTTCCCGAATCGCCGGTTTTGGTATATATTTTCAAATAAAAGTATTTAGTTCATGAAGATAAATGATCAAAAAAATCAAGCAATATATTCACAAAATTAACAAACCATCCCTAACAATTGTTGAAAGCGGCCTATTTTCAAAATTGACATTATCAAAATCACATACAAAAATCCATTTTATTTACCATTCTTTTATCTTTATATAAGGTTAACAAATCATAAACTACAATCCATTCCGAAGCTTTGTAACTTTGCAGTTTAATTGAAAATTTTATGACAAATATATACAAGCTTCATCCATGGCATGGTGTGGATATCGGAAACGAAGCACCCGAATTAGTGACTGCTTTTATCGAAATAATCCCCAGCGATACTGTAAAATATGAGATTGACAAACACTCGGGTTATCTCAAAGTAGACAGACCTCAAAAATTCAGCAATATAGTGCCTGCTCTTTATGGTTTTATACCCCAGACGTACTGTGCAGAAGACGTAGCTGCTCAAAATATGAAAAATACGGGTAGAGTAGATATAAAAGGCGACGGAGACCCTTTGGACATATTGGTGTTGACAGAAAGAGAAATAACCCATGGTGATATACTGGTAAGGGCGTACCCTATCGGAGGATTCAGGTTAGTTGACAACAATGAAGCGGATGATAAAATCATTGCGGTGTTAAAAAATGATGATGTGTATGGTCAATGGAAAGACATAAGTGAAGTACCTGTTACCATTATTAACCGATTAAAACACTATTTTCTGACTTATAAACAAATGCCTGATAAAACACCCACTTGTATCATTGATGAAGTATATGGCAAAAATACGGCTTTTGATGTGATCAGGGCCAGCATGTCAGATTACCATCATCACTACAGGCGACATTAAAGCAAAGATCAATCAATGTCTGAATACAATTTTTCCAAATTGCAGACCTTTAGCCAGTTTTTCAAATCCGTCTGACAGTTCTGAAAAAGGAAAAACTGAATCAATAACCGGTACTATTTTATGATGATTGACAAAATCAATCATATCACTAAAATCAGCATCAGAACCCATAGTAGATCCCAATATTGAAATCTGTTTCCAAAATATAGCCTGAGGATTTAATCCATCGATTTTACCTTCTGTGCCACCATAAAAGCAGATACGAGCTCCCGGATTGCATATTTTTACCAATTGATTGAATCCATTTCCACATGCACCGTCTATAACCACATCTACTCCTTTGATGTCTGATAATAATTTTTTGGACCAATCCGGATCGTGATATAGATAACCGGATTTCGCTCCAATGGAAATGGCAGCTGCGATTTTTAGCTCAGACCCGGAAGTAACATACACCTCACATCCCATGGCTACAGCAAATTGTAAAACAAACAACGCAACTCCTCCACCTATACCTGAGATAAGCACTTTTTCTCCGGAATTGAGTTTAGTTCTTTTGAACAATGCTCTGTAGGCCGTCACTCCTGCCAATGGCAGCCCTGCCGCTTGTTCGCAGGTAAGATGCTGAGGTTTTGGGTACAGATATTTACGGTCTATCACCATATACTCTGCAAATGTACCATCGTCCGGCACGCCCAATACTCTGAAAGAATGACCCTGATATGCCTCATTATTGCCCCAATTCAGGCCCGGATTTATAATATATTCTCTATCATCGGCAATACCGCAACCATCCGCACCCATCACTGCGCCGTATCTTATATTTGGGTACAATCCTTTGGTTATCCATATATCTCTGTGGTTAAGAGAAGATGTCAATATTTTGAGTTTTACCTGATTTTCAAGTAAAACCGGTGTTGTTACGTCTGAAAGTACAGGTATTAGATTTATTTTTTCGAAGGTATAAGCTTTCATAATATGAATTTCAAAAAAAAAGTGAAAGTGGATTTCAATGCCTTATACTTCTTAAAATTTTAAACATAAAAAAAACCGGATATGTTGCCATATCCGGTTTGGAAAAAACCCAGAATCATTTTTATAAACACATTACTCGATTAAAATCATTTTTTTAGTCGCTGAAAATTCTCCTGCTTCAATCTGGTAGTAATATACACCTGAGTTGGCAAGCTGATTATTCGAAACCGTTATGGTGTTATACCCTTTTCCAAATTGTCCTTTGTGGCTGAATACTACTTTTCCGGTTACATCCACTACCCTGATCACTACATTAGAACTTTTTGACAATTCAAACGAAATGTTTGTGAAATCCTTAAATGGATTCGGCTCATTCTGATACAGTATATTCTGAGCACCTTCTGCATTTCTGTCTCTCGTCTGAAGATGTAATGGTCTCACGGAAGCATCCATTTCATATACTTCTGCTGAAAGCGTACTTTGATCCAGTTTTATAAACGAAGTATTGCCATCTGACAGTGATTTATATTCTATAATAAACAGTATATCATCCGCTTTCAGGTTTATACCTTTGGGCATATCAAAGCTGAAATAAATTTTACCGCTTTCAGCTTGAAGGGCATTGATGTGGTGAGATTTTATATCAAATTTTCCACCTTCTATACTTGAGAATGCCAATTGATCTGTGTCAAAAGTCAATGCGAACTGTGCTCCCATAATTTCCATGATATCTCCCGCTTTGATTTCCTGTCTGACCGTGTTTCCTGCTTCAAAACTCTTTAATTCTGTCGTAAACAGAGCACTTGAAGACCTTCTTTCTGTAGGAACGCTGTTTATATTGGCAAGTGCGCTGCTATTCACGTCCCCGACTTTTACTGCGGTAAAGTTAACATTGGTCTTATCTTCAAAGATAGAATCCAGATTAATTTTGGATGGAAAATCAAACGGGAATGCCGCATCCTGAAATGTATACTCTGAAGGTACAAATCTCCATGAAGTGTTGTTTTCAAAATCAAGCGTGATACCGAGGATTAACTTTCTCAGATTAACAAGATCGCTGGCGGTGACGTTTCTTGAATTATTGATGTCTGCTGCCAGTAATTTATACGGAGACTCTATTTTCTGAATACCAAGGATATGTCTCTGTATCAATACAAGGTCCAGTGTAGATACCCCATTCAGAATATTTCCATTATTGTATGCTGAAATGCTCTTGGGATCAAATACATCCACACCGCTAAACATATACTCTCCCTGATTTCCGGTCATTTCTGTCTTTTCTGAAGAGTTGGAAATATTCGTAAGTGCTACTTCAACCTGATCAAGTCCTTCACTCTTTTCGGTAGTTATCCTACCTGCCACCGTTGGTAACAAGTCCGGAATGTCAGTACATGCATTGGTCAGTGGCGAATCCTGTAATATCAGCGTGACATTACAAAAATCAAATGATCCGGATACTTTGTCTCTCACATATACCAATAAAGGTATTCTGTTTACCTGTCCGTTTGGTATATCCTGCACACATCTGAATGTTTTTGATTGATTTGCTACAGTAAAATTAACTGATTCACCTATTCTGAACATGTAATATTCCAGGTCTGTAGTCAAACCACACAGATTGGTGCTGGATGACTGGATAAAATCATTGGCCCATACCACAGTGGTTCCGCTCTGGTCCATTACCCAGGTAAGTTCTGCATAACAAACAGGAGTCGGTTTTTTGGATGAACGTACGATCACATCCTGACTACAGGTCGTTGCTATACCACAGATATTAGTGGCTGTAAACGTTACCCGATGCGTACCTGCCGGTAGTATTCGGGTGAAACTGCTTCCCAGTCCGCTTTCATCAATTCCGTCTTTGTTTATATCAAGTGTCCATCTTACTTCTATACCACAACCACCCGATACATTTGCTGATAAGGTTACTTCTTTCTCACAACTGTCTGTATCAGTAGTAAAAGGTCCATTGTTGCAAGTGACAACAGGTGCATTTGTTCCCATCAGTTTTATGGTCTGCGTGATTTCGACTATGACCGGACTACTTTGGTATGAACACCAATCAATAATTCTCCACACTCTCAGTATTTTAATACACGCTTCCTGAGTACCATAAAATGTCTGATCAGTAAATGAAATACCTATGTCCCTGCAAGCCAGATTGCTCACCACAGGTTTGCTGTCGATCAGTACATCCGGATTTGCATCTTCAACATCACAAGATGGTAACTGAATTACCAGTTTATTTAATACGACATCACTGCTTGAAAATGGAGGTGATGTTATGGTTAAAACTTGTTCACAAGTAATCGTGGTATCAGAAATCAGCATCCATTTTCTTCTTATGCTACCTTTTCCGCATTTATCCAAAGTAAAAGGTAAAATTCTGCTCTTGAATTGCAGGTCGCTGCAAACTCCGCTTACAGTTGGTTTGCCAAAATAAACAGTATCAAAAGGTAAATTTCCTGAAATCCATGGCGCTATTCTTGGATCTCCGCAATTCAGCGTCCTTCCGGAAGGGCAATTAATCGCAGGGGGTCTCTTATTTTGGACTTTTACTGTGGTTTCACATTCGTTGTAATTGCCGGCTGCATCATATACTCTTAACACAACTGTTATATAAGAAACAGGAGCAGTAATATCAGAGCAGCAAAATCTTACTTTTGGTCCGAATTCCAGATCACTTGTATATCCGGCACATGTTGTGGTTTTTCTTCTTACTTCAAATTTTACGATGGGTCCGCAATTGTCGGTACTATGATCATCCAGAGATTGTGCATATAATTCTGCCCATCCTGTATCATCTATCGATATTACCGTTTCATCTTCACATATAGCTGTGGGAGGTGTTTTATCCACTACAGTGACAGAAGTGATACATTCTCTTATATTGCCACATTCATCTTTTACTACATATTTTATCCATGTTTTTCCAAATGGAAGACCTGTGATATTAAATGGACTGGGTGATGTATTGATCTGGGTAGCAAATGCGGGGCTTGAACCGGAAATGGTCGTCGTAGCATCCACTTTAATAAATATGGCATCCACAGGTGCTGTTAACAGATTTGTGCCGTCTTTGCTGAAAAATACATCCCAGGTTATCAGTGAACAATCAGTAGCTGTCGGAGGTGTCACCTGCCAGTTTCCTAAGCATGATGACGATGCAGAAATATTGGGTATTACCGGGCAGATAAAAGCCGGCGGTATTGAGTCGTGTATTTTTATTGTCTGAGGACATATTGTGTCTCTTCCGGTACACCAGTCTAAAATAGTCCACTGCCTGAATACTTTTATCCCTGCTCCGCACAGGTCAAAGACTATATCATCATAAAATACCTGAATGTTTGAACAGCCAGCATCTCCAGGAGATCCGCTGACATCCGGATGAGGTGCTCCGTTTGGCAATACTTTGTATGATGGACTATTCAGCACATCACAATTCCGTATCCAGTCTTCCGGACAATCAATAGCAGCAAGCGATCCTCTGTTTATATAAAAATATTGAGTCTTTACGTCTGACACATTTCCGCTCGAATCTGTAGCCGTCCATTGTCTTCTCACTATTTTTGCATATCTGTCACTGCACTCCAGTACCTCCACACTATCACTTTTGGTATAGGTCAGCTTATTTGAATTTGAGCAGTTATCGGTAAACACCGGTCTGTTGGAAGCCGTTGCAGCTGTCTGAGCCAGTAATGCTGCTTCCTGTGTACATGTTCTTGTACAGATTATTGAACTTGCAGCAGCAGAAGTTTTAACATTTCCTGCTCTGCTGTCTATAAATAAAGTATTTATATCAATGTTGAAAAGTGGTGATAAATCAGTTATAGATGAAACGACCAGAAAATAATTGACACCGGCAGATAATGGTCCTGAAAAGGTTCTCGTATTTAGAGAAATTCTGTTGGTACATGGATTTAATCTGTCAAAAGATGTTTGGTACAAATTGAATACCGCATCAGTTTGTGTCATATTGATATCCACAATACCTGTAACATCAACAGCAAACTGGAACACAATATAATCAGAAGTCTGATAGCTTCCTACGCCCATAGGATCGCATATAGAAGCTATAGGTCTTTCATATGTCAGGGAAGAACCAGGTATTTCACCTTCAAATCGGGTAATTCTTTCTTCGCAAGGACACGAGGTGATGACAGGCGGAAGTTTATCTTCTATATTGGCAGTACCCCAACATGAATTTGCACATCCTCTCAGTGATACTTTTACCTGAAGAGCCAATCCAATGTGACTATTATTGATTGCCACCCTTTTGATCGGTCTGCCTAAATAGTCATTGGCTACAATTACCTGAGGCAAACTGGTCCCGTTTGGCAGTTTTGCTTCAACATCGTAATACTCATCCGGATAAGCAGGTCCTTCGAGGACCATATCGGGTTCGATATACATGTTGCAATCTTCGTCCAATGAGATTTGTACCCCGTCATTACAAGATAGTATGACATTACAATTTTGTGCGTGTGTAACACTGTATATGAGAGTAAAGGTTAAAACAATTGAGAATGCCCTTGTGGTCGTCTTGATATTTTCTGAAATTAAAGTCAGAAGATTTTTAAGTGTAAAATTGGGTCTTTTCATTGTATGAAAATTTAATATTTTATTTAATCGATAAGATTTCAAGATTAGAATACCAGGAAACAAGCCTTTTAATTCGTCTTTAACAGACTTGTTTCCCGGGAATTCCCAATTATTTGATTATTATCATTTTACGTGTGGCAGAATCGGTTTCCGTGTCTATCTGATAATACATTACTCCATTCAGATTCAGTGTACCGGCATCAATATTGAATGTATTGTAGCCTTTATTGAATCTGCTTTTACTCACATGCACCAGTTTACCGGTTACATCATAAATTTTTAATGTAACTTCATCTGATTTCGGAAGATTAAAGCCAATCACTGTCGATGCATTAAATGGATTCGGAACATTCTGATAAAGCTCAAACTTGTCTGTAGAAGTATTGATTCTGTTTTCAGTCTCAAGCCTTATGCTGCTTACGGCTATACCATTTTCTTCTTTGAAATAGATTTCAGGATTCATAAATGACCTGTCCAAAGCAACCAGTGCTTTTTCGTTCACATCTTTAAGAAGCTTAATTCTGATACTAACAAGGGAATTACCAACTGTCAAAGGCGTACTATTATTCCAACTAAGGTGAATAAGACCTTTGGAAAGATGGCTGAAGCCCAAATTTTCATCCTTCAGATCAAGCACATCAGATTTAATCTCTACCAACTCGGCCATCTGATTATCGAATGCCAACGTGAATTGCATCCCTAATAAATGGGTAAGTTCAGCGGCACTTAGCGTAACATTAACAATATCCCCTGCTTTAGCGGTTATATTTTCTGTTGTAAGGCTTACAATATTTCTGTTGGATGTTTCTACACCTGAATACGCATTGGCAAGGGCAGAACCATTGACATCTCCTACTTTTATCGCTACAAAATCAAGACCCGCTACACTATGATCAAGATTATTCATCTGAACATAATCTGTGAACGGAAACGGATGTCCGGGATCAGCAAAGATATGTGCAATGTCAACAAATCTCCAGCTTCTGTTATTGGAAAACTGGGTCTGAATACCCAGGATTAATTTTCTGAGTTCCAACAGATCGGCAGCCGTAATCTTTTGTGAATTGTTAACATCTGCTGCAATCAGTTTATGCGGTGAATCCAATGGGTTTAATCCAAGAATATGTCTTTGAATCATCACAAGGTCCAACGTAGAAACACCATTCAAAACATCGTCATTTTTATCTGCTGTAACAGTATACTCTTTGTACATCGGCAGGTTACCAAAACTAAATTTACCATCTGCAGTTGTAACCGCAGATTTCGGAAACTCTGTTTGGTTTGACCGGAGTTCAATAAATACATTCTGAACCATATCATCAGAGTCATTGTAAATATTTCCTCTGATGGAAATTTTCTCCCCCTCACCTTCCGTTACCGGAGTCGAGCATGAATTACCATTGTCCTGTACTCTGAGTCTTACCGTACAAAAATCACTGTTACCAGCTGCATCTATGGCATATACATTGTATGAAAACTCTTTACTTGGCGCACCTTCAAGATCGGCACATCTGATCGTACGGGAAATATCATTCCGGTTAGTTCCAGAAAACGAAGCAGTGATCTGATTTCCAACTGAACAGTTGTCCTGGGATCCTCTGTCAAACTCTGATGCCCAGATTGTAACTTCTTTGCTGGATGGCATAATCACAGTCACTAAATCTGAAATACAGTAAGGAGTGGGCTTTTTAGTATCACTAATGGTGAAAATGTTATCACATTTCCTTTCATTATTACACCCGTCTTTTACTGACCAGCTAATCTTATGTGTACCATAAACCAATATAGTATTGATACTGTCACCTGGTATGTCTTTAAATTCTACTATTCCGTCATTGTTTATATCAATCGAATACGACCATTTCAAAGGTTCCTGGCTCGGACAATCACCGGTAGCTATTTCAGTAGCTTTCGCTCTTACAGTCACTCTGGCTGAACACTGTCCTTCCTGATCAATTTTCAGATGAGCAGGCAGACAACCAAATGTAATCGTTGGTGCTATCGTATTGTTGATCATGATCAGCTGAGTATTTGTAAATATACCTTGACCCGGGAAAAACGGATTTGCCTGACACCAGTCTATAGCAGTCCATTTTCTAAGGATTTTCATACACACACCATCTGAAAATTTAAACTTGAGATCTTCATAACTGTATACAACATTTTTACATTTGTTATTGGCTGAAGGTTTTAAAGATGGTCTTTGCTGACCAGTAGGTAAATCCTCCGGTTTTATTTCCCCTGTGATACATTTGTTGGTTATAGTTGCTGTTCCAGGCCATTGTATATCATTGAATACTACAGGATTACTGTTTAATACATTGATAACCTGGGTACGAATAACGACATTTCCAAAAGTATCTCTTGCTGTAAATGTCCTTGTGATTGTACCCACTCCACACTCATTGAGCTCATCCAATCTGCTTGAGTCAATCCGTACATAACAATTGTCTGTTGCCGTGGCTAAACCAAATCTGGTCAGAGATGTAAAATCCTCATTACAATTGGCAGTAACGTCCTTTGGAACATTCAGCACAGGAAATATATTATCTTGTACTTTGGCAAGCACCATACATGAATTGAATAAACCAGCTTTGTCCCAAACACCCAATTCTACCATGATGGTTTTATTTGGTCCGATATCATCACAGGTAAACCTAATCTCATTATTACATGGAAGGGATCTCCAATCAACCAGATCATCCATCCTTCTGACTTTCATGCACACCAAGCCACAATTATCATGACTGCCATCATCAAAAGTGAGTACACCGGCATAAGCCGTTCCCTCATTTCCGATGGCAACTATACTGTTTCTGTCACATACCGGAGTGGGTGGCTGATTGTCAATCACATCAATTTCGGTAAAACAATAAGTAAAATTACCACAAGCATCTGTTACGGTATATCTTACCCAGGTTCGTCCTGCCGGCAAATTAATTATTCTGACAGTACTTCCAACGGTAACCACTTCAGTGGCACCACTTTTCTTGACATACAATCCGTTTAAAGGTGGTTTGCCATCATGATCAGCCAATTTAAAGTGTACTTCCCATGATGTTGTTGAACAATCACTGATCAGAATAGGAGCAATTACTGTCCAGTCTGCTACACAGGAATTAGGTTTGACAGGTATCACCGCGGCAGGAATAATAGGACCTGCATTTGGTTGGCTGCTTATATCTGCAGGACAAGTGATGACCGGTGGTTCAGTATCCATCACGGTGATCAGTTGATTTTGATCTTCTATTTCACCGGTACAATGGTCAACCACTACCCATTTTCTTATCAGTTTATATGTTTTCGGATTGTT
>Ga0138256_10008278_pt1 | contig 10932 bp, 8 predicted proteins | sample KNB2016incub_MG_FD_105486 | JGI IMG/M metagenome (GOLD analysis project Ga0138256, IMG submission 105486) | Active sludge microbial communities from wastewater in Klosterneuburg, Austria - KNB2014incub_MG | ecosystem: Engineered > WWTP > Activated sludge > Unclassified | place: Austria... | reverse complement strand
CCTTCTCGTCGAGCTTCATTACCAGATAGTTAGCAGCGCCGTTGAACTTGGCGCCGCCGGGCGAAGTGGTTCCCGTAGCCGAAACCAATTCGTAGACCATGCGGTCGTAAGGCTTGTCCTGGGCGAACGAGTCGCGGAGATACTTTTGCATCCCTTCGCGGCTGATGAGCGTGCGATCTTCGGTTCCGCCGGTTCGACCGATGAGGATATTCGTCCAGATGGTCGTCCAGTTGCGGGCATACTCTTCGAGATAGATTTCGTCGAACAGCAGTTTATTGACGAGTTTGAGTTTGCGATCGGGCGCCTTATCGCCGGCGAAGTCCTTGAGCTCCGTAACGGAGGGAACGCGGCCCAAAATATCGAGATAGACGCGTCGGCACCATTCGCCATCCGTCGCCATGGGCGACGGAGTCATTTCGTTGTCTTTCCAGACCTGGCGAATCTGCTCGTTGATGTATTTGACTTGCGGAATGTTGTAGTCGGCCGAAACTGCGGCGCCCGTCTTGGGAGTTTGGGCGCTCGCCGGGACGACAATCCCACCCACCAGGGCCACGAGCAGCAATCCACCTACAATCCGTGACATAAATCTCCCTCTCTGCCTATAAACGATCAGTCGAAGAACCGACTCGACGGCTGCGATCCCCGAATAGTTAACGCACCGTGAACAAGCTGAGACACTGGCCGTTACCACCGTGTCAGCACTCCAGGCTAGCACTCCCGACCAAGGAACTTAGGACGACTCCGCCCTGCCATTCACATTGACCGAAAGTGTTCCCCGACAAGCGATAAACGACGGTGCCACCGAAAAGTACTCTGCTTTTTTTTGTTTCTAGCGTGAAGCCTCGCGCAGAAGCTGTGAGTCTATCGCTGAATGGGGGGAAGTTCAATCAAAAACGCCTCTGGATTGATGCTCCCAGGAGCCGCCAACGAAGAGTGGAATCAAAAGCGGAAAGACACCCAAGAGCGACCAGCTGCGGTGAACCGCATAATAGATTCGACCCGCGATGACAGTTCTAATAGCTGGCAAAAGTGTTTAATTTATAAACACAGTGTTGCAAAATTGCGCTATTAAAATGCAGCAGGCGAGCTGACCCGTGTGACCGAATCAGCTCGCCTGTTTTGCATTGCCGAGTGCGCTGTCCAGACGCCCTCAGCTACCTCAGTCTCTATTCCTGTGCCTCTTTACCGTCTGTTCTTGCCTCTATTTTTCGCAGTAAACCGCGAAGAATAGCCTCTTTTCGCCGGCCCCTAGCATCTTGTGGATGCCACTTCTCTGTTCCGGCCCACATCAGGAATACTCGCCACCGAAGAGTTCCGGTCCTCGGCGGCGATGCCACCCTAGAAGCAAGTGGCGTGCCAATTCAGGCGAGCACCTGCTTCCCACCGCTGGTCGTGAACCAATTGATCCTCCTGGGGACTCTTCTAAACTGAGGGAATCGAGGGACGACCCTCGCTGCACTGCCCACCTGGGCAGGTTCAAAGTCGGGCAAGGACGACCTTGCCACCTAAGGGAGGTGTGCAATGGCGTGGATCATTCTCGTGATCGCCGGACTATTCGAAGTTTGTTGGTCGACGGGCCTGAAGGCCAGCGACGGCTTCAAACTCTTCTGGCCCAGCGTGTTTACCGTGGTCACTTTGGCCCTCAGCATGGGCCTGCTGGGCTACGCGATGCGAACGCTGCCCCTCGGTACTGCCTACACGGTCTGGACCGGCATCGGGGCTGTCGGCGCGGTGATCGTCGGCATCGTCTTCTTTCGCGAGCCCCTCACGGCCGTTCGGATCGGTTGCATCTTGCTGATCTTGGGCGGAATCATCGGCTTGAAGTTAACCTCCAGCGATGAGGAACCGCCGGTCGAGCCGCTGTTGAACAAGATTGCCGATTAACTTCGCCGAATCGCATCGCTAGTTGGGGAAGTCGTTCAACACGCGGCTGGCGTCAGCACAAAGCTTCGCTGCCGCAGCTGCCTGGGGAGCTTCGGCAATGATTCGCACCAGCGGTTCGGTGTTGCTGCCGCGCACAATCAACCAGCGATCGGGCCAGTCGAGCCTCAGCCCGTCGAGTGTGTCGGGCTTCGCTTCGGCAAAGTGCCTTTGCAAAGCTGCGAAGGCAGCCGGCAGCTTGTCGCTACGGAGTGGAGTCGTCGTTTTATGAATCTCATAGCGAGGCATCTCGGCGACCAGCTCGCTCGTCTTGCAATTGCGCACAGCCAAGGCCGCGAGGATCAGCGACATCCCCACAAAGCTGTCGCGCACGTAACCCACGCGCGGGTCGATCGGACCGCCGTTTCCTTCCCCCCCAAAGCCCGCCTTGGTGCGAATCATTTCGTCCACCACGTTGGCTTCACCGACGGCTGAACGCGAAAACGCAGCACCGTACTTTGCCGCGAGGTCTTGCGACATCCGGCTCGTCGCACAGTTCGTCACCACCGGCCCCTGTTGCTGACGCAAGACATGATCGAGGCACAGGGCCAGCGTCAGTTCTTCGCCGATGTAGCGACCGGTCTCGTCGATGATGGCCAGCCGATCGGCATCGGGATCCTGGCAAAAACCGATGTCCGCTCCGGCGGCGACAACCTGCTGTTGCACACTCTGCAAATTCTCGAGCGTCGGTTCGGGCGGATGAATGAAACGTCCGGTCGGTTCACCACCGAGAATCGTCACCTGGCAACCGAGCCGCTCCAATAACAAGCGGCCCAGCAAGCTGCCCGCTCCCGCGTTGCTATCGAGCAGCACTTTGCAACCACGCGCGCCGATAGCCGCCTCATTCACGGTCGCCAGCAGCAATTTCAGATGCCGGCTCGCGGTATCAGCGAGCGGACGAATGGAGCCGATCTTGTCGTGTGCTGCCCAGGCAAACTCTCCCTGCCGATAGCGATCGAGCACCAGGCGACCCGCGGCCGCGGGAATCACCCGTCCTTCATGATTGAAAAGTTTCAGGCCATTATAAGGGAGCGGATTATGGCTGGCCGATATCTGCACGCCACCGACTGCCTGATGATGTCGCACCAGCACGCCGAGCGTGGGCGTGGCAGCGATCCCCGCGTCCAGCACTTCTTTGCCACTCGCCGCGAGGGCCGACTGCACCGCGGACGCCAGCATGCTCCCCGTGGTGCGGCCATCGCGACTGACCACGACGGGTCCAGGGGGCAAGGTCGCCGCGAATGCGGCCACATAGCGAACCGCCAAATCGGGCGTCAAGGTTTCGCCAATCACTCCTCGCAAACCAGACACGCTAATGATTGGCTCAGCCACAAGCAGGCTCCTTCGCAAACTTCCAGTTTCACATCGGCCTCATTGGACAACAGTCAGCCATCGGCAGCCAGCACGCCTGCAATGACCGATTTTCTGGCCTTTCTCCGCAACGTGAGATTGTTGGACACCCCCCTTTTCCCGAAAAATCCCCGAAGTGACTCCCACTTCATCACTTGCGACGGAATTGGCAAATCGAAAATCAGCCAACTTGTCCAACAATGCCCGCTCCACACTTTCAACCTGCCTCCCAGGCCCACCAGGATTTATCAACACCCTCCTTTTCTCTCCACTTGCCGAAGTGATTGACAATCAACGACTTGGGCCGCAATCGCAAGCTGAGTTGCCAGCCTCTTTGTTGATAAATCCCGACGCTGATGAACTTCCCCCCTCCTAAACCCTCAGCTTGTTCTGCCTGCGATCTCGACCAACGTCACACCGACAAGCAGTCAATATGTTAAATAATTGATTATTATTTGTCAATGAATTCATCCAAAGGCGCGGTTCATTTTCTCGGCCAGCTCGCCTGACGCTGCCGTCGCCGGAGACATAACGGATCAACCTTCCCTTGGTTCGCTATGGGGATCCGTGTTCCCAATGCAGGCCTTCGTATAGAATCAGGTTCGTCGGGCAGGAATGGCGGGCCCGGCTTTTTTGTCAGTGTCATCGGTCCAGGTTTGGCAACGGAAGTTGGCCCAGGGAGCAATCATGCGGCAGGTTCTCATGTTTTGGCGGCAGCAACCCCAGGTGTCGCAGCCTGCGGATTCGATCAGTCAGGAGTTGAGCTTCGGCGAGGATGTCGATGGCCTCGTCGATCTGCCCGTGAAAGAAGTGATCGACCGCATCAAAGCCGAGTTCACCGGCGTCGACGAAAAGCCCGGCGTGCTGGTTGGCAAAGGTTCGGCCGGACAGTTTGAGGTCTTGTGGACCTGGCAATTCTTCCGCATCGAAGGTCTGCACATCGGCGAAGACGACCGCCAAAAATTCCTTACCATCGGCCGCGACTTCGGCTGTCAGGCTTACGAGCCCAAACCCTCGTTCCCGATGAAGTAACATCTGAACTGCGCTTAAAAAGTAGGGTGGGTCGAGTCGCGCCTAGGAGCGCAAACTCGCCAGTCGATTCTCACGCGACGAGGCCCACCGAGAGGGATCTCAAGCGCGCCGCTCTCCCTTTCCGCGAAAGCGCCAACCAAGGTAAGCAAGGGCCTTCGCGGGGCGATCGACGATAGCGCTTTCGCGGAACGAGAGCACGCCAGTCTTACTACTCTCATGGTGGGCCTGCGCAAACGATCGATCGGCCATCAACGTCGCAAATGATCGTTGACGGTGATGGCCGGGAAACTCTAGTCCCCAAGTTTGCGTGCGACCCACCCTACGTTTTCCTGTAAGGTCGCTCCCTGCGGCCCTGTATTCGCAAGGGTAGATCGCTGCGTTACCGTCATTCCCCCACGAGACACGGATTTTCGTCATGAGTTCAGCTCAAAATGTTCCTTCCAGCCATCAGCATGGTTGCCCAGCCGACAGCGATCACGATCGGGAAGTTCCGGTGACCGATCTTCTTTCGCCGCTCACGATTCGCGACGTTACCTTGCGCAATCGGATCGTGATGTCTCCCATGTGCCAGTACAGCGCCAAAGATGGGCTGGCCGACGACTGGCACCTGGTGCATCTCGGCAGTCGCGCCGCGGGTGGCGTGGCGCTGGTGATGGTCGAAGCGACGGCAGTCACCGCGCAGGGGCGGATCTCGCCCGGCGATATGGGCATTTGGAGTGAGCAGCACATCGAGCCTCTCGCTCGCATTGCCCGCTTTGTGAAGTCGCAAGGCGCTGTCCCGGCCATTCAACTGGCGCACGCGGGGCGCAAGGCCAGTTGCCAGGAACCTTGGCTCGGCGGCGCCAGCTTGAAGACCGAGGCCGCAGGAGGCTGGCCGGTGATCGGCCCCAGTCCGATTCCGTTTCATGAAGGGGATCCCACTCCCATCGAACTCGATCGTGCGGGGATCGAAGCAACCATCGAGGCCTTCGCCGCAGCCACCGAACGAGCCCTGCGCGCCGGCTTCGAACTGATCGAACTCCACGCGGCCCACGGCTACTTGCTGCACGAATTCCTGTCGCCGCTCAGCAATCACCGCACCGATGAATATGGCGGTAATCTCGCCAATCGGATGCGGCTCACGTTGCAAGTTGCCGCGCGAATGCGGGAGATCATCCCGCAACAGCTGCCGATGTTCGTTCGCATCTCGGCCACCGATTGGGTCGACGGAGGCTGGGACGTCGAGCAGTCCGTGGTTCTCTCGCGCGAACTCCACAAGCTGGGCATCGATCTGATCGATGTTTCGTCCGGAGCACTGGTGCCAACGGCAAAGATTCCTGTCGGTCGCGGTTATCAAGTGCCGCTTGCTCAACAGATCAAAGAAGAAGCAGGCATCATGACCGGCGCGGTCGGCATGATCACCGAGCCGCAGTACGCCAACGAGATCATCACCAGCGGAGCCGCCGATCTCGTCTTCATTGGCCGCGAACTCCTCCGCGAACCCTACTGGGCACTCAAGGCTCAGCAAGAACTCGGCGGTGAACCAACCTGGCCCACGCCTTATGGCTACGCCGTGAAACGACGTGGGAAGTGAACAGGGCGCTTCGGTGATTGGCTTCACGACCCCGCCGAGCTTGCCTCGGTGGTGAGCGGATTTTGCACTAGCACGAGATCATGGCCCAAGACATATTCCCTCCCGCCTCGTGCCTTTCGGCACGAGGCGGGAGGGAATAAAAAAGCAAATGCAGTCGTTCCTAGTGCAGAATCATGGCCCCACCGAGGCAAGCTCGGTGGTGGCCAAAAATGGCCGCGTTTTTTCGAAGTATCCCTTACTTGCACCTACGGCCTGCTGAAGCGAAGCTGCAGCTGAGCGATCTGCAGTTGCCGGTCGCTGAACTGGGCATTCGGATCGAAAGCCAAGGGCTTGCCGCAGAGCAGGGTCAAGTGATTCGAGGCGGCTAAACGGACGTGCGACTCGTCGTGGTTGAGCAAAGCGAACCAAGCGCAGCGATCGTCAATCAGCCAGGCAGCGACGCGCGGAGGAGTATCGTGCGAGAGATCGGCCAAGCCGTGGCAAATCTCCTGAACGCGGCTCGCTTGCTCTGCCGAAAGCTGCCGCCGATCGAGCCGCTGTAACCACGAAACAACCGATTGTCCCGCAGCTCGCAGCCGACTATCGGCCATTTGCCGCTGCTGAAAATCGTCGCTGTCGAGTTGCTGCACCCACGTCCTCCATTGGGCTCGTTCGGCCTGCACATCTTTGCCCGCCAGGCCGATGAGCGCCTGCTCGATGCCCGCTGCCTGCTGCTTCAATCGCCAGTGAGGGCGAATCGTCTCGAGCAGCGGAAAGAGGGCTTCTTCACACAAGTCCGGATGCTTCAGAACCAGGTGCCACAGCGACGAAGCGGTGTACGCCTGCTGCTTGTCGCGCCCCACGGTCAGCGAGATGGGGCCCTTGAAGGGCTGCACGAGCTTTAGATCGGCGGTCGGGCTCGATCCGGTGCTGGTCAGCACCAAGCGTTGTTGTTCGTCCAGGTCGAACGTGACCTGCCGTTCGGGCTGAAAGTCTTCGTAGTGAATGACGAGCGACTCGGAGTGCAACTGCACACTGAGTTGCTCGCTCGGTATTTCGGCTGGTTCGCCCACTTGCACCACGCGACTCTGGCCGCAGCGATGGCCGAGAACGGCGATTCGCCCGCCGATGAGTTCCAGCCGAATCCAGCCGGTTCGCTCAAGCAGGTTTCGTTCGAGTGGCTGGCCGTCACTGGCACTCACCGGGGCAGAACTGCGATCGATGGGCTCTTGAGCGGCTAAGAATGGGCCGGAATGAACCGGACTGAAGAAACCGCCCAGGAAGAGGGCGAGGAAGAGGCTCCTCGCGATGCTTGGCACACTGCCGCGCGCTGGGTCAACAAAACTTCCCCTCATGGCGAACCCCCATGCTTCGTGCAAACACGAATGTGGAGAGGAAGTGTGAAAACTGGCTGTATTGCTGCGGATTGGCGAAATCCGTTCGCCAACCTCACTCAAGCTGCGGCGTCAGTTGTTGTAGCAGGCTGCCCCTTCATCGCCCACAATCGCGGGGTAACCGGTCATCTCACTTATCGGCGTTTATCGCTTCTTCGCCAAGAGCAATCGCGCCACTCGATGAAAAATCCAACAAGATTTCGCAACCGTCGTCCGCGTTAGTGTAGTTACCGGCAAAGTCACTTGCCAGCGGTTAGAACCTCTGGACTTGGCACACAAGCACACCCTCTCGACCCTATCGCGAACCACGTTCCTCAATCGCCGGCTAACTGCTGTTTCTTCGCCCTTACGCGTCTTCGCGAACTGCGATTTTTTTCTCGTTGATTTGCCTACTGCCCGAGACAAACCTCGCTCGAATGACTTCAATCTTCATGAGTATCAATATCGCACACGAATCAATTTAGTGTGCAATCTCGGTACAACTCAGCCCCTTCTAGCGAAACACGCTACGACACCCTGGCGCGTAACCCGGCAATATTGTCGCAAAAAATGTGAATCTGCTCGCCGGATTGCAATTTCGCCCAAAAACCCTGAAAAACTGATTGACGGCCAGTCTCGCCAGAAAGATATTTCGCAGACGAATGAAAATTCCTCGCGGAGACTGGTGATGAATCACTTGGCGAAGGCGACAGATATCTTCTCTCTCGGCCCAATTCCGGCCGCCCGCCTGGCCTTCAGTTTCGCGCAGCCCTTTCGGCTTTGGTCTCTCTTCCTGGCGAACTTCACGCGATTAGCAGCCGCCGTGCTTGATCCGATCTGGACTGTCCACCTGCGGACGAGCGCGTTCTCTTTTCTTCCTCTTCTTCTGCAAGGGTTCCATCATGCAACGTGTTTCGAGCAAGCGAGGTTTCACGCTAGTTGAGCTATTGGTCGTAATTGCGATTATCGGCGTCTTGGTGGCACTCCTGCTGCCGGCCGTCCAGGCAGCTCGTGAGGCTGCGCGGCGAATGCAGTGTGGCAACAACGTGAAGCAGTTGTGCCTGGGCCTGCAGAACTATCACGATACATTTCTGAACATGCCCTATGGAGCGCGCAATCGCTCGACGAATGCCCCGAACTACAACTCGACGAATGGCTTCGGCTCGTCTTGGATCGTCGCCACCTTGCCTTTCTGCGAGCAACGGCCGCTGTTCGACAAGATCCACGCCGCCAGCGTCGCCGCCACGGGCAATCACTACAACGCCGGCAATGCGACGACCGGCGTCCGCGGTGCTGCTCACAAAGCCAAGATCAAGTATCTGCTTTGCCCCTCGAGCCCCTTGCCAGAAACAGAGACCATCGGAGGCGCCATGCTCGTCACTCCCTCCTACGCAGGCATCATGGGAGGCAACGCCGAAAGTAATAGCAACGTGAATCTGGCGGTGAGCGAGGAACGAGTCGTTGGCAATCTCGCAGGCTCTGCCGCGTATGCCACCGGTTTCTCCGGCAGCGGCATGCTTCCTATCAACGAATCGCTCAACATGGCCGCGTGTACCGATGGCACAGCCAATTGCATCATCGTGGGGGAAGTCTCCGATTGGTACTATCAAACGTCCGGCTCGAACAAGATTCGGCAAAACCCGGCGGCTTCCAAGGGACTCGGCTGGATGGCCGGTAACAACCTGCCTTACACCAGTGGCGTCGCCCGCACGGTGAAGAAAGGGGCGCCATCGATTGGTAGTGGATCCGTCGCCAACCTGGTCTCGGTGGCTCACTCGGTCGGCATCAACAACCGCATCACCACCAGCGGGGTTCCGAACTGGGGCGCCAGCGGCATCGGCACCAACGGCCCCAACAATCCGCTCCTCTCGGGTCACCCAGCCGGTGCGATGGTCGGCTACCTGGACGGCCACGTTCAACTGGTGACCAAGCAAATGCCGCGTTACATTCTCAAGCGTTTGGCCATTCGCGATGACGGCGGCGTCATCCCCGACGCCGGCTAGTTGCGCCTGACCGATTCGCGCTTGGCCGATCAACTCAGGCGGCAGCTAACACGTGCTGCCGCAACATGGCAAAGTATTCGACCGGCTGCGTGAAGAAGACTTCGGGCAGCATCGCGTACTTTCGCAAGTCCGCTTCCACGCGGGCGAAGCCAACTTGGGCAGCCACGCGGAACGCTTGTTGGCCGCGCGCGATGCGTTCGCTCCGATCGGCAAAGTTGCGAAACCAGAACGACGTGCTTTCCGGAAAGTACGCGAAGTGAATGATCGGCCGCAGGGCGATGAACCTTGCTGCCGGCCAATCGAAGGCGTCGACGGCCGCCTGCAAGCTCGGTCCAACCACGTACTCTTGCTCATAGAGAAAGTGCGCGGTGAAGATATCCTGCTTCTCAGCGGCCGAGAGAACCCGACCCTCGCGCTGGGCGGCGTGCATCTGGTTGAGAGCGTGCAATAAGTCGTGCGGCACGAGATCGGCAGCCGCGGCCTCTTCGCCATGCTCGGCCGTGAAATGAAAGTTGGCGTAGGTGTCTGCACAGACGCGGCGATTGATATCGCGAAACGCATTGGCGAAAGTGTCCAGCGAGGCGAGTTGCCTGGCCTTCAGCTCCGGCTGAAACGCATACTGCCAGGCTAACTTCTGCCCCAGATCGAGCGCCCAGCGAAAGTACCCTCGCGCCCACAGGGCGCCGTGCGCGGCGATGAGTGGGAAAATGTGATTGCCCCCCGAAGCTCGATAAATGTGGCGATAGACCGAAGCTCGCTGCGCCAATTGCGTCAGCGAACCCGCTAACTTTTCTCCTTCTTCCCGCCAGCCTTGCAGCTGCAATTGCAGTTCGTCGCGTTTCATCTCAAGCACTCCTGTGTGAACGGTTGCGATCGGTTTCTGCCGGCGATGCATCGGGGCAGTTGTTCAACCGCGGTCAGCCGCAGGAGATAACAGCAAAACTTCTTCTCGCGCCGCCACTCAGGCGTGCCTGCGTGTGCTTGGCCCCTTGGCCGGCCCCGTATAATGCAGCCACGAACAAAATCGAACCAACGCACGCACGCGAGAATTCCTGATGACTGAGGCCTCGGCAAGTCCCACCCACTCCCGCCCTACCAATCTGCAACAACTGCGCGAAAGCGGTTGGGTATCGAAACCGGTCAAGCGCGAACTGCACGACAACTTTCTCAAAGCCCTGGCCAGCGGCGAAGATCTGTTTCCCGGCATCGTCGGCTATGAAGATACCGTCGTTCCCGAAGTGAACATTGCCCTGCTCGCCAGCCACGATATGCTCTTTCTCGGTGAAAAGGGGCAAGGGAAAAGCCGGCTCATGCGCACGCTCGTTCGTTTTCTCGACAACGAAGTTCCTTACCTCGACATTCCCGGCGTCCCGCTGCACGAAGATCCTTACGCGCCGGTGACCACCGTCGCCAAGCGATTTCTGGCCGAGCATTCGCCGGAAGAGACACCCATCAAATGGTGGAAGCGGGAAGATCGCTATGCCGAACGACTCTCGCCCGGCACCAAGTTCGCCGACATTATCGGTGAGATCGATCCGTCGAAGCTCGCCTCCGGTGTAAGCATGTCGACCGAAGAAGCGTTGCACTTCGGGCTCATCCCTCGCATGCATCGCGGCATCTTTGCGATGAACGAACTGCCGGAACTCGATGAACTGGTGCAGGTCGGCCTGTTCAACATTCTCGAAGAACGCGACGTGCAAAT
>Ga0138256_10008277_pt1 | contig 10932 bp, 8 predicted proteins | sample KNB2016incub_MG_FD_105486 | JGI IMG/M metagenome (GOLD analysis project Ga0138256, IMG submission 105486) | Active sludge microbial communities from wastewater in Klosterneuburg, Austria - KNB2014incub_MG | ecosystem: Engineered > WWTP > Activated sludge > Unclassified | place: Austria... | reverse complement strand
GCACTAATTACTAACCACTAATTACTAACCACTAATTACTAACCACTAATTACTAACTACTAATTACTAATTACTAACTACTAATTACTAATCTTTAAAAAATTGAGTTATGAGCGGAAAAGTAAATATAGCGGAAGCGCCTCCTGGGATTGAAGGACCAGGATTTTTTGCTACTACACTGGATGCAGTAGTGGGATTGGGGCGTAAAAATAGTATTTGGCCTCTTCCATTTGCTACATCTTGTTGTGGAATTGAGTTTATGTCAACAATGTCTTCACACTATGATTTGGCTCGCTTTGGCTCTGAACGTTTGAGTTTTACGCCTAGACAATCTGACTTGCTTATGGTTATGGGAACGATTGCAAAAAAAATGGGTCCAGTATTGAGACAAGTCTACGAACAAATGGCAGAACCGAAATGGGTGATTGCTGTTGGTGCTTGTGCTTCTTCTGGCGGAATTTTTGACACATATAGTGTACTTCAAGGGATTGATAAAATCATTCCAGTTGATGTTTATGTTCCAGGATGTCCTCCTAGACCTGAACAAATCATCGATGGCGTAATGCGCATACAAGATCTAATCGGCAATGAAAGTCTTCGAAGACGCAATAGTCAAGAATATAAAGATTTAATGGACAAATATATGATCAAATGAGCCCACTGACAAAAGAACAAATTCTATCCTATTTCGAAGGTAATTTTCCTAATAATTATAGTTTATCATCTGCTCCTTCAGATTTACTTACTTTCGAAATTCCAACACAACAATTATATAAAATCGTTAGCCATCTATTTCATGACGACGAGCTGGGCTTCCAGTTTCTCACTGATATTTGTGGAGTACATTATCCTGATAATACAGGCGAAGAACTTGTTGTTGTTTATCATTTGCACAGCATGAAACATGGCACACGCATCCGACTCAAAGTAAAAGCGCCAATATCAAAACCGGATATTCCTACATTAACTGGACTCTATGGTTCTGCTAATTGGATGGAGCGTGAGACCTATGATTTTTATGGAGTTAATTTTGTAGGTCATCCTAACCTTAAAAGAATACTCAACATGGACGAAATGGTAGAATTTCCATTGCGAAAAGAATTTCCACTTGAAGATCCAACCAGAGTTGATAAGGCTGATTTCCAATTTGGAAGATAGGGTTTTACATAAAAAATTAACTGGTATCAATTAAGGAATAAATATTTTTCTCATCACTTTTCCATTAGATTTGACAATAAAGAAACCAGTATAATCATTCAAATCGATTGAAATTGATTTTGTAGCTAAAAGAATTCTTCCTTGAAGATCCATTATTTCTATCCACTCAGCATCAGGGTTTATAATGGTTTGGTTTTGTATTTCAATTTGAGAACTAAGTTCATAATTTTTATCCCCGGTCGAAATCAAACAATCCTTTGATGTATTGTAACATGATTTCATGCCTTTCAAATAACTGTTTATAGACTGTATTGAAGCGGGTGATAAATTTTCCGTAGTATTATTAGTAGACATTAAATATCCTGGGATAGAATCAGTAGCGATCTTTAAATTTCGAAGAAAAAATCTAGCTAAGCCGAGCACTTCTATTGATTTGATATTTTTAAAAGACATTAACTGAATTCCTAGCGGTGAAATTGTGCAAGGATTGTTGCCTATGAATGTGGTTCCGAGTATTGGGTCAGATGCATCTTTAACAAATACACAAACATCAGTTATATCTTTACTTTGATTCTTAATGTATGTTGAAAAATCTACAATTAATTTAGTGGCATCTGTGTTTGTTGTCCAAGATTCGTCTACAATATTTTCTGGTTCAACTTCAAATACAAAATCTGCATCTAAATCAGGTCGATTTAATATTCGCGCAACATCCACATAATATCCTTTGAGTATTTCTTGAATCTTAGGATAGCTGCTTTGAAACTTTGTGGTACAATACAGTCTCACTTTTATTTTTACACAATCCTGCGCGTAGGCTGCATTGGAAAACATGAATAAAATAGAATAAAGTACGATATTTTTCATTTTGAATAATTTTGACTTAAGTTTTACATAAAAGCATTAGCTCAAACCATTGGTCGGAACACTATGGATTGACCTATATAAATCAGTATACTCGAAAATTATATAAAAAGCTGCATGGTGCTGAAAAATATTTTAAAGGCCTTCAAAACTTACTTCAATTCAATAATTCTTTCTTCAATATTTTTTACCGAATCCAAACTTATAGTTATGGTTTGAATGCTAAATAGTACCCAACCACTACCATGAATTTTTGATGTAGTTACTATTTCATTGCCCAAGTCTTTTCCAAAATCTTGTTCTGGTTGTTTGATCTCCAAGCTATTAGCCATCTTTTTCAGATAATTTATTGCAGCACTTCTGAATTGTTCTTTATTGATTTCTTGCCAAGATCTGATGACTATATCATTATCTTCTTCATTAATTTCATCCAATGAAACCGTAATATCAGCATCAAAAGGTTCACTGCCAAATAAATTGGGGACTTTCAACTGACCAGTTAATTCTTCACCCAATCTATACTTAGCACCGTGAAAACTATGAAATTGCAAAATATCCTTAATCGATGCTGATTCAATAGCTGCCTTTGATGAATAGGTGGCTTCTATTTGTGATATAAATTTGCTCATGTTTGGCAATGATTCATATTCTTTTGATAGTGCCTTGCATGCCTCTTTGATAAAATTCTGAACTTCTTTCCAATTTACTACTTCTAGAAAAGATCCTGTCTCATCGATCTTAAAGACCACACGCATGTCTTTAGATATATTCATTATTTTTTGCATTACAGAATCTGGATTATTTGACGACATATTTTTATACACCCATTCTATAGTATATGATTTTGCGCTTGAATCCAATACTGTAATATCTACATCATAATTAATTAATTCCCTAGTTGTAGTATCTGTACCTTTTATTTTGTATTTTTCTTATGACACGAAATAACTCTGTTTCTCTCCTTTGTCCCAATAAGTGATCACTTGGGCTGTTGAATCATCCATATTAATCTGTGAGAAGGAATTCATCCGAACGAATAACAAACTAATAGTTAAAATTGCATTTTGTATTTTCATTTATTTAATTAAAGGCATATCAAAATAAAAGTCAAAAAAATTCAATAAAGATTTAGCTAAAATTCTATCTTCATTAACCCATACTTTTGTTTGCCTAAAACTCCAATTGTTATGGACTTTGGAACCCTAATGTCAGTATAACAGTTACTCATGAACACTGGATGATTCTTTGGATCATTTACTCTCACATATTTTGCCTGACCCTTTGAATTATACGTTGTTAAGTAAATTGCCGCATAGGCGTTTTTACCCAAGCCACTTCCATGTATGCTTGTGCCACAACCTGTTAATTTAGATCCATATTTTATGCCGTTTTTAATTTTTTCTATATCGTCTTCATTGACATTTGATAAAATTGCTAATTCATCACCACTTACAAAAGATTTTGGAAAAATTCCTTCATTGCTAAAACTAGCAATACAATGATTCGGATGAACCTTTTGAAAGATTACATTTCCGCTTGGATCAAACTTATATATAATGTAGGAGTTGGAATATGATAAATCCTCACCTTGCCCAACTTCTCTTTCTGAATTTCCTAAAACCAGAAAAGAATTCATAGATGTGGATCCACCTGCCCAGACTGGATACTGATTTTCAATACCTTTGTTCCCTTCTACATCTTTTGGCTTCATTTTGAAAAATTGTAAAACATCTGCCGAATAAGGATATAGTTTTGCTACTTTTACTTTTTTTTCTTGACGCCCTATCTTAACAAAAACACCACCTTGTGACAATGATTTCTCTTGAGCAACATAATTACCAACAAATGTCAAATCTTTATTATCATCAATCGAAAGAATTAAGCTGGTTATTTTCTTTTTCAATAAATCCAAATTGTATGTGGTAGGTGATTTTGGCTCTTCATAAAGTTTAATAAATCTCATTGTTGAGCCATAACCTTTAATATGATTTCGGCGCTTAATTTCATAAAAACAAAGAGGTACACCATCTTCTGTAAGCATCCAATCAGAATTATATGAGTCTTCATATGTAAAATCATTTTCTATTTCGAATTTATTAATTCTTTCTAATTTGTCATTAAAAATAAAACAATTTGCTCGAAAATTATCTCCATTGTTCATTGGGGGATAAACAATCACCATGAACTTAGTTAATCTTATTGAATAAATTATTCCAAACAATCCTTGTTGTTCCGTTTTTGTATTAACTTCTACCATTTTTCCTTTTCTTGACAATTCTCCATCGGGTCCAAACTGCACAAAATATAGTATTTTCTTATCACTATTTTTGTTATATTGATAGTAAAATAAAGTTGGTTTATTGTCTAATGTACAATAATTCAATATAGTATAATAAGTATCACTCTCTACAGGCAATTTAAGCTTTATCGATTTTAATAGACTTAATTTAGAATTGTAAATTTCCAATGATGTCTCACCAAGTTTATCTGCTTTCCGTGGATCTGTTTTGATCATATAATTATTGCCTAATGAGTCATAAGCCACGCCAATAATAGAAGTAAATTCTTTTTTTAGTAAGTCTTTATCTTTAACTGATTCGCTCAATTCAGATTTAATAACTTTAGATATTTTAAATTCTTGGGCTTGAATTTCTCTAAAATTAAATAATAAATAAATAAATAAAACACATTTTGAAAATGTAGGTAAGGAAGTCATAATTCAAATTTGATATATAAAAACAAAAATACTGAAAAAATTCAAACTACATAAATATGAATTGAGTTTTTTGGCTGCTATCAAGTTAAATACATCAAATAGATCCGTACTACTTCACCAACTTCACATCATGCAGTGCAAACATCAAGCGATTGACATCTGTGCTATTTAATTTTAATTTGCCCTTAATACTTATGGACTCCGAAGTATAAGAGATTCCTTCTGATGCAAAGACTTCGATAACTGTTTCAGGACCTGCTGCACCACAAAAAAAACAACTGCTATAAGGGAATGCGGAGAATACAAATTCTTTGTGGCTTTTAAAACCATCTGTGGGGATGATATAACCTTTGAGGAAAATCTCTTTCCCCTCATTGGCTTTAATTTCTTTACTAAATATAGGTCGATCTACTTTGACCCCTAACAATTCATCATACTCTTTCTTATAAGTTATCTTACTCAACATTGACCACATACTTGGAGATGTCTGTGAGATACTTGTGATCGCCTGAGCTAATAAGAAACAACTGAGCACAACTTTATACATGATCAAATAACATTGTTTAATTTCAATTAGTTTAATTAAAAAAGCCTTACTCCAGGAATAAGGCTTTTAGTTTATATTTTAACAGAATTTTAATGTCTTACTTAAGGTTTGAATGGATCAGAATATCGTGGATCTTTAACAAAAGTTTCATCTGTCAAGGTATTCAAAAATGCTACCAATGCATCAATTTCAATTTGCTTGAGTCCTAATTTTATTGGTGCTCCATTTCTTAAAAATTTGCGATCTAATGATTTATGTGGCTTGATATCTTCATTATAGTGTTTTATTACTTGTTCCAAATTCGCAAATCTTCCATCATGCATATATGGAGCAGTCAGTCCAATGTTGCGTAATGACGGAATTTTAAATTGTCCTTGTCCAAAACCTTGATCTTTATAAACAATGTCCAAACCAATATTTGCAGTGCCTTTTGTTGATTCATAGCCGCTAAACATATTAGAATTTGCCACAGAAAAATTTGCTCCGCCATGACATGAGGCACAATTTGCTTTATTCAAAAATAAATCTTGACCCATTTTTTCTAGCGCTGTAAAATTTGAAAAATTTAAAGATACCCCTTGATCGTATTTTGAATTTGAAGTCACCATTGAACAAAGAAACTGAGCTATTGCAGAAGAGATTCTTTCCTTTGTAATACCAGAATTTCCAAACGCTTTTTTAAATAATTCTGGATAATAGTCAACACCTACTAATTTTTTTTCTAAAAAATCAAGATCCTCCATACCCATTTCAATATGATTTTGAACAGGATTTAATGTCATTGCATTTACATTATCCTCTCTTGAATCCCAAAACATCCCATTATTCAAAGCAGCATTAACTATGCCCATGCTACTTCTTGGTGTCAATCGTCCTTCAAATCCTGGAGACGAAGAAAGACCATCTGCAAAACCTTTAGATTGGTGATGACATCCTGCACATGAAATACTATTATTGAGAGATAATTTTTTATCGTAAAATAAGACCCTACCAAGTGTTGCACCCTCATTGGTTACTTTAGGATTTGGTGCTTTTGCAGATCCTGAAAAATTAATAGACTCTCCATCTAAAAATTGACTGAGTGGATTAGAATTATTAAATTGAGATCCAAATGCTTGAGATAATTTAATATCTCTGTAATCCATTACCTGTGCCGGTAATATCGGACTATCAGGTGTAATGACTTTGACTGATTCTGTTTTTTCGCAAGAAAAAAAACTTGTGCAAAGCAAGAGGGAAAGTGGGATAATATAATATAATTTTCTCATGTTTACGTAAATTTCAAATTAAAGATAAGTTGTCTTTTTTATATTGATATTGGTTTAATAGAATTTTAACTAAAAATATTGTAGTATTCTCAATTTTTAACTTTAAAAAGTGTAAATTTTAGCAAATCATCCATTGCAATACTTGAAATCTCTGGGCATCGCTTGTTTTGCAGTAAAAAAGTCGACAACAAAAAAGGCCTTGCTCATCGCAAGACCTTTTCTTTATTACTAAGGATTTTACTTATTCAGTCTTTCCACCTTTCAAATTGTCTTGAAGTACTTTCAATTCATCCATCTTGCCATCAGCAGCTAACTGCGATTGATGTGCCCATGTGGATGGATCATGCATTCTATATCGAGAACCCGCAGCATCTAGAATACCTTGAATTCTTTCTACAGAAGCATTTGCCAAATCTTGGAATGTAATAATTCCATCATTATTTAATAATTCTGCAATTTTTGGACCAATTCCTTCGATAATTTTAAGATCGTCTGCTTTCGCACTAATAGCTATCGTCTCAGTAACTACTGTTTCCACAACTGGAGCAGGTGTTTCTACCACTACCGGTGCTTCAACAGCAACAACTGTTTCTTTCACCTCAATTACTTCTTCCACAGTATTTTCTACTGCTTTGTCTTTAACTGAAGCTTCAAGTTTAGCCTTTGCATTTTCTTGAAGTTGCTCTTTCAACGCTGAGAATCCTTCGATTTCTCCAAGTGTTGCCATTTCAACTTTAGATGCCACTTTTTCAACTACTTTCTTAGTTAATTGGCGCTCTTCTTCTTTCTCCTTCTTTACATTGTCATCTGCTTCTCTACGCACATCGTCATTGAATTTCGCATGTGAAACGACAATTTTCTTGTCATCACGATTGAATTCAATCACTTTTACTGTCAATACTTCATCTAATGCAGCTTGAGTATTGTCATCTTTCTTCATATGTTTTACAGGAGCATACGCTTCTAGTCCATATGGTAACTGTACGCTATAACCTCTATCATCTTTGCGAGTCACAGTTGCTTCATGGTAAGAACCTACTGGGAATACAGTTTCGAAAGTATCCCATGGATTCTCTTCCAATTGCTTGTGTCCTAAAGACAATTTTCTGCCTTCAGCATCAATTTCCATTACTACTACATCTAGATTAGTACCTACTTTCGTATATTCTGATGGGTGATTGAATCGCTTTGTCCAAGACAAATCAGAAATATGAACCATGCCTCCAATTCCACTAGACAACTCTACGAATACGCCATATGGAGTCAAGTTTTTCACTGCCCCAAGATGACGAGATCCTACTGGATAATTCTTTTGAATCTGAGTCCATGGATCTTCCGTTAATTGTTTCATGCTGAGAGACATCTTTCTTTCTGCACGATCAAGAGTGACAACTTTTGCTTCTATTTCTTGACCTAAGAAGAAATAATCTTTTGCATTCACTGGTTGGCTATTCCAATTTACTTCAGATACGTGAATTAATCCCTCTACGCCTGATTGGATTTCCAAGAAAGCACCATAATCTTCTATATTGACGATCTTACCTTTGACAACAGATCCTTCAACTACGTCCATAGGGAATACTTCCCAAGGATGAGGTTGTAATTGTTTTAATCCTAAAGATATTCGCTTTTTGTTCTCATCGAAGTCGAGAACAACCACGTTGATTTTTTGATTTTTCTCCAATACATCTGTTGGGTGATTGATTCTACCCCAAGAGATATCAGTGATATAAAGTAAACCATCTACACCTCCCAGTTCTAAGAATGCTCCGAAGTCTGTGATATTCTTAACTGTTCCTTCTAGAACTTGTCCTTTCTCCAAACCTGAAATGATCAACTCTCTTTGCTCTTGAAGATCTCCTTCAATCAATGCTTTGTGCGAAACAACAGCATTCTTAATTGTTTCATTGATCTTTACTACTTTGAACTCCATCGTCTTACCTACATATCCATCATAGTCTACGATCGGCTTGATATCGATTTGAGATCCAGGTAAGAATGTCTCAAGACCATTGCAGTCTACGATCAAACCACCTTTTGTCTTACTGATCACGGTTCCTTTGATAATCGTACCATTCTTGTAAGAATCCACAAGGTTTTCCCACGCTTTAAGCAATTTAGCTTTTTTGCGTGAAAGCACTAGGTGACCTTTTTCATCTTCTGTTTTTTCAACATAGATTTCTACAAGATCGCCTACTTTGATATCCATATCTCGGAATTCAGAAAGAGGAATTAAACCATCCGACTTGTACTGAATATCCAATAAAACGTCATTGCCTGTAATCGTAGATACTCGACCATTAAGCAACTGTCCGTCTAGAATAGTTCTAAATGTTGAATCGTAATCTGTTATATATTTTTTCTGATCAGCTTCTGAATAGTTTACTGTATTTTTATTAGACACAGACCAATCAAATGCATCGTGTGGACCAGAATAATCATCAGTAACTACAAGTTCACCAAGATCAATTACTTCGTCGAGATAATTGTCTTCTTCTTTTTTTACTTTAATTTTACGGGAAAGTTTGGTGACGCCTTCTTCGATTTCGATTTCTTCTGGAATTAAAGGCTCTTCAGTGTTTTCGATAGTGTTTTCTTCTAGTTCTTCTAGATTTTGATTTGTTTCGTCCAACATTTTGGATAATTTTTTAAAAGGTTAAACAATAATTTTAGCGGCGCAAAGATAAGTTTATTTTCAGTCTCCTAGGTATATTAAATTTTCCTTTTTTATGGGAAAACGAAAGATTAACATTTCAATAAGATAGATCTATTTTAATAATTATATAAGTTATTGATATTTAAATTTTTATATAGCAAAAAATGTCAAATGCATGGCATTTTTTTGTGAATAAATTAATAGTTCAATTGTATAGAATTTCAAATATCCAGTATCTGAAGAAAATCTTATACGATTGTTTTGATACTTAAATTTTAAAATCCTTTTGAATCAATTTAATCACATGCCTATTATGGAACAAGATTTTAATTTGTTTAAAGATTTTCAATGTTTTATTTCAAGTAAAATCAAATTTTCCCCTATTTTCACAAAAAATTTACAAATGCAGGAGCAAAAACCTTGGTTGAAGAATTACCCAATTGGGAGACCAGTACATATTAACCCTGATCAATACACAGCTCTTAAAGATTTTGCTGAGGAGACTTTTAAAAAATTTGCGTCAAAAGAAGCATTTGTTTTCATGGGTAAGTCAATTACTTACCAAGAATTGGATAAAAAATCCAGAGATTTTGGAGCCTATCTACATAGTCGAGGTTTAAAACCAGGTGATAGGATTGCACTAATGATGCCAAATTTACTTCAATATCCAATCGCTATTTTTGGAGCACTAAGAGCTGGTATGATACTCGTAAATACCAATCCAATGTACACAAGTCACGAGATGGAGTACCAGTTCAAAGATTCTGGAGCCAAGGCGATCATCATTGCTGAAAATTTTGCTTATAATCTCGAAAAAATTATTGCTAATACCAATATTGAAATAGTAATCACGACGACCATTGGAGAAATGCTTGGATTCAAAGGTGTCATTGTTGATTTTATTATAAAGTATGTTAAAAGAGTTGTTCCAAAATTTTCAATTTCAAATTGTGTTTCATTTTCAGAAGCGTTGAATCAAGGAAAAAAATTTCAAATCAATGCTTTCGAGTCACAATCAAGTGATGTCATCTTACTACAATATACTGGTGGAACCACCGGAGTGAGTAAAGGTGCCATGTTGACGAATCGCAACTTGGTGGCCAACCTTTTACAGATAAAAGCCGCTATCGGCTCACACTTAGAAGAAGGAAAAGAGACCGCATTATCTCCTTTGCCGATGTATCATATTTTTGCATTTGCAGTGAATGTCTTGGCGATGATGTCGCTTGGTGCTAATACTGTTTTAATCGTCAATGCAAAAGATATTAAATCCGTTGCGAAAGCATTTGAAGAATATCCTATCAGTCTCATGACAGGAGTAAATACATTATTCAATGCATTGTTGAATTATCCGGGATTTGAAAAAAATAATTTCAAATCTTTGAAAGTAACTGTTGGTGGTGGAATGGCTGTTCAAAATGTCATTGCAGAAAAATGGCAAGCTACGACGGGTTGTTATCTTGCAGAAGGCTTTGGGATGACTGAAACATCACCAGTAGTTAGTATTAATGCTCTAGATGCTAGTACAGGTCGAATAGGATATATAGGAATGCCTGTATCCTCAACTGATGTACGCATCGTTGATGAATCAGGTAGAGTCTGTGGCTTCAATGAACCTGGAGAAATCCAAGTAATGGGGCCACAAGTGATGAAAGGATATTATAATAAACCAGCTGAAACAGAGAAGGCTTTCATGGATGGCTGGCTCTGTACAGGAGATATC
>Ga0138256_10008276_pt1 | contig 10934 bp, 10 predicted proteins | sample KNB2016incub_MG_FD_105486 | JGI IMG/M metagenome (GOLD analysis project Ga0138256, IMG submission 105486) | Active sludge microbial communities from wastewater in Klosterneuburg, Austria - KNB2014incub_MG | ecosystem: Engineered > WWTP > Activated sludge > Unclassified | place: Austria... | reverse complement strand
GCTAATTCTCTTCCAACATTCTCCTGTGCTTCTGCAGTAGATCCACCTACGTGTGGAGTCAACGAAATCTTTGGATGGGTAAGAATATCTACTCGAGGTGTTGGTTCGCCAACAAACACATCGATACCTGCTCCACCTATCTGCCCTGAATTCAATCCTTCGATCAAAGCATCTTCATCAAAGACACCACCTCTGGCTGTATTGATAAGAATGACACCTTTCTTTAAAATGTTTAGATCATCTTTACCTATGACTGGTTTGTCTGCTTTAGGGATATGAATGGTGATAATATCTGATTGGCTCAGCAATGACTTGATATCTGTTGTTGGAATGGAGACATCAAGGGTTTGATTGGAGCCATGTACCCCGATGGATATAGTTGCTTCTTTAACAAAGGGATCTGAAGCCACGACCCTCATACCAAGGCCAAGTGCAATACGTGCCACCTCCTGTCCTATACGTCCGAAGCCGATAATGCCCATTGTTTTGCCGAGCAGTTCATTTCCTTCACTGCATTGCTTTTTGAGTTTAGCAAATTCAGTATTACCAGTCACAGGCATCGCTCTGTTGGCCAAGTGTAGCTGCCGCATCAGTGTAAAGGCATGCGCTGTCACCAGTTCTGCGACTGACCTGGAAGAAGCTGCAGGTGTATTGTACACACTTAATCCTTTTTCTCTTGCATACGCCACATCGATATTGTCCATACCTACACCACCTCGTCCGATTACTTTCAGATTTGGACAGGCATCAATCAGGGGCTGACGGACCTGCGTTGCGCTGCGAACGGTGATAGCATCAAAAGTCTTTAATTGTGCTTCCAGTTCCTCCGCTTTAAAATGGGTAGTCACTACCTCAAACCCTGCTGCTTCAAGCATGGCTTTTCCTGTATCATCGATGCCATCATTGGCAAGTATTCTTATCTGGCTCATATTGTTTCTGTTGACTGTTCAAAAATGGATTTTTGCACCGCAAAGAAACATGATTTTTCTCAATAAGATGCCAGACTTCAGATGCCAGATACCAGAATAACGACAACCGAATAACGAAGGACTCGCAGGAAACAAATCCTACTATAATTCAATAAGAAATAACCAATGCTTCGGATCAACTCAGCACATGTAACCAATAGCCAGGTAGAAAGGAGATTGACACTCACACCCATCACCCACACCTCTCGAAACTCGAAACTCAAAGCTGATAGCTGACCGCTGAAAGCTAAAATTCTATTTTCCCCCTCCCTTCAATCTTTCTATCTCCTTGTCCTTAGCCTCGATTTCTTTTTTAAGGGATTCAATCTCATCCTCCGCTTTCTCAAGTTCTTCCTTCAGATCATCAACTTTATAAGTATCCTTAGCCTCTGCCTCATCTTTCGCCTTTCCTGAAGAAGTGCTTCCACCAAAAATACTATGATAGAAGTCCTTGATGATCTGCACACCATTCTCACCACGAAGGAAAGCAGCTCCAAAAAAAACGGCAGGAATAAAAATGATCAGGAAAAAGAAAAAACGGGCACATCCCGTCACTTTATATTTTGGAGGCATAGCAAACAGTTTTTGTTTCAGTATGAAATGTACAATCAAATTCTGTTATAGTGAAGCATTTAATCGATTTGAAGCATCAGATCATCGATAGATACTATTCAAACCGTAGTTGCAAACTACGGTTAACGGTAATTAATAAAAAATCATTTCGAATAGGAAAGATCCTGTCGCGCTAAATTGTTTGAACTGCGAGAAAGCTCTGTTTCATGTAATAACATGACTCATTGTGAAAAAATAATTGAAAGAAACAGACCATGAAAAACAAATAGGCGAGCAAGCAAACCAGGAAACGAAACAATTGAACAAATGCTTAAGTGAGTTTTTAGCGCGACGAGGTTTTTTGTTACTTTTTTTCCGGAAAAAAAAGTAAATGATATCGCTATGATATCCGTGACCAATCCTGTTTGTACTTATACTCTGTAGAAAGATACCTCGCCAGACTCGAATACTCCTGTGATTTCAATCCTGGATCTTTGGTAAGAATTTCTTCTGCGATGATCCGTGCAGTCTTGAGTATAGCCTGGTCTTCCACCAGATTGGCTGCTTTAAAATCAAAAGCACCACTCTGCTTAGTACCTGCGATATCTCCTGGCCCCCGTTGCTTCAGATCAGCTTCAGCGATGGCGAATCCGTCATTCGTATTACATATCACAGCAAGCCTTTCCTTTGCTGTCTTTGAGATTTTATAACTCGTCATGAGGATGCAATACGATTGATCACCTCCACGCCCAACACGCCCACGAAGCTGATGCAATTGTGCCAATCCAAAGCGTTCAGCATTTTCAATGATCATCACTGTTGCATTCGGAACATTGACACCAACTTCAATCACAGTAGTGGATACCATGATATTGGTTTTCTGTTCTTTGAAGCGTTGCATCTCTTCATCTTTTACATTGGCCTTCATCCGTCCATGTACAACAGACAATTGATATTCAGGTCTGGGAAACGTTTGCAATAAACGTTCATACCCATCCTGAAGATTCTCGAGATCAAGTTTTTCGGATTCTTCAATCAATGGATAAATCACATATACCTGTCTTCCCTTACTAATCTCATTTCGGACAAAGTCCATCACTTTCGTCCGGTGCGCTTCTGTGCGCTGCGAAGTGATGACAGGTTTGCGTCCCGGTGGCAATTCATCCAGGACTGACACATCAAGGTCTCCATACACAGTTAGGGCTAATGTACGAGGTATCGGAGTGGCCGTCATCACCAATACATGTGGAGGATTAAGTGGTGACTTGATCCACATCTGCGCACGTTGTGCAACACCAAACCGGTGTTGTTCATCTGTAATCGCAAGACCAAGGTTCGCAAATTCAACACTTTCCTCAATAACAGCATGAGTACCTAAAAGAATTTGCGTTTTATTGTTCCGCAGATCTTCAAGTAGTGTTTTGCGTTGAGCACCTGTCACACTGCCGGATAGAAATGCAATCTGAATATCAAGTCCCTGTACCAATTCACTGATCGAAGCGTAATGCTGCATAGCCAGTACTTCAGTAGGGGCCATCAATACAGACTGATATCCATTGTCTGCTGCAAGTAACATACACATCAACGCAACAATCGTTTTGCCACTGCCCACATCACCTTGCAGGAGCCTGTTCATTTGGTGTCCGGATCCCATGTCATTCCGGATTTCCCGTAAAACTCTTTTTTGTGCTTCTGTAAGCGTGAAGGGAAGATTTTGTGTATAGAAGGTATTGAACAATTGGCCTACTTCCCCAAAAACAAATCCTCTTACAGTCTCTGCCCTTTTGACTTTAGCACGAAGCAGGATGAGCTGTAGAAAAAATAATTCTTCAAACTTCAACCTGTTTCTTGCAAGAGTAAGATCCTCTTGTGATGCAGGAAAATGTATTCTTTTGAGTGTCTCATACCGGTTGTGAAACCTCAGTTTGGACACAATGGATTCAGGTAAGTTTTCAGGCAGGTCCTGAGGACGTAGCTGACTGATCAACTGTTTTGCAATCTTTCTTCGACCTTTGCTATCAAGTCCTCGTACGACTAGTTTTTCAGAGCTGCTGTATACCGGCTCAAGTCCGGTAGCAACCGCTTTATCCTGCGATAGCTCCTCAATCTCAGGATGCACGATATTGTATTTGCCTCTGAAATCCTGAAGTTTTCCATAGATCAGATAAGGCTTACCTAATACAATCCATTGTTCGATGTCCTTCGCCCGTTGAAACCATAAAATTTCCAATTCTCCGGTGCCATCTTCAAAAGTCGCGATCAATCTTTTCTTGTGACCGGTACCCTCAAGGCGCTTGTCCGTAAAGATGCCTTTCAATTGGCCGGTATCTTGTGAGGCTTTTATCTCGCGAATTGTGGAAATCTGTGATTTATCGATGTATCTGAAGGGCAGATCCCACAGCAGGTCCCCTATGCGATGAATGCCCATTTCCTTGCGCAGCAATTCACCTCTGACAGGGCCGACACCCTTCATGTATTCAATTGGTTGATCTAATATGGAATCGGCCTTGAACAATTATTTTTCTTTCTGAAGCATGAAAGATAAGTACTCCGGCGTTTACAGAATGAAATAGCCGCATGGGCCGGCTTGGATATATATCTTACTTTTGAGACAGATTACTGCAGTAATACGTGTGCCATGGAAACGAAGCGACAAAAACAAATTAACGAATTATTACGCCGGGCATTCAGCATGGTGCTGATGGAAGAGGGTTCTTACATCTTTGATAGAGCCATGGTTACCGTCACGCGGGCCGTCGTTTCTCCCGATATGCAGAATGCTAAAATCTATCTATCCATCTTCAATGCCGAGAATAAGCAGGAGATCATGATGGCAATGGATGAAAACCTCCCTCGATTACGACATACGTTAGCCACGAAAGTAGGAAAACAATTAAGACGTATTCCTGAACTAAAATTCTTCCTGGACGAATCACTGGATGAGTTCTTCCGTATGGACCAGATCCTCAACAAATTAAGGTCTGAAAACCAAATGGGGACAGATGAAGCCAAACCCGGGACATAGGAGCCACCGAATCCACTTAAGCGAGACGCCGCTGGATGGAGTTTTCTCCGCCAGCTAACGAAGCGTTCTCGATGGTTGGCGGAGAAAACTCCATCCAACGGCAGTGTGGTTAATCAGCCTTCCTCTATCATCTCCACCAAGACACCTTCTTTCAACGCAAAATCACAATAAAAGAGCCTTTCAGGTGGAAGTTGCCTCAAAACAAACCTTATCAGTATAAAGGCTACCACGATATAATCAATCCGCTCCGGCGGAATCTCAGGTATTTGCCTTCGATCTGCTGTCGATGTGGAAATTATTTTTGTAAAATACGTATCCAGGCCGTTTGTATCCAATTCTGACCAATGCGTTGTTGCGGTGTATTTCTCAAGGATATCATTGATGACCTCAAAAGAACCACTTGCACCGATGAGGTAATAACCACCAGATGCCTTGATGACCTGAAGCAACCTGCCAAGTGTTTCTTCAAGATGGTTTTCCAGCTCATTTATTTCATTGGACGACATCGGATCAGATAGATGAAACCTTTTGTGCAAGATCGCGACTCCGATTTTATAGCTCTCTTTGAAAGATATTTTCTTACCGTTGAAAAGGATGAATTCTACACTTCCCCCACCAATGTCCATGACTAAACAATTCCGGTCGAGTGGGGGCAAAGCAGCCTGAATACCCTTTAAGATATATCCCGCTTCTCTTTGACCATCTATTATATCAATAATGAGTCCTGTTGAATCAGTTATTTTTTTCGCTATAGTCAATCCATTGGTTGCCTCCCGCAATGCAGCTGTACCAATGGATTTTGTTCGTGAAACACCATACGTTTTGAGGATCGAAGTAAAATTTCGCATGGCAGTTAGCCCTCTTCTTGCACTCTTAAGATCAATTAGGTCAACCCCTCCTGATGCAAGTTTTACATAAATTCTCTTTTTATAAATGACTGTCCAGGAATTGTCTTCAGCGATCTCACAGATCAACAGGTGAAATGTGTTTGAACCAAGATCAATAACCGCTATCCGTTCTCCGGTCATTCTTTAGGCTTGGGAACCTGGCTGATGATGTTATTGAAAAAGTCAATGCCGCCTTGAACCATTGCATTGGCTGCAACTGGTGAATTGTTTTCCATAAAGACAAAGTATTGACAACCAGGCTCGCAATAAATATCGGCATCTTTCAGGATAGCACCTTTTGATATCCAGGTCAGTCTGCCGATAGGTTGACACACCTTTGTAATATTGGGACTGGCTGGGGATACATAGAGCGCTGTATTCTTTGCACTGGAAGCTTCGTCCTGATTGACACTGATAGGTAGATTGTAAAAGATAATGTCCACTTTATCGGTTTCGGCATACAACCGGCTGAGTGCTTCATTGTTTAAAGCAGGGTACGTCGGTATTCCAGGTACTGTTTTGCTGGTTTCAGTTGTATCAGCATTTTTCTTTCCCTGACAGGAAGAAGCCATCACCACCATAAGGCTGATGAAAAAGTAAACCGGTATTGAAAATCGCATCGTCTCTATTTAAAGTAATATTCAAATCGGAAGGTTAGAAAATAGGTCAGCAGGCGTTCAGTAGCCAGATCATGTTTTTCAGGGCTTAGCAATGGGATGATCCCTCTTGTATACCTTGCAGTAACACCCCAGTGTTGGCTCATCCTGAAGGATATACCTAGCAACCAGGAAAGGTCATTCTCATTGAAATAAGGAACCAGTTTATCATACGATTCCTCTTCTGGATGATAGTAATCTGTCGTTTTGGCATCCAGTAATCGACCATAGCTCAGACCAGCGTGGGCTGAGGCTTTGAAGTACTTTCCTTCTTCCTGCCACCAGTCCCCAACCGAAACATACAAGGGTAGTTCGATGTATTTCAGGCTGAATTCAATATCCGGATCATATTCAGGATTGAACACATCTGGCCTGCTCCCTCTTTCGGAATACAAAAATTCAAGATTCACTCTCCACACGGATTCAAACTCCATAGTGGTTTTGATACCCCCGGTAAGACCAATTTTATCAAAACCTGCAAGCATGTCACCATCTATCTGTGAACAGTTTACACCTCCGAGAAGACCGGCTGAAAACCGCTGCACCTGCCCAATACCTAAAGATGGCAGGACAAGGAGGAGCAAGGCAAGACAAAAGGGATATATCAAAGATTTTTCTAATTTCATGGCCGGAATTTAAGGTCGGAACACTGATTTCTGGGCATTCCAACCGTACTGTAGATTCATAAACGCAATCAATACATGATCAAATATACCAAGCATAATCTCAATAAGCTTGAAGATATATTTCGCGAGCTCAAGATTACGCTCCGATACGAAAAAGGTAATTTTCAATCGGGGTATTGTATAGTGTCAGGCAAAAATATCGTCATCGTCAATAAATTCTTTGATGTGGAAGCACGCATGAATACCCTTTTAGAAATCCTGGAAGTGGGTGAAATCAATACCGATACACTTTCTGAGGAACACAGGGAATGGTATTCAAAAATGCGGAAATCCTTGCTTCGAACAGCGTGATTGCCCCACTGCAGATTACATTGCTTGGAACCGGAACCTCCCAGGGAATTCCGGTCATAGGCTGTGAATGTAAGGTCTGTCGTTCTCCCGATCCTAAAAATCAGCGCCTTCGTACTGCAGCTTTTGTTCAGGCGGGACAATATGGTTTGGCTATTGACATTGGTCCGGATTTCAGAAGGCAAATGCTTGACAATAAGATTGACAACGTCCATGCCGTATTGCTGACCCATGAACACAATGATCATATTTCAGGATTAGATGATATCCGACCAATCAACTTCCTGCATCATCGCGATATCCCTATGTACGGTGGTAGCAGGACGATCTCTGAGATGCACCGTAGATTTTATTATGCATTTGATCCTGCCTATTACTATCCCGGCAAACCGGTGGTCCATAGTGTAGTGATTGACGACCAGCCTTTCCAGATTGGTGATATTCCTGTCCTGCCGATTGAGGTTGATCATGGGGATATGCCGATCTTTGGTTACCGGATTGGATCGATGGCGTACATCACCGATGCCAAAACGATTTCTACGGCTGGCAGAGATCAATTGCGTGATCTTGATGTGCTTATTTTAAATGCACTTCGATTCGAACCACACCTAACGCATTTAAATATAGAAGAGGCTTTGAGGCTATGTGAGGACCTACAGCCAAAGCAATGCTTTCTAACGCATATCAGCCATGAGATGGGTTTGCAGCATGAAGTCAATGCAATGCTTCCGGACCATATTCGTTTAGGATATGATGGCCTGACCATTAAACTGGCCTGATGCCAATTAGCAGACATTTTGGTTTGAATAAGGAAAACACAAATAGTTTACAGTCTGTGTTATATTTAAGGCCAGTTAGTGAACTACTGTAACTGATTTCGCTTTAATAACCATTAAACACAGAAGACTGGAGACTGTAGACGCATACTGCTTACTGAATACTGCTTACTGAATACCGATTACTGAATACCGATTACTGAATACCGATATGCACAAATCATTGAAATGGCTGCTACACATTACTTTCCTTTTGGTTTGCCAGGAGGGGTATAGCCAGCATTCTTTTCAGAGCAGCCTATATATGCATGACCGTTATGCATTCAATCCTGCATTTGGCGGAATGGAGCGCAGCCTTTCAGCCAATTTATTGTATCGTACACAATGGGCAGGGCTTGAGGGTAATCCTGAATCCAGAATGTTTAATACCCACCTGCCCTTCTACCTCTGGCAAGGCGCACTGGTCTTCCAGGTCACAAGTGAATCACTCGGGGCCGAGAAACAAACCAGTTTTCTGATGTCCTACAATTATATATATGAATCCACTGTCGGGCTTTATTCAACAGGCGTGAGGGTAGGTATTTCACAGAATTCACTCGATGGTACTAAACTGCGGGCTCCGGACGGCACCTATGAAGGGTCCATCATTGATCATCATGACGTCAACCTCCCCAATGGGGTAGTGAGCGGAATATCACCGGTGGTAGAAGGTGGGGTCTATTTTGCTGGTGATTATTTTGAAACAGGTCTTTCAATGACTGGACTATACCCTGTTGGCATAACCCTGGATGGTGAAATTCACTATGCACCCAAGCCGGTTTTTCATTTTTTCGGGGAGTATTTTGTCGAGTCGTTCGAACAAGTGTCTTTATATCCTGTCGTTTATATCAAGTCTGACCTGGCTCAAACGCAAGCAGAAGTGTCTGTTCGTGCAGAATGGCTGCATCACCTTACTTTCAGTGCTGGTTATCGCGGATTTGGAAAAAATAGCCTGGATGCCATGATATTATCTGCCGGGGTTCGTATTTCCCCAAAATTCTATTTGCATTATGCCTATGACATAGGGTTAAGTAGCCTTCAAAGTACGCACGAAGGGACCCATGAATTGCTGATTAAGTATAATATGGGCAAAATCGTTGGAGCAGGTCTCCCTCCAAGGATTATTTACAACCCAAGGAATCTTTAAAAAAGGTTGGGTCCAGATAGCTTAATTATAGATTTATTTTCAATGGAGTTCAATAGATCCCTTTTGATTATAAATAATAACTTGTTTATTACGTGGTAGTTATAGTTTATTTGTGTGGAGTATGCGCTTTTGGGAAGAAGCCAAATTAAATTCTTTTCAAAGTATAATAATCTCAAATAAAATGTCGTTACAACGGGTGTTGGCACAAATTATGCTGTTTCAGGGCTGGATTATAAAAAGATAATAGTTTGGATATTAAAGTCAAAAAACTATCTTTACGCCTCTTTTTAAGCTACCCACAACAGCGAAACTTTTTATAAAAGGATGAGGAACTTTTCAATCTCAGTATTGGCCATTATATCGGTGGCCTTCCTATTCAGTGCCTGTGGCACAGGGGAAACAGGACATCTGGTTGGTGTAATGGATAGGCCAAAGTATTCTGGCATCAATCCCTACGGCATGGAATATATCAGAAGCGGGACGTTTCACAGCGGCCAGTCTGATCAGGATATTTACAATAGTTATATGCAAACTCCTCTTGCTGTATCTATTGTGGGATTCTTCATGGATGATACAGAAATCACAAACAACGAGTATCGTCAGTTTGTTGTGTATGTCCGGGACTCCATTGCACACGTAACCCTTGACCACTTCAAAGAAGACGAAGCAGGTAACCAGACCATCGACTGGGAGTATGAAGTTGACTGGAGCGATGAGCTTCTGACGGATATGAACTTCCAGGGCGACGATGTTTTTGGCGGCAAGCAAGAATTGGATACAAGGAAACTGATTTATAAATATGAGTGGAAGGATTGGAAAAAAGCTGCCAGCACCAATTTCAAAGGCAAGAGAAATGAAATTATCCACCGCGAAGAAGTAAGTATTTATCCGGATACACTGGTTTGGATCCGCGATTTCGCTTACTCATACAACGAACCATTCACGCGTAATTATTTCTGGCATCCTGCCTTTGATGATTATCCTGTGGTTGGGGTCAACTGGAAAATGGCAAAAGCTTTTTGCGCATGGCGTACAAACCTTTGGAACACTTTCCGTGGCGATGAGCCAAATACTGAAGAATTCCGTCTTCCAACTGAACATGAGTGGGAATATGCAGCGCGTGGCGGACATGATCTCGCACCATACCCATGGGGAGGTTATGGACTTCGCAATGCCAAGGGGTGTTTGCTCGCAAATTTCAAACCAGGTCGCGGAAATTATCCTGAAGACGGCGGACATTACACTGTAAAGGCTGATGCATATTTCCCTAATGATTACGGATTATACAATATGTCCGGTAATGCTTCTGAATGGACAGAAACGGCTTTCTTCGAAAATGCACAATCCATTGTGCATGATAACAATCCTGACATCAAGTATGATGCAGCAGAAGATGATCCGGCTGTTTACAAACGGAAAGTAATCAGAGGAGGTTCCTGGAAAGATGTCTCCTATTATCTGCAAACTGGAACACGCAATTGGGAATATCAGGATACAACTAAATCCTATATCGGATTCAGGTGTGCACTGACCTTCCTGGGTAGAGCAATTGACGACGCTAATTAATATATACGATAAAGCCACGCTACCTAAGTAAGGGGATTTATTAAAATTGCTTCAAGGAAGTAGCAGTCTGTATCCAAGCAAAATCGAAATACAAAAAGAAAACCAGGGAAATATCCGGCAAGGTTAAAACTTTCGGTTACTCTCTGAGATCGCAACCATCTATTTTTTAACAACAAAAACATCTCAACCAGCATGAACAAGATTATCAAATCTGCTTCATTCAAGTATCTCAAAAACTTCATCATTGGTGTTGGAGCCTCCGTCGTAATGATTGGCGCTTTGGGTAAGATTCTAAGTACCGAATGGGGTGACGCCATGATTACTGTTGGACTCTCCACAGAGGC
>Ga0138256_10008273_pt1 | contig 10936 bp, 8 predicted proteins | sample KNB2016incub_MG_FD_105486 | JGI IMG/M metagenome (GOLD analysis project Ga0138256, IMG submission 105486) | Active sludge microbial communities from wastewater in Klosterneuburg, Austria - KNB2014incub_MG | ecosystem: Engineered > WWTP > Activated sludge > Unclassified | place: Austria... | reverse complement strand
TACGACACATAGCAAGGAGCAAGGAGCAAGGGGTAAGGAGAAAGGGGAAAGGGGAAATTGACAATTGACAATTGTCAATTGTCAATTAAACACTCACGACTGACGACTCACGATTTACAACTCATAATTCGACTCCGCTCAGTACAAGCAACTCACAATTCACAACTCACAACTCACAATAAAATGAGCAACAAACCAATCTCCGATTTCATCCTGCATCATTACAGGCACTTCAATGCTGCTGCTCTGGTAGATGCTGCCAAAGGATATGTAGCGCATCTGGATGAAGGTGGTAAAATGATGATTACGCTGGCTGGCGCTATGAGTACAGCAGAGTTAGGCCTCAGCCTGGCTGAAATGATCCGTGAAGACAAGGTGAGCATCATCACATGTACTGGTGCTAACCTGGAAGAGGATATCATGAACCTGGTGGCACATAGCCATTATAAACGGGTTCCGAATTATCGCGATTTAAGTCCACAGGACGAATGGGACTTGCTTGAAAATCATTACAACCGTGTGACAGATACTTGCATCCCCGAAGAAGAAGCGTTCAGACGATTACAGAAGCATATTTATAAACTGTGGAAAGATGCTGATACGAAAGGCGAACGCTACTTTCCGCATGAGTACATGTATCAAATGCTTCTCAGCGGAGTATTGGAACAGTACTATGAAATTGATCCTAAAAACAGCTGGATGATGGCTGCTGCCCAAAAGCAAATTCCTATTGTTGTTCCAGGTTGGGAGGATAGTACAATGGGAAATATTTTTGCTTCCTACGTTATTAAAGGTGATATCAAGGCGGTCACGATGAAGAGTGGTATTGAGTACATGGTTTGGCTTGCAGATTGGTATCGACACAATTCCGGTGGCAAGGGCGTAGGTTTCTTTCAGATCGGTGGTGGTATTGCAGGTGACTTTCCAATATGTGTTGTGCCGATGATGTACCAGGATTTGGAATGGCATGATGTTCCTTTTTGGAGCTATTTCTGCCAGATCAGTGATTCAACTACCAGTTACGGTTCGTATTCAGGTGCTGTACCGAATGAAAAAATAACATGGGGCAAACTTGATATTCACACACCAAAATTTATTGTTGAATCCGATGCAACGATTGTTGCGCCGTTGATCTTTGCATACATATTAGGGTGGTAAAAGGCAGAACGGCAGAACGGCAGAACGGCGGAACGGCAGAACGGCGGAACGGTAAGTCCCCTTTAGGGGATCTAGGGGCAAAACGGTTGAATGCACTAAAGTCTGAGAAAATTTTCAATCATCTTCTTTCCATCTGGTGTAAGTATTGATTCGGGATGGAATTGAACTCCATATGTCGGATGAATTTTATGATGGCAGGCCATAATATTTCCTGCTGTATCAATTGCAGAAACTGTAAGAGATTCAGGAAGATCATGCGGGTCACAAACCCAACTATGATATCTGCCACCCATAAACGGAGATAAAATTCCTGAAAAAATAATATCACTTTCATCCAGAATGCTAATGCTTGAAGTTACTCCATGATGCACTTCATCAAGGTTTAGCAATTTTCCTCCAAAAGCTTCATAAATAGCTTGTAATCCCAGGCAAATACCTAGCAGCGGTTTCTTGCCAGAATAATCGTTGATGACCTGTATGATTTTTCCATTTGTTGAAGGAACGCCTGGACCTGGCGAGATGACTATTTTATCAAAATGATCAATTGATGAGCATTCAAAAGCATCATTTTTCAGAATTGTTAATTCAACCTCATAATTCCCCCTGATATACTGAGCAAGTATATGTGTAAATGAGTCATAGTTATCGATCAAAACAATCTTCATACGTACTGAAAATCAATGTTATAAATGTTGGTTGTTGGGCTGGTAAGGTACTGATTCAAAGCTGGTTAAAGGATTCTCGAATTGTTTTTCCTGGTATTATGATTATTAGCGCCCTACGGGGAGGATGAAATTATAAAAAATGTATATTTGCACTCCGAAATTACCTGCGGAAGTAGCTCAGTTGGTAGAGCACGACCTTGCCAAGGTCGGGGTCGCGAGTTCGAGTCTCGTTTTCCGCTCGCAGAAGCCCTGGAATTTATTTCAGGGCTTCTTTCATAATAGATCTAAATCTTTTTCTTTTTCCTTCTTTGTATCCGGAAAAACATACTGATCTTCTTCCAGTTGCGTCAGATACTCATCCAAAACCGTTTCTTCTCCGCTGCCATAGCGAAAGAGAGTCCATTTGCTATTGACAAATTCGAGCGCTGTCATGTTCTCCACCCAGTCCCCTGAATTCATGTACATTATTGAACCTTCCTCATTTTCTACTTGCTCTATCAGTGGTTGATGAATATGACCGCATACTACTACATCCACGCCTTTCCTCAATCCCATCCGTATAGAGTGCTTTTCAAAATCTGAAACAAATTTCACTGCATGCTTTACTGAACGCTTAACTCTGTGTGCGAAGGAAATCTTGGAGAGTCCAAGGCCAACTCTCCATCCATTTATTAAGGCGTTAATCCTTATGAGCCAATCATAGCCTTTACCCCCTATAGAAGCCAGGAACGGGGAAATAAGTACCGAAGCATCAAATACATCCCCGTGAAAAAACCAATATGTTTTATTGTGAATTCGGAGTTCAAGTTGATGTCGCAACCTGATGTTGCCAAGATCCAACGAATCAAATCGCCTGAGCATATCATCATGATTACCCGTCAGATAATAAACTATTGTTCCGGTGTTGGCCATTTCGAGGATACGTTCAATTACTTCCCAATGTGCGGCAGGGAAGTATTTCTTCTTAAACTGCCATCCATCAATTATATCCCCGTTAAGGATTAATCTGGATGGTTCAATATGCTGCAGGTACCTAAGCAATTCTTCTGCCCTGCAGCCATATGTACCTAAATGAAGATCTGAAACGACACATATATCAAGAACTTTCTTCATATAAAAATTGCTGATTTACAGCAAAATTATAGTCCCAATATCGACATTACGTAAAACTACAGCCAGTCCGTGTAAAACTTTTGAAAAGAGAAATAAATCAGACCTATGAAGTAAGTCAGCGCAGAGCTTAGATAGTCAAAAGAAAAAAGAGCCTGCTCAATTCCTTATGCCATAAACATCTTGATTCTGCAAGGTCAAAAACCCCTAATGAACCTTACAGAGACGCCCTCTTGGGATGGGAGTTGATGGTTGCAGGCTCTTTGCCTTTAACCCGAATCAAAATTGGCGGTCTCTAATGGTATTCTAAAAGATGGTACCCGGAGCCGGAATCGAACCGGCACGGCCCTTTCGGGCCACAGGATTTTAAGTCCTGCGTGTCTACCTGTTTCACCACCCGGGCAGGTACAAAGCAAATTTACAATTATTCAATATCAGACACGTATGCCGAATACCGCAATAACTAATAGGATTGGGATATAATTATATTCGTTGTTCCTGAGCACCTAAGGTACTCAGAATGAAGTGATCAGGACTAAACCTCAGCCTGCTTCTTAGTCTTATAGACTGCTTTCAGAACCTCATTCCGGCGCACCACAGAAGGCTTTACAAACTCCTTGCGGCGACGTAACTCCTGGATGAGTCTTACATTTTGAACCTTACGTTTGTACCGCTTAAGGGCACGATCGATGGATTCAGTTTCTTTTACTTCGATAATCAGCATGCTGTATACTTAAATTTTTAGCGGGGCAAAGGTAAGATTCTTCATCCAAATAACCAATAGGTCAACTTTTCTTCTTTTTAACTCTTTTCTGGCGGAATTATTCCTTTGTTACAATTTTTATCAATTTGCCAGCCTTCACCTTATCCGTAACGTCCATTCCATTGACTATCCCCAATTCCCAGTGCCTGGTGGTTGGCATATTATAGGCCAATAGAGCCTGCCCCAGGGTTCCTTCTGTTTTAACAGGTACCACCTTGATCTTTTCAGGACGTGCATTAATTTTATTCTGATCCTTCAGTTCATTGAACCCTACCATGGTTCTGTCCATAGCAGATTCATAGGCTGCAAAATCGGCAGGAGTAGAAACCCCATGAAAAACATAAATGTTACTTGCCATTTTGATATACATGCTCTTGATTTTAATAGCACTTTGAGCACCAGTAGAAGCGTCTTCACTTATTTGCTCGGACATCACTTCCAACGCCTGCAAACCGTGCACAGTCAGTTGTCTGCTGCTTTTTACAGTAAGTTGAAGTTGTGTTGCACTAGCAGAAGCTGCAGATTGCAGGTTATCCCCTTCCGCCAGGGTAAAAATTAAAAGAGCTTTGCCATCCGCAGGAACCATTTGAACCTGAGTTGGACTATTGACCAAATCCCAGCCGGAAGGGACCGGAAATAAAAACTTGAGTTCGGGATGATAAAATACTCCAGTTTCCACATATCCCTGGCGCGGATCCTCACCATAGACAATGCCATCAATCATCTTCAAATAAGCATCGCCATTTACCTTGTATGGAGGGGTTTGCACCTTTGCCTGCCACTCATCGGCCAGTTTCTTTACATTTTCAAAACGATCTAAAGGGTCAGGGTGAGAAGACAAAAACGTAGGTAATTTTCCCTCTCCTGAATCACTTAAGGAATTCAGTGTCTGAAAGAAATTCGCCATTTCCTTTGCATCATAGCCTACTTTGGTTGAATATTCGGCACCTAGTGCATCGGATTGACTTTCATTGGTTCTGCTATATTTCAGGAACAATAACTGCATCGCGGACTCAGCTTCATTGGCAAAAGGCCTCAATTCCTTAGAGACGATTAATCCACCCATTAATAGCACGTTACCGAGCATACTTTTTGAATATTGCTCCACGGAATGCCTGTGTGTTATATGCCCGATTTCATGGCCTAACACACCCATAAATTCAGCCTCATTATTGAAGTAAGCCATGATTCCTCTGGTAAAATAAACGTAACCTCCAGGCACCGCAAATGCATTCACTACAGGTGAATCAACTACTTTAAACTGGTACTTGATATTCGGTCGATGGGATATCTTGACCATCTCCTGGCCATGTTTATTAATAAAATTTTGAAGCGTTGGGTTATCATATAGTCCAAACTCAGCAATGATCTGGGGGTCAGATTCTGCTCCTAAAGCAATTTCCTGCGCCTCAGACATTAAGGCCAACTGTTTTTTACCGGTCACTGGATTAACTGCGCAGCTTGCAAAAGTGACCAAGGCAATCAATGCGGTATATCGGAAGATGTGATTTTTAGAGAGTAAATGCATACTAATTTGACGGTTTAAGGGTAAATGAAGGAATTATACCTATTTACTTAACCCCATGAGAGGTTTATTGTTCTGCGGTTCAGGATTTTAAGGATTCTAATTTTCCAGATTATTCCACACGACACTCTATTTGAATTGCGTTCTAATACATTCTCTGGAAAACTCTTGATACTGAAACTATTTATCAAATTGTATAATGACGATCCAAAAGCATCATCAAAGTGAATTGTTTACTTTTGAACAAAGATCCGAAACCGAACCTATAACAAGCAATCCGGACCATCAAAAACACATGGACGTAAATCTGAACACACATCATTAACCTGTCTTCACCATTAGGCTCCTCTTCGTATACCAATGAAATTGTCTGATATAAATATAAAATCCATCATCCATTATTTTGTGACCCTGCCGGGAAGAATATTCCATTTCATCATTTCACTTCCTAAAAGAATTCTAACTGGTATAAAAGATCCAAGGCAACGAAGGAAATGGATATGGAATGGGGTATATACCATAGGCGCCATTATTTCAATTTTCCTTCTTTTATTCTTACTCACCTGGATGGGTGTTTTTGGATCTGTACCCACCAAAAAAATCTTACTTGGTATCAGGCAGCCTGAAGCATCAAAAATCTATAGTGCTGATGGGAAACTGATGGGTAAATATTATACAAAAAACAGGAATACATTGAAGTTTGAGGATATCCCTCCTGCGTTTATGACTTCCCTGATAGCCACCGAGGATTCCCGATTCTGGACGCACACTGGTATTGATTTCAGAAGCTGGATGCGTGTGCTTGTAAAACGACTTCTCCTCGGCCAGGAAAGTGCGGGTGGCGGAAGTACTCTATCACAACAACTCGCCAAAAATTTATTTCCCAGAGAGGATTATTTCATAGCCTCAATGTTGATCAATAAGTACAGGGAATTTATCATTGCTTCACGACTGGAAAAAGTTTATTCCAAAGAAGACCTGTTGACTTTTTATATCAACACTGTTCCATTCGGAGAAAATATTTTCGGTTTGGATGCCGCCGCTGACAGATATTATTCCAAGACGGCAGATCTGCTCAACATCGAGGAATGTGCTATGTTAGTTGGCCTTTTAAAAGCCACCGGTTATTACAATCCAAACAACAATCCCGAACGAGCCATTAACAGGAGAAATGTAGTCCTCTATCAGATGAAAGTGAATGGGGTGATTGACACATTGACCTATGATTCATTGAGTAAGTTGCCTTTGAATCTTTCGTACCAACGCAACACAGACTCAGAAGGCATTGCACTTTACTTCAGGAATCACCTGCGCCCTATCCTACTCGATTGGTGCGAGAAACACACGAAGCCAGACGGACAACCCTATAACCTTAGTACAGATGGCCTGAGAATCTATACCACCATTGATTTTGGTATGCAACAATATGCAGAGGAAGCTCTACGAATTCATATGTCCCGGCTCCAGGCGAACTTTGATAAACAGTTTAATGATTGGTTGCCTTACAATGCTCCACTAAAAGATGCCATGGAACGATCTGACAGGTATGTGGCTCTGAAAGAAAAAGGACTTTCACCAGAGCAAATTGTCGACTCCATGAACAAGGTAATGCCTATGCAGTGGTGGACATGGGAAGGTCTGAAGGACACCTTAGCATCACCTATCGATAGCATAAAACATTCGTTGAAAACACTGCAAGGTGCTGTCGTCGCCATCGATCCTAAAACAGGAGGGGTCATGACCTGGGTAGGTGGAAATGATGCCGAGCAATTCAACATAGATTACGTATTGACGGAGCGTCATCCCGGGTCATCTTTTAAGCCTTTCGTCTATGCTACAGCCATTGACCAGGGAATGGATCCTTGCACCTATTACGCCAACAGACGAATTGCCTATCCTCAATATGAAGGTTGGTCTCCAGGCAATGCAGATGGCCTCTATGAAGGAATCTATTCACTTAATGGTGCATTGGCAAAAAGTATAAATACCATAGCTGTCCAGGTCATCATTGATGCAGGTATAGACAATGTAATTCAAAAAGCAAGGCGTATGGGCATGAAGGGAGAAATAAAACGGATTCCGTCTGTTGCCCTCGGCACAGCAGAAGTCACCCTGATGGAATTAGTGAGTGCTTATACCACCTTCCTGAACAAAGGCAATCACCGTCCATATTATTTCATTACAAGGATAGAGGATCATGATGGAACCTTACTTGAAGAATTTAAACCGCCTGCGACCAACGGAGTTTTCACTGCCGAAACATGTGGTATCATCAACCAGATGTTGGCCAATGTGGTAGATCGTGGAACCGCATCCCATATCAGGTATCCTGAGTTTGATATCCGGGGTGCATTTGCCGGAAAAACAGGTACCTCTCAATTTCATTCGGATGGTTTGTTTATTGGATATACGCCCAAGTTCCTGGCAGGTGCATGGGTTGGATGCTTTGACCGGCGGGTTAGTTTCAAATCGCTTAGAGACGGAATGGGTTCAAAAACTGCACTTCCGATCTGGGGAGAATTTGTAAAGAAACTGCAGGCAGATTCGTTGTATGATTCCTATTTCAATTCCTGGTGGCCGGAAGAATATAAATGGATCAATGATTGTCCCTTTACAATGGAGGCATCGGAGCTTGAAGAATTAGATGTCGATCCTTCCATCCCCCGGGATTCAACGTATCTGGGCACACGAAAATTTGTAATGAAGGCCGAACGTAGAAGTGGCATCGGAAAGTTGATAGAGAATATCTTTGGGAAAAAAGAAGATCAGGAATAACGAATTTTTACAGTTCACCTTTTTTTAAAATTTAACAAAGCACAAACATTGCTTTAACAGAAATTCATCGCTGTGTAGCGTCATTATGACAAACTACGTACGCCATGAAATGTAACTATTTGTTTTCCGCAGCGATTCTGTCTGCTCTGCTATTACTTGCGTTACCGTCTCAAGCTTCTCATCTGGATGGACTTTGGCGCAATGACCGTCACAATATCACACTTCGAATAGAAAGCCTGGAGGAAGGATTCCGTGCCAAACGTATGGACCAGGGAGTATGGTTCAAGTATCTTACTAAAGATGGAAGGTTTTACATAGACCGTTATGGAAACTCATATGTAATTGAATCGGAGAATGATTTGGTTTGGCATGAAGCCGGCTCAGGGAGACGAATATACTTTTCAAAAATTTATACACGGAATAATGAAGAGATGGAGCATTGGGACAGCCGAAACGACCACAACTATGCTCACGATGATTTTGAACATAATCCATGGGAAGGTCCAGTACATTATGAGCCCAATAGTTTTCTAAATGGAAGATGGGTTGATCCGCACAGAAAGAATGAACTTGAAATAGAAAACTTCAGAGATGGCATTCGTGTCAAGAGAGATCGTTCAGGTTGGGAAAAGTACTACCCGGACAGATACACTCATTCATACAAGGACAAACATGGAAATTCGATCCAGCTGATGGATCGTGATTCGCTTCGGTTCAAAGGTCAACACGGAAGACATGATCGGATCTATCATCGCGCATCAGTTTATCGCAAATAAAATTCCAGCTAAAAATCAAGGTCTTCACCCGTAAAATAAAAGTACGGACAGGATGCGTCCTGTCCGTACTTTTATTTTACGAAGGAAGATTACTAGATTTTTACAAAAGATGAAGACAAAGTCTGCGTTTCGGAATTAACCTGAACTACATATTGTCCGGGTTGAAGGCCGCTAACATCTACCAACTGTTTTTCAATTCCTTTGGCCAATTTCATTGCATGCATATGCACTCCAGAAGAATTTATAATCCATAAAGTCTGAGCGCCAGCAAAGATATCAACTGTAATCTCAGACGAGGCTGGATTTGGAGTAACCTTTATTGGATTCATCACACTTATTGAGCTCATCTCACTTGGTTCAGGTGATGAAGCCGGAGCTTCCACTTTTTCCTTTTGTTCATCCTGCAGTTTGAATTTAACAGGAAGGATTAGTTGGAACGCAACTGGCTTTCCATCTTTCAATGCGGGCACCCATCGATCTGGCAATGCAGCCATGGCATTTATTAGGCGCTCCAGCTCTAGCTTAATTCCTTGACTTGGAGATCGCAATACTTCAATATCGGTAATCCGGCCATCACCTCCAATGACAAATTGGACTATCCCGGTCCCTTCGATATTATTCTCTCTGTCCTCTTTAGGATACTTAACATTGGAATAAACGAAGTGAAACATTTTCTCCTGAGCACACGCATTGCGCTCTTCGAGACTCGTCATTTCTTCACAACCGGGGAATCGAGCCATTTCATCCACTTCTTTCAATGGTTCAGCTGGTGCCGTTGACGTACCTAATGAAAAGGTAACAGGCAGGACCATTTCAGCATCATATGATTTACCTTCCTTTCTGGCAGGTCTCCATTTGCCAACAGCTGCATTCATACCATTGACCAACTTTAACACTTCCTGATCTGCATCAGGATCAAGGGATTGTTGAATCTCAACATCTTTAACCAATCCATCGGCGTCCACTACAAATTTCACCAATACCCTTCCCTCTTTACCGGATTTTTTCAGGCTTTCAGGATAGACCATATGCGCATTGATATATTCACCAAGCTTATACATTCCACAATTACCCCTTTCACTAATGGCAACGTCATCACACCCTGGGAATATTGGCATCCCCAACGTGTAATCAAGTTTTGTGTAATCTTCTGGAATGACAGGCTGTTGAACAGGGTCAGTTAATCTCAAAGAAGTTACAGTTGTCTCAGGCAAGGAATCTGTTCTAAAGAATAATTTCTCTTCCTGTAAAAAGGGTCCATCTGCTATTTTTGCTCTGAATGAAAAGAGAATCAGCGCAATCAAAAACAAGGGAATGATCCCCAGGTATTTATACCTTGCTGCAAAGCCTGAAGGTTCCTTATTCATCATGAGTAGGCGTTTTTTAAGTTGTGAATAAATGAGTTGGTTAGAAAGGATATTCTGCAATTGACTGTGTTGCTGACTAACGAGAAGCTGGGCGTATTTCTCCCATGGTGTATCTTTCAGTACAGCTGCATCCGCCACAAATTCATGGACTTCCTTTAATGACTTTCTGTAGAGATAAATCATTGGGCTTGGCCATAACTTGATACATAATAATTCCATAAGAATGACATCCCAGGTGTGCATACCTGATACATGGGCCATTTCATGGGCAATCACCTCGTTATATTCCATCTCACTGAAGGAATGCTGATTAGGTAGATAGATGGTATTGAAAAAAGAAAAAGGACTTTTGACATTCTCAGACAGTATGCACAAGTGTCCTGATACCTTGGTATGGATTCCTGTCTTTCTGATATCCAGGATTTGCTTAAAAGCAAGGAGTAAACGTATCGCCATCACTGCTACACCCAAAAGGTAAACCCCGGTCAGAATCTTGAGCCAGGGAATGGACTTTGCTTCAGTTTCAGAAATGCTGGCTGAGAAGTTGTTTACATAGTTCCCCAGGTACACCGTAGATGCTGCTAACATATTTGAACTAGCATGCTGAGCGTCGATGTAAATTTTGACAAATGGTAATACAAGACTAATGATCAGTGTGATCATAAGGTACATCCTGTTGGTATGAAACAATGTTTCGCTTCGTAGGGCTGCAACGTAAAATCCATAGAAGCAGGCCAGACAAACCGTTACTTGAAAGAGGTAGATTAACATGTTCAGGATTTCTTTTTGAGTTCTTT
>Ga0138256_10008270_pt1 | contig 10939 bp, 6 predicted proteins | sample KNB2016incub_MG_FD_105486 | JGI IMG/M metagenome (GOLD analysis project Ga0138256, IMG submission 105486) | Active sludge microbial communities from wastewater in Klosterneuburg, Austria - KNB2014incub_MG | ecosystem: Engineered > WWTP > Activated sludge > Unclassified | place: Austria... | reverse complement strand
CCACATCGGCTGACGAACTCGCAGCAGCCGTCACGCTGGCGCGCACGCTCGACATCCCGTGGTTCGTGCTGGGCCTCGGCGCCAACATTCTCGTCAGCGACCACGGCGTGCGCGGTCTCGTGATCCGCAATCGTGCGACTGCACACACGCTCGGCGACGACGGCATCCTGTGGACCGAGAGCGGCGCCGTGGTCCAAGACCTGGTGCTGGAGACCGTGCGACGCGGCTGGTCGGGGCTCGAGCACTACATCGGCATTCCCAGCACCGTCGGCGGCGCGCTGTGGCAGAACCTGCACTTTCTCTCGCCCGCACCCGAGCGCGAACGCACGATGTTCATCGCCGAGCCGTTTCGGTCGTGCGAGATTCTGAGTGAGGACGAGGAGCGCCTCGAGGTCGGACCCGAGTACGTCAAGTTCGGCTACGACGACTCGGTGTTTCATCACCGTCGCGATGTCGTGCTGTCCGCTCGCTTTCAGCTGGAGAGGCGTGATCCGGCCGACCTGCACCGCATTCTGCAGGAGAATCTCTCCTGGCGCGGGTCGCGACATCCCTGGCTCGCCGTGCATCCGAGCGCGGGATCGATCTTCAAGAAGATCGAAGGCATCGGCGCCGGGCGCCTGATCGATCAGTGCGGTCTCAAGGGTTTCCGCATCGGCGACGCGCAGATCTCACACATTCACGCCAATATTCTCGTCAATCTGGGTCACGCCACCGCTGCTGACGTGCGCGCGGTGATTGCGCACGCGCAGCAGACGGTGTTCGAGCGATTCGGTCACCGCCTGGAAACCGAGATCGGATTCATCGGCGAGTAACCGGCCACCGCATCGGCGTTATCGGATACTGGCGCGCTCCAGCAGCGACGACTTGCCATCGGTGTTGAGGAGATACACCACGCCACCGGGACCAAAACCGGCAAGCACGCGGCCCTTCGGGAACGACACCCGTTCGATGATTTCTCCCTTGCGATTCACCACATCGTACAGCAGGCCCGTGGTGCCAGCGCCGACGGCCGTGCGCGGTACGATCCACAGATTATTGTCGAGGTCCGCCCGCACCGAACCCGGTGAGATGGGTGGCTCGTAGTCCGGGATCTTGTTGAGCGGCACGAAGTCGAATTCGATGGAAATGCGGCGCGGACCGTTCGGCGTGGGAATGGTGGGCAGCGACGCGCCCTGCGCCTTGAGTTGCTTCTCCATCTCGGGGCGCAGTGAGTCGATCTTGAACTGTTTCTGTTCGTCGCTGAGACGCTTCCAGTCAAACGGCATCTTTGGCGTAGATCGTTTGGTGCCGTCGGGATCGAGCCAGTCGATGTGATAGTCGTGCGCGCGCACCACCGCGATTGTGCCGTCGGTGAGGATCGCCCATTCGTCGCCCGTATCGAGCGGGTTGATCGTCACCTTGAGCGCGAAGTTCCCGTCCTTGCCCGTTGACATCGACATGTTGCCGGGCTTGAGCGCCTTCATCGTCATCAGTGTGTCCACGTTGCGCGTGTCAAAATCGGCACGCACAATTGGCGCGGAATCCGGTTGCTCGGGAAGCCGGAATGCGCCGAACGGTGTTTGCGGCGCATTCGGATCGGGCGGCTTTGGCGGGTTGATGATCACGCCGCGATACACCAGGCGACCCTTGTTGTCGGCCATGGGCACCCCGTATACCGACCCCATCGCGAGGAAGATCGCATCGCGTGGCTTGGGGAGTGCCATGACATGCCCCACCTTGCCGTTCGGATCGAGTACCAGCAGCGACATCGACGAGACATCGACATACAGCGATGAATCGGCGAGATACGGAATCAACTGCGCCGATTGGATGGCCATCGGCATCGCCGCATTGGCGCCGCTGCTGCCAGAGTCCATCACGACGGTAGCGCTCTTGAGCGATGCGTCAAACAGCAGCACGCGCTGACGCGCCACGTCGTTCACCAGCACTTTGCCCGACGACAACGGACGAACTGCGACGCGTGCGCCGAGTGAATCGGTGGAGACCGCGGTCACCGCACCGAGCGAGCGGGTGGGAATCTTGGCTTGGGCGACGCTTGGCGTGGTACCCGTCGACTGCGCCGACGCTTGCACCGTTGCGCTCGCCAATCCAAGCGCGAGCACGGTGAATATCCTTCGACCCTGCATGATGAACGGCTCCGGTACGCGTGAGAAGCGCGCACTCGGTGAGGCGGCGCGCTGCTGCAATATACGGGAGCGAGGGGGGCGGGGGTTCAGGACGGCACGACAGCTGTCAGTGGTCAGTCATCGGACAATTGCTGAGTCCTGGGTCTTCAGTCCGAGTCACCAGTCGCCAGTTGGTTCTGAGTACTCAGTTGTGCAACCGACAACTGACCACTCCGACTGAAAACCGACAGCTTAGCCGTTGTCCGATCACTGACCACCGACAACTGCGCAGTTGAAGGCTCGTTGCCCTCGTCTACTGCGTCGCCCGCCCGCCGCCGAGCACGCTCGAACGCTCAAGCACAAATCCCTTGGTGCGGTCGCCACTCATCAGGTATACGACTCCGCCTTTGCCAAAACCGGCGATCGACCGTCCACTCGGTATGCGCACCCGCTGGAACAGCTCGCCGGACTTGTTCACCACGTCGTACACCAGCTCGCCGCCCTGTGACTGCGCCGACGTCGTTGGCAAGATCCAGAGATTCCCATCGAGATCGGGACGCGCAGCGCCCGGTCGGATGGCCGGGTAGTAGTCGGCGATTTCTTTGAGCGGCACAAAGTCGATTTTGGGAGCGCCGATGTTCATAGGTTGGCCCATTGGTGGGCCACCGCCTGCGTCGCCACCCACCGTCGCAGCGCCACCGCCCAGGGAGCCACCGGCCATCACCATCACGCGCACTTCTGTGGCGCCACCGGCCGCGCCACCGCCGGGAGGACCTCCAAAGCTGACGGTGCCCGGCGCGCTGCCGTTCGCCGCTGCTGCTTTCTGCGCGTTCTCGTTGGCGGTGCGCGCCGAGTCGACCAGCGCCTGCTTGTCCTCATCCGTCAGTCGCTTCCAGTCGAACGGCAGCTTTGCGCCCTTGGTGGCCTCACCTTTGGGATTCACGACATCGACGTGGTAGTCTTGACCGCGCACCATCGCCAACGTGCCGTCCGTCAGTACCGACCAATCGTCGACGGTCACCAGCGGGTTGATCGTCATCTTGAGCGACATCTTCCCGTCCGCACCCTGCTCCATGGTCGCCCGCGTTCCACTGGCGATCTTCACGCGACCAACCGTGTCGACCATGCGCGTATCAAAATCCGCACGGAGAATTGGAGCCGAGTCAGGCGGCTGAACCGGCGCGGGTCGCTCGCCCGGATTGAGCGAACGAGTCTGTGTGACCATCTGAATACCGCGATACAGCAACCGTCCCTTGTCATCCACATACGCGGGGCTGTTGCCCAGAAAGCGCAGATCACCCGGTTTGGGCGCAGACATGACACGCGAGACCGCGCCCTTCGGGTCGATCACCAGCAACGACGATGACGCCGCATCGACAAAGAGCGACGAGTCGCCGAGATACGCGATCAGCGGCGCAGGGCGCGGTCCATAGCTGTTGGCGGCGCCCGCCGTCGAGTCGATCACCACCGAGGCCTTCTGCATCGTGGGGTCGAGCATCACCAGGCGACGACGACCGGCATCGTTGACCAGCAGTGATCCGTTCGGCAACTGCCGAACGCCCAGAATGGCGCCGAAGGTATCGAGACTAGTGGCCGCCGACGGGGCGAGCGCCATGACGGGGACTTTCGGCTGCGCAAGCGCGGTCGTGGCGCTCAGCGCCAGCACGGCACCCGACAGGATGGGGACAGTTTGCCGCATCGGAATCCTCGGTAACGTCAACATGAATGGGAACCAGACTGCATGGAGAGCACCACGCCCCGTAGGTCACGGGGGGTGATGGAAGGGTTGCCTGCCGCCCTGCCGGCCGTGGCTACCGGAACATGAACGGGCTGATGTCACCGGCGCTCGACGACTTGAGGAACTTGAGGACGCGCGTGTCGAGGAAGTTGGTGATCTGCGACGGCAGTTTCCGGCGCTGGGAAGCCGTCAGCAGCTTCTTCACATCGGGTACGATGCGGATCAGGTACTCCACCGTGACTTCACGCGCGTGCACGTAGCGGTCGTAGGCCTCGTCCCGGCTGTAGTGATCCGGCACGGTCTCGAGATACTTGGACACCGGCGTCCACACCGAGTCGGCATACTGCGTGAACTTGCGGCTCAACGACGCCAGACTGTCCGCCTGTTTGCGATTGAGTTTGAGCGAATCCTGCTGCGTGAGAATCAGCGCCATCGGATTCGGAATCGAGCTCGAGCCCAAGGCCTTGAGATTCGGCGCCGTTTGTTTGGTGCCGGGGCGACCGCGGCCCATGTCCAGGCGTTGCGTAAGGACCTGCCGCTCGCGCGGAGCACCAACATCGAGGCTGAAGGACAAACTCGCGTAGGCCGGTGTCCGACTGACCGACTGCTGCGGGCGTGTCGAGCCAAATCGCTGATTCACTTCGTACTTGTAGCGTGAGGTGCTGGCGTCGAATCCACGCACGAACAACAGGCTCTGATCGGGAGCAATTTCCTGCCCCCATCCCTTGGCGTTCTTGGTGCCGTTCACCAACAGGTCGGCGATGCCCAATGGGTTGGTGAACGCCAGGTTGATCGTCAGCCGCTTGGGAAGTCCCAGCTTCTGTGGATTGAAGTTGACGTTGAGATTCGTCGTCGAGACCCACGGCGCCTGACAGCTGCCGCGCCCGGCCAGCGCATTGAGCTGCGCCGCCAGACACTTCCGCGCCGCCGGCGCGCCGTTGTCGAGCAGTTCCTGCATGCTGGCACGGACGGTCGGATCGGTGAGCGTCGCGGGGTCGAACACAAACGCACGATCGTTGAGAAACGCGCCGTCACCGTTGATGTCGCCGGCCACGAGCGGCGTGAAGCGCTGACCCGACTTCACGCCCACGGCCACGTTGAAGTACATGAGATCCCAGAGCGGCAAGCTGCTCCAGATGAGCTGGAACTGATGGCGGCCACTCGCCAGGTGCGGTCCCCACTCCTTGGCAAACGGATCGCCCACCGTGCTGCTGAAGCCGTTGAACTGATCCCGAACATCCAGCAGTGAATACGTCAGCTGCCACTTGAGATACTTGTTGGCCGTGACCGGCACGAGCTTGAACACGAAGTTCGTGGAGGTCGAACGGAGGTCGGACGTTTGCAGCGACAAACGCTGATACTTGTCGCTGCGGCGTGTCGCCACCGACGCCACGTTGCCAGTTGTCGGGACAATCGCCGAGGCCGGCGCGTACACGGGTCGACCGCCCTCGTTGTCGATCGTGAAACGTGTGGTCGGATCAAAGTTCAGATCAACCGATCCCGTCTGGTTGAGATTGAGCGAGTAGACACCCTGCGCGCCAAGGACAAAACGATTGTCCAGAATCGGACTCGACCAGTCCACGGCGCTGCGCACCGACTTGGGCTGCCGATAGTTGCGATCGAACGCCACCACACTCGGCGCGCCCGTCGAGAACACCGTGCCCGACGTACCGTCGGCGCACGTGGTCGGCAACGTCCCAAGGTCGCGGTTATAGCTGTCCCAGTCGGGAATCGGCGCGCCACTGCCCACGCACGCGAGTGAACGTGTTGAATTGGGGAGACCAGTGTTGACCACCGAACTGTTGATCAGCGTCGCGGGCCCGACGTTCTGGAAAATCCCGATGCCGGCATGAATCACCGCGAGCGGCGGACGCGCTGCACCGGGCGCGAAGGCTACCTGCGGCGAGTTGCCATACGTCCACTGCATGCCGACGCGCGGACTGAAGTACACGGCGTTCGGCACGTAGTCGTTGTCGACGCCGAACAGCGAGCGGATCTCCGGATTGTTCTGCGGCCGATAGAGAAAGCGATTCGCATCGGCCCGCACGCCGTATTGCACTTGCAACCGTGCCGTCGGACGCCACGCATCACCCAGTGAGATGCCGCCGGAGAGCTGATCCGTGGCGCCGGTGATACCATTGAGCGTTCGCGTATAACTCGCCGGACGTCCGGCTTCGAGATCGGCCAGTGAGTTGAACGAATACGAGCCCAGCAGATTCGAGTTCGCCTCGTTCGTATTGTGCTCGCGTGACAGATTCGACGTCAGCTTGATGGCGTGTTTGTTGTTGCCGCTGTACCAGGAAAGCGTATTGCTCAACTGCAGCGCTTGCGTGAGTTGTGAAAACGGCGTCTGGCTGCCACCAAAGGACAACGAGCGGATCGACGAGCTGCCGTCCTCCAGGGTGGAGTTCACCCGCACGGTGCCCGACGGATACTGCAGAAACGGCGTGCTCTCCACGCGCTGCGCCGAGACGCCGAGATTGGTCTGCGAGAGAATGCCGAACCAGAAGTAGTTCGAATGCCGGAGCGATGCGCTGCCCAGCATGATCTCGTTGTTGTTCGTACGCGATGGCACTGTGGTGAGCAGACTGCCGCTGCCAAAGCCGCCCAGCGTCGGGCGCGTCTTGCTGTAGAAGCCGTTGGTGCCGAGCGTGAACGAATGACCCGCGCCCGACGAACTCGGAGTCAGGTCGATGTTCGTTTGCAGGCTGAGCTGGTCCGTGGCATTGAGCGAGGGTGTCTTCGCGACTGACACCGGGACTTTCTGCTGGCCCAGGATGTCGAGCAGACGTGTCACCGAATCGCTGGCCACGCCGGCTGCCGCCAGACCGACCGGGCTGGCATTGAGCAGCGTCAGGGCGTCGGCAAACCGACGCTGGTACGAATACGCCGCGTTGTAGAACGCCTTGTCCATGGCGATCGGACCGCGCGCCCCGCCGCCGTAGCGCAGCGTCGTCGATTTCTGTCCGGACGAATCGGCTTCGGCGTCGGTCCACTGCAACTCGGGCGCGGTGCCGTACGCACTTTGGTTGCGGAAGGAAAAATTCGAACCGGGAATGGACTGGATCGACACCTGCGCACCGCTGAAGCCACCGCGCGACACATCCCACGGAAACTGATTGAACGAAAGCCGCACCTGCGCATCGGGCGGCAGCGTGTTCAAACCGGAGCCCAGTCCGTTGAAGTTCGTGTTGTTCTGGTCGCCGGAGAGACCGAGTGCCGAGAACATGTCCGACGCACCATCCATACCTGGAATGAGCTGAATGCCCGGAATGCTCGCGGCCATCGCGGAAAGATTGCCAGCCTGATCGGGCGGCACGGCGGCTCCAGTGGTCAATGCGCGCTCGCCACCACCGACGTCCGTGTTGCCGGCGTTTCGATTGGGCAGGGCACGCGCGCCGTTGGCCGTGACATTGACCTGATCGAGCGTGGCGATGGACGACGCCATGCGCGTGTCGGCCAGCATCACTTCTTCTTCGCCAACCTTCTTGATCTCGAAGCGCTTGGGGACATAGCCCAGCGCCGCAAACTCCAGCCAGTAGTCACCTTCGCCGTTGACGAAGATGATGGTGAAGCGACCGTTGCGATCCGTGCGCGCCGACTTGGTGACACTTCCACTGTACGAAGTCGCCTTCACCTGGACGTTCTGGATCGGCTGACTGTCAGGGCCGGTCACCCGACCGCGAATGATGTCCGAGCCAGACTGGGCGAGGGTCGGACTCGACCAGCAGACCAGCGCGATGAGAAAGGTCCACCACAACGGCAGAATACGACGAGGCGTCACAACGGCTCCAAGAGGCGATGGGTCATGCTGGCTGCGTGGAGGTTAGTACGTGACGGGGGCCACAATGGTTGCTTTCTGCCTCACACGTGGCGAATTGACTCGTGCCACCCTTGTGGAGACGCCGCCCGGGTGGAGAAGATCACGGGCATCACCGTCCCGCTTTTCCACGTCCCGCCCCTTTCCACTCCCACTCCCCCCGCCGTGACCGACCTCTGGATGGAGCCCTCGCCCGACCTCTGGCAGCAGGCGCTTGCTCGCTACGAGCGGGTCATCGAGCGCCAGGATGTGGCCAAACTTCCCGCGCTCGATCGCTGGTATCGCGATGAGCTTCCGGGCGCGATCGCGTCGCGCGCGACGCCACACGTCACTCACGACGAATTGGTCCGGTTGACCGAGTGGAAGATGGCGCGTGGTGTGTGGCGGGCGCCCAATTTGGTTCTGGTGCGCGGCAACGCGCCCGAGTTGGTGCGCGAGGTGAGTGCGTCGGCACTTGCGCTGATTCCCCATCCCACCAAACCCGTCGCCACGCTGGCGACGCTGGCCGGTATTGGTCCCGCCACCGCGTCAGCCGTGACGGCTGCGCACAAACCCGGCCTGTATCCGTTCTTCGACGAACTGGTGGCCGCGCAAATCCCGACACTCGGCAAGGTGGCGTGGACGCTGGGTTACTATGGCAAATACGCGGCGGCGCTACGCGAGCGTGCCGCTGAACTGGGTGCGGAATGGACCCCGGTCATGCTGGAGCGCGCGCTGTGGGCGCATGTCGGCGGGAAGACCGGCGCGGTGGACTGAGTCCACCGCCCCGTAATGGCCAGGTTCACATCACACCGATTGCTCACCCCGCGGCGGACCGCCCTCCAGCAGCATGGCCTGGTACTCGTCGTCGCTGAAAAGACGGGAGCGCGTGAGAAAACGCATGCCCTCGGGTGTTTCGAGTGAGAATCCGCCGCCGCGGCCCGGCACGACGTCGATCGTGAGATGCGTGTGCTGCCAGTATTCGAATTGCTGCGCGCCGATGTAGAACGGCACATCGGCGATCGTACCCAGATACACATCCCGCGCACCGATGCGGAATTCGGCGCGCGGGTAACACATCGGGGAGCTGCCATCGCAGCAGCCCCCCGACTGATGAAATACCAACGCGCCATGCCGCGCCTGCAGCGTGCGCAGCAGTGCCGCCGCGTCGGGCGTGACGTCCACGCGTGCAATCGGCATTGTTACCGCCGTCCCGAAGTGGTGCTCGACATGCGGCTCGTGCTCAGAAGAAGCCGAGCGCGTTCGGGCTGTAGCTGACCAGCAGATTCTTGGTCTGCTGATAGTGACTCAGCATCATCTTGTGATTTTCACGACCGATGCCACTCTGCTTGTAGCCACCAAACGCCGCGTGCGCCGGATAGAGGTGATAGCAGTTGGTCCAGACGCGGCCGGCCTGAATACCACGCCCCATGCGATAGCAGGTGTTGGCGTCGCGTGACCAGACACCGGCGCCAAGCCCGTAGAGCGTATCGTTGGCGAGTTGCAACGCATGATCGGCGTCTTTGAACTTCGTCACCGACACCACCGGCCCGAAGATCTCTTCCTGGAAGATGCGCATCTTGTTGTGCCCCTCGAAGATCGTCGGCTGGACATAGTATCCGCCGGCCAACTCCCCTTCATGCACGGCACGTCCGCCGCCGGTACGCACGGTGGCGCCTTCCTGACGACCGATATCGAGATAGCTCAGGATCTTCTCCAACTGATCGTTCGACGCCTGGGCGCCCATCATCGTCGAAGGATCGAGCGGATGACCAAGCTTGATCTTCTTCACCCGCTCGGTCGCCCGTTCCATGAACGCATCGTAGATCGATTCCTGCACCAGCGCGCGCGAAGGACACGTGCACACCTCGCCTTGGTTGAGCGCGAACAGCGTGAACCCTTCGAGCGCCTTGTCGAAAAACGCGTCGTCAGCCTCCATGACATCGGCGAAAAACACGTTCGGCGATTTGCCGCCCAGCTCGAGCGTCACGGGCAGCAGATTCTCCGACGCGTACTGCATGATGAGGCGGCCCGTGGTGGTCTCACCCGTAAACGCCACCTTTGCGACACGCGGGCTCGAGGCAAGCGGTTTGCCGGCTTCGACACCAAACCCCTGCACCACATTCACGACACCCGGCGGCAGCAGATCGGCGATGAGTTCCATGAACGCCATGATCGAGACCGGCGTCTGTTCGGCGGGCTTGAGCACCACACAATTTCCAGCAGCAAGCGCGGGCGCGAGCTTCCACACCGCCATCAGCAGCGGGAAGTTCCAGGGAATGATCTGGGCGACCACGCCGAGCGGTTCGTAGAAGTGATAGGCCACCGTATCGGCATCGAGCTCACCGGCTGATCCTTCCTGCGCGCGCAACACGCCGGCGAAGTAGCGAAAGTGATCGATGGCCAGCGGCAGATCCGCGTTGATCGTTTCGCGAATCGCCTTGCCATTGTCGATCGTTTCGATCACGGCGATCGATTCGAGATTCTCTTCCAGCCGGTCGGCAATCTTGTTCAGCATGATGGCGCGCGCGGTCGCCGTCGTTTTGCCCCACGCCGGCGCCGCGGCATGCGCGGCATCGAGCGCCAACTCCACATCTTCGTGCGTCGACCGTGCGACATCGCACAGATGCTGTCCCGTGACCGGCGTGGGATTGGAGAAGTACTGGCCACGGACGGGAGCGCGGAATTGCCCGCCGATGAAGTTCTCGTAGCGGGACTTGATCGGAATGCCGATGGCGTACGAGCGGGCGGCTTCGGGAAGTGTGGCGCGGGCGGGAGTCGGCTCGATGGTCGCGGACATGCGCGGTCCTCCTGAGGAGGTGAGAGGTGGGAGAGGACGCGTGTCGGAGATCACCATCGCCGTCACGCCGTCGCTGCGTGAGGAAGCAAGGTCCGGGCCTTTTCGCACGCGCTCGTCCACCGGGTGCTAAGCCGCGACCACACAATCAGTTGCCGTGCGCCGAGGGTCGCCTATCGGTGGCTGCGGCCCAGGGTACGCGACAGTCTGTCGCGCGACGATCTGTCGCATCGGGCGACACTCTGTCGCGTCTGTCAGAAAAAGCACGCTTGCGTGCGCTACCGCGATGCGTCATGCTCTGAGTCCCACCCGCGTCGCCGCGCGCGACCATTTGCCACTCGACCGCCGTTTGACGTGTGCCGCGTTCCCCGCGCGAGACGCACTCCGCTTGCAGGCGCCACGCCTCGAGGCATGACACCGGACATGGAATCGATTCCGTACGATCGGTCGGCGCAGCGCACGGTGACGCGTGCATGGGATGCGCTGGTGGAAGGACGCAT
>Ga0138256_10008267_pt1 | contig 10941 bp, 8 predicted proteins | sample KNB2016incub_MG_FD_105486 | JGI IMG/M metagenome (GOLD analysis project Ga0138256, IMG submission 105486) | Active sludge microbial communities from wastewater in Klosterneuburg, Austria - KNB2014incub_MG | ecosystem: Engineered > WWTP > Activated sludge > Unclassified | place: Austria... | reverse complement strand
TCGAGTTCGTCAAGCGAGTTTTTTTTGGCACGAGTTTTTTGGTCACTTTTTTGCGGAAAAAAAGTGACAAATTAAAAATAGAATAAATTGAGACACCCAATTCTTACGATTTTAATTGATAAATGTCTGACAATCAGGGTCAATATTTTATAATTGATAAACATGCGGAAAACAGGAAATAGCATGATTGCGACCCGCCTCGATTCAAATGAAGAAAGAAGCGCAGCCTTTTTGATTAATTTGAAGAAGTCTCCAGTATTGATAAATGTTCGAAATCACGGAAATCCACTGAACTTACTTTACTGACTCCGGGCTCGTCCATAAACACCCCGTAAATCACATCTACAGCTGCCATGGTCTGTTTATTATGTGTCACAATGATAAACTGTGATTCTCCTGAAAAGTCGCGAATGATATGATTAAATTTTTCAATATTGGAATCATCGAGCGGCGCATCGACTTCATCGAATATACAGAATGGTGCCGGTTTAAGAAGATATAAAGCAAACAATAAAGCGGTTGCCGTAAGGGTCTTTTCCCCTCCTGACAACTGGCTGAGTGATTTAGGTAATTTACCCTTGGGTTTAGCGATGATTTCAATATCCGATTCCAAAGGTTGGTCCGGGTTGAGCAGGATCAGATCGCAACTGTCTTCCTCTGTAAACAGACTGCGGAATACCCGTATAAAATGTTCCCTGACTTTAGTGAAGGCCTCCAGGAATTGAGCCGTTGCACTCACATCGATTTCCTGGATCGTACTCAGCAGGGATTCTTTGGCATTCAATATGTCCTGACGCTGATTAAAGATAGTATCATACCTTTCTTTCATTTCCCGGTAAGCTTCAACCGCCATGGGATTGATTTCACCGTAGTTTTCAATCCGGTCCCGCAAGCGCCTTACTTTTTCTTTGATTAATTCAAACTTGGATGGATTGGTCAACTCACCATTTTGTTGTTCTTCGAGCATCTCCTCATCGATTTCCTGATGAGGGGGCAATTCTTCAATATGGAACTCAATGCGCAGCCTTTCTTTTACGGTTTCGAGCCGGTAATCAAGATCTTTAAGCTGATCCTTAAGTCCATTAATCAGATTTTGTGAACCGCTGTGATCCCGTTGCAACTCCCTCAGGTTTGACTCCAATTGATGAAGCAAATTCCTTTTGTCATAATATTCCTGCTCAAAGGTATTTAAGCCGGATTCTTTGGTTTGTTTTTTATCGTAGAGATCAATCAACAGATCATTTAATGCATCGAGGTCTGCGGTGATCTGGGTATACTGAGCGTCTTCCTGGAGCTGAGTTTGTTGAATTTTATCAATTTGTAAATTGGCTTCTGTGCACCGCCCCTGCTGGAATTCTATATCCTGTCTGAGATTTTCTATTTTACTCTGATGGCGAATATTTTCAATTTGCCGGGTATTATATTTTTCATGGGCCAGAGACAAAGTCTGGGCAACGGCCTGATAGTTGGAATCGATATGGATCATGGTATCCAGCAAATCTTTTAAGACGGCTTTTCGCTGTTGAATGACCTCTTTGATTTCAAGATTGAGATGTTCTATCTGGGCAATTGAATCCTGATACTGACTGTTGGAATTTAAAGCCTGGCTTTTGAGTTCGCTCAGGTTTTCATATCGGGTACTCAACTGAATTTCTTCCTTAAGCTTTTGATCCAGATTCAGTTTAAGTGATTCAATTTGAAGTAAAAATTCGTTGTGATCTACTTGTTTTTGTTTTCCTTCTTCCACTGACAATCGGGATTGAATAACATTCAGTTCATTTTCAAGGATAACTACTTCTTCACCCAATATTTCCAGGTTTTTCAGCCTTCCCAGTTTTTTCCCTTCAAACAGACCCACACTGCCACCCGACAAGGTAAATTGTTTCTTTACAAATTTGCCTGAAGCAGAGAGCACCGTAATGTTTGCGGAATCGTAATTTTCAAAATTTTCCGGCTTGAGCTCTCCGGGGTCAATAAAGACGTTGTGAAACAAGAGCCTGAACAAATCACCGTACTCCTGATCGAATTTTAATAAATCCAGCGCCGGGATAAGTCCTTCGATTTGCTGGTTTGACTGTTCAATTGGCTTAATGGCCTCCAGGATAAAAAAATTGGCTTTCCCCTTTTGAGCGTCGGACAACAAATGAATGGCATAGGAAGCTTCCTGATACGAATGAACGATATAATGACTCAAATAAGGCTCCAGGAAATGTTCCAACGTTGCGCGGTATTCTTCCGGAGCATAAAGCAGATCGGCCAGCAAAGGCAGATCCTCTTTCCAGTTTTTATGTAGAAAGCGTATGGAATCCGGATACCCTTCAAGGTTGTCCACCATGCTTTTCAACAACTGGAGTTCATTGCGTTTGGCATCGAGTTTTCGCTCTATCCCTGCTTTCTGGTGTTTAACTGCTTCCAGGTTTTTCAGAATTTCTGCCAATTGACCCGAACGAGCCGACTCCTTTTCCTCCTGGATTTTAAGGGTTTCCCCGATATCCTGTACCACTGCCCGGAGTTGTTCCAGTTCAGATCCCAGCTGTTGAATCTGTTCTTCCCGCTGTACATTTTCAAGGGTAACACGGCTTATACTTTGTTGAAAGTGTTCTATCCGGTTTTGATTTACAGCCAATAGTTTTTCTTGTTCAAATACCAGTTTTTCAATATCCTGGTGTTCTTTCTGCAGATTTTCGAAAGAGGATTTGACTTCTCCATGCTGACCTTCGATATCGTTTCTTTCCTGCTCGATCTGCACCAGAGAATCAGATAATTCAAGCGCAACCATTTTGAGTTGCTCCAGGGTAATTGATTTGTTGGAAATCTCCTGTTCATAAACATTCAGGCGGTCTGACCATTCTTGTTTTTGTTGGGCAAGTTTGTGTTTATTCTGACTGTAGAACTCGAGTTTTTGATTAAAAATACGTTTGGTATTCTCATGTTCCTGGAGCTGATGGATCAAGGCGTTGAGTTCTTTTTGATAAGCACTCAATGACTGCTCTTCATCCAAAATGGATTTTTTTCTGCCTTCAATATCCGCTTCTGCCTGGATGTATTTGGTTTCTGTCTCCCTCAACCGATCCATCTCCAATTCCTGATTTTTCAGGAGAACGGCATTTTTGGTGTAGATATCCTGGGTTTCCTGATAAGCCAGTTCCAGACTTAGTTTTTTATATTGGGCTTTGAGGTCAAGGAATTTTTCAGCGCGGGAAGCCTGTTTTTCTAAGGACTTGAGGTTGTTTTCAATCTCAAACAGGATATCATTGATTCTTTCAAGATCTTCCGAGGTCGCTTTAAGTTTGAGCAGGGTTTCGTGTTTTCGTTGTTTGTATTTGGTGACTCCCGCCGCCTGTTCAAACATCTTTCGGCGGCTGTGATCTTTATCCTGCAATATTTCGTCCACCATACCTAAAGCTATGATGGCGTATGAATTAGACCCGATACCGGTATCCATAAACAAGGAATGAATATCGCGAAGGCGACATGCTGTACCATTTATCCGGTATTCACTTTCCCCACTCCGGTATAAAAGCCTGGATATCGTCACTTGCTGATATTCAGTGCCCAATAAGTTTTTGGTATTGTCAAAACTCAACGAAACCTGGGCTACCCCACCCGGTTTTCTTTTTTTCGAACCATTAAAGATTACATCGGTCATCCTCTCCAACCTCAATTCGGTGGGTTTTTGTTCTCCTAAAACCCAGCGGATAGCATCGACTACATTTGATTTGCCGGATCCATTGGGTCCCACTACTCCGGTAACCTTATCATTAAAATGAATTACTGTATTATCTGCAAAACTTTTAAAGCCCTTTATTTCAATCGAATTCAATTGCATGGTGGCAAAAATAGATAAATAAATTATATATTTTTTTCAAATATCTCAGGAATTTTCGCCTCCAACACATTAAAGATCAATAGGATATGTAACTGATTCCCGCTCCACCAGGTGCGATGATAAATCACGCACTTTAAGGGGGTCAACACACTTAACTTACTTTTTTTGGCCCAGCCTGGATTGCAGGGTTTTCCACCCGGTAATCAGCGATTGATAGGCCCCTGCAGAATCTTCTTTGAAGTAGACCCCGGGATTTGCCGAACTGTGCATAATAAAAGGTTTCAAACTATCGCCCGAATTATAAATCTTTACCGTTACGGACTGAGATGCTGTGGTCAATTCGAGTTCATGATCGGCTGATCCGGCCGCAGAATACGTATCGATAATTTCTGAGCCGTTCAGATTTTGAACTCCCTGAAGATAACCCGACACAGTGGTAGAATCGAGTATCATGGCTCCATCCAGCGTCCAGTCCTGCCCGGTCTTACTCAGTGTTTGTGTCTTACCTCCCTGATTTAATTTGATCCGGTTAATATCATTTTGTTGAACATTGATAAGGTTTTTGTTGCGGAAACCTGCAAAGGTTGTATTAAACGTCATACTTTGAAAACCATCAATGGCAAAGACCTGGGGTTCGCCTTCCAGCCTCAGGTAACTAATCATGCTATTTGCCTGGGGATTAAATCCAAATTTGCCGGAATAGAAGTCAGTCAGTTTTTTATTGCCCGAAAATACCTGGACTCTCGAACCGGTACTGTCATCGACTTCGTATTCTTTCCAGCGTGCTGTTGATTGGGTTGCTATTGATTTTACCTTGATCGATATCAATTCACGAAGAATTCCATCCAAAGAGCCTTCTGCTGCAGGCACTTTAAGTTTACCCTGCTCCGCTGTCCACTGATTGCCGGTCTTTTCCAGGATGATTTCTTTTTGACTTTCAGCTTTTGGGTTGAGGATTATCCTTGTTATATCAGAAGTGTCCAAAGCGACCAACTCGGATTTAAAAGACCGTTCTTTCTTTTGGTTAAACAATTGGGTCAATAAAAAGATCAATCCCAGAACAATCAGAATAAACAGTAATTTTTTATTATTCATACCGGTTTGGATTTGGGGAAGATTAATTGATTATAAAATGATGATCAGACATATCTTTCCTGCATGCGGGCAATACGTTTTGATTTCATCTGCTGCGACCTGATAAATCCATACAGGATAACCAAAAGAATAGGTATCAGAAAATTGGCATATTTAATAAGGCTTCTTGTGCTCTCATCGATTTCTTTGATCGGCCGGGTCGTCGCCCCTTTAGTCCTTAATTCCATTAATCCGCTGTCATCACTCAACCAGTCTACACTATTGACCAGGAGATTGATATTATCCGGCGACATCGCACGACCTTCCTGGGCATTGACTGCAAAATCGCCGTCTCCAAAGACAATCATTTTCCAGGGTGAAGTACCTGTATGTTCAACTACCCCACCCATCGAGATGCGTTGTTTGGGAAAATCACTTTCCTGCCATTGTTTGTTGATATCAAAATAAGTCGGAGCAGGAAGGGTATTTGATTTATCAGATGAACTGACCAGAGAAGTAAATCTCAGGCTACTGTCTGCTTTAACTGAAACACTGCTGACAAAGGGGAATATGACCTGTTCAAGGCCTTTTGTAACAGGATGAGAACTAAAATCACTGGCGAGCGGCAGATACGGAAACTTTACCGGGGTCATCATGGTAAAGAATCCCTGCTGTTGTTGCACATTTACCTGGCCACAGCGGGAATCGACTACAAAATCTGCATTGATGGTCACGCCATGCGTTTGCAGCCATTCGGCAACTCCGGTGGTCAAAACATTACCTGTAGCATTTTGAAGGTCGCCATCAACACTATTAATCGCCAATACCAGTTTGCCCCCCCGGGCAAGGAATTGATCCAGACTCTGAAAGGCCTGGGGACTGAGCGTGTCTTTTGGCCGAACAAACAACACTGTTTTAAATTTATCCTCTATGGGTGCATTCAAGTCTACCGGTTCGATTGTATATAATGCCTGGAGCGCCTGGGAAGCCTGGGCTAGTTCCTGCATACTCGCGGCTCCGAAACCCTGGACTAAACCGATGCTTTGTTTATTAAGGTTGCTTATTTTTTTTATGGCCGTGGTCAGGTCATACTCCATGGAGGATCCCGGCTGGATAAATGGCAATACTTCGGTTCGATCACCCATTTTCAAAATAGCGCCGAGGTATGCTTTTTGTTGTTTGGATTGATCTTTTTCCCGGACATCGATGAGGATAGGACGGATACCCTGCTGCATAGCTTGTTGTTCTATCTCTTCTTTTTCATTGGGATTGATAAACTCATAGTTGATATTACCTCCTGAACGGTTTGAAAATTCAACCAGAAGATCTTTAAAGTCTGTGCGAACCTTTGCAATATTAGCGGGTAAATTTTCTGAAAAATAAGCGCTCACCGTTATCGGGTCGTCCAGGCTTTTAAGGATGTTTTTAGTCGATTTACTAAGGGTAAATTCTTTGCTCCGGGTAAGATCCAGTCGAACAAAATATCTTCTGGACAACAAGTTGACCAGGAGCAGGATGCCGGCAATCAAAACAATCGTCGATAAATTCTTTTTCATAGTCCTGTTCTATTAGCGCTTTGAAATAAAATATTCAGCGAGAAAAATACCGATAGCGGTAATTGAACCAAAATAAATGAGGTCCTTGGTATCCAAAACCCCACGGGAAATGGAATCATAATGATTGGAAAGGCTCAGGGTCTGGAATAAATCACTGATCCAACCTGTGCTGCCTGCAGCGAGAAAATCGAACAACAGATGAAAAAATATCCCGATCAACAAAGCCAGCAAAAAGGCAACGATCTGATTATTGGTAATGCTGCTGGCAAACAATCCTATTGCAATATAAGCTCCTGCCATCAACATCAATCCAAGGTAACCGGTGATGGTCGCACCATGGTCCATCTTGCCCAACCAGGCGATGCTCAGATAATACGGCAGCGTAAATAATAAAGCGACGGCCACCAATAACAGGCAGCCTGCAAATTTACCCAATACCACATCCCGATCTGTGATATCCTTGGTGAGGAGCATTTCTATGGTACCCGTTTTCTTTTCCTCTGCCAGCATTTTCATCGTCAGGGCAGGGATAAAGAAAAATAAGGTCCAGCGGGCGACAGAAAAAAACACATCGAGATCGGCTTCCCGGCGCATAAACACATCGCTACCCTGGATCCAGGTAAAAAACCCGCTAAAACCCAGGAAGGCTGCCAATAAAATATAAGCCACGAGCGAGTCGAAAAATGACCCGAATTCTTTTTTGGCTATTACTATAATTTTTTCCATGATCTTAGATTCGAATACGTTTTTGGAGGATACTAATTCATCGTCAATTCCCGGAATATGTCTTCCAGCTTGGTTTCGAAAGGAATCATTTCGGCAATGACCCATTGTTTTTGTACACAGAGATTATAAAATTGCCGGTAAGAAGGCATATTGGGTTTGCTGACTATTGAAAATCGTTTTTTCCCGGCATCGAGGACTTCAACACTTTGGACGGAGGACAATGCACGGATCTGCTGTTCTATTTCCTGAGTCTGACCATCTTCTATCCTTACATGCAAAATTTCCTGCCCCTGGGCTTGCTGACGGAGTGTGCTTGCAGTGCCGTCGGCGACGATTTTTCCTTTGTTAATAATCAGGATCCGGTCACAGGTAGCTTCGACTTCCGGTAAAATATGGGTGCTGAACAAAACAGTTTTTTGCCTCCCCAGATTTTTAATCAATTCTCTGATTTCAATGATTTGATTAGGATCAAGACCGGTGGTCGGTTCATCCAGGATTAAAATGGCCGGGTCATGGATCATAGCCTGTGCCAGGCCAACGCGTTGTTTGTACCCTTTAGACAATTCACTGATTAATTTGTGTTTTTCAATGTCCAGTCCGCACACTTTGATCATCTCCACTACCCTTTCCCGGATCTTATCTTTGTGCAAACCCTGGAGCGCAGCCACATACTCCAGATAATCCATGACCGGCATTTCGTGGTAGAGTGGATTACTTTCTGGAAGGTAGCCGATTTGTTTTTTCAGGCTATTATTTTTAATGGATTGACCTCCAATCAGAATATCGCCTTTTTCAATGGCCAGGTATTGGGCAATCATTTTCATGGTGGTGGTTTTGCCCGCACCATTGGGTCCCAAAAAACCTAAAATTTCACCGGTTTTAACTTCAAAACTGATATCATCAACTGCTTTTTGGGGGCCGTATTGTTTACTGAGGTTCCGCACTTGTATATCCATGACACCATTCGTTTTAGCGCCGGCAAAGATATTATAATCGGCCTCTTTGCCCAAAATAGATTTTCTAAAGAGATTGTTAAAAACCCGGAAAGGCTAGAGCTACATCTGAGAGGGAAAAGTAACGGAATACTTTTTCATAAGGGTTGACCACTTCCTTCTTTTTTCAAAAATATGATTAATTGTTTTTGCCATTCATCTTGTCCAGATTGGCAATTTTATTGGCAAGTGTCGATTTATCCGATGAAGTTTTGGCGAGGTGCATCCCCAGTTTATAGTGATGGATTGCCCTGTCAATTTTCAACCCACTATATAACTTGCCCATCAAGGCATGATAGAGGTGATTTTCTTTTAAATCCAATGACTCCGCTACGAGAATGAGTTGGGTCAAATCCTGTGGGCTGGCTGGTGATTGAAGGCTGTAGACTTTTGAACACACATAAAACCTGTTGAGTGCAATTAAAGGTGAATATTCAAGACCCAAAAGTTGGTCATAAAATTGAAGGATATTTTGCCATTTTTCCATGGTATCCTTTTTATGAGTGTGCCAGTAAGCAATCGCAGCTTCCAGATGATATTTTGATATATCGGTTCCTCTGGAGGACCGGTTCAGATAATATTGTCCTTTTAGGATTAATTCATGGTTCCAAAGTTTTTCATCTTGTTCTTCGTATAAAATCAGATCTCCCAGGTCATTGGTCCTGGCATCAAACCGGGAAGAATGAAAACACATCAAAGACAACAAAGCATTGGCAGCAGGTTTATCCGTGCGGGGGTCATCGATGAGCATCAGGGTTAGGCGCATCGCCTCCACACATAATTCTTTGCGCAAGGTTTGATTTTGAGAAGTAGAATAATACCCTTCACTGAACAGGAGATACAAGGTGGTCAATACCCTGTCCAGCCGTAGATTAATTTCTGACGAGGATGGAAGCTCAATTTTTACTTTCGCTGCTTTTAGTTTTTCCTTGGCACGTGACAATCTTTTGTAGATATTCTCCCGGTTACTTAAAAAAGCATCTGCAATTTCGTCCACTCCAAATCCACACAACAAATTCAGGGACAGACTTATCTGCGCTTCGGAAGAAATGCTTGGATGGCAGATGGCGAACATCATGGTCAACTGACTGTCGTGAATGTTTTTTAAAGACCAATCAATTTCAAGGAGCTGGTTTTCCGATGCATCCAGGTGTAGTTTTGGGGCGATTTTATTGAAAAAAACAGCCTGATGTTTAAATACATCTTTGGCCTTATTTTTCGAAATGGCATAAAGCCAGGCCGTCGGATTATTGGGCAAACCTTTAAGGCCCCAGGTCTCTGCAGCCAGTAGAAAGGTATCACTGACAATATCCTCAGCCATCTGGATGTTTTCCAATCCAAACTGTTTGCAGAGCACTGAAATCATCTTTCGGTATTCCGTCCTGAATAAGTGAGGGATGAGATCCTGATCTTGCATATGAAAAAAAATCTCCCGGAACAATCCGGGAGATTTTGGTCTTTAAATCAATTCATCGGGACGATCTGTCTGACTTCCACACTGCCCCCTACGCTCAGAATCGGACAATCTTTAGAAAGCTCCGCTGCTATTTCTATCGATTCTGCCTTTATGATAATATAACCACCAATAGCCTCTTTGATCTCGACATAAGGTCCATTGGTCACCAGGTTATTGGGTTTGATGACCTTTCCTTTCTGATCCAGTTGATTGCCCGGGCTTACCAGATGACTATTCTTAGCTAATGCAGCCAGCCAGTCCTGCCAGGGTTTCATCATGGCCTGAATTTGCTCGGGAGAGGGCGGGATATCATCTTCTTTTCGGGTTTCTCTCCGGAAGATCAATAAAAACTCATTCATCCTTTGTTGGTATTAATTATTGGAATGCAAAGCTACCGTGTTCCCTTCGGAATCCACGAAATAGGCCATATAACCTATTTCATCGGTGATTTTGGTTTTCGGCATTACCACCTGGCCACCGGCTTTGGGGACGTTGGAGAGTGCATTGGATAGGTCAGGATTACCATTGAGGTAAATCTTCGCACCATCCGCACTGGGTTTGTGCTGCGGACCCTGGACCAGGCTACCGGCTACCGTACCCCTCATGTCCTGGTAAGGAAAAAAAGCCATTTGCATACCCATCATTTCCTGGGCGGGCATTTCAATGTCAAATACCGCCTCATAAAACTTTTTTGCCCGGTTGATATCTGAAACAGGGATTTCGAACCAGTTTAAAGAATTTTCAGTTGCTTTCATTTTTAATCATTTTTAAATTGTTTATTAAATGTTGTACCCTTAAGTTGATCGGCTGTCTTCGGATTGGACATTTCAGTCAACATTTTTATAAAAAATCTAAAAACAATTTTAATCACAGCATATTTTCAGGACTGCAGACGGGCAATTTTTAAAAACTGACCTGATCAGATACGACGGACCCTGGCTTGAAGGACTTTAATGTTGTTGTCCTTACTAATACATTTATGTAAAGGTCAGGTGCCCGACCTGTTGACAAGCCTGAAAAATATAAATATCAACCTGGAGTAAAAGAAAAGTCTGCTGTTAATTATTTGGCGCACCTGCGTCTATCCAGCAAAGGATCGTGTTTTTCTGGGTAGTTGATATACTGGTGTTTTTTGGCATAGAACCATTGGCAACTGCAGACCTTATAGCCGCCCTCGCCGAAAAAATACTGTTATAGGTAAGCAGGGAACCCGGTCCATTTGTGCTGCCAGTACCATGACAAAGGGCATCGGTACAGGTATTCTGGATAATGGGATTGACATTGGCGACAAAGGCTTTGGCAGCGGTG
>Ga0138256_10008265_pt1 | contig 10942 bp, 9 predicted proteins | sample KNB2016incub_MG_FD_105486 | JGI IMG/M metagenome (GOLD analysis project Ga0138256, IMG submission 105486) | Active sludge microbial communities from wastewater in Klosterneuburg, Austria - KNB2014incub_MG | ecosystem: Engineered > WWTP > Activated sludge > Unclassified | place: Austria... | reverse complement strand
GCGAGGGGTGTTTGCATTGAAGATCAACGACATGATGCGTCCGCCGTGTCTCGAGCCGCTCGCGCAAGCTCGACGGCGAGTTCCATGGCATGATGCATGGCCGTGGGATCGGCCACGCCTTTGCCCGCGATATCGTATCCGGTACCGTGATCGACGCTCGTGCGGATGATGGGCAGTCCCAATGTCACGTTGACGGTTTTTCCAAATCCAACCAATTTACAAGGAATGGTCGCCTGGTCGTGGTACATGGCGACCACACCGTCGTAATCACCGGCTGCGTGTTTGCGAAACGCCGTTTCCGCACCGATGGGGCCGTCGAGCCACGCGGCATATCCCTCCGCCACGAGCCTTTCGCGAGCCTTTTCAATGCCGGGTGCAATGCGTGTCGTTTCTTCGTCACCGAGCAGACCGCCCTCTCCGGCATGCGGATTGAGCGCCGCAATGGCAATTCGTGGCGCCGAACGTCCGAGCGCATGCAAGAGCCGTACAATCCAGTATGCACTCGTCGAGACGGCATCGGGCGTAATCGCCGCGGGTACTCGGGCGAGCGGCAGGTGCGTCGTGACGAGCGCCGTCGTGAGCATGGCCGAACGAAACGCCATCACGACTTCTCGTGCACCCAACGATTCGGCAAGGTACTCCGTGTGCCCAGAAAAACTATCGGCACGTGGAGCGCCGCTCGTCGCAATCGCGTGTTTCGATACGGGTCCCGTCACGAGCGCGTTCGTGATGCCCGCGCGCGTAAGTGCCAAAGCCTCGTCAATCCATGCAAGCTGCGCCGCGCCATCTTCTGCGGTTGGTGCACCGAATGCCGGCAAGCGGCTCAGTCGAGTGCTTCGGCCCCACACACCCACCGTGCCCGGATCCAGCGCTTGGATTTCGTCCAACGACTCGACCACGCAAAGACGGCTCGGTTTTACATGGCGAATCTCCGCCGCTCGACCGAGGACGTCGATGTCCCCGACGAGCACGCAGGGTGTGTCCGATTCCGATGCGGCGGCGACCGCAAGTTCGGGCCCTGTTCCACTAGGACAACCCACGCTGATGGCAACGGTTGGTCTCTTCATACACTCGACAGTCCGGTTGTTCGTTTGCGCGACGGCGACAAACCTGGCCGGGAAGCTCTTCGCACACCGGACATCACAAACACCCCTTCGACAAACCATCGCAGTCGTGGAAGCATGCCTGACAAACGACGCAGTTTGCCGTCTCGTTGTAGGTGTCGATCCCCTCGGGATATACTGCCAGGCACTTGTCGATGCACGGCTGTTCGTTTTGACAACTGGCGAGGCAATACATGAGGTCCATGCAGGGCTGCACGGACGCGCATTTCTCCCACTGCTCGACGCAGACGATGTTCACGGAGCAGTCGACGCACTTCTCGCAACTCGTCGTTCCATCACAAGGCGATGGTTCGCCTGATGAGCTACTCGAGCTCGATGTCGACGATCCGCTCGAGCTCGACGTGGACGAACTGCTGCCACCTTGGCCCGCGCCACCTGAGCCGCCGCTGCCCGAATCGACGACGACTTTTCCGCCGCAGCCAGGTGCGCAAGCGCAAGAAATGGTGAGAGCCCCAATGAATAACGGCAAGGTAAGTTTCGGCATCGCGGCGAGCATACTCGGCGTCACCATGCTGTGCGAGCAAGCGGCCGAGTTCGACGGGCTCGTTGCACTTCCCGACCGCACTCCTTGCAGTTAGTAATTGGGTATGGCGCAAGCGCTTGGTCGTGTCGTCGATCGCTCCGCACTCGATGGATGTGGTCGTTCGCGCGGTAGGCACACGATCGAAATTCCGGCAGCTTGGGTCGGGGCCGAGATCATGGTCGCGATTCCGTCGCGCGTGCCATGTGCGCGTTGTGATGGCGGTGGCTGTGATGGATGCGATCGTCGCGGAGGATATCGCATCGAGGGTGACGCTAGCGCGCGTTCGCTGCGCGTGAGGCTTCCGCATTCCATGGACACTGCCGTGGTGTTGCGGCTCGTTCGGCCCTTTGGCGATTCGGACGGCGCCATTTCGCAGCTTCATCTCGAGACGCGGATTGGAAGGGGTGCGAGTGCGGGCGTTGTACTTCTTTGCGTCCATGCGCGTGATGCCGCTGCGTCCATCGCGCACACGTGCGAGCGGAAGAGGTCACATCGTGCGCCGTGGGTCATCGCGGCCGTCGCTCTGGTCGGCATCGCTGTGCTCTTGTTGGCAATGCGCTAGGAGGCTTTTGTCAAACTGCTGCGCGCCCGAAATCGTGACGTGCGACATCGCTCGAAATACGAAAATATTCCTCGCTCAGTCGCCCTAGCTTTCGGTCGCTCGCGACGTTTGACACCAGCCTCCTAGCCAGCCGTCGCGACAGTCGTGATACGATCATTTCCATGCTTGCCTGTTTCAGTCGCTCTCTCCGTTCGCGCGTATCACTCGTCGCGTTTGCCATGTTTGTCGCGGCCGGATGCGAGGATCCCGTCGACACCAAACCGACGACTCCAAACCTCGGCACGGTCGACGACATCATGGCGGACTTGCCCAAGTCGTGTGCGTTTCAGTGTGGCGAATGCACGGAACCGGAAGCGCCGTTCGAGTGTCCGACGCTTGCTCCCTGGGACAAACTTCCGCACGATGAAGCTTGTGAAGCGTTCGACGGGACGTACCCGACGCCTGTCCAAGGCAAATGCACGGTGAGCGATGCGTCGGGCGAGGCTGCGGCAAAGGCAGGCCCACTACCTGGGGGTGGATTTGTCCTGCCGGATGGTCATCGCATCGACCCGGTTGGACGCGAGGTTCTTTTCGAGGAACCCGATCTGCGCGGCACGTTCCCCATGAACATCATGGCCGTTCCTGGTTCGCGCCTGGCGCTCGTATCCGACGGGGGCATTCGCGACAATGCATTGCGTGTGCTCGATTTGGACAAGCTTGCATCGGGCGGAGCGCCTGTGACGAGTTACCTCGCCTTTCCTCGCCCCACGGCGCTCTATTACGGTTTGGCATGGATTGGGCCGAATCGCGCGCTTGCTTCGGGGGGAGGGGACTCCATGGTGTACGCGTTCGATGTCGATTCTGTGACGGGCCAAGCGACTCGAGTGGCAGCGCGCGACATTGCGCTCGGCATGTCCGGCGACAATCCGTGGTATTCGGGGGCGCTCGCGATGACGGGAGACGGAAAGCGTCTCGTCGTGGCTCCATCGCAGTACGCAACGGAATTCCAAGTCATTTCGCTTGACGATGCCGATTATGGGAAGCGTGTTGGAGGCATTTCGACGGGCGGTTCGTATGCAATTTTCGACGTGCGGGTCGATCCGTTCAATCCCGCGGGAAATACGTTTTACGCAACGGATCAAAGCGGCTCGAAGCTCATCGAGATCGAGGTGGGCAAGAATGCTCCCACGCGCACGTTGGGTTTGGCCAAGAGCCCGGCTCAGTTCGTTTTTCTTGACGAAACGTATGTCGCCGTGGCCGAAGCGCATGGTGATTCGATTGCTCTCGTGAACCGAGCCACGATGAAAGTCGATTCGCGCGCCCCCATTTTCGATGCCGATGCGCCACGTGGCGCGTCGCCGAGCGTACTTGCATACGATGCGGCGAACAAGCGGCTTTACGCGGCCCTTGCGGGCATCAATGCGGTTGGCGTGTACGATGTTGGCACTGGGACACCTCCCACGATCACCCCCGCAGGCTCGATATCGACAGCTTGGTGGCCCACGGGCGTCATCGTCGACGCCGACGGATCGCTCGTCATCATCAATGGCAAAGCTCACGGAACAGGTCCGGACACATCGGAAGATTTGCCCTGGGCCGATGGGAACATCACCGAGCAAATGCGCGGCAGCGTGCAGCACGTTCCGGCGTCCGAATTGGCGAATCTCGCGGCGCACACCGCAACGGTCGACAATGGACGGCACATCGACAAACTCGCAGGCGCTCCCCAGGTGACGTGTCCTGCGGGAACGAATGATTTTCCCATTCCCGCGACGAACACCGAAGGCCCGTCGAAAGTCATCAAGCACGTCATTCTCGTCGTGCGGGAAAACAAGACCTACGATTCGGTCCTCGGCGACCGAACGGACGTTGGCGATGGCGATCCAAAGCTCATCATGGCACCGGATACGACGATGCAGGACGCTGTGTGGCGGAATGCTCGCGCCATTGCGGGAACGTTTGCCAATTTCGACAACTTTTACACCGACGCCGAGCAATCCGTGCAGGGTCACGTTTGGACGGTGTTTGGCCGGACGAATGACTATGTCGAAAGGAGTTGGCTTTCCTCCTGGGGTCGCGGCACCCGTCCGCCGACGGAACCTACGACGACGAAGCAGTCTGCGCCCGAAGAAGGCAGCATTTTCCATTGGATGGGAAATAACGGAATCGATTACGACAACATGGGCGAAGTCGTAGGCAATGCTCCGAAGGGGCTCGACGGAAAGTACCCCGGGCTCGTGTATTCCGGCGAATTGCCGGACACGAACAAGTCCTGCTACATGGCGGGTCGAATTCGGCTCCGCTGCGACTTGAAGCCGTTCACTTATGCCGTACAACCCAATGATCATACGAGCGGAGGCAGCGCGGGCGCCCCTGCGCCCGAGGTCATGATTGCCGTCAACGACGAAGCGACGGGAATGCTGATCGACGCACTTTCTCACAGCCCATCGTGGAAAGATACGCTCGTCATCATCACGGAGGACGACCCGCAAAATGGCGCCGATCATGTCGACTTGCATCGCACGGTCATGTGGATGGTTTCGCCCTGGGTTCGTCGCAAATACACGAGCCATGGGCATTACGACATGGCAAGCATCTACAAGCTCGTCGCGCACATCTTCGGACTGCCCTACAACAACGAAGCCATGCGCAGCGCGCTCTTGCCCATCGATGCGTTCACGAGCACGCCGGACTATGCGCCCTTTACGTATTTCTCGCGCACGGTCACAGCGCCGTGCAATGCAAGCAATACCAAGGAAGCCAAAGAAGCCGAAGCGTGGGACCTTTCCGAACCGGACGAACAGCCGGGCCTTTCGGAACAAGTCGAACGCATGATGCGCACGACGAGCAAAGAACGCGGCGTGCGCATCGTGCAGCCGAAAAAGTCACCAGCGTCGAATTGAGCAAGTCGCTCAGCCTGAAAGCGCTGCCATCGCAACGCTTGCAAGTCGCATCCAGCCTGGTTTTTCATTGTAATGCATGACCCGCCGTGCAACCACGTCCATCTTTCGATGATCGTAAAACAGTGGCGGACGCGGGAAGCTCGTCAGCGGCCCGCGCAAGATCGCCTTTTCGATGTCTCCGAGCATCACCGTGTTGTGGACAAACCCTTTGCCGCTCTGCACGTTCTGTAGCGTCGAGCTTGGATGTCCACCCCACGGCGCCGTCACCATGCCATACACGAACGCGGGCCAATGGTTGAGCGCCACCGCGCCATAACGTAGCTCGTCAATGGTTCGCTCGAGCGCCGGGCCGACCACAGGATCGTCCTCGAGCACGCCATGACAAACGATCGACGCCGCCAGCGTTCCCCAGAGCGACTCGTTGCAGAACTTCGTTGCTGCACAAAGGAATTCGACGGGGTCGTCCGAGCCCACGGAGACTTCGCTGACGATCGAGCAGAACGGCTCGGTCGAGAAAAGCGGTTCGTCCGAGCGCGAAGCATCCAGTCTTTCGACGAGCGTCCACGGCAGTTCGTCCGGACCACACTCGCCGATACGTCGCACGATCTCGCGACCTTCCGTGAGCTGCGCGTATCGCTGGAAGGCGCCTGGATAGTACGCCTTGCGCGGGCGCACTCGAGCAAGTGCGCGGCAAACTTCGGACATGAACCGATCGCGCTGCGCCCAACCTCGCGCGAGCACCAGCATCTTGGCCGCGTTGCAGTTGAACGATGCGTTGTTGACGATCTGCGTCGCGATGTTTCGCGCTTGAAACCATAGTTCACGTTCGGAATAAAGGAACGGCACCACGATCACCGGGCTGATGTTCCCAAGCTCGGATGTGATGGTTTTACAGAGAACGGGTTCGTCTCGGCGCCGTCGTTCATCCTGCTCCGCGCCTTCCTGTCCCCACACGATCGTGTCGTGAGTTCGCTGTGATCCGGTGACGTGCACATGCCCAACAGCTTCGTGCGCCGCCAAATACGCTCCCACGCTGCTGTCACCGCACACGATTCTGACAAACCCTTGCCCCACGAGCGGTGCGAGCATGTCGTTCAGAATCGGTCCCAAGTACGCGTTCACCGGGCTCATCTTCAGCACCACGACACGGCCTTCGACGAACAGCTCGTGCAGCGTGTCCATCGCGGGGATGCTCGCGACGTTGCCCGCTCCGAGCACCAGCGACACACGGCCCTCGGGCGCGTTCGATTGGTAAAACGCCGCTTGCTTTGCGCGTACGTCACGCGCGCGCACGCCTCGAGCCAGGCGCACATCACAGGAAAAACCCGCCAGCAGTTGCGCATCCGATCCGCGCATCGGAAACACGCGCACGTCGACGCCCCCGTCGTCGCGTTCGCGAACGCTGCCGAAGGGCAAACGCGGTGCGCCCCGCTTCGCGACGTCGTCCAGCGCATCCGCGAGCGCCGACACGTTGCTCACGATCGTCACCGGACCCCCGAACCATTCTTCGCCTGCAAGCGCGCTACGTGGGTCGATTCCTTTCGCTTCGCAGCTTGCTTCGACCATGCGCGCAGACGCGTACACGACGCGCTCGAGCACGTCGCGAAGAAGCCGTGCCTTGTCGCGAGGAGCCAAGCGGGCGAAGGGGAGTGCGCGATCTGCGAGCTCGGCCAGCGCTTGATCCATGCTCGTGGCCGACGATTCTGCCTGGCGCGTGTCGATCGAACTTGCAACGGAGGTCATGCTGCCGTGCAGGCTAACCGATCTCCGGGTTGGCCAAACGTCGTACAGAGCGGTATATTGAGTTGTGATGGCACGACGATCGCCTTGGATTGCGCCCGCGACGCTTGCTGCGACGCTCACGATGACCACGATCGCATGGGCAGAGCAGCCTGCGCCTGCGGTTCCTCAACCGAACACGCCCGCGCCACAAGCTCCAGCGCAACCTGGCGTTGGGCAGCCCGGATATCCGCAACAACAATATCCAGCGCCGGGACAATATCAGCCGGGGCAATACCCGCAACAGCAATATCCCCAGCAATACCCGCCGGGACAATACCCGCAACAACAATACCCCCAGCAATACCCGCCGGGGCAATACCCACAACAGCAATATCCTCAGCAATATCCGCAAGGGCAATACCCCCAGCAATACCCGCCGGGGCAATATCCGCAAGGGCAATATCCTCAGCAATACCCGCCGGGGCAATATCCACAAGGGCAATATCCACAAGGGCAATATCCACAAGGACAATATCCTCAGCAGGGATACGTTCCCGGTGCGGGTCCTCCTCCGCCCCCACCGCCTCCGCCCGCGAAATGTTGTCGTTGGTCGGCACGAATCAATCCATTCGATTTGCTGTTTCGGAGGCTCAGTTTCGAAGCGGAGGTTGCCGTCATTGGTCCCCTTTCGGTGCAGCTTTCCCCGTCGTGGATTTTTGGCACGTCGACCGATAACCTCGAAGCGAGTGGTTGGGCGCTGGCCGGCAACGTCGGCGTGTATTTCGAGGGCCGCGCATTGCGAGGTTTTTGGCTCAAGGGCCATGTTGGATACGAGAGTTTCGACGCGACGCTGACGCACCCGGTCCAGCCGAAAGCTCCCGTGACCAAAGAGGTCAGCTCGTGGATTCTCGGCGGCGTCATTGGCAACACGACGATATTCGGCGACGGAGGATTTTCCTTGTCGGGCGGCATTGGAATCGGAGTTGCCACCGCGGATCCGATCACGATCGTTGCCGAGTCCAAGAATCCTGCGTATGCTGACGCTGGCGCGACGTTCTACGACAAATCCGGCAGCATATCGATCCTCGGAACGTTCGGCGTTGGCGTCACGTTCTGATCGTCGCGTGACTAGTTTTCTCGCCAAGCTATTTAGAATCGAATCGTGCCTGCTTCCCAGGTAACGAGTGCCGACTTGTCGTTGGCCTGCACCAGGGTGAACTTGGTTTTTGCCGTGGCGACCAAAACGATGGCGGTCGTGACCATGGCCGCTCCCACGCCGAGGGCGACAAAACCTCCGGTTGCCAGATTCGGGTTCGGGCCCTCCACGATTTTCCCTTCATCGGACACATGCGTCGCGTCTGTGCGGTATCCAAAACCCAGCATTGCAATGCCCCCTATCACGCCGACCCCGCCAAACGCACCCAGCAAGAAGCCCATCTGCCGCGCGACGAAACGACCGCCATGGACGCGGGCAACGACGTCGCCCTCGAAAGATGACAAATGGAATCCGCGGGAGGGCACCATTCCATCTGCACCGAAAAAGAAGACGGTTCGTCGGTTTCTTGCGTCGATGATCTGGTCGCAAGGCGCGGTGCAGACATTGCTCACCAGCATTCCCTCGCCCATGTCATCCGACATCACCTGATTGATTCTCAGCAGGCGAACGCCTGGCCAGTTGGCGTCGATATGCAGCCGCGGCAAACCCTTTTTCGGCAGAGCCACCGCAATCGGCGCAGCAACCGCAGCTTTTTCCGGTTCGGGCGTTTGGTTTGACGCCGGCTTGTCGACCGATGGCGTTTCGGCGGGCGCCAGGTCGGCAGGCAAGTTTGGCGGAGCTTGTGTTGACGCGGGCATAGACGTTTCGGCGGGCGGCGGGTTCTCTGCCGGCGGATCCGCGTTGGCCTCATGGGGCAGCGCGACGAGCACGAAGAACGATGCGGCGGAGGTCAAACCCCAAAATTGCGTCATGTGCCTCGGATACTCAGCGTTCGGGGCGGACGCAAGCGAATTGCGTCTGAATTTTGTGCGTCGCGGGCGAAAGCGTTTCCGATGGTATTGCAGCGTCCTCATTCATTGCGAGTTCGGACGAGACGGCATGTGCAGGGCCTGCGATTGACGCGCAAGGCTTGCGCATCATGCCCATGGTGTTTGCAACGATTCGCCGAACGCGGGAAAAATCGTGAGGTTTCAAGGTGTTGGCCCAGCAATTGCACACCGACTGCACGTGACGCAATCGTGCGGCCGACACCAACGCAGCGACCGGACGGAAGTCAATCGCGCAGGACGGAACGAGGCGCACCCCCAAGATTGCACGACATGTCAATCGACTCGAAGCACGTTTCAAGCGTGTTCTTGGGCGCCCAACGCCCAATGTCGTCCAATCGTCCAATCGTTGAATCGTGTGTCATGGACGCAATGCCAACCAGAAAATACGTTGGTACATCAAAAAATGGTTTTGCATGCCGTTCGGTTGGGTGTAGCTTGATGTTGGATCCGGCTCGTCGGAACTTCGGGAGGCTCAAAGTCATGCGCGCTGCCCACGTTCTTTTCGTTGACGATAGTACGACAGTCCGGATGGTCATCACGGCCGAACTCCGCGAAGCGGGATTTCGAGTGACACCCGTTCCGACGCTGGATGGAGCTCGCCGCGCGCTTTCGCAAGCGAAGCACCACGCGGCATTCGATCTCGTCATTCTGGATCTGTCACTTCCCGACGGAGATGGCATTGATCTGCTTCGGGAAATCCGGAACGACCCGGATCTCTCGAATATGCCGGTGATGATCCTATCGGGCGATGCGCGTTTTGGGTCACGGCTCCAAGGACTTGGCGTCGGCGCAGACGATTTCGTGGGCAAACCACATTCGAAAGCCTATCTGGTTGGTCGGGCACGGGCTCTGACGAGGACACGCGTGACAGACCAGGAGTCGCCGCGTCCGTGGCGCGTCGTCATCGTCGACCCGGATAGCGGCATTCGTCAAACGCTCGCACGGCTTCTGCGAGTGGGTCACGGGTGCGACGTCGTGGCGTTGGAAAACGTCGCTCAGGCGACGGAATACTTTGATGTCGAAACAACGGGCGCTGATTGCGTCGTTGTCGAACGTCGCAGTTCTCAACGGGTGCTCGGCATCATGCACGCGAAACGCTCCAACGCCGGCTTGCCTGTGATCGTCCTCGATGATGCCCCGTCCGGCGTGCGCCCTGCCGCGTCCTCTCGCCCTCACCCTCGCCCGAACTCGTCGCGTTTTCCGCTGGTCATGGCGCGCAACACGGACCTTGCGAACGTCGCGGAAGCCGTCGTTCGGCGAATCAATGAGGACCAGGGCGGTGCGCCGCGGGTGGCAAGCGGATCGATTCCTCCCGCACATCGATCGACACCCACCAGGATCGCCCGCGAAGCGTAACCCCCGACCCCGCCGTTCAGGCCGAAATGACAGGAACCTGAAACTCGGGACATCGTTCTCCGAGTAGCATGCCGGGGCCGTGTCCAATCCTGGGTATGACCTTGCCGCGCTCGAAGTCGAGCCCGCGCCCCTTACACCTGCGAAACCAGCGCGCCCTGAAAATGCCGCGCGAAGCCTTTTTCATGTCGCGTCAGCGACAGTGGCCCTGCTCATGCTGCGCCTTTGCCCTCATCGCGAGTGGCTTGTCGCTGTCAGCGGATCGCTTGCGCTCGTCTGCTGGTCGCTCGAAGCTCTGCGCCGCCTTCATCCGCCCGCAAACGCGCACTTGATGCGGTTGTTTTCACGCATTGCGCACCATGAGGAAACGCATCGGGTCAACTCGTCCACCTGGTATCTCACCGCGCTCGTCGGGCTTTCGCTTTTCGCGCCGTTGCGTTCGGCAGAGCTTGGGGTTGTCGTTCTCGGGCTGGGCGATCCTGCGGCGGGCTTCATTGGTCGCCGCATCGGTCGAATCAAGATTCGGAAAAACCGTTCGCTCGAGGGCACTCTTGGCTTCTTCGCCGTCGGGATGGTTGCTGCCATGGCGCTGCTGCTCGTTTTTCATCCCTCGTCTTTGCCGTCGATGCTCGCCGTTGCCGCCGTTTCGAGCGCTGCTGGAGCGCTCATCGAGCTGGCGACGGTAAGGTTCGACGACAATTTCACGATTCCCGTAACCGTGGCTCTTGCG
>Ga0138256_10008263_pt1 | contig 10943 bp, 6 predicted proteins | sample KNB2016incub_MG_FD_105486 | JGI IMG/M metagenome (GOLD analysis project Ga0138256, IMG submission 105486) | Active sludge microbial communities from wastewater in Klosterneuburg, Austria - KNB2014incub_MG | ecosystem: Engineered > WWTP > Activated sludge > Unclassified | place: Austria... | reverse complement strand
GACAGGCTGCAATTACCAAAGAGATTCTAGAGATCGTCGGCGGAGCTGAAGCTTTGAAAGATGCATAGTTAATCAAAGAAATTTGTTTTATATAATAAGTCGGGGAATGTTTCATTCCCCGTTTTTTGTTTGTAAAAAATAAATTACCTGAAAAATCACAGATCAATTTCCCATAATATCTTCCCTGTATCTACATCTATGCAAACAGCCCGCAGCATTGACATAATCACAAGTTTTCCATCTCCCATTACTGCCCTCTTTGTTCTGAAATCCGGATTACCTTTTGAAAATACTACGTCGAATGATGATCTGTCCATTCCCTTTTCAGGATCTACAAAAATATTACCAAGCTCGCTTTGCCATATCTGTGTCATTCCTGATTCATCTTTAATTTTGATCTTACTAATTAAAACTTTAGACTGATCGGTAACATCAGTCTGACTGTATATAAAAATACATCCGTCATCAGTCACCAATGAAAAACTTTCTTTTCCGGATTCTCTCTTAATTTTATCATTTGCATGACTGATCTTTCTTTCGAGATTCTGAATATTTCTTTCGGCAAACTTTGTATTAGCTGTGTTGTTATTTATTAGCTTTTTAATTGAATCTATCTGTAGTTCATATTCTCTGATCTCTTTATATAATGGTTCTAAAAATTCTTTCGAGGATACTGACGGATCTATCAGAACAGAACTCTCTATGATCTCCCCTTTCAGAAACGAGATGTCTTTAAATTCCCTGCCGGATAATTCCGGATAATTTCTCGGACTTCCTTTTAATGATAAATTAACATTTGGAGATATCTTAACTGATGAAGACAGACAACTGTTGTCATATTTATATTCCTCAAGTCTTTCATCAGTCTTTTCAGCTTTAAGCGATACCGGATCTATTGTAAAAAGAAAGCCTGAATTATCCGATACAACAGGCATGTTTTTCTGAGAATTAAACCCATAATAATTTCTTATGCTGTTCCACTCAGGCTGACTCAGATTTCCTTTGAGAAAAGGATTTACTTCTGTGATCATATCCTGAGTGATTATTACATCAAGCGTCTTAGGATCTCTTGCATGAAATCCCAAAACCGGATCGACGCTCTTATACCATAGAAGTCCTTTAGTATATCCGAGTAATTTACACTCACCTGTCTTCCTGTCACCAAATTCGATTCTCTTTATCAACTGTGCAGAATTAAGGTCATAAGCTGACAGTCTGTATTCTGTAAATCCTGTAATTTGCCTGATACCGTTATTATCCGATTTTGATGTCGCCTGAAAAATCTCTTCTTTTGATATCAGAAAATATTCACCATCCGATTCCGCAATCAGAAATTCTGAAATATTGTCAGCTTTATCTTTCATCACATTTTTTTTCATTGGATTACAAGAAGTAAAAATCATCGAGGTAAATATTAACAGGCAAAAACAGATAACAGATCGTTTCATTTTCTCATTGTTTAATTTTGAGCTGCCCTAAAATAACTTTTAGAATCATCATAATAAATAATCTAAATATTGTATCAGATACCGGCTATCCGCCAAATAAAAAAAGCTCTGATAAATTAATATCAGAGCTTAAATTAAATCAAAACGTTAAAACTTATTCTCCCTGAATAAGAATTTCAGATTCAGCAACAGACGATTTCTTTTTCTTAAACCTGTCAAGAAATTCATTCACTGCTAGAAAAATAGTTGGCACAACAACAAGAGTTAAGAAAGTTGCAACCGATAGACCAAAAATAATCGCAACACCCATTGGCCTCCAGAAAGCAGTATTCTGCCCGCCTATGACCCATGAAAAAGTTCTCCAGTCAAAATCAACACCGGTAGTAAGAGGTACAAGTCCGAGAATGGTAGCTGCGGCTGTAAGAAAAACTGGTCTTAATCTTACCATTCCTGATTGTATTACCGATTCTTCTCTGCTTAAACCTCTTTTCTCAAGCTCTACCTGAAAATCAAGTAATATGATAGCATTTCTCACAACAATTCCCGCCAGCGCAATTACTCCAATACCTGTCATTATTATTCCAAATGGTGTCTGAGTAATAAGTAAACCGAGCAATACTCCAAGTAATGACAGAACTACGGTAATCATTATGATAACCGGAGAAGTAACCGAATTAAACTCAATTACAAGAAAAAAGAATACAAGTAAAAGTGATACTAGGAAAGCATTTCCGAGAAACGCCTGAGACTCCTGTTGATCTTCCTGTTCCCCTGTATAAATAATATTATATCCTGCCGGAAAATTCAGATCCTTAAGTTTTTCTTTAACATCCATTAAGACTTCATTACCTAATCTTCCTTCAGCATTTGCGGAAACCGTCACTACTCTCTTCATATCTTTCCTGTTAATTGCGCCCAGTCCTCCTGAAAATTCTATTTTCGCAACGGAAGTTAGCGGAATTTTTGCGCCATCTTTACCGGGAATATAAATATTTTCAATTGCTGCAACATCTTCTCTCTGATTAGAATCAAGTCTTACTGTAATATCATACTCTTTATCAGAAAGTCTGTATTTACTCGCTACAGTACCGTTAATGGCTGTTCTGACAGTAGATGCAATAGTAGTAGTATTCAGACTGTAGAGAGCCGCTTTTTCTCTGTCAATAATTATTTTTACTTCAGGTCTGGCTTCATCAAAATCATCTTTAAGATCCTTCATTCCCGGGATATCCACAATCTTTCTTTTAACTTCATCCGATAATCTTCCTAGCTGCTGAAAATCATCACCTGATATTTCAATATTCACCGGCGGTCCGGTAGGCGGACCTCCGGATTGTTTCATAATTCTGACATCAGCAGTTGTAATATTTTCAATGGCATCTCTTATCTCGTCCATTGTTTTAAAAGAACTCTGCTTTCTGTCAGCTTTATCAAAAAAGCTTAATGAGATCGTACTCTTGTTTGACACATCCCCTCCGAATCCGGAACCTATTTCCGATCCGACATTTGTTAAGAAATATTCAAGATCTTCAAACGGAGGAAGTTTTTGTTCGATAACAGAAGTAACTTCATTTGATTTATCCAAATTTGTACCGATTGGCATATTCACATATATGTAAGCCTGCTGTGGTTCGACTTCCGGAAAGAATTCTATTCCATTGTTAAAATTTCCATATACAACGAACACAATAATTAACAAAGCTACAGTTCCTCCGATCGTAATTACTTTATGCCTTACAGCTTTCCTTAACACTTTCTCATAATTGTTCACAATTCTTATAAATAATCTGTCAAACCATAAATGAAACCTGTTAATAATATTATACCACTTAGTCTTGCTTTCATGCTTAGCTCTGTCTTCTTTAAAATTTATAAACTTGGAAGCGAGAACGGGATTTATTATAAGAGCAACAAATAATGAAGAGAACAAACAAACAATCAGAGTGATCGGAAGATATTTCATAAACTCTCCTACAATTCCAGGAAAGAATAATAACGGAGCGAAAGAAGAAATTATTGTAAATGTTGCAATGGTAACCGGGAATTGAACTTCACGGGGTCCTTCAATTGCAGCATCATGAGGATTATAGCCTTCTGTTTCCTGCAAACGATAAATATTTTCCGTAACTACAATTGCGTCATCGACAATAATTCCAAGCACAAGAATTAATCCGAAAAGAACAACAATATTCATTGTTATACCCATTATTCCAAGAACAACAAAAGAGATTAAAAAAGAAAACGGGATTGATGTAGCAACCAGTAAAGCATTCTTCAATCCCATTGCAGCAAGAAGTATCAGACACACAAGCAAGAAACCTGTAATTATACCGTTTTCAAGTTCATGTACTGTATTCTTAATGCTTTTGGACTGATCACCGGTAAAATTTACCTGAAGTCCCGGAGGGAACTGGGATTCTTTCTTTTTCACAAGCTCTTTCACATCTTCAGCTATTCTGATTATATTCTCACCGCTTCTTTTTTTAATAACAATAGTAACTGCTTCTCTGCCGTTTTGACGGGACAGAGTGGTTCGCTCTTTATATCCATAAATAACCTGAGCTATATCTCTGATATAGATAGGTTTTTCATTTTCTGATTTTACAACGATATCTCTTATCAATTCAGGATCTTCATATTGTCCCGGTACTCTGACAAGATAATTCTGATTTCTGAGATCTACACTTCCACCCGGAATACTTTGATTCTCAAATCCTATCTTGTTTATTATATCATTAAAAGTAACATTGTAATACTTAAGTCTGTTAGCATCGACATTAATTTTTACTTCCCTTTCTAATCCTCCTTTTACATCTGCACTCAGAATTCCGGGTATGACTTCTATTTCATCACTGAGTTTATCAGCATAATCTTTTAATGCTGCAAGCCCAAGATCACCGGAAAGATTTACATAAAGCATCGGTTGCTCAGATAAATTGATCTCTGTAACTGATGGTTCTTCTATATCGTTGGGCATTTTGGTCTTTGCAATAGCAACCTTATCCCTGACCTTCTGAAGCGCATCATCTATTTTCACATCCGGATTAAATTCTATATTAACCATAGAAAAACTCTCCTGTGATATCGATGTCACTTTCTTTACATCCTTTATACCTTTTACTTCTTTCTCGATCTCCTGCGTCACGAGATTTTCCATGTCTTTGGGAGATACACCGAAATATAGAGTTGAAACAAATATATTTGGAATAGTGATAGAAGGCGCTGATTCTTTAGGAATTGCATTGTAGGAAAATGCTCCGAATAGAATAATAATCACAATTAGAATGTAGACCGTAACGCTGTTATTTACTGCTATTTTTGAAATATTCATTTCTAAATAAAATTTTTAGTTTATTAACTGAACTTTATCTCCGTCTGCAAGGGGCTGAAATCCTTCATAAATAAGTTTCTCACCCGCATATACTCCTGAAAGGATAAGAACTTTATTACCATCTCTTCCTCCAAGATTGAGAATTCTTTTCTTTGCTACATCATTATCAAGAACGAATACATACTTGTCATTTCCGATATCAACTATATAATCCTGAGGAATAACAATTGCATTTTCAACTTTGGATTTTACAATTTCAATATTAGCGCTCATTTCCGGTTTCAGTCTGCCGTCCCTGTTGTTAAGCACTATTTCTATCTCAAATGTCCTGTTGACCGCGCTTAATGTTGGCGCAACGTAATTTACTGTTCCGGAAAATTCTTCACCCGGATAGACACTAAAAGTGATTTTTACCTGAGAACCTTTTTGAACTTCACCTATAAATCTCTCCGGTATTCCCGCTGATATTTTTACTCTTGATACTTCTACTATATTTAAAATTGGTGTACCGGGTCCGCATACTTCCCCTTTAGTCAGATATTTCATATCCACGATTCCGCTTATTGGGGAAGTGACATAAGACTTACTCAGTCTAGTTTCGAGCACATCAAGAGCATCTTCTGCAAGTTCAAGTTGAAATTTTGCATTTGTATAATCCTGCTCAGTTGTAACCTGTTCATTATACAATTTCTCCATCCTTTCAAAATTGCTCTGAGCAAGTTCAAACTGAGTAAAAGCCTGTTCGAATGCTGCAGCATCCTGATCTTTTCTCAACCTAACGACTACCTGACCTTTTGATACTCTGCTGCCTTTATCAAACGGCTGATAAGTGATCAGACCTCCTTCTTCCGAGGAAACCTTAGCACTTTCAAAAGGTTTGACAATACCAACGACACTGTAGTTTTCCTGAAAATCTTCGGTTACAATTTCCATGATCTTGACTGCCTGAAGTTTTTTCTCTGTTTCAGTTTTTGTTTCTCCTTCTCCACCGCAGGATTGAAGAGAAATACTTCCAGCAATTAAGACTAAAAGGAAATAAAATATTTTTTTCATTTTATATAATTGTTTAAAAATTTATATGGTGTTTTTTTATTCTTGAAGCAATTTTTCTATTTCTGCTTTAGCGATCTGATAATCATAGATAGCCTGAAGAAATGCAAGTCTGGATTCTGAAAGACTCAGCTCAGCTGCCTGGACATCTAGAAGATTTATTACTCCAGCCTGATAGCTGACATTGGCCAGTTCCAAAGCTCTTTCAGCCAGCTTCACAGTATTCCTTCTTGAAGTAATTCTTTCTTTTGCATCTTCCAAAGCAATTATAGAACTTTCGGCACGAAGTTTCAATCCCTGCTTAAGCTGGGCAAGCTGTTCATCATTTTTCTTAACTTCGATTTCAGATTGATTGACTTTATACGAATTTCTGAAAAGATTTAAATTCCAATCAAGCCCCAGTCCTACAAAAAGTGTATTACCAAATCTGTAATCCATTATAGGTTGTCCGTCATTTTCATTTGAGAACAAAGTATACTGTGCAAAAACAGATAGCTTAGGGAGATAGTTTGCTTTATCGATTTTGACCAGTTCCTTATTTATACTGTTCAAAACTTCAAGCTGTTTTACTTCTATGTTGTTTTTAGCAATGTTTTCAATCATTTGATCAGTAGTCTGAAATACTTCAGTACTATCATAAGTAAGCTCACCTTGTACTTCAATATCCTGTTGATCTTTTAATCCAATTTCATTAAGCAAGATCTTTCTACTTATCTCATAATTTCTTTCAGATTCAGACAATTGAGGATTTGAATTATCCAGTCTTACTTTTGCCCTTAGATAATCGAATTCTGTCGCAGTCCCGATCTTATATTTTTTCTCAACTGTAATAAAATTATCTTCAGAATTTTTCTGAGTAATTTTATTTACATCAACAATTGATTTCGAAAGTAAAACTGAATAGTAAGCGGTTTTTACATTTTTCTTTACATCAATTTCTGTTTTCGTAATATTCTGCTCTTGTGTCTTTTCATAATAGTCTGCAATTCTTATAGCTGCAAAAACAGGAGTTCCGAGTATTGGAAGAGACTCTCTTACATCAATAAGATTTGTAAAGGAATTATCAGAACCAACTTCAAACTGCTGATCGCCTATGTTCAATACCTGTTTTCTGATGGCACGCTGAAATCTTGAATTCAGATTAATTGAAGGAAACAGATTATCACTGTAAGCCTCAGATACTCTTTCCTGAGCTTTCAATCTGTCCAGCTTTGCGGTAATAATTGATGAATTGTTTTTATACGCCAGATTAATAGCCTGCTCAACGTTATTAATTGTCTTAACCTGCTGAGCTTTAAGGGTTGATGAAACGGCAATTAAAATAATCAATGCGGAAAATTTCATAACTTTTTCCAGTGAAATAAATATCATTTTTTATTATTTATAATTTAATTTCTTTAGCTAATAAAACTTTTGTTTTTTTAAATTTTTCTTTGCCCCGTTTCGTAAGAACACCGTTTAAAAGCATTTCATATGTAATCTTGAAAGCATTTAATATTGTAAACTTATTGTTGATCAGAAAATCATGATTTACGACTGCCTTTAATGAAGAATCAAAACTCGCCATAATGATAGGAGTTGGATAATTCTCAATGAGTTTTTCCCGTTTACCCTGTTCCAGTAATTTAGTAAAAACTTTATTGACCTGATCATTCTTCATTTCGTCAATTTCAATTTTAATTGCAGGAGCATGAATAGTCAAATCCCTGACCCATTTATCGCTGATATTCATTGTCATGTTACTGTGCATATTCAAAAGCCTCACAAATTTTACGACTACATCTTCGTCACCTTCTATTATTTCAACTATCTTATTTTTAATAATAAATGTCGTATCATTAGTTATAGCTCTGAGAAGCTCCTCTTTAGAAGGGAAATGCTTATATATGGTCTTTTTGCTTATATGAAGATCTTTTGCTATCTCATCCATTGATGTTTTATAAAACCCTTCTGCATGAAATTTTTTGCGGGAGTGTTCAAGAATCTTGCTGCGGTCTTGTTTTATCTGATCTGAATTATTCAAGGAAAATTTCTTAGAAACTATTTTCGTTTTATGAGTTTCCAAACTAAGCATTATAATTTAAAATTTCAAGTTATAGTTCAAAGGATATTGAAAATTAATGTTTATTTAATATATCAGGAATCCAAAACGGGAAGTGACTAAATGTGTTGCGGAATTATTCATAAAAAAAGCCGTGAAAATAGATTCCCACGGCTTTTTATAAATTTGTTTTGATTTATTTTCTTAATCTTGTAAGAAGCGGATTATTTTAATAGTATCATCTGCTTAGTATCGGTAAAATCATCAGTCTCCAGTCTGTAATAATAAACTCCCGATGGTAAATCCGAAGCTGTAAATTCTACGGAATGACTTCCGGAATTTTGAACTCCTTTTTCCATAGTCTGAATAATACTTCCTTTAGAATCAAATATTTTAATTGATACATTAGTATTATTCTTTAATATGTAGTCAATTTTGGTAGTCGGATTGAACGGATTCGGGTAATTCTGAAGCAGGAAATATGCGGAAGGGATTTCATTTATACCTTCTACGCCCACCAGTCCTACATTAAGTGATAAAGTTCTTATGTGCACAGGCGTACCGTTTGATCCTGCGCTTTTTAAAGTTACTGTATAGACACCGGCAGTTGTACCCGGCGCAGCATTGACCCTTACAAGTAGGGAGTCAGGGTAACTGTTAAGTGTATTTCCATTTGGAAAAGAAACAGTTAAAGCACCTGCTGCAGGAGCCGGAGTTACTGTCCCTGAGAATGTTACATTATCAGTATATAATTTTACAGATGGAATCACAGCATTGAATGTAGTAAAGTTGCTGTTGTTTATGTTGATTATAGCGGGATTAACTTTGAACGCATAGTCAGGAAAGTAAGCTGCAATATTCTGGTAAGTATTTGATCTGCCGTCATACCATACAGAAAAAGAAGTTTTTGTATTTGCTGTCATACCGTCATAGTCACCTCTGTAACAGTTGGTATTTGGCGAACATGCAGGTGACGGATACACCCATGACTGAGTTGTAAGTTTTTGATTGGGTGCGAAAGTCATTCCGCCGTCATCAGTATAAGTTGCATATACATTAACCATATAGGTTGCAGGATTTTCTCTTGTATCATACCATTTTATATAAAGACGTCCGGTTTCTTTTTCACACCAGATTGCAGGGAACCACTGATCGCTTAATTCAGGATTTGCATTATCGTTTACAGTGATTCTTGAAGACCATGTAGCACCCTGATCATCGGAATATTGCAGGATTATATCCGGTTTATTACCGTTTCCGACAGGTTCATTTGATGCATATACAAGATAAAGTCTGCCTCTGTTCGGACCATAGCTGTTGTCCATTGCGATCATTGGATAAGGTCTTGTTCTGCCGTTATTGATAACAAGTCTGCCGGCAGAATTCAATGTACCAACGTATCCTGCAACGGTTAAACTTGACATTGCTGCAAAATTAGCTCCTCCGTCAGTAGATCGATGGAATGTATACGTTACATTCTGTGATGAACCTGTATTGGTCACATACATGACACAACCACCCTGGACAGGTCCGTTTGGACCAACAGCAATCATAACTCCCGGAATAGTATTACTTGAAGTATAAGTTTGTGACCATGATGTTCCTCCGTTTGTGCTTCTTGAAAAGTTACCAGGAGTAATTGCAGCATATAAATAATTTGAATATGGGCCGTTAGTCTGGTCAGCTGCCATTGTGTTTCTGTCATTTCCTGAAACAGTCAGAATTGCTGAACCATATGTAGCTCCTCCGTTAGTGGAATTATAAACATATTGTCCGCTGACACCTGAACCATAATGAAGCACACCGAGACTGTCAAATGCTGACCATGGATCGCAGCATGTGGATGAATGATAAACAGGATTACTTGAGATCCAGTCATGTCCGTTAATTGTGTAATAAGCTCTCTGTCCTGCTCCGCCATTTACACCAAACTGCATATTTAACGGATCTCTAGGATTAGAAACAATCATTTGCTCTGCATTGTCCACTCCGATCTGGAAATTATCATAGCCCTCAGCATCAGTTATAATATCAAACTGATCACTGTTTTCAATAATATATTGCTGAGATTCTCTTGTCGGTCTGTCAATTAAAGGATCATTTTCGTCATAATTAAAACGACTTTCCTGACTCTGACCCTGAAAAATCTCTGAACCTACTAATGACAGAATTATTAGGATTAAAAAACCAGGAATACTGCCTTTGAAAAATTTGTTGAATTTTTTCATCTTATGTTTAATTAATTAATTAATAATTATTTTTAAGTAGCATAATATATGCTTATTATAAAAGTATTTCAAACTAAAAAATAATTTTTATATTCAGTAATTCTCTTCTTAATATTTCCAAAGCTCTCTGTGAAGCGCGTTCAATGTTTCTCTGTCTTTCATCTCCGAATAAAAAACTCATAGCATATGTTTTTTCTTTTGAAGAAAAACCAATCCAAACAAGTCCTACAGGTTTTTCATCAGATCCGCCCGTTGGACCCGCTATGCCTGTAGTAGAAACCGCAAAATCTGTGTTCATAATATTCCTTACTCCATCAGCCATTTCCATTGCTGTCTTTTCACTTACTGCTCCGAATTTATTCAGGGTTTCATTTTCTATATTAAGCAGTTTTATTTTTTCTAGATTTGAATATACACAAACACCGCCAATGTAATATTCTGAACTTCCCGGGACACTTACAATTTTTGAAGAAATATTACCTCCCGTACAAGATTCTGCTACCGACAAAGTCTGTTTCTTTTCTTTTAATATCTTACCAATTACATTCTGAAGTGTATCTTCATCTTCTCCATAAATATAATCCTGAATTTTTGATCGGATATTTTTTTCTATTAAAGAGATCTTTGTTTCAGCTTCGGATTTTGATTTACCTTCGGTATTGATTCGTAGTCTGACACCGGTAATTGAAGGAAGGAATGCAAGTTTCCCGATTGCAGTAATTTCATTTATATCACCTAACATCTCATTTAATGTTGATTCGCCTGCTCCGGTAGTCAGAAGAGTTTTATGAAGATAAACTTTAGAAAAATCATTTTTAAATTTTGATATCAGGTAAGGGATTATT
>Ga0138256_10008262_pt1 | contig 10943 bp, 9 predicted proteins | sample KNB2016incub_MG_FD_105486 | JGI IMG/M metagenome (GOLD analysis project Ga0138256, IMG submission 105486) | Active sludge microbial communities from wastewater in Klosterneuburg, Austria - KNB2014incub_MG | ecosystem: Engineered > WWTP > Activated sludge > Unclassified | place: Austria... | reverse complement strand
TTTGGTCGGCGGCGACCCCATCGCGGCTTACAAGCACATTGCCGATGCCTCGTTTGGCGATATTGGCGTGTTCTCCGATACGCTGGTTAAAGCCACCCCGCTCATTTTTATTGGGCTGGGGTGTGCCGTGGCCTTTCGCATGAAGTTGTGGAACATTGGCGCGGAAGGCCAGCTTTACATTGGCGCACTGGCTGCCTCGGCGCTAGTGCTCAGCGGTGTCATCAACGCCTCGTGGTCGCCGGTGCTGGCCATCCTCGCCATGATTGTCGCCTCGATGATTGGCGGCGCCATCTGGGGCGCCATCCCCGGTTTTTTGAAAGCCAAATTAAACGTGAACGAAATCATCACCACCTTGATGATGAACTACATCGCCATTTCGCTGGTGAACTTTTTTGTGTTTGCCGTGTGGAGCGAAAAAGGTTTTCAGATGAGCGCGGTGTTCCCCAAAAACACGTGGCTGCCGCGTCTGGCCGATTTTGCCGCGCAGGTGCCGGAATTTCGCGGTCTCACCACGCACTTTGGGTTGGTCATTGCGCTGGTGGCGGTGGTGGTGGTGTGGTTTATTTTGTATCGCAGCAAGTGGGGTTACGAAATCCGGCTGACCGGCGATAACGCCAAAGCCGCGAGCTACGCGGGCATTAACATTGTGCGCAACACCGTTTTGGTGATGATGCTCTCTGGGGCGCTGGCCGGGCTGGCGGGCATGAGCGAGGTCACCGGCGTGATTCACCGTCTGCAAGGATCGCTCTCTCCCGGATACGGCTACACCGGCATCATCATCGCGTGGCTGGCGCGGCTCAACCCGTTTGGTGTGGTTATTTCATCGGTGTTATTCGGTGCGCTCATTTTGGCTGGCCGAGAAATTCAGCCTGCGGGCGTGCCAAAACTTATTCAGGGCATGATTTTGTTCATGCTCATCGCCAGCGATGTGCTCACCCGCTACCGCATTCGCATTGTTAAAAATTGAATTCTGAATTCTGAATGCAAAATGCTGAAAAAATTTCGGCGTCTGCATTCAGAATTCAGAATTCTGCATTCAGAATTCCCATGGATCCAATCATCTTCTTGCAAGCGGGCGTAGCCACTGGCACGGTATTGTTGTTCGCCACCATTGGCGAAATTTTGGCCGAGCGGTCGGGCGTGCTCAACCTCGGCGTGGAAGGCATGATGCTTATTGGCGCGATGGCCGCGTTTAGCGTCACCATCAAAACAGGCAATGGCTGGCTGGGGTTGGTTGTGGCGATGGCCGCCGCGGCGCTCCTCGCGCTCTTGCACGGCATCGTCACCATCCACTTTCAAGCCGACCAGGTGGTGAGCGGGTTGGCCCTCACCCTGCTGGGCACTGGCCTGAGCCTTGTGTTTGGCGAAGGGTTAAGCAAGGCCGGCGCGGTAACTTTGCTGCCCAAATTCACCATCCCCGTGCTAAGCGCCATCCCCGTGCTTGGCCCCATCCTGTTCACCGATCACAGCGTGATGGTTTACATTGGCTATGCGCTCATCCCGCTCACGTGGTTTTATCTCAACCGCACCCGCCCTGGGATGCACCTGCGCGCGGTGGGCGAAAACCCATCCGCCGCCGATGCGATGGGCATAAACGTGTATCGCACGCGCTATTTGCATGTGATGGCGGGTGGGGCGCTGGCCGGGCTGGCCGGGGCCACCATCAGCCTGGCCGTTTCGCCCGGCTGGTTTAGTGACCTCACCACCGGCGGATTGGGATGGATCGCAGTTGGGCTGGTCATCTTTGCGCAATGGGATCCTGTGCGTGCGGCGTTTGGCTCGTATGCGTTTGGCGCATTGCGGCGTTTTATCTTGGACGTGCAAGGCCCGCAAACCATCTTTGGGATTGCCAACCCATTTTTTTACAACCCGTATTGGGGCTTCTTTTTGCAAATGCTCCCGTATGCTTTCACCATCATTGTGTTGGTGCTGGGGTCGCGGGCGGCCATGCGCCAGCGCCTTGGCACGCCCGCCGCGCTGGGCGTGCCTTATGTGCGCGGGGAACGCGGCAAATAAATTTTTGTGGGAGATGGCGCGTTTTGTCTGGGTAAATCCGGCCCTTATCATTTCTAAATGATGGCTGAATTCGGTTCACATTTGTGGTAACCTCGCCATATGCGAACGGTTAAATTTTACCGGTTTGCCAACGATATTAGCCCGGTTGAAGAATTCCTTGATTCGCTTACGAGTAAGCAGGCGCAAAAGGTTTTGTGGGTCTTGAAGCTTATTGAGGATTTGGAAAAAATTCCCTCCCAATACTTCAAGAAGTTAGTGGACAACGAAGGAATTTGGGAGGTTCGGGCGCAACTGGGAAATGACACGTTTCGGTTGCTTGGCTTTTTTGATGGTGGCGCACTGATTATCCTCACGAATGGCTTTGCCAAGAAAACTCAAAAAACACCAGCACAAGAAATTGATCTGGCGATTCGCCGAAAGAGAGATTATTTGGATAGGAGGCAAAAACGATGAGCGATGTAAAACGCTATATTGAAAAGCGGTCTGCAAAAGATGGCGTCTTTGCAGAGGGTTTTGATGCGGGTTATGCTGACTTTAAAATTGGGGTGGTATTGCGGCAGGCCAGAGAATCAGCCGGGTTGACGCAGGAAGAAGTGGCGCGGCGGCTGCAAACGCAAAAATCCGCCATCTCACGAATTGAGAATCACGCGGACGACGTGCGTCTTTCCACATTGCGAAAGTACGCCGAGGCGATTGGCGCGCCTCTGCAAATCAAGCTGGGTCACACCTAGCTGGCAGAAGGCGAACGCCGCTTATTTGCCGTCTCCCGCCTGCTTCAACGCCACAATTTGTCTGGGCAAATCTGGCCCTTGCCACGCCACCTCAAAGTGATCGGCGCTGCCCCCCTGCTTAAAACGCAACTCAAAATAAAGCGGTTGATCCGCCGCGAGCGCCATCACCCGCGAGCGCTGGCCGGGTTCTTTGAGCCACTCGCGCGGCATTGTCCACGCGCTCACCTGCGCCTCGCGCTGGCCGCCCAGCCACAACTCAGATTCGTCATCGCTGGCGAGCCAAAACGTGTAAAACCCATCGCGCGGCGGGCAAATTGCGCCGCGCACCCGCGCCGTGTAATTGTCCTCGCCGGTGGGGGTTAGCTCCAGTTTTTTCAACGTCGTTTTGCTGGATGGCGCTTTGGCGGTGATGCTCTCGAAATCTTCCAGCGTGTTGCCCGGCGTGTTGGGCCACTTTTCCATCACCGCGTTGCTGGCGCAGGTGGATGGCTTTTGCGCCGGGGTTTTTGCCGCCGCGCCATACACTTCAAAATCGTAAAGCGAGTAACCCCAGTCGCCAGAGCGTTGAGCGGCGACCAGCCGCACAAATCGGCCAACGCCATTTTTGATGAGCGAGACCAACCCGTTGGGCGGAAAATCTTGCTGCACGCCGTAATACTCGCTCCACGGCCCATCCACATTTGAGGCCAGCGAGAGCGTGTAGGCTTTGGCGTAGGCGGCCTCCCAGTTAAGCACAACCCGCGAGATGTTGACCGTTTGGCCCAGATCAAGCGTAAACGTGACCACATCGGTGATGGCGCTGCTCCAGCGGGTGTTGGAGTTGCCATCCACCGCATAGGCGGGCGGGTAACGCATGTCTTGCGCGCTGCTCGCCATCACCGGTTTGTTGAACGCCAAATTGACCTGCGCGTTTTGCGGCGTGGCAGCCTGGCCTGGTTTGGCGTTCTTCACCTCAAGGTGGATGGGTTTTCCGGCGGGGATTTTGACCCACATTACATTTCCGTTTGCGCCGGGCATGATCACGTATCCCGCGTCCATCGGGTTCAGCGCAAATTCGTAATCGGCTTTGGGGATGGCTTTGCCGTTGACCATCGGGGCGCCATCTGCCACGCCATTGAGTTGAACGATGTAGCTGGTGAGCGCGGGCGTGTAGCTGCCTTCCGCCTCGCCGGTGTCAAAGACAACCGTGTTTCCATCCCGCCGTGTTTGAAAAACCTGTTTGAAATACGCGCCGTTTTCGTAGGCGTAGGTGTGGCCGTCATCATCGTAATACTCAAAGCGGGTGAGTTTGTCCGATGGATACACATCCACATTGAGTTGTTGAAGCGGAGTTTCGCCCGTGTAATTCTGCGCAGCTTGTTTGGGGATGATCGCGCCTTCGCGGATGAATGTGGCGAAGCGATCCACCCGCACCTGGCCGGGGCCAACATATTTTTGGTGGGTAGAACTTTCCATCCAAACGCCCTCTGGCAGTGTGACCACATGCGTTTGCTGGTCGGTCATCGCCGGAGAGACCAGCATGTATTCGCCAAACATCCACTGGCCAATCTGGTTGGCCTGCGCGGGGTCATCGGGAAACTCGTAAAACATTGGGCGAACCAACCCAACCCCGGTCTGGTTTTTTTGGCGCTCGTATGAATAAATATAAGGCATCAATTCGTAGCGTTGTTTGATGGCGTCTGTCGCGGCGTGTTCTGCATCTGGGCCAAACACCCAGGGCTGGCGCACCTCATACTGGTAGCCATGCGCCCGCATGATGGGCACAAACGCGGCGAACTGCATCCAGCGGGCATACGTTTCGTTGCTCATGGGCGGGTCGTTGATAAACCCGCCCGCGTCCATTGACCACGAGGCCGCGCCCATGCTCACGCTGCTCAACATGCGGGCGGGCTGCCGCGCCATGCTCTCCTCGCTAGACTCAATATCGCCCGACCAAAGCGCGTAGGCATAGCGCTGCGCCCCGGTGAAGAAGCTGCGGTTGAGGGTGAACACGCGCTCGTCGCCCGCGCTGCGCTGGCCTTCATACATCGCCCGCGCCATGTTTAGCGCCTGCGCCGGGTCAAAGACATCCTTTGTCTCCGCGTTGATGTCCGCCTCGTCGTTCCACCAGCCTGCGATGCCAGACTTGTAAAACACCTGCGCGTTTTTCCAAAACCATGCGCGGCATTCTGGTTTGTTAAAGTCAATATCGCGGGCTGGCAATTTGGAAAAATAATCGGCGTAACTTTTATGGCGCGGATACCAGCAGCCCAGCGCGTCCAGTTCTTGCGCGGCCTGGGTCATCGCGCCATCCGCGTTTTGTGTGATGATGCGCGGCTTCATGATGCCCAGCAAATGCACGCCTTGTTCGCGCAGGCGTTGCGCCAGCTCGCCGCTTGCGCCGTCTGGAAAGGTCTCTTCGTTCCAGCGAAACTCGCCAAAATGATCCTGTCCCCATGCCTTGTAATCAAAATCCAGCCCAAACCCATCCAGCGGAATATGTTTATCGCGGTAGGTTTTCACAATCGCTTCCAGTTGGCTTTGGGTGATGCCCCACTGGCTGTTGATGAACCCCAGCGCCCATTTTGGCAGCATGGGCGGGCGGCCAGTCAGCGCGGTCATGCGGTTTATCAATGCCTTTGGCCCGCCCACCATTACAAAAAAATCGGGGATGGCGCCCTGGTTGAATTTGTAACTCAAGCGTCCGGGGTCGGCCTCAAATTGCCCGCTCATGGCATCTACCAGCACGCCCAGCCGCGCCGAAAAAATCCACGGGCCGGTGGCGTTTCCCTGAAGAGGTGGTTTTACTGCGCCGCCATCGGGTCGCAGCAAGCCGTCTTCCACGCTGCCCCATACATCGCTGGCGCCCACGCCGTAAAACTGCGTCTCGTTGTGCAGGATGGCGATCTGGCCCGGCAGGTCTGTGACCCGCGCCAAAAGTTTGTGGCTGGCGTCGTATACCCGCACTTCCAGCGGGCTGCGTTGAATCTCTACGATCATCGCCCGGGTGCGGATGCTGGCCAGCGCCGCGCCCATCCGCGCGGACAAAATTTCCCCTTTCCCGCCCGGCGGGGCCGGGGGTGGGGCGGGCGCAAGAACCAACGTGGGCGAAATGGGCGCGCTGGAAATGCGGATCGCATCCGGCCCGACCACATCCACCTGCAAACGGGTTGCGCCATTTGTGAGCGTGATCGTGTCGCCAGAGCGGGTAAAACCGGGTTGCGCCGCAGCCGCATCTTCAAAGGCAAAACTGGTCTTGCCGGGTAAAAAAAACGCCAGAAGCGCCATCCACACGACCAGCCAGCGGGCCAACTTGCCTTTTAATTTCACTCAAATAAGTGTACCATTCGCGCGTTGCAGGCGATGAGACGGCGGAAGAAAGAAATAAGAAATAGATTGCGCGAAACCATTTCTTATTTTCTTTTTTCTAAAGGAGCACACACATGGAGACTTTTTACTCGCAGTTGGCGGCAATTTCATTTGCGTTGCTGGGGTTGTGGTGGGTGGTGGTGCAAATGAAATACAAAACGTGGACATCTGCGCCGGGGCGGCTGATTACCGCCTACGCGGTTTCGGCCTCGTTTGTGGCGCTGGGGGTGCTTTCGCTCATCGCCATCATGGATGACCCGCAAAGCCAGATTTGGCGGCTGGGATCGGGGCTGGGCGCGGCATTGGGCATTTTGGCGACGCTATTTGCGCTCATGCGCGGGCATCTCAGCTCTGCGCAAAGGGTTGGCGAGGGGATTGTGCTGGTGTTGTTCGTCGTGATGGGTCTTCTCTCGTTTGTGACCACGCCCCTGCTTGGCCTGCGACCAGTTGCGCTGGAGGGTTTGCTCAGCGTGGGGACGCTGGCGCTCACCGTGCATGTGATCTGGCAGTTTTTTGTGGAGAAGGCCGAATAACCCGCGCCCATGAAACTGGTCATCATTTACGGCGCGGAGGCCAGCGGCAAGCTCACGGTGGCGCGGGCGCTGGCGCAGCGCACCGGCTACCGCGTTTCGCATAATCATCTCAGCGCAGACCTGGCCACCAGCGTATTTGAGTTTGGCTCGCCGGGGCATTCCGAGCTGGTGGTCTCTGCGCGGGCGCTGGTGTTCCAGACCGCCGCCAAATACGGCGTGGAGGGCGTCATCTTCACGTGGGCGTTTTCGTATCCAGACTTCATGCCGCATCTGGAGCGCATCCGGTTTGCGTTAAAGCCGTATGACACGCAAATTTTGTATGTCCATCTGTTTTGTTCGGATGAAGAACGCCGCCGCCGCGTGTTGGCGCAAGACAGAAAAAAGTTTGGCAAAGTGAATACCCTTGAGCAATTGGAGGCCGCCGCGCGCAGAAAGCGTTATGGCGCGATCCCGGACACAAACAGTTTGGAAATTGACAACACCCATCTGGATGCGGATGCGGCTGCGGAGCGGATCATCGCGCATTTTGGTTTGCCCAGTTGTAATTTGTAATTTACGATTGCCCGCAGGGTTACAATCAAAAAACTATGAAAATTGCAGTCATTGGTGGAACAGGCAAAGAAGGCGGCGGCTTGGCTATGCGCTGGGCGCACGCCGGACACAACGTAGTCATTGGCTCCCGTGATGCGGCCAAAGCTCAGGCCTCTGCCACCGAGTTGAACGCCGCCCTGCAAGCGGCGGCATCACATGCAAACAACGTGACCGGCGCAGATAACCTGGCTGCCGCACAGGATGCAGAAGTGGTCGTGCTGAGCGTGCCGTATTCTGCGCACGAGGGCACCATCGCCAGCATATTGCCCGCGCTGGCTGGCAAAGTGGTGATTGATGTCGCAGTTCCCATCAACCCAACCGATTTTTTGCGGGTGAGCGTGCCCAAGGGTGGCAGCGCCAGCAAGGAAGCGCAAACCCAAATTGGCGATTCAGCCAAAGTGGTGGCCGCGTTCCAAAATATCAGCGCAACCCATCTAAAAAAACTGGATGAAAAAGTGGATTGCGATGTGCTGGTGTGCGGCGATGACACCGCCGCCAAACAGGTGGTGCTGGGGCTGGTAAAAGATTGCGGCATGATTGGCTGGGACGCCGGACCGCTGGATAACGCCGTGGTCGTTGAGGGTCTTACGCCGGTGCTGCTGGGCATCAACAAACGCCACAAGGTCAAGGGCGCTGGCTTGCGCATTACGCTGGGATAACCGATTAGACCTCACAGGTTTGCCAAACCTGTGAGGTCTGTTCAATATGCAACCGCTCCAACTTTTTCCCATCACCGGTCTGCCCATCATCAAACCGGGCGATGACCTTGCGGCCATGCTGGCCGATGCCCTGCGCGGCCACGCGCGGGCGCATGATGCGCTCGTGGTCACATCCAAAATTGTGTCCAAAGCCGAGGGCCGTTTTGTGAACCTGCGCGATGTCACGCCATCGGCCAAAGCGTTGGAGTTGGCGCAAAAAACAGGCAAAGATGCGCGGCTGGCCGAGATGATTTTGCAGGAATCGCAGGGCATCTCGCGCACCGCGCCAAACCTCATCATCAGCCAGCACCGGCTGGGGTTTGTGTCGGCCAACGCGGGCATAGACCACTCCAATGTGGGCGATGACCCCGACTTGATTTTGCTTTTGCCGCGCGACCCCGACGCCAGCGCAAAACATTTGGCCGATGGGCTGGCCGCCGCCCTTGGCTTTTCCATCCCTGTGATCTTGGCCGATAGCCATGGCAGACCGCACCGCATGGGCACGGTGGGCGTGGCGATTGGCGTTTCTGGAATGCCCGGCGTGGAAGATTGGCGCGGGCGGCCAGATTTGTTTGGCTACAAACTTCAGCACACCGATATTGGCCTGGCAGACATGGTCGCCTCAGCGGCCACGCTGGTGATGGGGCAGGCGGCAGAGAGCACACCCGCCGTCCTCGTGCGCGGCCTCGTCTACTCGCCGCGTGATGGCAACGCCGCGGAGATTATTCGCCCGGGGCACATGAATTTGTTTCCGTGAATCAGATGCAAAAGACAGGGATGACAAGGATGACAGAGATGACCGGGATGATGCGATCACCCTTGTCATCCCGGTCAGCCTTATCTGTGTTTGCCCTCATCTTGGTGATGGCCCTCACGGCGTGCCAAACGGTCTCCAACGCCACGCCCACGCCCATGCCAACGGTGGCCCTGCCCACCGCGCGGCCCACGCCTGCGCCAAAACCGGCGCAGACCTACGCGCCATCCACCTTGCCCGCGCCAAAAGAATCCAACGCCACGCCCACGCCGGTGGTGTATCGCGTTGGGCCTGGCGATACGCTCATCCCAATCGCCAACAAATTTGGGATCAGCGTGCAAGAACTGATTGAGGCGAACGCCAACCTTGACCCCACGCGGCTGCAAATTGGGCAAGAGTTGGTCATCCCAAACACAACCGTTCAGTTGCAGGCCACGCGCGCCCTGCTGCCATCGCCCACGCCGCTGCCTTTTACCGTGCGCGGCTTGAACGTGTATCGCACCGCGGCGGGCAGCCTGGAAGTTTTGGGCGAGGTGTTCAACCCCGGCCCAAACCCAATCGGCAACGTGCAATTGCTCATCTCGCTGATGGATGCCGGGGGCAAAGTGTTGCTCAGCCAGCCCTTTTTTGTCGCGCTGGAAGTTGTGCCGCCCTCGTCCACCTCGCCATTTCGCGTGCTGTTTGCCGACCCGCCGCCGTCATACGCCACGTTTAATGTCAACATTTTGCGCGCGGAAAATTTTTCGGGCAACGCGCGTTACGCCAAAGTGAGCGTGACCAAAAATCAGGGCGCCCCAGAGGGCAACTTGTTTCATGTGACCGGCGAGGTGACCAACACGGATGTGGTCACAGCCAATCTGGTGCGCGTGATCATCACAACCTATGACCCGGACAAAAAAGTCATCGGTTACCGCTACGTGCAGTTGAACAATGACGAGGCGCTTAAGCCCGGCGCGGTGACGCCGTTTGACATCACGCTGCTGTCCTCCTCACCCAACGTGGCCTCGTACGCCGTGGCCGCAGAAGCGGTGAAATAAAAAAGGGTGAAGAGCAAAATTTCACCCTTCACCCTTCGCTCTTCACAAAACGCTCGCCGGGTCCACATCCACAATTACCCCGCGCGGAATTTCCAGCCGCGCCAACAAGTCGCGCGGAGAGGTCGCGCGGGCGATCACTTGCCAGCGGTGCTGTTTGTTGCGTCGCGCAAAATACGCCTGCGCTGGCCCAATCACCATGCTTTTGCCGGATGGGTCTTCGCGCGTGCCGAGCGCGCGGCGAAGTTGGCGGGCGATGTGCTCGCAGGTTTGGCGCGCCTTGTCCGCGTTTTCATCGGCGCATTCAAACCGCACCAACCGCGTGAACGGCGGCAGGCGCAAGGGCTTGCGCTGCGCCATCTCGTAGCGGTCAAACCCCAGCACGTCGTGTCTGGCCGCAAAACGGATGGCCGGAGTTTCGGGGTTATACGTCTGCACAATCACGCGGCCTTTTAGCAAACCGCGCCCGGCCCGCCCGGCCACCTGTTCGATGAGTTGGAACACGCGCTCGCTGGCGCGAAAATCCGGCAAAAACAAACCCACATCGGCCAACACCACGCCCACCAGCGTCACGCGCGGCAAGTCAAGCCCTTTGGCAATCATTTGCGTGCCCACCAGCACATCGGCGTTGCCATCCACAAACCGCTTGAGCATTTGGTCGGCCCCGCTCCTCGCGCTGGCGTTGTCTTTGTCCCAGCGCACCACCCGCGCCTTGGGGAAAGATTCGTGCAACGCCTGCTCAATTTTTTGCGTGCCCAGCCCAATAAAGCGAATGCGATTCCGCCCGCACGATGGGCACACCGCTGGCACCGGCTCGGTGTGATCGCACTGGTGGCATTTCAAGGCGGAGGCCGGAGGACGGGAGACCGACTCACCCGTCTTCGGTCTTCGGTCTTCCGGCACGGTATGCAATGTTAACGGCGTGTCATCATTTGGACAACGCAGCACATCGCCGCAATCGCGGCACAACACGCAAGAGGCTGTGCCGCGCCGGTTGAGGAACAGCAGCGCCTGTTCGCCCCGCGCCAGCGTCTCGGCCAACGATTGATGCAACGCCCCGCTGAACATGCTCATGTTTCCGCCGCGCAGCTCGGCCCGCATGTCAATCACCTGCACGTCTGGCAACGGCTGATACGCCACCGCCTCGGTCTCTGGCAGGGCGGCGGGCTGCAACCCCATCCGCGCCGCCTGGTCGGCAATGCGGTTCACATGCCCGCGCACGCGGTTGGGAAGCTCCA
>Ga0138256_10008261_pt1 | contig 10943 bp, 9 predicted proteins | sample KNB2016incub_MG_FD_105486 | JGI IMG/M metagenome (GOLD analysis project Ga0138256, IMG submission 105486) | Active sludge microbial communities from wastewater in Klosterneuburg, Austria - KNB2014incub_MG | ecosystem: Engineered > WWTP > Activated sludge > Unclassified | place: Austria... | reverse complement strand
GCCGATTGCTGGACGGTGGCGGTGGTGGCCAGCGGCAACGAGATGGGGCTGACACGGGCGCAGTGGACTGCGCTGTCCGAACCCGAGCGGGCGGCGCGGCGCCAGGTGGCGACGGCGCGGCTGCGCGAGGCACGACCCGACTTCTTCGTCGATACCGTGGCGGAGCTGCCGGCAGTGCTGGACGAGATCGAGGCCCGCCTGGCGGCCGGCGGACGACCGCGCGATTGACTCAGCGCGGGTAGACGTTGCCCTTCACGATGTGCGGCACCACGGTGAAGACCTCGGGGTCGCGCGCATCGACGAACACTTCCACCCAGTGCACGCTCGGGGAGCCGAAATTCTCCAGTCGCGTAAAATTCTCCAGCGCCGAGACGCCGGTCGGCAGATGGGGCAGGAACATCGGCTTGTCGACGCGGAAATAGTGGCTGTCGCCGTGCGTCAGCAGCACTGGCTTGCCGAAGGCCAGGCTGCGCTCGGCCAACCGGGCCAGCACGGCGTTGAAGCCCTGGCGCTGCTGGTCGCTGGCGGGCAGCTCGAAGTTCGGGTTGGCTTGCATCGAGATCACGACGCCGGCGCTCCTGCGTGCCATCGCCTCGTCGAAGGTGGCATCGATCCAGACCAGTGCCGCCGCTTCGCGGGCCTGCACTTCGGCCTTGCGGTCGCCGCGCGGCGTGGCATAGCTGTCGCTGGCGTCGATGCCGCTCCAGGGGTCGAGGTTGTTGTTGCTGCCGACCACGTGCACCGTGGCCATGGTGACGCCGGCAAACGACCACATCGTGTTCTCGACGAAGGTCTGGTGACCGGGCATGGTGGCCTGGCTGCGCAGTGCCATCGTCTTGCCGCCCGTACTCTGCCCCGGCACCGGATAGAAGATCTGGCGCAGCCGCGTCAGCCGCTCGGTCGGCAGGTAGGCGCCGTTGTTGGCGCGGTGGCAATCGGTCCAGTCGTTGTCGCCCGGGGTCAGGATGAACGGGTCGCTGAACTTCTGGTATTGGTCGAAGCGCTTGATCAGCAACGCGTCGTCGCAGCGCTCGCTGCCGGCCTTGACGTCGCCCGAGTGCACCACCAGGCGCACGTTGCGCGAGGCGTTGATGTCGTCGATGACGCGGTCGAACATCGGCTCCTGGCTGGCTCCGTAAGGGGTGTCGCCGATGAGCGCGAACGAGACGCCGCCGCGCAGGTAGGGCCCGGCCGCGGTGGCGGCGGAAGTGGCCACCAGCAGGCCGGCGATCAGGGCGCCCAGCAGGCCGGTGCGCAGGGAAGAAACAGATTTCACGGCAACTCCGGGAATGACGATCGGTGGGTGGAGATTCAGCGCTGGAGCCGCCGACGGCCGAACAGGCCGATGGCCGTCAGGCCGGCCAGGAACAGGGCATAGGACTCGGGCTCGGGCACGGCCGTGACGGTGATCGTGCCCTCGAGCCAGGCGGCGTTGTCCAGCGTGTGACCGGCGCCAGCGGCCATGGCTGCAGCACCGCCCATGGCCTGGCTGTCGTGGCTGAGGCTGAACGACAGCACCTCGCCCACCAGGCTCTGGAAGCTGAAGGAGAAGCTCTCGCTGCCACCGGCGTCCAGGCCCTGCCAGCTGCCCAGGATATTGGCGCCGGCGTCGCGCACCACGAGATCGAAGGTAGGTACCAGCTCCAGTGTCGGGCCGCTGGAGGCCCACAGCGATTCGGCGCTGCCGGCCACGTCCACGCGCACCGGCGTGCCGACGGCCTCCTCCGCGGACACGATCGCCAGCTCGGCTTCCAGCCACAGCGACGCGGCCTCGAGGCTGCCTTCGAACTGGCCGTCGGCATGCGCCGACAGCGCGCCGGCCGAGCCGGCGCTGAAGGCAGCCGACGCAGGGTCCAGCGTGGTGTCCAAAGACGCAGCGGCACTCCACAGCTGCGACACCGAGCCCGCCGGCGTCAGGGCCCGGCTGGCGTCGCTGGCACCAGCACCGAGCACGAAGCCCGCACCCGAGAGGTCGTCCAGGACGGCGTCGAACGACACCGTCTCGCCGTTCACGGTGGCCTGCGCCGCCAGCGATCCGGCCACGCTGCCGGAAGCCAGCGAGAGTTCGGCGGCCTGTGCCGCCAGCGCGCTGGCAGCGGACATCACGCCGGCGAGCAGGATCTTGTTCAGCTTCATTTCACGACTCCGTTCAGGGCGGGGTTCAGTCGTTCTTGACGATGCGGTTCTGCGGCCCCGGCGCCACGCCGCCGGGGTTGGCCAGCAGGTAGGCTTCGAAGGCGTCGAGGTCGACCGCGCCACCGAGACGGTCGCTGCCCTGCACCAGCACGCCGAAGGCGTCGCCGCCGTCGGCCAGGAAGCTGTTGACGGTGACGCGGTAGCTGCCGGCCGGGTTCAGCGCCGTGCCGTTGAGCGACATGGCCGTGACGCGGGCGTTGCAGGCGTTGCCTTCGGTGTAGGCATAGCTGAAGCCAACGGACACCTGCAGGATGCGGTTGAAGCCGCCCTGGCCGTTGCAGCCCGCGAACTGGGTTTCGAGCAGCGTCTTGATCTGCGCGCCGCTCAGCGTCATGGTGACCAGAGAATTGCCGAAGGGCTGCACGGTGAAGGCATCGCCATAGGTCACCTCGCCATTCGGCGGGTTGAACGGCAGGTCGGCGCGGATGCCGCCCGGGTTCATGAAGGCGACCACGGCCTGGCCGGTGCCGGCGTCGTCGGTGGCGTCCAGTTGCGCGTCGGCAATCACGTCGCCCAGCGCCGATTCGCCGGCGGCGTTGGCGGTGCGGGTGAGGGTCGCGGTGATGGTGCCGATGACCCGCGCCTTGGGTACCGCCGCCAGGTTGTCGTAATGCGCCACCAGGTCGGTCAGCGCCGGGTCTTCGGCGGTGCTGGTGCCGGTGGTCAGGATGCTGGCGCTGACCGCGGCCACGTCCTTGCTGCGGGTGTCGATGGTGAGGTCGATGTCGCCCAGGTTGCGCGCGTACTGACCCGACGAGGTGACTCGCACCGGCTGGCCTTCCTTGTTCGCGATGAGGCAGCTGTAGGCCTGGTGGGTGTGGCCCGAGACGACGAGGTCGACCTCGGCGTCCAGGCGGTTGACGATGTCGACGATGGGACCCGAGATGCCGGGGCAGCCGGTCAGCCCGCCGGTGGCGATGCCGCCCTCGTGGATCAGCACGACGACACTCCTGATGCCCCGGGCGCGCAGCTGCGGGATCAGCGCGTTCACGGTGTCGGCCTCGTCGGCAAAATTCAGCCCGGCCACGCCCGACGGCGAGACGATGGTCGGCGTGCCCTCCAGCGTCATGCCGATGAAGGCGACCTTGTTGCCGAGGAAGTCCTTCACCCCATAGGCCGGGAAGAGCGTCCGGCCGCTGGAGGCTTCGGCCACGTTGGCGGCCAGGAAGCGGAAGCGGGCGCCGGCGAAGCTGCCGTTCCTCAGGTCGGGCGGCAGGCCCTGGCCCGAGTAGATGTCGGTGGGATGGTTGCCGCCTTGCTGCATGCGCAGCAGTTCGTCCTTGCCCTCGTCGAATTCATGGTTGCCGACGGCGTTGAAGTCGATGCCGATGCGGTTCATGGCCTCGATCGTGGGCTCGTCCTTGAACAGCGCCGAGGTCAGCGGGCTGGCACCGATCATGTCGCCGGCGGAGACCACCGCATGCAGCGGGTTGGCGGCCTTGAGCTCCTTGATGCGGGTGGCGAAACGCGCCACGCCCGGGTTGCTGCTGGAGCCTTCGCCGCCCTTGATAGTGCCGTGGAAGTCGTTGAAGGTGATGAGCTTGACCTTCAGCGTGCCGCCGACGCCGGATTGGCGCGCGGCGATCAGCAGCCGCGCCCGCTCGGTGGCGCTGAGCTGGCGGCTGCGCTGCATGGCCAGCGTGACGCTGCCCACGTGCGACAGGAAGGCCGCCTGGTTGCCCCAGGGCGACTCGTCGCCGATGCGCTCGTCCACGGTCACGCAGTCGGCGCCGAAGCGGTTGGGCACGGTCGTCGCCAGTTCGCCCATCGTCACCGTGCCGGCCACGCTGCCCGGGGTGCAGGACTCGGCCCGGGCGGCCCCGGCGGCAAGCAGCGTAATCAAGCTGACGGCTGCGAGACAGGTCGACGCAGGAGGAGTCGAGCGGTCGTTTCTCATGGCGTCGAGACCTCCGGGAAGGCAGAGTGGGCTTGACCCGATGTTGGTGTGCCGCGGTGACAGCGGTGTGACTGCGTGGACTCGCTCCGAACGGGAGATCGGAGTGCGTTGCTGCCAGCCGGTCGGGGCTCAATGTCGCTCGGGCACCATCATCTCGTCAGGCACCGGCCGGCGGATGCAATCCGGGTTGCGCACGCGCCCCAGGAAACGCAGATGCTGCTCGTCGTCGGTGGTCGAGAACCAGTACTTGACGAGCTGGATGCCCGAACGCACAAGCATGCGTTCGCACTCGGGCACCGAACGGAAGAATTGCTCGACCTCGTCCTCGGTGCAGAAGTCCATCACACGCTCGACGCCGGCGCGGTTGCACCAACTGCGATCGAACTGCACCATCTCGCCAGCGGCCGGCAGGTGCGCCACGTAGCGCTGGAAGTACCGCTCATGGTCAGCGGCGGGGGTCCCGTGGGTCGGCAACCATGCACTGCCGAGATGACGGCTGTGTGACGGGGCGCAGCCGCACGCCGCACCGCGTGCAGCAGCTCAAGTCACCGAACCCGGCGCATAGACCGCGGTGTGACCGACGCTGGCCCGGAAGTCCGTGCTGGCGATGGTGTCGACGAACACCCACTCGCCCTTCGCCTCGGTGGCCGTGAAGGTCATCTTGAGCCAACCTCGCTGCGCCGGGTCGAGCCACTTCAGGTCGTCGACGACGCCTTCGAAGATGCCCTTGACCTGGGCGCTGGGCAGCGCCAGGTAGCCTTCCAGCCCCGGCGAGCTGACGCTGGAGGTGGCGAACTCCTCGCCCACCTTCACGCCGGCCAGCGCCGGGTTGGCCAGGCCGATCAGCGTCAGGTCGCTGTGCCAGGCGTTGTGGGTGTCACCGGCCAGGCTGACGAGCTTCTTGCCCAGCGCCAGTGCGGTGCCCAGCACGGTCTCGCGTGCCGCGACGTAGCCGTCCCAGGCGTCGAGGTTGTAGCCCAGCCGCGGGTTGAACTGCGGGTTCATCAGCGCCACCTGCTCGGGGCTGCGCAAGGCTGCCGGCGTAGCCTTGGCGGTGAGGTAGGCGGTGACGGCGGCCGAACCGGCGGCCAGGGCCTCGGGCGACGTGTCCGAGCTGTTCAGCGCGGCCAGCACCGAAACCGGGAACTCCATGCGCGCCATCAGCACCTGCTGGCCCAGCACCTGCCAGGTGGCCGTGCTGGCAGCCATCCGGTCGCTCAGCCAGGCGAGTTGCGCGCTGCCCAGCAGCTGACGCGTCGGGGACGAAAACGCCGCTGCGGCTGCAGCCTGCGCTGCCGGTCCGGCCAGGCCGGCCAGTTCAGTGATGCCGACCTGCCGTTCGCGGCCCGCCAGGCGGGTATCCAGCATGTGCAGGCTGACCAGATTGCCGAAGTCGAAGCTGCGGTAGATGCGGCTGGAGTCGCTGCCGGTGCGGATCGGCATCCACTCGTGGTAAGCCTGCAGGGCAGCGGCCTTGCGCGCGGTCCATGCGCCTTCGCTGTCGGGGCTGTGGTTCTCGGCGCCGTCGACGTAGGCGTCGTTGGCGATCTCGTGATCGTCCCAGACGGCGATCATCGGCATGCGCGCATGCAGGGCCTTGCTGTCGGCGTCGGACTTGTACTGGGCATGGCGGCGGCGGTAGTCGTCCAGCGTCAGCAGCTCGTGGCTGGGCACCGAGCTGCGGCCCAGGGCTGCGGCACCTGCCGAGGCATAGCCGGTGGCTTCGTATTCGTAGAGGTAGTCGCCCAGATGGACGGCGAACTCGGCGTCGCTGCGCGCCACGTCGGCATAGACATTGAAGAAGCCGGCAGGGTAGTTGGCGCAGCTCATGATGGCGAGCTTGAGTTCGCTGGTGCTGCCGGGCAAGGTGCGCGTCAGGCCCACCGGCGAGCGGGCCTGATCGGCGAGGAATCGGTAGTAGTAGCTGCGGCCAGCGGCCAGGCCGGTGGCGTCGACCTTGGCCGTATGGCCGCTGGCGGCGCTGGCAGCGACGGTGCCCGCCGATACGATGGACTTGAAGGACGCGTCCTCGGCCACCTGCCAGCGCAGGTACACGGTGTCGCCGCTGTCGGCGAAGCGTGCATGTGTCCAGAGAATCACGCGGTCGGCCTGCGGGTCGCCGCTGGCCACGCCGTACAGGAAGTCAACCTGCTCGTCGTCACCGCCGCCACAGCCCGAGAGGGCGGCGCCGCCGGCCAATGCGGCCGACAACGAGGTGAGCTGGAAGATGAAGTGGCGGCGGTTCGTCGACGTGGGCATGGCTGGTCTTTCGGCGCGGGCAAGGAGGGTCACTGTCTCGGGCGGTGGCCACGATGGCCGAAGCAGACTATGCCAAATCGGTGACGAAGATGTTTCAGCCCGATGTCGAAACGAAGACGGTGCCGTCGCGCCGACACCCTGATTGCAGGGGGTCACCAGCGGACGGCGCCGCAAACGGTCACGCTGCCTTCACACCCGCTGCCTACCGCCGGTGAGTCTGCGTGGTCCCGCAGCGGTTCGACCCAGGCGCATCCCATGATGAAGTTCGTTCTGGCAGCGACCGCCCTCGCGGCCTTGCCTCTCGCCGCCCCGGCCGAGTGCCGACCGGTCACGGCCCGTCTGCCCTATGCTCCAGCCATGAGCACTGATTTCGATGCCGTCGTCGTCGGCGCCGGCGCGGTGGGGCTGGCCTGTGGCTACGCCTTGGCGCGCGACGGCAAGACCGTGGCCGTCGTGGAGGTCGAACGCCGCGTCGGCGCAGGTGTGTCCTCGCGCAATTCCGAAGTCATCCACGCCGGTCTGCACTACGCACCGGGGTCGCTGAAGGCGCGCCTGTGTGTGCAGGGAAGGCGTTTGTTGTATGCCTTCCTCGAGCGCCACCGGGTCGCGTACGACAAATGCGGCAAGCTCATCGTGGCGACGCAGGACAGCGAACTGCCGGCGCTGTTGGCGCTGGCAGCGCGCGGCGAGGCCAACCAGGTCGAGGGCATCACGCGTCTGGACGGCAGCCGGACGCTGGCCATGGAGCCGGGCTTGCGAGCCGTGGCTGCCCTGCACTCGGCCGAAAGCGGCGTGTTCGACGCGCACGGCTACATGGACGCACTGGTCGGCGAAATCGAAGCTCACGGTGGGTCGGTCGTGCTCAACACGCCGTTCCTGGGCGCCACGCCGTTGGCCGACGAGGTTCAAGTGCGCATCGGCGGCGACGATCCCAGCACGGTCACGGCACGGCAGCTGATCCTGGCGCCCGGCCTGCAGGCGCAGGAATGTGCGCGGCGGGTCCAGGGCTTCGCCGCCGAGCGCATTCCGCGGCAGCACCTGGGCAAAGGCAGCTACTTCGCACTCAGCGGCGCGGCGCCGTTTCGGCGGCTGATCTACCCGCCGCCCATCCCCGGCGCGCTGGGCATCCACTATCGCTGCGATCTGGGTGGACAAGCCCGCTTCGGTCCCGACCTGGAGTTCGTGGAGGAGCTGGACTACACGGTCGATCCCGCGCGCGTGAGCTACTTCGAGGACTACGTGCGCCGCTTCTGGCCGGGCCTGCGCGAAGGCGCGCTCAGCCCCGACTACGCAGGCATACGCCCCAAGCTGCACGGGCCGGGCGAACCACAAGGTGACTTCGTGATCGACGAAAGCCAGCCGTGCGTGATCGCACTCTTCGGCATCGAAAGCCCGGGGCTGACGGCGTCGCTGGCGATCGGCGAGCACGTGGCCGCACTGGCCGCGCGTCGACAGGCCTGACGTCCCGAGCCGCCGCATCCGGGTGGCCCCACGCAGCGCCGGCGCAGATAAGACTTCAGGCGCCCGTCATTCGGCGACGACACATTGCACGCCGGCTTCGGCCAGCAGGTGCGGGAAGGGCTCGGGCGGTGGCGCGTCGGTGTACAGGCGGTCCAGGTTCTCCAGCCGTGCCAGTTCGACCATCGCCGGGCGGTTGAACTTGCTGTGGTCGGCGGCCAGCCAGACCTCGCGCGAGTGCTCCAGGATCGCGCGCGCCACGGTTACCTCGCGGTAGTCGAAGTCGCGCAGCGTACCGTCGGCCTCGATGCCGGAGATGCCGATCAACGCGATGTCGACCTTGAACTGGCGGATGAAGTCCACCGTCGCTTCGCCGACGATGCCGCGGTCGCGCGCGCGCACCACGCCGCCGGCGACGATCAGCTCGCAATCGGCATGGTCGCTCAGGATCGCGGCCACGTTCAGGTTGTTGGTGATGACGCGCAGGCCGCGATGCCGCATCAGCTCGCGCGCGATCGCCTCGGTCGTGGTGCCGATGTTGAGGATCAGCGAACAGCCATGCGGCACCGCGGCGGCCACCGCCGCCGCGATGCGCTGCTTGGCGGCTTCGTTGAGCCTCTGGCGCTGCCGGTACGCGATGTTCTCGGTGGTCGAGCCCGGCACACGCACGCCGCCATGAAAGCGTGCCAGCAGGCCGGCTTCGGCGAGCAGGCGCACGTCGCGCCGCACGGTCTGCAACGTGACGCCAAAACGTTCGGCCAGCGTGTCCACCGACACGCTGCCGAGCCGGCGCACTTCGTCGATCAAGCGAACTTGGCGTGGATGGAGTTGCATGCAAGGCGAATCTATACGAAGGCATTCGAACGTTCATCAGGGTTATTGGTTATCAGGAACGAAACGCAAACGAACACAATGGATGCTGGACGAAAAACTCGGTGCAAAAGATGGGTCTGCCTCCTCGAACTGTCCGTGGCCGCTGCGCTTCGGCATGCCGCACGAGGCGCCAGGCGCGCTCGGTTCCGGGGTGGAGCCGGGCTTGTTCGAGGCTGAGCTGAAAGTCCTGCACACGCACGAATGGACGTGCACCGCCGAGGACGTACCATCGCGGCGCACCAAACGCACGCTGCACCGGAACGCTGCCGAGCGGGCCGCCGTGGCCCTTGGGTGTGCCGCCCACTGGCCGTGGGCACGGGCCGATGCCGGGGCGTTGCCGATCGAGGAGAAGGCATGGAGCTGAGGCTCAGTCGCATCGAACAACGGGTCGGGCCGCAGGTGCATCTGTATCCGCTGGACCTGACGCTCGTGCCGCTGGCGGTCACCGTGCTGCTGGGCGCCACGCAGGCCGGCAAGACCACGCTGATGCGCGTGATGGCCGGCCTGGACAAGCCCAGCGCCGGCCAAGTCATGGCCGACGGCCAGGACGTGACCGGCGTGCCGGTGCGCGAGCGCAACGTGGCGATGGTCTACCAGCAGTTCATCAACTACCCGTCGATGACGGTGGCCGACAACATCGCCTCACCGCTGCGGCTGCGCGGCGCGCACACGCCCGCCGACATCGAGGCGCGGGTGGCCGAGCTGGCCGCCAAGCTGCACATCGAGCCCTTCCTGAAGCGCTTGCCGGCCGAGTTGTCCGGCGGGCAGCAGCAGCGCGTCGCGCTGGCACGTGCGCTGGCGAAGAAGGCGCCGCTGATGCTGCTCGACGAGCCGCTGGTGAATCTGGACTACAAGCTGCGCGAAGAGCTGCGCGAAGAACTCTCCGCGCTGTTCTCCAGCGGTGAGTCGACCGTGGTCTATGCCACCACCGAACCGACCGAAGCACTGCTGCTCGGGGGCTACACCGCCGTGATGGATGCCGGTGAACTGCTGCAGTACGGGCCGACCGCCGAGGTCTTCCATCGTCCGCAGTCGATCCGCGTGGCGCGGGCCTTCAGTGACCCGCCGATGAACCTGGTCGAATGCCAGGCGGCGGCGAATGGCGTCACGCTGCCGTCGGGGCTGAGCCTGGAGCTGCAGCTGCCGGCGGCCGGCGCGGACAGCGGCGCGCGAGCACGCACCGTCGGCATCCGCGCCAGCTCGCTGCACGTGCAGCGCCGCGATGGCGACCTGGGCCTGCCCGGCACCGTCGAGTTGGCCGAGATCTCCGGTTCGGACACTTTCGTGCACGTCGGCACCGGCATCGGCGAAGTCGTGGCGCAACTGCCCGGCGTGCATCAGTTCACCCTCGGTGCGCCGATCATGCTGCACCTGAGCCCGGCACAGGTCTTCGTGTTCGACGAGCACGGTCGGTTGCTGTTCGCGCCGCGGGAAGCACGGTCAACGGACACCCACTGACATGGCGCGCATCGAACTCGATCTGGCACACGCCTACCGGCCCAACCCGCAGCGTGACGAAGACTTCGCGCTGCTGCCGCTGAAGATGAGCTTCGAAGACGGCGGCGCCTATGCGCTGCTCGGGCCTTCGGGCTGCGGCAAGACGACGCTGCTGAACGTCGTCTCGGGCTTGGTCACGCCGTCGCAGGGCAGCGTCAGCTACGACGGCCGCGACGTCACCCGGCTCAGCCCGCAGCAGCGCAACATCGCGCAGGTGTTCCAGTTCCCTGTCATTTACGACACGATGACGGTGGCCGAGAACCTGGCCTTCCCGCTGCGCAACCGCGGCGTGCCGGCCGACCGCATCAAGCAGCGCGTCGGCCAGGTCGCCGAGATGCTGGACATGAGCGGCCAGCTCGGCATGCGTGCTGCCGGCCTGGCCGCCGATGCCAAGCAGAAGATCTCGCTCGGCCGCGGGCTGGTGCGCGAGGACGTGAGCGCGGTGCTGTTCGACGAGCCGTTGACCGTCATCGACCCGCACCTGAAATGGCAGCTGCGGCGCAAGCTGAAGCAGATCCACCATGAACTGAAGCTGACCTTGATCTATGTGACGCACGATCAGGTCGAGGCACTGACCTTCGCCCAGCAGGTGGTGGTGATGACGCGCGGCCGGGCGGTGCAGATCGGCACCGCGTCCGAGCTCTTCGATCGCCCCAGCCACACCTTCGTCGGCAACTTCATCGGCTCGCCGGGCATGAACTTCCTGGCGGCGCGCAGTGCCGCGGATGGCATCGAGGTCGCGGGCCACATGCTCGCGGCACCG
>Ga0138256_10008260_pt1 | contig 10944 bp, 8 predicted proteins | sample KNB2016incub_MG_FD_105486 | JGI IMG/M metagenome (GOLD analysis project Ga0138256, IMG submission 105486) | Active sludge microbial communities from wastewater in Klosterneuburg, Austria - KNB2014incub_MG | ecosystem: Engineered > WWTP > Activated sludge > Unclassified | place: Austria... | reverse complement strand
GATGTTGGATGGTTTGATATCGCGATGTACCAACAGATGCTGGTGGGCATGTTCAACCGCGTCGCAAACCGACAAGAACTTTGCCAAGCGTTCATTTTTTGACGGATTTTCTTCGGCTAACCACTGCGACCAATTTCGTCCTTCGACCAACTCCAGCACCAGGTAAGGCGTCGCATCAACCAGTTCACCGGCATCGAACAGCTTGGCGATATTCGGATGATTCAATCGCGACAACATCTCGCGTTCGAGCGCAAAGCGCGTCGCCATCGCTGCGCCAACGTGGGAACGCAAGAGCTTGATGGCGACACGCTGGCTGAAATCGGTCACCCGTCGCGCGGCATAGACGACGCTGGAGCCGCCTTCGCCCAGTCGCGACTCAATCTCGAATGGACCGGCTCGCTCGCCGATCCGCGTCGGCTGCGGTTCCTCGTCCGCCAGCGCCATCCACGTTGCCGCCGGTAGTTGCTCCGGCAAATCCCCCTCGCAGGCCAGCAGTGCTTCGATTTTATGGCGCAGTTGCGCGTCGTCACCGCATAGCGAATCAAGCAGTGATTCGCGCTGCGGCGCGGGCGTGTCGATGACCGCAGCCAAGATCGACTGAAGTTTGGACCAGGCAAGTGCATCCATCCGGCTACCCCTTCAGTTCGTGTGCCAACCACAGCTTCGCCACTGCCCAGTCGCGGCGAACGGTAGCCGTCGAGACATCAAGGACATGCGCGATCTCGGCGAGTTCCATACCAGCAAAATATTTCAGTTCGACCACTCGCGCTTGGCGCGGGTCGAGCACGGCGAGCGCATCGAGCGCCTCATGCAGACCGATGACATCGATGTCGGCGACGTCGACCTGTTTGGCCTCGGACAATTCGACATGGGCTGCGCCCGCGCCGCGTTTATCCGCGAGGCGATCTCGCGCATGGTTGATCAAGATGCGTCGCATCATGGTGGCTGCAAGTCCCATGAACCAGGCACGATCCGACCAGTCGACCGATTCCACGCCGAGCAAACGCAGGTAGGCCTCGTGCACTAGCGCGGTCGCATGCAAGGTGTGGCCGGGTCGTTCACGCGCGAGTTGCGCGCGCGCAATGCGCTTGAGTTCGCCGTAGACGGTCGGCATCAACGCATCGAGCGCCGCCACATCGCCGGCACGCGCGCTTCGAAACTGACGTGTGAAGCAGGAAAACTCGGACACCGCAGCCCCTTTGCGCGCAGTTCGGTGATTGATGGTACGCGATCGCAGCCGCCTCCCGATGCGGCGCGGAAGCGAATCCCCCTCCCCTGCCTGGCGAATGCCACGTGTACACTGAGCCGCCCATGTCGCTACCCGCCGATCCAGAGCAGCTCTTTGCGAGCATTTACGACGAGCTGAAGCGGCTTGCGCACGCTCAGCTCGCCGGTCGTGCGCCGCGCACGTTGTGCACGACGGCGTTGGTGCACGAGGCCTACATCAAGCTCATCCGCGGTGATGCCGGGGTGCAGGATCGCCAGCATTTCGTGAGCTTGGTGGTGCGTGCGATGCGGCAGATCCTGAGCGACGCGGCACGCCGCAAGCTGGCCGAGAAGCGCGGCGGCGACGTCGCGATGGTCACACTCGATTCCGCACAACACGACGACAAACCAAGCAATGGTATCGAGGTACTGGCACTCGAACAGGCAATCGATCGATTGCGCGGTGTCCACGAACGACTGGCCAGCGTGGTCGAGATGCATTTCTATGGTGGCCTCTCGTTCCACGATGTTGCGGACCTCATCGGTGTCACCGAGCGCACTGTGCAGCGTGACTGGCTGGCGGCGCGGGTGTTGCTTGAGCGCGATCTTGAGGGCGTGCGATGAGCGAGGTGCATCAGGCCGCACGCGCGGTGTTGTTGCTACGCGATGCGCTCGACGTTGACACCGGGCAGCGTGCGTCATTTCTCGATCGTGAGTGTGCCGGTGACGCCGAGTTGCGTGCCGAACTCGACGCGCTGCTCAGTCGCGCGACGGCGCACAGCAGTGCATTCGACGAGCCGGTGCTTGCGCTTGCCGGCCGCCTCATGGAAGGCGAGGCACAAGCGCGTGAGGGTGACATGATCGGCGCCTTTCGTATCGTCGCATTGCTTGGCGAAGGCGGCATGGGCACGGTGTATCGCGCCGAGCGTATTGGTGCCGACTTCACACAAACTGTCGCGCTCAAAATCATTCGGTCGAGCGCGCCCAACGCGCTGCTGCGCGACCGCTTCCGGCGCGAGCGCGCGATTCTCGCAAGCCTCGATCATCCTGGCATCGCAAGTTTCATTGATGGTGGCGTCACCGAACAGGGCGAGCTCTGGTTCGCGATGACCTTGATCGATGGCGAATCGATCACCCACTACGCCGAGCAGAAGCAGCTCGACGTTCCGCAGCGTTTACAGTTGCTGGCACTAGTCTGCGACGCAGTCGCCGCTGCGCATCGCAAACTGGTCGTGCATCGCGACATCAAGCCTTCCAATATCATCGTCGACGCCAGCGGTAATCCACATCTCCTCGACTTTGGTATCGCCAAGCTACTTGACGAAACCGGAGGCGATGCGACGCTCACCGATGCGCGCGCAATGACGCCGCACTATGCCGCGCCAGAGCAAATTCGCGGCGAGACCGTGACCACGGCGACCGATGTCTACGCGCTGGGCGTCGTATTGTTCGAACTGATGACCGGGCGCCGGCCTTTTGGCGCTGGCACGGTGACGCCATTTCATGTCCAGCGCGCAGTGCTGGAAGAATCGCGCCCGTCACTGGTCGAAGCCGCCAAGACGATCGTGCCAAGCGATAACCACCTGGCGGTAGCGCACAGTGAAGCGTGGTCGAAGCACCTGCGCGGCGATCTCGAACACATTGTCGAGCGCGCGATGGCGCGTGAACCTGGACGCCGCTACGGATCGGCGACAGCCCTGGCGGAAGATATTCGCCGACATTTGGGCGGACACCCGATCCGCGCGCGTCCCGACACTCTCGGCTATCGCGCGCAGAAATTCATTCAGCGCAATCGCGTTGGTGTCGTGCTGGCGACGGCGGCGGTGAGCGCCTTGCTCGCGATCACCGCCGTCAGCATCACCCAAGCGCGACGCGCCGAGCGCGAATCACAACGCGCAAATGTCGCGGCTGCGTCGGCGCGTTCTGAATCCACCCGCGCCAATGAGGCAGCAGAAATCGCCCGCCTTGAACGCGACGCGGCACGTGACGAAAGCCAGCGTCAAGACGCGCTGCGCGAACATTTCGTTGCGGTATTGAGCCGCGCCAGCGAACTGGGTGAGTCGATCACCCCGGCACAACTGACTGCACTGGTGACCGATCCCCATCTGCTCGGTGCCTACAAAGATCCCGATCTGCAACGCGCCCTTGATCTCGCGGTCATTGATTTCTTCCTGGTGCGCGGCGACTTTCCACGGGTCTTGACGCTGCTCGATGCACTCGAGCCGCGCCTGCGCAACGCGCCCCGACGCTACCGCGCGATGGCTGCGGCTGATCGTGCGTTCGCCGCCGTCCGCGTCGGCAACCTCGAACTTGCCGATGCGTCGATCAATAGCGCTGAAACTGATATGAGTGCGGAACAGCGCAACGGTGGCGGACTCGGCGCGCGGTTGGAAATGTTGCGCGGGCAGTTGCAGCGAGCGCGTGGCGAGTTGCCTGCAGCGGCAGTGACGGCGCGGCGCTCGGCTGCACTGGCGACGGCCGCGACCGACATCAGCGAGTTCGAGCGCGGCGCGATACTCGGCAGTGCCGCAGTGGCGCTCCTACAACTCGGTGATCTGGACGCGGCGGCGCAATTTGCCGGTCAGGCAGACCAAGTCTGGAGCGACGCCGGTGTGACCGCGAACGCGTCAATGCGCAATGTCGCGACGGTACGCACGAATGCGCTTTTTTTGCGCGGCGAACTGCTCGCAGCAGTGGCCGGCATGGCGTCAATTAACGCCGACACCAGCACCACTGAGTCGTTGCCATCACGCGCGGCGCGCGACATCACCCAGGCCAAGGCGCTGGCGCTACTTGACCGACGTGCTGAAGCCATCACCCTGGTCGATTCCGCCGTGGCGCATATGTGCGATGCCGTCGGCTCGGAAAGCCTCGATTGCCTTCGTGTTCGCCTGAGTTCAATCGACACCCTCTACATCGCTGGCCAGAGTGCCCGCGCGCGCTCCGAACTCGCAGCCATCCAGCCAGCGATAGCAGCACATCAGCCGCTGTTGGCCGCTGGCAACTCGTTCGCTGCATTGTTGGATTTCCTGCTCACGCCGGATGACGCCACGCTCAAGCGCGTCATTACGGTGGCGACCGACACCGCGAAGGCCGGCGCCCTTCCGCGCCGCAACGCCGTGCGTACCTTGCTAGTGCTTGCCGAAACGGTCGACGCACGCGGCAAGCCTGTTTACGCCGAGACGCTTGCGCGCACTGCGATCGATATTGCTGGCGATGAAATTACCGGCGACGGGATGGATCCCAGTCTACTTGCGCTCTGGTCCGCGCGGCTTACACAGCCTGCTTCGCCAGCGCCGGCGCCGGCGCTTGCACATCTGATTGCCGCACTGGGTGACACGCACCCCTGGGTCACGGCGCATCGGATGCGCTGAGGGATCCGGGCTTCGGCCCAGCGGCGGCGCCTGGTTTCGATGACTCGCAATCGCGATGTCGTGATTCGTGCCCGTTTCGCGTAACTGGGAATGAACCGACCTTTGCCGACGGCGACGACCAACGCGTCCGTCCTGATCCGCAGGGCAACGGCGACTATCTCGAATTTTCCGGAGCGCACGAAATGAAACGCCAACGCATCTTCCTTGCCTCGCTTGCACTCTTGAGCTTCGCCCTCGTCGCGTGCAACAAGGACGACACCACCGGCCTTGCCGGCTCGACCGAAACAGTCAGCGCCGACGTGGCGAGTACGCCCGCGAGCGCCGCGCCGGACCCGCATGATCCGTGCGGGCTACTGACTGCGGCGGAAGTCGAGTCAGTGCTCGGCTCGAAGCTGGTCGGACCGCCCTATCGCGGCTCCAACCCGATCGGCGACTCAGCGCCTTGGCCGTCGGATAACGGTTCGGTCTGCTGGTACGTCGGCAAAGACAACCACAACCTCACCATCCAGGCCGACTGGGCGAACGCCGGAGCCATTTCCGCCGGTGTCAGCGACGCCTTGGCCAAGGCCGAAGGCGCCAGCAAGCACATGCTGAAGCTGCAGGACGGCACCGAACTGACGGGTGACTGGGACGAAGCGCGCATGCGTGGCTGCTGCGCGCTCTATACGATTCTGGGCGACGCTTCGGTCGAGATCGAATTTGCCGGCAGCCTGGCAACACCCGAGCAGGCCGGGGAACTGGCGAACAAGGCGCTCGCCCGCCTCTCGCAACCGCTCGCGATCAGCGGCATCGCCGGCAACGCCGCCGCGCAGAAACGCGAGGAAGCGCGCTATGCGCCGAGCGAGCCTTGCGCCTACTGGACGGTTGCCGACGTCCAGCAGTTGCTGGGAGGTGCCGAGGCGCCTGTCGTTGAAACCAGCGGCCAGGATTGCCACATCAACTTCAGCGACGCACGCGGCGGTCACGAGATGTCGATCACGGTGACGCCACGCAACGGTTACCGCACCTTCCGTAGCGAAAACGCGAGCTACGCCAGCTTCGCACGCGGCATCAACACCTCGAATGACGGCAGTGTTCAATTGCGCTCGAGCAAGGCGGTCGAGGGACCGTGGGAAATGGCCGAGGACGGTCCGATCCAGTTCAATGCGGTGCGCCACGACGCCTCGATCGCGCTGCGCCACGGCAGCATGAGCATCGAGCAGATCCGCGCGATCCTCGGCCATGCCTTTGACCGCATCGACGCAGGAGCGAAACCATGATCTCTCCGACGATCCGTATTCTGTCGGGCTGCTTGCTGCTGGTCGGCCTTGCGCAGGCACAGGTCGAGCAGATCAGCGCGCCGATCACGGCCGCAGCGAACCCGGCGCTCGGTCTTCCGGGAACCAAAGTGACGCTCTCCGGCGAAACGCCACCGGTGCAGCCGGGCGCCAAAGTCAGCCTCGTCATCACGATCACGCCGGCGACGTCAGCCGCGGGTAGCGAAGATCCAGAACCGATCAAGCGCGAAGCCGAGCTTGATGCGAAGGGCGCCTGGTCGTTGACGCTGAACGAGACTGCGACCATCGGCCGCTATGCGGTTGCGGTGACGGCGCCGGACGGCAAAGGTCAGGCGGCGACCCAGTTCGATATTGTCGACGATCAGGCGTACGAGGACGGGGCGCAGGAACAGATTGCTGCCATGCAGAAAAGTGTGGACGCGACGCTCGGCGCGCTGTCCGAACACATGAACGAACTGATCGCGGGTCTGCCCGAAGGCAGTGAAAGAGAAGAGACGCGTCGGCGCTTCGACATCATCGACAGCAAACTGAAAGCAGTTCGCCACACCCTGCCCAATCCTCTGCCCAAACCATTGCCGCCAGATACGCCGCGGAAGTGGCGCATCATCATCGTGTCGCCCATTATCGAAAACGCCCGCGCGCTCACCGTGGAGTCCGATCGTGTGCGCATCGCAATCGAGGCATCACGCGCCGGAGCAGAAATCTGCCAACGACTGGACACGGCGGTGGAGGCGCTCAATTTCACATCGTCATTCAGCAATTTCTTGGCGAAGAATACTGAAGTTCTCATCAATCACTTCACCGACAAAGTAGTGCCTGCGCTGATCGAATTGCATCCAAAGAGCACCAGTGAGGGTGCAAAGTTCGTCCAGGCCGAGACCGGGAAAGTGTACGTCGCCGCCGCGCAGAGGGGCCAGAACCTGGTCAAAAGCGTGCCCGGCCTGGGGCTGGACCTGATCAACTACATCGTCAAGGATTACTACACCAAGGTCTGCACGCGCTTCGAAGGGCCGTTCACCGGCACCTTGAAAATTGATTTCTTCACCGACTCCAGCAAGCGCGATCCGTACTGGAGTTACACCACCAAGGTAGGCGGCAGGATGAGCCTGAGCCAGCCGAAATCGTTCGATGGAAAGTCCGGGAGCACGATGATTGGGCGCGTCGATGGTTCGGGGATGGGCTACCAGGTCATGGAGGACACACTCAAGCTCAACCCCGCGCTCAGAGGCAGCCTCATCTATCACCGTTCGATTTCGCCACCGGAAGAAATTTCACTGCCCCCGATCGAGATGGGCGCCCTGTTCAACGCCATCACTCATCCGCTGGGCTTCCAGTCGGTCCTGCGCGGCGAGCGCAAGGAAGACCAGGTCATCGTCAATTTCGACGAAGCGCCGTTGCGCGACATGAGCCCGAATTTCAACCGCACCCTGGTCATCAACGTGTTCAGCGGCGGCCTGATTCCCGTTCTCGACTACCACATGCTGCCCATGCAAGGCGGGCACTACATCCTGACCCGCGGCATGCGCAAGGATGCCGTGCTGCACCTGACCACAGTGGGCAAGGAGCAGCATCTCAAAAACACCTTCACGCGCACGGAAGACACCGGCGACATCAGTCTGCGCTGGGATGTCGAAGTGGACTTGTGCAGTCCGGCATGCAGTACCACCAGCATCGACCGCGTCAAAGCCTGGTGGGAACAGGGCCAAGCCAAGCAGACGCCATCCAAGACGCCATGACGCGCTGTCTGCCCGTGTCGGCGATCACCGACACGGGCAACGATCGGCGCCGCAATAGCGCATGAAAGACGCCACGACACGATCTGATTCGTCTGTGCGAGCACAAAGCAACGCTCGCGAAGAACTCGCGATGCGTTGCGCAACACGTGTTCTCAACAACAAAATCTACACTGAGATGACGAGGTAGAAATGAAAGCAATGATGGCGGTGTTATGGGTCGTGGTGCTGACAGCGACCGGCTGTTCCGACCAGCCAGATCAGCAGGCGTCGATTCCATCGGCAGCGTCGCCAGCGTCGTCGCCGTCGCCAGCAAGCAACGCACCGGTTTGGGAAATCGGTGAGGACATCGCCGGCAAGACGGTAATGATCGACGGTAAGGAAACGCTGATCCCCGCCGATGTCGCCGACAGCAAACGCAAGATGGACGCGGCCGCGAAGGAAGCATTGGACGCGATGGACGAACTCGAGAAGCGGCGACTGCAGCGCTTCAACGATCCTGACATGACGCCGTGATGACCGGCGACACCGCAGTATTCGCGTGCCGCCGATCATTCGACATGCGGTACCGATGTCAGTGGCAGATGCGCGCCAATTCAACCCGTCGATTGGCTGCGCGCCCATCCAGCGTGGTGTTGGCAGCGATCGGGCGAGTGGCGCCGAAGCCATCTGCCGACAAGCGACTGGCAGCAATCGCGTAGTCGGACACCAGCGCCGTGCTTACGGCCTGCGCACGGCGGCGCGAAAGGTCGAGGTTGTAATCGGCCTTGCCGACGTTATCGGTGTGCCCTTCGATCGCGAGATTCCATGCGGCGTTGTCGCGCATCAACTTGGCCACCGTCGCGAGCGTGGTGCCTGACTGGGGCAAGAGACGAGCACTGGCGGTATCGAAGTAGATGCCGCTCAGGCCAGTGCGGCAGTCGCCTGCGGAAAGTGCGCGTGCGAGCACATCCGATTGCGGCTGCGGTGCAGGAAAATCGATACGCACGACCTGCCACGATGACTGATCTCTTTCACTGCGCAAGATCAGGCTGTTGTCCGGATCATCCAGCCACCAGAATTTCTTGTCGATACTGTCGCTTCCGACAGTGAGGGTTCCAGCGGTCTCAATCGTTGGGAGCAAGACCCGTTTGCCGTTGACCAGCACCGGCAGCGACCCTGTGCCCACCCGCTTCAAAGTGCCACGAAAGTACTTGCGCCCCGACAGGGCGGCAGTGAAAAGCGAGTTGTTGCCCATACCTTGGTAGTCCTTGAGCGTGCCATACACCATCGCAGTCTCGCCCTTGGTTTTGAGTTCACTCAACGCCGCTGCAGACAGATGCATGAAGGTGCTCGCGGGAAACAGGTCGGGATCGCCACTCTGGAAAACTGCGTTGATGCGGTGACTGTCGACCAGGTCCTGCCGACGCACGCGCCGCACCGTGGAGAAATTCTTCGCATCGGCCTGGTCCAAAGTGCGAATGTCGACACTGAAGGTTGCCGCCGTCTCGTCAAGCGCAGTGAGCGTGGCGATGCCCTCCTCGTCGCCGAATGGGTATGCCGCTACCGACGTGTAAACGGTGCCGGCCACCAGCGGGATGCGGCCTTCAGCGGCCACGGCTTCTCGGGCGAACCCGCTCGCCACCAAGGCGAGCGTCATGAACATCATTTCGAGCCGGAGTTCGCGCATATCGATCAGTACGCAACGAGTTCGACGCGGCGGTTCTTCGAGCGCCCGGCCTCGTCGGCATTGCTCGCGACCGGCGCTGCGAACGATGCCCCGAAACTCGACAAGCGCGCTGCGGGCACGCCGTATTGTGCGACCAGCGCTGATACCACTGCCGTGGCGCGTCGTTGCGACAACTCGCGATTGGGCTCGAATGCACCGACGGCATCGGTGTGCCCGACCACCAGCAGCTTGAGTGTGCTGTCACCCGCCATCAGCTTGCCGATTTCCACCAGCGCGGCGGCTGAATCGGGCTTGAGATCAGCCTTGTTGGTATCGAACAGAATGCCGTACAGCGAGACGCTGCCGTTCTTGCGGATTTCTGTCGACATGGCTTCGGATTTCACCGTGACCATGCGCGCTGCCATCGCCTTGGGTTCAACGATGTCGATGCGCACACCGACCCGCCCCGGCGGAATGGTGTAACCGTCCACGCCGCCTGCCGTGGCGTTCATGCCGACATAGACGGTGAGCGTGAATTCGCCGCCGTCCTGTTTCACCTGATAGGCGCCGTAACGGTATTCGCTGTTCCAACTCATCCAGCGCGAGGCGCCAGGAATGTCGCCGTAGATGGCCTCCATGAACTGATTGACGCCGCTGTCGAGTTCATGACGGCCATCCGAATTGGTGCCTTCGAACAACACGGTCACGTCACCGAGCTTGTCGATTTCGGCTTTGTAGGCACGCATCGCTTCGAGCGGCGACGCATCGCGCGGCATGACATAAGCGATGGTGGTGCGCGGACCTTCGACCATCAGCGTTTTCGGCTTTCCCTCGAGCGCCGAGCCCACGCCGACCACCATTTCTGCATACGCCTTCTTCTCGTAGTAGCGAATGCTGGAACCTTCAAAGCGCTGGATCAGGGCATGGTCGGCGCTGCCCTTGATGTCCGTGCCATCGGGCAAGTCGGAGACATCGGTCGCGAAAGCCAACGATGCCGAGGCCGTCAGCGCGACGGCGGTGAATAGCGAAAACAGCTTATGTGCGTGCATTGATGTTCCTTCGGGTGGCCAGGCTCATCGTCGGTTACGCAGTTCCGAGGCAAAACCCGACATCGCCGATCAAATCGACCTTCGCGGCCGCGGCTCGGTCGCTGCCAATCGCTTAGCGGCTGGCGTTTTTCCAACTGCCACGGCCATTGAAGCGGGTCGCGATCTGCTCGACGCCGAGGGCAATGGGGCTTTGACTGAGGGTGTCGGCGACGGCGCGTGATCGGGATGCGTGCCACATCCGCCTGATGATTCGAGATCTGCGCCGGAGTGGTCTGTTCCGGTGTGGCTGTGACTTGCTTCAGGCACTAACAACCGGTCAAACGACGCGGGTTTGCACCCGCGTCGCGACCATCGCAGTTACTCGAGCCCGTCGACGAGCAGAATGTCACCGGTAATCACGATCACTAGCGTTGTCTGGTCATATGAAAAGCCGTTACCACCAGTACCCACCTTGAAGTCGAGCGTGTCGCCCGCGGTCAAGTCCAGGCGCAGGTCAAAGGTCTGCGGGGCGTTGTAGCCGACATTGGCGGAAAACAGTTCGACGCCGTTCTGCAAGATCGCCCCATCGGATGTCGTCGGATGCGGATCGATGCCGGTGAAGTCACCGGATACGTGGTAATTGGTGGTTTCCGGCGCAATGAAACGAATCACCGCATT
>Ga0138256_10008259_pt1 | contig 10946 bp, 12 predicted proteins | sample KNB2016incub_MG_FD_105486 | JGI IMG/M metagenome (GOLD analysis project Ga0138256, IMG submission 105486) | Active sludge microbial communities from wastewater in Klosterneuburg, Austria - KNB2014incub_MG | ecosystem: Engineered > WWTP > Activated sludge > Unclassified | place: Austria... | reverse complement strand
GAGTGGGAATAATTTACTAGAAGGATTAAGGATTAAGGATTAAGGATTAAGGATTAAGGATTAAGGATTAAGGATTAAGGATATATTTTTCTATGACATGTGCAACCCCATCATTTTCTACTGATGGTGCAATATAATCAGCAAATTCCTTTAGTTTATTATTTGCATTTCCCATAGCGATTTTAAGCCCACACGCTCTAAGGAGAGGGAAATCATTGTATCCATCGCCTACCCCAACAAATTCGGATGGTCTAAGGTCGAGAATCTTGGCTGCCTCCCAGATGCCTTGTAGCTTTGTAGCAAGTGCATGAGTAATAACAAAACCGCCTAACCCCGACTTGGTATGCGAAGTTTCTAGGGCACTGATTTTCGAGTACGAGTTTAATTTACTAATGATATGCTGGATCTTTCTTTGCGGGAAAAGCTCCCTACTGTATATGTTAAAAATATGGTTTGGGAGATAGCTTCTTTCAAAGGGAATGTCTCTCCCCCCAGCATTAAGATAAAAAGGCATTCTCATTCTCGTTAAGAGATTTACGATTGTTAAAATATCATTTTTCTGGATTGGTTGGGAGTAGTATTCTTTTTTTGTTTCAATATCAATTACTTGAGCACCGTTATTGACAATAGCAAGTCCATAATCGATCGAGAGGGATCTCAGGACTGGTTCGACAAAAGCGTACGATCTTCCAGTGGCGACGCAGACATTAACTTTTTTTCGAGCCTTAGCGATGAGTTGTTGGACTTTTTTTGAGGGTAGAGCGTTGTAGTCATAGGGCACTAGGGTTCCATCAACATCGAGAATTAAACCTTTATAAATCATTGGCAGTAAATATAGTATATATAAAAGGATAAAAATGTATGTAAGGAATATTGCACGAAATAGAGATTTTCCAACGTGCTACAATAATGGTCGAAGTTGGAGGTCTTCACTACTTATAGTATGGATCAGGTTGCACAAATCCGCGAAAAGATAGACATTGTTTCATTTTTGTCCGAATTTCTTACTTTAAAAAAAGCTGGACGTAATTTTAAAGCTGTTTGTCCATTTCACAATGAGAAATCCCCTTCTTTCATGGTGTCTCCCGAGAGGCAAGTATGGCATTGTTTTGGATGTAGTAAGGGTGGAGATATCTATACCTTTCTGATGGACTATGAGAAGGTGGAGTTTCCTGAGGCATTAAGAATTTTAGCAAAAAGAGCAGGAGTCGAATTAATCCAGTCAAAAGAGCAGATGGGAATTTCCTCGAAGAAGGAATTACTTTACAAGATAAATAGCATTGCACTTGAATACTATCATTTTATTTTAACTAAGCATAAAGTTGGTGAAAAAGCGAGAATTTATTTAAAGGAACGTGGACTAACAGATAAGATTATTGAGACTTTCCAGCTTGGATTCGCACCGGGTGTTGGAACTGCGCTTTCTAGTTATCTACAAAAAAAGAAAGGCTATTCAGTTGATGATCTTGTCACTGCAGGCCTTAGCTTTCCAAGAGGAAGGGACGCAGTTGATTTTTTTAGGGGGAGATTAATGTTTCCACTTATAGATCATCGTGACAATGTTGTTGGATTTTCTGGAAGAGTCCTTGATAAAGATATTAAGACATCCAAATATATTAATACTAGAGAAACACTTATCTATCATAAAGGAGAGGGATTCTATGGACTTAATATTACAAAGGATGTAATTCGCCGCGAGGGTCAAGCAATATTGGTTGAAGGAGAATTTGACGTAATTTCATCATTTAAAGAAGGTGTTAGTAATGTAGTTGCGGTTAAAGGAACTGCTCTTACTGAAATGCAAATAGGTCTTATCGCCCGTTACGCTCCAAAGATCAGCATCTGTTTTGACGGGGACAAGGCAGGTCAGGAAGCAATCAAGAGAAGTCTACCATTAATTGAGAAAAAAGGGCTTCAAGCGAGCATCATACTGCTTCCCAATGGCAAAGACCCAGATGAATCGATTAAAACGAATCCTGTCCTTTATAAGCAAGCAGTTAAAAAGGATATTTCAGTCTATGATTATCTTTTTGAATCAAGTATCAAATCTGGTGACAGTAAGACAGCAGAAGGCAAAAAGGCTATTGCCGATGCCTTTTTGCCTGTCGTCTCCTTGATGTCAAATGAGATAATCAAAGAGCATTATCTTCGTAAGTTAAGTACTATTTTAGAAACAACTTATGAAACTGTCGTAAAAGAGCTAGAGCGCCTAAAACAGTCTGAGAAAGGCATGCAGGTTAAGATTCCACCCTTAAAAGTTCAAAAACAATCTCGAGAAGAGATGCTTGAGGATTATCTTACCTCACTTATTATTCAGTTTGAAAAGCCAAAATTAGCACTTGATAAATCAGTTCTTCTCCTCTCCCCCACTTTATCTAAAGAAAAAGCTTACCAAAAGATATTGACGCATTTATTGGAGTATTTCAAAAATAGAGAAGAATTTAATCATCAGGATTTTAGTATGCTTCTTCCTGAGGAGCTACTCCATTCCTATAACAAAAGTACACTTTTTCCACTCCCACCACTTAAAGATAAAGATCAATATCTAAATGAGGTTGAAAAGGTAGCTAAGCAACTTAGGGATCTATATTTGAGAGATAGACTTAAGGTGGTTAGTGAAGAGCTGGTTAATAAAGAGAAAAATGATAACGAGGCCGAGGGCTTGCAGTTGCTCAAGGAAGAATACTCAACACTTATTGGCCTATTAAAGCAGATGAATTAGTAGATAATTGGTAATTTACCCTTAAATATGTTAATATAAGACTTACAATGAAGCCCGGCTATCCGTGGGCTTTTCTTCGTTGGGAGAGATATGACTAAAGCAAAACCATCAAACATATTAGACGATGTCGTGGCCTCAGCCAAAAAACGTGGCTATATAACCCAGGAAGAAATTCTAGGAATCTATTCAAAGCCAGAAGATCATATCGAAGATCTTGACTTGCTCTATGATCGGTTAATGAAGCTAGATATTGATGTTTTTGAGAGTGTTTCTCAAGAACAGGATGCTACTAAGCCAATCGAAGATTTAGAAAAAGAACTCGAGGCGCTAACGATTATGACTGAGGGCACAGTCTCAGATCCTGTTCGCATGTATCTTAAGGAAATTGGGCGGATTCCTCTTCTAAATTTTAGTCAAGAAATCGAACTGGCTAAGCGAGTTGAGGCAAGCGATGACGCTGCTAAGCAGATACTTATTAACTCCAATCTCCGATTAGTTGTCTCAATTGCAAAAAAATATATTGGTCGTGGACTATCATTACTTGATCTTATTCAAGAAGGAAATCAGGGACTTATCCGCGCGGTTGAGAAGTATGACTGGAGAAGAGGTTATAAATTTTCAACTTATGCTACCTGGTGGATTCGTCAGTCTGTAACCCGTGCTATTGCTGATCAGGCGCGCACTATTCGTATTCCAGTCCACATGGTTGAAAATATTAATAGATTCTTAAGAGCTTCTCGAAAGCTTATGCAGGAGTTAGGGCGCGAACCAACTCCGGAAGAGGTCGCAGCAGTACTCGGGATTGAGCCTGAAAAAGCTTTAGAGATTATTAAAATCTCTCAAAATCCTGCGTCTTTGGAAGCACCAGTTGGTGATGAGGAAGACTCACGACTGGGGGATTTTATCCATGACTCATCAGCACCAACACTTTTCGATTCAGCCTCAAGGGAGCTTCTCAAAGAACAAGTAGATCAAGTCCTAGCTACTCTTTCTGATCGTGAGCGCAGGGTTCTTGAAGAGAGATTCGGACTCAAAGATGGACGTCCAAAGACTCTTGAAGAGGTGGGAAGAATGTTCGCTGTTACCCGTGAGCGTATTAGACAAATTGAAGCAAAGGCTCTTCGTAAGCTCCGCCATCCATCCAGGGGTAATAAGTTAAAAGATTATCTAGGGTAGTGTTATATAAATCTTGATGCAGAATTCAGACAATCTTATCCATAAAAAGTGCGTACCTTGTGAGGGCGGAGTCGATCCCCTCAAGGGAGAAAGGTTGTCTTTTTACATACCAGCTGTTCCCGAATGGACTGTGATTGATGAAATAAAAATCCAAAAAGAATTCTCTTTTATTAATTTTAAACAAGCATTATCGTTTGTGGAAAGTGTAGGAGAATTAGCAGAGCTTGAGGGACATCATCCGGATATAAATCTTCATGACTGGAATAAAGTTACGATTACTCTCTCAACGCATGCAATTAAAGGGTTATCAGAAAATGACTTTATCATGGCAGTAAAAATAAACCAACTTTTTGATAACCTTAATCGGTAAGACCCCTGCTAACTTCTTTGACTGAAAATACTCCAAGATAAGTTCTAATCATTTTAGACTTTACAGTCACATCCTTTTTTGCGGAGAATTTCCATTTGTTCTTCTATCGAGTGGACAAATTGATCCTGCTTGCCCAAGTCATCAAGGTTAGTCTTGTCGAGTGGCGTGTGATGGGTGTACCCTCTATTTTTCATTTCCTGAACTAACGCCTCATGTCTGCTGTGTAGCGCATTGAGTTTTCCAACCCATCTTTTGGTCTCAGGATGGTTACGATATCCTTTCTTGTCATTAGACAAGATAGTCCATAGCGCATGGAGTTCACGATGCTCGCCTAGTAGGTGCTGCCTGCAGAGAATTTGTGGCTTAATGTCCCAAATACGCATTTTGTAGAATATTTATTTTTTAATTGGGGCAATAGAAAATAATAACCAATTCACAAGAGATAGGACAATTCCAAAAAATAGAGCAGACACAAATCCACTTATTTCAAATCCTGGTACTATATATGCAGTTAGAAGTACCATTAGTGCAGTAATAACAAAGCTGAAAAGTCCAAGAGTGATTAGATTAATAGGAAGAGTAAGAAGCGAGACGATAGGGCGAATAATAATATTTACTAGGCTCAAAACTACTGCCACTACAACAGCTACAAAAAAGTTACTTAGACTCACTCCTGGGATAATGTAGGCACTGATCAGAACTGCGATTCCACTGACGACAAGGTTAATAATGATGCTCATAGTCTAAGACTAGTGAAATTAAAAATGAAAGTCAAATTATTAGAAATTATTATGCTTTGATTTCTTCTGGCTAGGATGCTAAAATAGGCAAACGTTCCGCGATAGCTCAACGGTAGAGCAGGAAGCTGTTAACTTCAAGGTTCTAGGTTCGAATCCTAGTCGCGGAGCCAGTAATTTTTTTTATCGCTTCTATACAGCCATGATACAATAACTCTTGTGGATGTTGATAAATTATTTGAGGAAAGAATTCGAGAATTAATAGACTGGAGAGGCGAAAGGCTAACTCAGTTACGGAAGATTGTTGAAGCTGCCGCACCTAATGCTCAATTAGTTTGGAAATGGGGTTCTCCAGTTCGGATGCAAAACGGATTACTGCTCTCTCTGGGTTCATTTTCTGACCACGTTAAGGTTCATTTTTTTAAAGGAGCATCAGTCCCTGATAAAAATAATCTTTTTAATGCAGGTCTAGAAGCAAAGTTGACGCGTGGAATTGATATCTATAAAAATGATAGTGTTGACGAAAAATCGTTAATCAATCTTATTAAAGAGGCAGTAAATTATAATACAAAATAATGATAATGCTATCGGTTACTTTTATGTATCTATCTTAATACGATACCTCTTACTTCCATAAGGATACAGAAGAAAATTATGTGGAAGATATTCTACCATAAAGGTTTCGAATACTGTTTGGATATTCTGTAAACTAAATTTAGTCTCTATTTCTCTGCTCCTGAATGCATTTACCAAGGGGAGTCTGTACGAGATTAAATCTATCTTTATAAGCTTTTATGACCATACTATTTTTTGGCTAGAGTGGGTATTAATTTCCCCCAGAGTACTTCTATAAGTATAAAATACGGGTGGGAATACGAGTGCATTAATAATTGTCCAAATGAGCAATGAAAATTTAGTAAAATCACCTGGACTTTCAGCAAGTCAGGATTTATTATAAATATTTTTGAGCTGATCAGATAAGCCTCCCGAGAAGTACTGCAGATAGATCTTTCCAGCTTAAGGTTGACACTGGATAGTCTGAATCTTCTTTCGTTACTCAGTTATTATAGATAGGTAACATATGCTATATAAAAGCACTAGAAGTATCATAACTTTTACCTAAGTTTAAATAAGTTGCTTTATCATGCATGGCTTATCTTATAGAAGGTTATACCTAGACACAAGACAAGCTGTATCAGTAGTGTCTATTTTGGGGATGAAGTAATCGATCTTCCGATTTGTTAAGTAGTTGCAAAACTTTTACAGGTTTATAATTCGGATAAATAGGCAACTATCTACCTAGTCCCACAATTAGTGCTCCAATAGACATAAGTATTGCGCCAAAGATGATTGAAATAGTTATCTTTTCTTTTAAGATTATGATAGCGAGAAAGATAGTTATGACTAGGCTCAATTTGTCTATCGGTGCTACCTGTGAGGCATTGCCAAGCTGTAGTGCCCTGAAATAAAATAGCCATGATAGCCCTGTGGTTATTCCTGAGAGAATAAGAAAGATTAGAGAGAAGTGAGAAATTGAATTTAAGTTTTTGGCTGTCCCTTGATATAGCACTATCCCCCAAGCAAAGATTAAGATAACTACAGTTCTAATTGCTGTAGCCAAGTTAGAGTCGACATTTTTTATACCAACCTTAGCCAGTATCGCTGTGGCCGAGGCAAAGAATGCTGATAGAAGTGCATAGACAAGCCAAGACATATTAGAAGTATATCACTGAAGCAGTAGCATGCTAGGATGAAAATATGGGTTTTACACAGTTAATTGGCTTTTTTGGAACTACTCTTGCCGGAATCGCTTACGTTCCTCAAGTTATTCATCTGAGCAAAGAGCATTGCTCAGCAGGGATTAGTCAGAGTATATTGGCTTAAATAAATTCTACTTACAAGAGAGCTGGTATTAAAAGATTGTAAAAATAGTGAATAAGGATTGCGGTAGTAAGTCCGGCTACTATTCCTATCACCCCCCTTTTGGCAAGTACATAAATTATTCCAATGGTTAACATGTGTAGCGTACTTGTTAGTAGTAGTCTTAGATAAAAAATATTAAAGTTTTCTGTACTTAGAGTTTTATCCTTAATCACTTTTTTCCACGAAACTAAATCCACCATAAATATGCGGCCTCATCACATTCTATGCATACTAGCTATATATAACCAAATAGCTGTTTCTTTTAAGAGATCTAAGAATGAAGAAGTTAAGAGAAAAGTTAATATAAAAATTTATTGATTTTGCTACTCGTCATAGAGGCTGAGATATCGTATAATAATGCTATGGCAAAAAGAGCAACAGGACTTGGAAATAAGAAGAGGTCTAGTCCACGCAAGACAGTGAAAAGACTTGCTAAAAAGTATGCAATGCTCGCTGAGCGAGCATCTAAGAGAAAAAGTAAGTAATCCTCCTCATGACTCAAAGTAGATTCCGATTAATTGCTGCTGTATTTATTCTACTTATTGAAAATGATCAGATCTTTTTGGCCAAAAGAATTAATACTGGCTGGGAAGATGGCACCTATTCTCTACCAGGTGGTCATCTTGATGGAGATGAAACTGTTCTTAGCGCAGCTGTTAGAGAAGCAAAGGAAGAATTGTGTGTAACAATCTCTCCTAAAGATTTGAGATTTGTTAATGTTACTCATTTATTTACCAATGACGAACGAATTCATTTTGCTTTTGTAACAAATAAATGGGAGGGATATCCCATTAATAATGAGCCCGATAAATCAGATGAGACAGGCTGGTTTGCTTTCATAAACCTTCCTGATAATTTAAATGAAGTCTCAAGAGCAGTAATTAAGTGCTATTTAGACAATATCCCCTATGCAGAGTTTGGTTGGGAAGTGGGTTAATGTGTTGAATTCAGTACTTTAGATCATCCCTCATTAGCGATTTATGTCTCTGTCTCTTGCATAAAATTGCCCCTAGTGAAATACTAAGCAAAATGAGTAAAGAACAAGCAGGTGTAAATAAGCAACCTAGTAGGTTTGTATATTTAGCTTCTAAAAATCCTGAAAATAACCCTCCAGTTGCTTTACCCCCCAAGAGCATTCTTGAACAATTAACGTCCCTATATGGAGATCCTGATGCAAATGAATTTTCAGGAGCAAGTACTGCTCATCGCGTTCGTGAGCAAGTTAATAACACCAGAAGGGATGGATGAGGTTAAGATGAATCAAGATATATTAGAAAAATTAGGTCTAAGACAATTGAATGCAGAGGAAATTACTGAGGTTTGTAATAGATATAAGTCCGACCTTCTGTCGGGATTAGAAGGGGATGAAAGCAGTCTTCAGATGCTTAAGTCATGTCTTTCTCCTACCTCACTCGAGTCTCTGCCAGAGGGGAGAGAGGCATTAGTTATAGAAATCGGCGGAACTAATCTTTATTCAGCAAGGGTCATAATTAAGGATCACAAGCCTGTAATTATTTCATCTTTTAAAACACAATTTAAAAAAAGAATCTTTTCAAGTAGTCAAGAATTTTTCCAAATAATTGTAGCATCACTTTATGGAGTTATTAAAAATAGCCGATTTGATGCTCTAGCGATTGTATATTCTTTTGCTGGTAAACCCACCAGAACGAACAATGGTGTTGATGTTATTTCCTCAGACAAACTTACTAAAGAATTTGTAGTGCCTGGAATCGGTAAGGTTGGGGTTGGTAGAAAATTAGTAGATACCTTAAACGAGTTCCACCCAGACTTGTATACAGGTCAGCCAGTTGTTGTTTTAAACGATACAGTTGCAACACTTTTCTCAAACGGCGCAGACATAGGAGGTGTCGTTGGGACAGGTTTTAATATAGCATTAGATACACCAAAAGGAATTATTAATAGTGAATCAGGAAGCTTTTCGGGAGTTCCGACGTATCAAATTGTAAATGAGATAGATAGGGAGAGTTTGGATCCTGGAAATGGATTAGCAGAGAAGCAGGTTTCTGGAGTGTATCTTAGTAAGACATTTGAAAAAATAATTAGAATACTACGGGAAGTAGGAATTAGCTCAAAATATTCTAAGCAAATAAGTTCAGAAACTATTACAGAATTACTTAAATACCGCGGCGAAGATCAAGAAATGCTTTTACTTAAAGAGGTAGCATCTAAGCTTCGAGATAGGTCTGCTCAGATCGTAGGAATGATGATTGGGACAATATTAAATACATTTCCAGAAATTTATAAAAATGAAGAAGAGCGGATACCTATTGAGGGTTCAGTATTTTGGCAGATACCAGGTTATCAAGAAATGGTTAGTGAGGCAATTAAGGTGATTACAGAAAAAAAGATAACATTTATTAATGTAGCAGATGCTGGTAGGTTAGGGGCAGCAGTTGCAGCTTTGGGTTTTTTATAAAATATGAAATATGTTGTTTTCTTACGGGGGATTAATATTGGATTAAAAAAGAGAGTGCCGATGGAGGATTTGCGTCAATTATTTGAAGGTATGGGGTATAGTGAAGTTAGAACCATTCTTAATAGTGGGAATGTTATATTCAAATCTGGAAAAGAAGATGAAGAAGTTTTGCAAAATAAAATAGAGAATGCTCTTGAGAAAAGATTTGGTTTTGAGGTTAGAGTAGTAATTAGAACAAGAGATGAAGTGCAGAATCTTTTGAAGATTGATCCATTCAAAGACATTGAGATTACCAAGGATACTCGATTATATATTACTTTTTTATCAGAAGGTATTTCATTAACAAGAGACTCAGTGCAGGAAATGGCTGGTGAGTTCGTTAAGATAGTTCGATTTACGAACAGAGAGATATGTTCGGCAATAATGATTACTCCAGATAAAAATACAGTAGATTTGATGGGTTTTTTAGAGAAACTTTTTGGCCAGAACATAACAACCAGGAACTGGAATACAATCTTTAAGATAATGAACGTTAGTGACAATTAGGCCAGGCGGATTCTCCGCCATGTGCTATCTTAAAAGCTGTTGTTTTTATAGAGTCTTCAGTATTTTTGCGCAAATCAGGATTAGTGTCCTCCCCCATAGTCAAGCGTGTAGAAGTCCACGACTCAGTTGAGAACTGGAACATGCCAAGGTAGTCAAGATATTTAGCCTCACTATTAAATCCTGACTCACAGGCGGCAATCCTTTTTAGTAGATCTTTGTCTACTTGATATTGATCTCCATATTTTTGGAATAGTTGTTCAAGATCTTGAGAAGTCGTTATTGGGGTTGGCGTAGGTGTAGCAGTCGGAATTGGGGAAGGTGTGGCAGTTGGTATGAGGGTGGGGGTCGGTGTGGCTGTGGGGACAAGTGTTGGACTAGGAGATGTGGTTGGCAGAGGGCTTATTAGATGTCCTTCTGCTTTAGGTGTAACAAATGATACTGCAAGATTGCCTAGGGTGAGCAGAGATACAACTGCGACTGTAGCAAGATTGCCAAACATAACGACATAATACCATATCCCCTAAATCCTCTCCTAATTCAAGCATTGTAAGAACATGTATTGAGCTTAACTTTATAGCTCATCCGTGTTACTATGTTTTAAATAAGTCATAGAACAAGAAAGCTCAAAGACTCGCCTTATAGAGCTGGACGGGATTCGTGGGTTCGCAATTGTCCTAGTCTTCTTAAGCCATATAGTAGCGAGCTATGGTGGTAATGTATTTTCATTTAATTTTTTTGGGGAAGAAAGTAGTAATTTTCTTTATTATATTATTTAGGCTGATAATTGGTAAATTCTTCAGCGCAGCTGTTTCCTGAGCAGGCAATACAGCTATATTTATTATTGCTTTCGATTGCATCTTTATGAATTTGGTCATTTACCCACCAGTTAAATGCTTCTGTTTCATTTCTCATAGATATTATATTTTCACTATTCCAATAGTTAAGGTTGCGTGACTTCAATCCGCTATGCATATTTCCAGATGTAACCTCGCTCCCTATTTCAGGAGCACGACTTGCTGCCAGTGAGCATGTTTT
>Ga0138256_10008258_pt1 | contig 10948 bp, 9 predicted proteins | sample KNB2016incub_MG_FD_105486 | JGI IMG/M metagenome (GOLD analysis project Ga0138256, IMG submission 105486) | Active sludge microbial communities from wastewater in Klosterneuburg, Austria - KNB2014incub_MG | ecosystem: Engineered > WWTP > Activated sludge > Unclassified | place: Austria... | reverse complement strand
CCTATGCCACGGCATGCAATGCGGGCGGCGTCGGTGACCGGGCGTTCCTGTACGACTCGGCGGGGAACGACTCGTTCTACGGGCGTTCCGACTATGGCTACCTGAAGGGTTTGGGCTTCTACAACTACGTCGGTGGGTTCGACAAGGTCTACGCCTACGCAAACGCGGGAGGCACAGACACGCTGAACGTCCGCGCCCTTGACTACTACTTTTCGAACTCGGGCACTTGGGAAAACATCGTGTAATCTGCCTGCGGATTGAGAGTCAGGCCTCGTGAACTTTGCTCACAGCAGAGCCGTTCCGTTTCGCACGACTCTTCGACAGGAGGAATCCGGAATAATAAACGGTCAGCCGTTGTCCACTCGTTGAGATGACCGACTCGGTAGACTGGCGATCCCAATTCGCCACGCATTGCACTCCAGCCCCGCTCGGTGGCAATTCCCTCAGAAATCTGCGACAACCTGTGTTCCTGCAAACACAATTTTCAGTTGGTCGCCGTCGAGGGTTCACGAAAATGAATCGACGCCACGGAGTCGTCTTGGTTGCGCTGCTGGCGGTCTGTTGCACCGCCGCAGCATTTGCTCAGTTCGGGCAATTCGGCGGACGGCGCGGTCGCTATCTGGATTTTCAGGGCGCTGATGGTCGAGTCCAGCGAAATGGCGTTCCCGACTGGAAGCTGGACGAGAAGTTTCAGAGCGACGTCTTTACGTTCGTTCGTATTCGATACAATTCCAACGGACGCTGGGGATGGCCGACTGATTATCCCGACGCGGATCTGAATTTCTCCTATCGATTGCAGCAACTGACTTCGATCCACACTGATCCCGATGGTGTGATTCTTGATCTGACCGATCCCAGGCTTTTCGACTATCCGTTCATTTACCTCGTTGAGCCCGGGGGCATCGTCCTTTCAGACGAGGAACGCAAAGCCCTGCGGACGTATTTGCTCAATGGCGGCTTCCTGATGGTCGATGACTTTTGGGGCGATGACGAATGGGCTGGCTTTGAATACGAACTGAAACAGGTCTTTCCCGATCGCGATTGGGAGGATATCCCGCTGGAGCATCCGATTTTCCACTGTGTCTACGATCTCAAAGAACGGCCACAGATTCCCGCCATCGGATTCGCGCACGTGATGGCCAACGGCGAGATCTATACGGCCCAGGGATACGGCACCGAAGAGGTTCACTATCGAGCGGTCTATGACGACAACCGACGGATGATGGTATTCGTCGGTCACAATACGGATCTCGGTGACGGGTGGGAACGCGAAGGCGAAGATCCCTGGTACTTCAAGGAATTTTCCGAGAAGAAAGCCTATCCCCTTGGAATCAACATCATTTTTTACGCGATGACGCATTGATCTCGAAAGCACATTCATGAACGAACCCAAAACGGAACTCACTCCCGACCGCGAACGTGAATTGATCGGGATTTTGCGCCAGTTCCGCAAGCAGATTGATACTGAGTTATCGCGCGTCATCGTCGGACAGAAAGACGTCGTCCGGCAGTTGCTGATTTCTCTGCTGGCAGGCGGCAACTGCCTGATCACGGGAGCACCGGGTCTGGCGAAGACGCTGCTGGTCAAGTCGATCGCTCAGTTGTTCGATCTGAAGTTCAACCGCATCCAGTTCACGCCCGACCTGATGCCAGCCGACATCACTGGGACCGAAGTCCTGGAAGAAGACGGAGCTGGTGGGCGCGCGATGCGATTCATTCCAGGCCCGATCTTTTCGAACGTGCTGCTGGCCGACGAAATCAACCGTACGCCGCCCAAGACGCAATCAGCACTCCTGGAAGCCATGCAGGAACATCAGGTCACAGCTGCCGGACGACGCTATACGCTTGACGAACCCTTCTTCGTCCTGGCCACTCAGAACCCAATCGAAATGGAAGGCACGTATCCCCTGCCCGAAGCGCAGCTCGACCGATTCATGTTCAATGTGCTGATCGACTATCTACCCGAAGACGAAGAAGTGGCCGTCGTGCAGCAAACGACATCGCGGGATTTTCAGCCGATTAAGTCGCTGTTTTCCCGTGAGATCGTTCGCGAATTTCACCAGGTCGTGCAGCGTGTCCCAATCGCCGATGAGGTCATCCGTTACGCTGTTCGCCTCGCCGCCACATCCCGACCCGGTCAAAAAGGCTCGCCCGATTTTATCAACGAACTCGTCTCCTGGGGCGCGGGTCTGCGCGCGGGGCAGTACATGGTTCTCGGCGGAAAAGCGCAGGCTCTGCTCGATGGACGCGCCTACGTTTCAACAAAGGACATTCAGTCGCTCGCCAAACCCGTCATGCGTCATCGTATCCTTCCCAACTACCGCGCTGAAGCGCAAGGAATCTCAGTGGACACACTCGTCGATCGATTGTTGTCCTGCGTGGAACATCCAAAGAACGAAGCCGTGGCGTAAGATGAATTATAGTAATTGCATGCCCAAGGATTGTTCCTTCTCCCCCGAAATCGGGGGAGAAGGTGGCCGCAGGCCGGATGAGGGGGTTGACATTATCTCACGTTGATGAATCGCAAACCGACGGAACTACTCCTGGCCGCTTCAAACCAGAATCTTTAAACCACACACTCCTCACATGCCTCACTCAACAATCGCAAGCCTGATCATCGGTGATCGCAGCTGGATTCTTCCAGCAGTGGCGGTCGCGATTGTTGGCGTGTTGCTGGCAGTGATTCTGAATTGGCGACGGTTGGCGCAGTCCCCGCTCGGACCAATCCTGCGGATCGTCGGCTGGGTTCTGCTCTGCATTTGTCTGCTGAATCCGCTGTGGAGCAGTTCGAGACCGCGGTCAGGTGCGAACGTCGTCGCTGTGGTCGCCGACATCAGTCGCAGCCATTTGGTGACAACCGGCTCCGAAAAGGAAACCCGAGCCGACGCCTTTGCAGAGGCGCTCACGACGGGTGAGAAGACCGAACCGGTTGGCTGGCTGAATCAACTCGGCCAGGATTTCGAATTGCGACGCTACACGGTTGCCGATCAACTGCAACAGGTCGATCGATTTGACCCGGTCGAATTCAACGGTACGGCCTCCAGTCTGCAAACTGCCCTGCGACAGTTGAAGCAGCGTTACGAAGGCCAGCCGCTGGCCGGCATCATTCTGCTCTCCGACGGAATTGCGACAGACGCGACCGGGAACCTTGACGAACTTGCGGGAATGCCGCCCGTCTTTCCCGTCCTGCCACCGGACGACTCTTTACAACCCGATGTCGCCGTCGGAACGTATTCCGTAACGCAAACAGCCTTCGACGATGCGCCTGTTACGATTCAGGTGCAGCCCACCACCGTCAACGTGACGACTGGACAAGTCGCTGTGACGCTGACGGATGCTGCCGGTACGCCGATTGAAACGCAAAGTCGAGCCGTGAACGATCCCTCGCCGCTCAAATTCCGTCATCGTCCGAAAGAAGGCGGCACGGTTTTCTATCGCCTGAAGGCGACCCTGAAAGATGCGTCCGGGGCCGATGTCTCGACCGAAGCAACGGCGGTCAACAACGAACAACTGATCGCGGTGGAACGCAGCACGATGCCTCGTCGAGTGTTGTATGTCTCGGGCCGACCGAACTGGGAATTTAAGTTCCTGCGACGCGCGGTCGAAGCCGATCCGCAATTGCAAATGGTGGCCTTGATACGAATTGCCCGCAAGGAAGCAAAGTTTGATTTTCGTGGGCGTGAAGGCGAATCATCGAATTCGCTCTTTCGTGGATTCGACAAGGCCGATCCGGAGACCGTCGAAGAATACGATGAACCAGTGCTTGTTCGGCTGGGAACCAAAGACGACGAGGAGCTCCGGGGCGGATTCCCCGAAAAGGCCGAAGAGCTGTTTCAGTACGACGCCATCATCCTGGACGACCTCGAAGCGGACTTCTTTCTCGCCGATCAGATGAAACTGATCTACGATTTCGTGTCACGCCGTGGCGGCGGGCTGTTAATGATGGGCGGGCAGGAATCGTTTCGCCAGGGAGACTTTGATCGAACTCCAATCGGTGAAATGCTGCCAATCGATCTCAGCCGTGAAATGAAGGCACCGGAAGGCGGAGTGCGGCTGAGCCTGACGCGCGATGGCTGGCTGCAACCCTGGGTTCGACTCAGATCAGATGAAAATGAGGAGACAGAACGGCTCGGTTCCATGCCCGAGTTTCTGACGTTGAACTCCGCCTCGTTCGTCCGCCCCGGTGCGGTGATCATGGCGGAGGTTCAGGATGCCGAAGACTCGCGCTGGCCAGCTCTTGTGGTGCAACGCTTCGGCAAGGGACGCACTGCGGCGTTGTGTATCGGTGACCTCTGGCGCTGGCGGCTGAGTGAAGGGTTACGCAAACTGCATGACCTGAATTTGGCAGGCGCTGGTCTGGATCTCGACGGGCCGTCACCGGCCAATGCGCCCGGCGCTGCTGCAGAAGATTTGTCAGATCATGCACGGGCCAGCCGTCAAATGATCCGCTGGCTGGTGGCCGATGTACCGAAACGCCTGGATGTTGCCGTAAAGCAGGACCCGTCGCTTGGTGTCGGATCTGTTAAATTGACGGCCTTTGTTCGCGGCACAGATTTCGAGGCGCGAGAAAACGCGGACGTCAAATTCAACGTGACCGGCCCGGATGGACGGGTATTTTCGTTGACTGGGGAACCCTCGGATTCTGACACCGGACTCTTTGAAACGTCGATCGCCGCCAGTGAGCCGGGGGCATGGCTGGTGTCAGCCACTGCGACGATTTCGGATGATTTAGATGCGACACCATTAACCGCTGCGACGGGCTGGGCCAGTCAGCCCGATCAGAACGAAATGAAATCGGTACAGGTTGATCACACTTTTTTGGAACAAGTGGCCAAAGCGACCGGCGGAAGAACGCTGCCGTTGAGTGATCTCGAATCGTTCGTCGGCAGCCTGCCTGAAAGCAGTGCTCCACTTGTGGAAATCTGGTCGTGGCCGATCTGGCATTCGTGGTGGGTCTTCCTTGTCGCTGTTGCCTGTATTGCGGCGGATTGGACACTGCGGCGTCGGAGAGGGTTGCCATGATTCAAATATCGCACATCGTTTTACTCATATTTCTAGTGCTCTGTCACTCCTGCATTGATGGGTGGCCGGGGTTGGAGAGCGATAGCTCGAAACCCCGGGGTTTCCTTCGCTCCGCTCAGTCCAACCCCGGCCACCCGATTGATCATTTCAAGGGTGACAGAGCACTAGTTTCCAGCGTTCAATCAGTCTGCGGTCAGGAATCCATTCCGGCGACAGCGGTGGATTCGCCGGTTTCCGAGCGGCAACAGGTCATTGTGGTGATCGGCGCACCCGGCACCGCCCAGTATCGAACGATATTTGATTCATGGGCCGCGCGATGGAAAGACGCAGCGGATCGAGCTGAGGCTGGCTGGACTCTGATCGGCGCGGCTGTCGATGCTGATGCCGAGACTACGCACGATTTAGTCTCCGATCTGGACCGGCTGAAATCTGTGATTTCAACATCGTCATCGATCGAAACTGCGGAACCATTGTGGATTGTGTTCATCGGGCATGGTACGTTCGACGGGAGGACGGCCAGTCTGAATCTCAACGGGCCAGACGTTTCCTCCGAGTCACTGGCGGAGATGCTCCGGGCTGCTAAACGCCCTGTCGCCTTCATTGCCTGCGCGTCGTGTTCCGCGCCGTTCATCAATTCGCTGTCAGCGCCAGGGCGAATCGTTATCAGTGCCACAAAAGACGGCAATCAAATTCAATACTCCCGCTTTGGGGATGCCATGTCGCAGGCAATCGCCGGACTCGATGCCGATATCAACCGCGACGGTCAGACATCGCTGCTCGAAGCCTGGCTGTTCGCCTCCAGACGCACGGCGGAGTTCTATTCCACAGAAGGTCGCCTCGCGACCGAACATGCTCTGCTGGATGACAATGGCGACGGCAAGGGGACTCGAGAGGAAGTCTACGACGGAGACCGCCTGGAACTCTCAATCGAGAATACCGACCAGCTGGATGGTGCGCTAGCCGCTCGCTGGCATCTCGTTCGCAGTAATGAAGAACGTCGTCTGTCCACCGAACAGCGCCAGACGCGAGACGATCTGGAACAGAAACTTGAAGATCTGCGACGCAGAAAAGATGAACTCGGCGAAAATGAATACCTGCTTCAGCTGGAAACACTGCTCGTGCCACTGGCCAGGCTGTATGAATCCGTTGATCATCCAACCGAAAACACCGAAGCGAGCGCAGAAAAATAGGTCGTATGAAATTCATACGACCCATTTGCTGTTCAGCGCTTTCGCTACTGCGAATCAGTGGTCAATTAATCAGTGGCCAATTATCGCACTCGTGGAGAACCAGCGTCGCTGGATTCTGGCTTGTCCCCTGACTGTGCCCGTTCTCGGATACGTCCTTCAGCGTCCTTCATCAACTGCTGGCCTTCAAAAATATTCTGGCCGTTGAAGTAGTACTGGACACTGAGGATGCCGCGGACACTCTTCGCCGCCAGTTCCTGCCAACTCATGTTGTCGGTCCGATTCCAGATGGCGGCCTGAGCCGAATGCTGGTTAACTTGTCCACTGCCAACCATGCGAATCAGTTCTGACAGCACTTCGTCTTTGGTGTATTCTTCAACCGGGACAAGTTTGTATTCCAGTCGAGCTGAAGGGTCTGGTTTGCCATGATTCAGACAGGCTGACACATAGGGAACACGTACAGTACGTTCTGGTGGAATCGAAAAAAAATTGCCACCACCTCCACCCATTCCGCCGCCCATGCCACCCATTCCGCCGCCCATGCCACCCATTCCGCCGCCCATGCCACCCATTCCTCCGCCCATGCCACCGCCGCCATTTTGATTCTGTCCTCCTCCCATGCCACCCATTCCGCCACCCATGCCACCCATTCCGCCACCCATGCCACCCATTCCACCACCCATCATGCCGCCACCGAATTGTTTCATCACTTGAACGGCGACAAATGCATCCGGCAGTTCGACGGACACCGGCTCTTCTGTCGTGTTTGTCACAAGGATGAAACCACCGTTGGCGTCCTTGGGGACGAATTTCGTTTCAAGCTGACCATCTTCAATGCCTTTGAAAAAACCAACTTTTTCTGCCGAGGCATCAAATTTTGGCTTGGTGATCACCGGCTTGCGACTCTCAGATCGCTTCGATTCGGCTTGAACGTCTGACGAAACTGCCATGATGGCGGCATAAGCCCCAAGGATGAGCAACGTTCGTCCGGCAATTGAATGGCGTAAGTTCATCGAAACACTCCTGACCTCTGCGACATAAATGGACTCAACTTTCGAACAGCCGAAAGCGAATTGTCGCATTTCCTGTAAAAACGCAAATTCCCCGCAGTGATCAAGGAGTTTATCGCAGTTTTCCTGGCGATCACAACAAAAAACTCTCCACGAGAGACGAACTCGGCACTTAAGTTTTCTCGCAAATCCGAATAGGCGATCACTTGGGAATCTGCCGAATCCACGCTCTCAGCAAGACAAATGCCCTATACCAGTCACGCAGCCAGCCCGTTTTTCCCTACGATCACTGCAACCCTCCTATTGCCGTGACTTTACTGCACCGAAGCAGCTCTGCGGCAGTAACTGGGCGTCTCATCCACCATTTTCCAAAATCCACCATTTGATTTTTCCTCCCCCCGCCGATAAATTCCCCACATCGGACGATTAGCTCAGTTGGTTAGAGCGCCACGTTGACATCGTGGAGGTCGTTGGTTCGAGCCCAATATCGTCCACTGTTTCACCGTAAGGACTTACGTCAATTTTGGCGGAGTCCTTTTTTGTTGGTTCTCCAAAAACTGACACAAATCTGACACAGCATTGCGGTTGCATTGAGTTTGCACCGCTGGGCTGTCCAAGACACGCATCCTACGATTTCAGTTCCTTTACTGGCTGTTAATCGAGGATTTTTGCCATGGCAAGCGTCTCAGTTGATCCTGTTTCAAACCAATTTCACATCCGCTTCCGCTTTGCTGGTCAGGCGTTCAAACGTTCGCTCAAAACTGCAAACCTTCGAGAAGCCACGGCCGCCCTTGCCCGAGTGGAAGAAACGCTCTCATTGCTCCAGCGAGGTGTCCTGGAACTCCCGGCAGACGCCGATCCGGCGACCTTCCTCCTTTCGGCCGGTAAAACCAAACAGCGGCCACAAAAGGCTGAGAAGGCTCTAACGCTCGGTCAACTGATTGATTTCTACCTGAAATCTTTGCCTGAACAGGCCAAAGAAAAGACCACGCTCAAGACTGAGGCGACCCATATCAAGCACTTTCGAGCTCGCCTCCCCATGAGCAAACTGGTCGACTCGCTGACCACAAACGACGTACAGCAGTTCATCAATTTGGAATCGCGTCGCAAAATTGGTACGAAGTTCATCAGTCCTGACACAATAAAACGCCACATGGACACGCTCAAGTGCATTCTGAACTGGGCCGTAAAACAGGAACTGGTTAAACAGGTTCCAACGCTCTCCAATCTAGTTTTCGGAAAGCGGGATGAGAAACTGCCGTTCATGATGAGAGCAGAAATCGAAGCCATCATCGCCCGTGGAGGCATCGAGCCAGAAAAAATCAAGCAGCTTTGGGATTCACTCTATCTCAATATCAACGAAGTTCAGGAGGTGCTTGAGCTCGTTGGGAAGCGAGCCCGCTACCCGTTCCTCTACCCGATGTTCGTTTTCGTTGCATACACGGGGGTTCGTCGAAGCGAAATGATGCGGGCCACGATCGATGATTTCGATCTTGAAAATGGCACGGTCCTCATCCGAGAACGCAAACGAAGTCGCTCTCGCTCCACCACGTATCGCCGCGTCGAGCTTCCATCCCGGTGCATCTCCGTCATGAAGGAGTGGTTCGCCGACCATCCTGGTGGACAGTACGCGTTCTGTCAGAACTTCGGGGACCTTGAGGGGGCACCGGAAAAGCCACTGACAGCAGATCAGGCCCGCATTCAGTTTCGCAAGACGTTGAAAAACACGAAGTGGTCGGTCATTCGCGGCTTCCACGTCTTTCGTCATTCGTATGCTTCGAATCTGGCAACGAAGCAGGTAGATCAACGCATTATCGATAAGCACATGGGGCACCAAACTGAAGAAATGCGACAACGCTATCAACACCTCTCGCCGGACTCCTGCAAGCGTGCGGTCGAATCCCTTGTTAAATGAACTTGACGACAAAGTGCCATCTCGAGACGAGTCGCAATTTTTCACTGGAACCAGCCTAGATCCGCCGGTGGCTCCAGTTCCATCCGTGCTTCATCAGCCGTGGCTTGCGGCAACAGAGTTGAGCGTGGCTCTGGATATGGATTCGTGGATCCCGAGATATGCGACATCAACACGAGCGTACAGTCGTCCATGGTCCGGAGCCGGAACACGTCGTTCAGACAACGCCCGATAGCCGCTTCAACTTCGACCTCCGGGAACTTGTTTAGCCAAGTCAACATTGTAGCGGCAGCAGGTGCCACCTCCTGAGTTGTTCGATGCAGCAACGACGTCTCCAGACCGTCTGAAAACAGCAGAAATCCATTTGCCGTCTCAAATTCTGACGCACCGTTGGATACGCCACCTTTTCCCCATCGTAATATTCGCATCCTGTCTGCCGCATCCCTGTCCGAAACGAAGTAAGTTTCATTGGCAAACTCACCCTTCATCGGAGTGCAAATCGGCCGTAGGTCAGATCCGAATCTTCCGAGAATTCCCCCATCTCCCAGATGAATCGCCACTCCGCTTCCACCTTCACCAACGGCAACCGCCACGATCGTTGTGGCGAAGTTTCTTAACGCCGACTTCTTGCCGCTGGCCACTCGGCCTAGCTTCGATAACAGTTCCGGCATCAGCCTAGCCTTGATGTCATCTGTGGACGCGGAATGGGCAAAGAGAAAGTTACGGACAAGCCACTTCGTCAAAGTGGAACTCACCACGCTCGCTCCGACATCGCCAAAAGGAACACTTCCAGCCCCATCACACACGCAGGCTGCGACGACTTCTCCATACATGCCGCCGCAGCTGCGGCGACGCCGGGACCAGCGATCCTCACAGCGGCCATCGTTCCGCTCATGACTTCTGCCAATCACTTTGGCTCCGGCGCAGGCCCAGCGACTCAATGACGATGTCATATGCTTCCCCAACCAGAAGTGGGATCCAGCCGCACTTGCTCGCCCGGCTGCGATTGGGAGACTCGAACAACGGACTTCGACAGCCACAGGAAGAATTCTTGAAACTGAAGTCCTTTGAGTCGAAGAGGCGGTCGCTTCCTGGAAAACATTGCCAGCACTTTCATGTCGGCCGCACCGCCAATCCCAATGGGAATCACCGTCAGTTTGCGACGTTCTTCCAACTCACATGCCTGGGCCGCAACGGTCAGGTGCTCTTCGGTCGTCGGCTGTCCATCGGTCATTAGTATCATGAATGGCTGGAAGTAATCGACACCGGCGATTTTGTACTGCTGCTTGCGTGACTCGAGACTGGTCATTGCCAACTGGGCTCCTGCTCCAAGATTTGTCAGGCAGCCCACATGGCTGCCAGTCTGCAGCACTGGCGGAGAAGTAACACGATCAAGACTCTGAAAGTCCAGCATCACTTCTGCTCGGTCCGCAAACGCTATGATCGCAACCTCTGCACTTGCGTTCGCCACCGGATCACTACGAAGTGCGTCGAAAAAAAGTTGAACACCTTTGTTGAGTTCCGCAATCGGTTCACCAGACATTGAGCCGGATACGTCGAGACACAGCGTAATTGGGACTCGGTTTGCTGGATTTTCGAGCAGGTCACCGGGGTAAATTCGCATCAGGTCTGGGGTCGTTAATGTGGTTGTCATGAGTAGTACTTTCGAAAGAGTTAGGAATTGAAGAGGTTCTTGCTACATTGACCGCAATCGTGGAATTTCGTTGAATTGTTTTGATCCGGCTGATGGACCCTGATCCCGCGTCCTTGACTGCCACGGTGTCCGCAGTGGATACATCGATGATCTCCGTTGGAAT
>Ga0138256_10008257_pt1 | contig 10948 bp, 8 predicted proteins | sample KNB2016incub_MG_FD_105486 | JGI IMG/M metagenome (GOLD analysis project Ga0138256, IMG submission 105486) | Active sludge microbial communities from wastewater in Klosterneuburg, Austria - KNB2014incub_MG | ecosystem: Engineered > WWTP > Activated sludge > Unclassified | place: Austria... | reverse complement strand
TAGGTGTTCCGGGAGGAGCGGCTGTGATGCTTGATAAAATGAACGTATTCTATATAGGTGTTGATAACCCCATTACCATATCTTCCGGATCAGGCTGGGATAAAACTTCTGTTTCAATGGCTGGTGGCACAGTTAGTGCAGGTACTACAAACAGGATGGTTAGAGTATCTACTGTTGGCCCGGCCAGCATAACAGTAACCGCAGATGGAAAGAGCAGTAAATTCGATTTCCGTGTAAAAAGAATTCCGGACCCGGTATTTAAAGTAGGTGATGGTAAAGTAAGGATGCCTACAGTATCTTTTAAGGGCCAACAGTATTGCCGAGCTGAACTGGAAAATTTTGATTTTGACACCAAGTATAGTATTGTAAGTGCCACTGTCTATTTTTCTGGTGCTAATTTCCCAAATGTTCAGCAGAGTTCATTAAACGGAAATAGCTTAGCTCCACTTGCAAGCTTTATACAGCGTTGCGGACCCGGATCTGTGGTAACTTTTGACAATGTTAAAGTAACCGGCCCAGATGGACAAAGAGTGATTGAAGGTAAATCAATTGCATTATATTAATTATGTAAAAAAGCACTATGAAAAAGCGGTTTGTAAAATACTTATTATTGGCTTTGTGCCTGGGCATCTTTACTGATGTTGCAGTTGCTCAAAAGAAAACTACAACAAAACGTGCAGCAACTAAACGTACAACCACACGTAAAACGGCAAAGTCAAAAACAAAGGCCAAAATTCAGCCTACGGTTGCCCAGGTTGATACTGTAGCAGCGCCACCAGTAGTGGTTGCTCCTCCTCCGCCAAACGATAGTTTGCCGATTCCTGTTATTAAAAAGTCTTTGCGTCCTGATGAAGCAGTAGAGACTACTATGTTAAAGGACAGAACACCCTTGCCATATGAAAACTTACGTGCCGATGACGCATTGTACCGCCATAAAATATGGAGAGAGATTAATACCAGAGAGAAAATAAATTTACCTTTCCAGTACTCAGCAAATGAGAACAATGGTAACCAGCGTTTTATTTCAATACTATTGAAGGCAATTGATGATAGTGCTGTAACAGTTTTTAGTGCCATAGATGACAGGTTTACGACGCCAATGTCAAAGGCTGAGGTAGCAACTGTAATTGCAGGTGATTCCGTTGCTGTTCCATTAATTGATTCAAACGGTGTTCAATATGGTGTAAAATACCAGCGTAATGAAGTGAACCTGGATTCTTTTTACAAATTCAGGATTAAAGAAGAAGTGATCTTTGATAAAGAAAGCTCACGTTTGTTCTGGAGAATTTTGGGAATTGCACCTGTTAAGAATGTAATTACTTCAATGGGCGTTAATCTTGGCGAGTCTGAGTTATTTTGGGTATACTACCCTGATATGAGGCCAATATTTGCCAAGTACGAAGTGTATAACGGAAAGAATTACGGAGGACGAATGAGCTGGGAAGACCTGTTTGAAAGCAGGATGTTCTATGGCCGCATCATCAAAAGTACTATTGATAACCCCTATGATAGGTTTATTAATCAATATCCAGGCCTAAGGGATAAAGGGATACTGCAACTGTTAGAAGGTGAAAATATTAAAGAGAAGATCTTTAATTATGAGCAGGATCTATGGAGTTATTAAAAGACAGTTATTTATATAGTTTCTAAAAAGCCCCCCGATTAATCGGGGGGCTTTTTAGTTATTAGTTAAAACGCAACAGTTATTAAACAAATATTAATTTTTTAAAAATACCCGAAATAGGGTATTGTTTATGAAAAGCGGTTAGGCTATCTTCGTCTTGGTTTTTCATAGGATATTGGATTTTAAACGGGGCCGGGTTTCTACCCAAGCCCCTTTTTTATTATAATTGCATACCCTTCCCTGATTTTTCAAAATAACTTATAATTAATCCGGCTTTAGCGCTCCCAATTAATCCGGCAATTTCCTCCCTGGTTTTATTTTTAATATTTTTAACCGACTTAAATTCTTTTAGCAGCAAATCGACGGTTGCTTTCCCTATACCTTTTATTTGTTCCAGTTCATTATTAAAAGTGCCTTTGCTCCTCAGGTTCCTATGAAAAGTGATCCCGTAATTATGTACTTCATCCCTGATACGCCTTATTAACTTCAGACTTTCGCTATCCCAGGGTAGTTTTACTGATTGGGTATCGCCGGGGAAAAATATCTCTTCCTCATTTTTTGCAAGCCCAACAACGGAGGTTGTACCGGGAATATTCAGAGCTGCAATACTTTGCATGGCAGCACTTAATTGGCCTTTCCCGCCGTCAATTATTACCAACTGTGGTAGTGGCTGATTTTCGTTAAGTAACCGCTTATAACGCCTGTAAACTACTTCTGTCATTGATGCAAAGTCATTGATACCGGTTACCGTTTTTATTTTAAAGCGCCTGTAATCGGCCTTGCTGGGTTGCCCGTTTTTAAAACATACCACAGCAGAAACCGGAAAACTCCCCTGGAAATTCGAATTATCGAAACATTCTATGTGCAGGGGGAGGGCAGGCAGTTGCAGGTCTTTCTGCAGTTGTTCCAACACCTTCATTTTTTCATCAGCCGTTTTCTCTTCCAGGTTAAGCATTTTCTTTCTCTTCAGTTCGTCGCGGAAAAAATCTACATTTTTTTCTGAAAGGCCCAGTAATTTCTTCTTGTCACCGGTTTTTGGAATGGTAATCCTAACATCCTGTTCGGGGAATTCAATATTTACAGGAACAATTATTTCACGGGCCCTGCTTCCGAAATTATTTCTTATTTGAGCAGCGGCAAAAGCCAACACCTCTGCAGCGGTTTCTTCCAGTTTCTTTTCAAGCATTATTGTTTTTGTCTGAACAATGGTACCGGCATTAATAGCCAGGTAGTTTACATACGCAATATTTCCGTCTTCCAGGATAGAAAACACATCCACTGTTCCGATCCTTGTATTTACCACAGTTGACCGGGCCTGGTAATTCTTAAGATGTTCAATTTTGTTTTTATAGAGCGCAGCTTTTTCGAATTCCATTTTCTTTACATGCTCCTGCATTTCCCTTTTAAAATGTTGCATAACCGGCGATAGGTTTCCCTTCAAAAGGTTTACGAGCTGCTGCAATTCCTCGTTGTAATTCTCAACCGTTTGCAAACCTTCACAGGGCCCTTTGCAATTACCCAGGTGATATTCCAGGCAAACTTTGAACTTTCCTTTCTTTATGTTATTTTCCGAGAGGTTTAATTTACAGGTCCTTAATCGAATTGTTTGCTTAATGAAATCGAGCAGTTCTCTTACTTTTTCAACAGAAGTATACGGACCCAGGTATTGTGAACCATCATTGATCTTTCTGCGGGTAAAAAATACACGGGGGAAACGTTCATTTTTGATGACAATATATGGATAGGTCTTTCCATCCTTTAAACTGATGTTGAAACGGGGTTGAAATTCTTTGATAAGCGTATTCTCTAAAAGAAAAGCATCCTGCTCATTATTTACAATAGTAAATTCTATATGGTGTATCCTTTGAACAAGTTCAAGTGTTTTATAGGTAGTAAATGTTTTTGAAAAATAAGAACTTACCCTTTTACGGAGATGCTTTGCCTTTCCCACATACAGCAGCTCATTTTTTTCATCATAGTATTTGTAAATACCCGGTTGTGTGGGAATGGTTGATGCAATGGCCGAAAATTCTTTTTGTGTCATTGTGATTAAAAATCCCAGGTAATTTTCTCTTCTTTTTCAACAGTTGATACTCCGTTTTGGTCAGTAATTATGCTGGTGATCCTGCACCACTTCCTGCTTTGCCAGGTTAATTGCAGTGTTTTGTTTTTACTGATCTCTTTAACCATGTAAATTCTTTTTACCCTTCCGCTTTCAGGCTCAATATAAACATCCCAGTGCTTCAGCGTCATTGAATCGGGGAGGGCGGCATCCGGATCATAGGTAAATGTGACGCTGCCTATCGACTGATCAAGAAAACTTTTTTCAGAGAAAAGGGAAACCAGGTTAAGAGAATCAATTTCCGGAGATAGAAACTCTTTCACTGCTCCTTCAACCTCTTCTATTTTCAACCACACCGAATCGGTATGCCCTTTTATGGTAGTATGTTTTATTGGGTTTATACCGTCTTTTCTGAAGTTATACAGCTCACCTTTTATATAGGAAGTAACCGGAAAGAAACTTTCTGCTTTTGCCTGGAGACTATCAGCTCCTTTTTCATCCTTCTGTGCTTTTGAATTTGAAGAATTAGTACAGGATAGTAAAACTGCTATACAGGTGCTTAGCAAAAAGAAGATTTTCATCTTTCAAATTTAGCAGGAAACTACGGTATTGCAAAAACAGCATGTTTTGTCCTACAACAAGATCAGGTCAGAAATAAAAAAACCAGTTCATGTAAATAAAACTGGTGTGGAATATTGTAAATATAAACTGATCAGAACCCTTTGACTATACCAACTTTGAGCCCTACAGCATAAGGTTTCTCTATGAGGGCAACATTTCTTTGGTAAGTTGAATATGCCTGGAAGCGGACCCTGGGGCCAACCTGTAAATTGTAAGCACCTAACTTATAACTCATATAGGTTTCGAAACCAAAGCCCAGGTTCCAGTTCCTGATGGAAGAAGGTTCATATACATAACTCTTCAGGTCTGAAGAAATAAGATGTGCCTTACCTCCAAAAACGTAAGTAGGTTCAACAGAAGCTCCTGCAAACCAGTCAACATTCTTTGTACTGGATAATTTATAAGCCAGTCCAACAGGGATAGAAATCTGGTATGTTCTGTTATGCAGCACAACAGGCTGAAGGGCGGATGAATTATAAGAATTGGATATGGTTGATGTTCGTGATGCCAGGTATGAATATCCTGTTATTGGGTCGTTGAGCAATACAGTAGTTAATACCGGGTGGTTGGTTTGGTCGGCATTTATATTGTAGTTAGTATAATTAAACTGGACACCTGTTTTGAGACGTAAATTTTTAGTGAATGCATAAGATAAATCAATACCACTTTCGATGCCTAAACCCGGTTTCTGGCTTATGAATTGATTAATATCACCGGTAGTTGCAAATGGTGCGGTTGAACCTTTTGAAGCTGTAGTTAATTTGCGGTAATTCACAGCAGGAGTAGCATAAAATTCAACGTCTAATTTCCCCTTCCATTTCTTGCCTTGTGGTTTGTTGTGAAATGCATAATCTTCAATCCAGGCCTTTTCTTCATAGGCTAAAGATTTATCATTTGGCGTAATGTCTTTTTTAACGATTGGAGTTTTGTCACCGGGGGCCAGTTTATCTGTACCCGATGAGTTTGCAAGTGTATTAAATTCGTTCTTTGGGTTACTCATTCCTGTACCTGTTTTGTTTTTCCCATTTTCCCCTGGAGTTTCTTCTTCAGCAATATTGTCTATGGATGGAGATGAAGCCTTTAGTTTAACTTTTTTATTGGCACCGGCTACATCAGTAAATACCTGGTTCGTTTTAATATAAGCATCAATGGCTTGAACAATATTGTTATCAGGAATTGGTGAAACTTTGTTTTCTTGAGAAAATTTCTCAGTCCCTGCATTATTTTGTGCAAGAGTACCTTGGTCAACAGTGCTAACATCAGTATTTACAGATATTTCTGATTCGTTTGTCACAAGTGCTTTTGCAGCGTATTCCAAACCTGCATTTGGTGATTGCTGTTTAGTATTTGTAAATACCTGCCTTTGTGCTTCGGTTTTTTGTGCAGTATTATGGCTGCTTATATTATTTCCAGTATGTGTATTGCCAATGAACTGGTTATTGATATTGGTATCATTGGTGTTCAGGTAACCGGTAAGGTGCAGTGTTATGATCAATAGCAGGCTCATAGCTGCAGAAGGCCATCTGCGGCTGGGATGCAGGTTATTGTAAATGCTATGCCAAACCCGTTTAGAGGGATACATTCTGAACTGGTCAGCTTTCTCCTTTAACAGTTGCTCAAATTCATCGCTATAAAAGATTCTCTCCATTTTTACAAAAACATATAGTTATTTGGTGTATTCAAAGTCAATTTAATTGAACCTAACTGGGCGAAACCGCCCCGTAGAAGTCTGTTCTTTTTCTTTGCTTTTGAATAATTTTTTTCCTGATCAGTATTTCTTCCAACATCGCTTTGGCCCGTGTGTATTGACTCCGGCTTGTACTCTCTTCTATATCCAGCATATTGGCAATCTCTTTGTGTGAATAACCTTCAATAGCATAAAGGTTAAGTACTGTTTTATAGCCTAATGGCAATGTACGTATACATTCAACAACCTGCTTTGCCTGCATAATGGAAGGAATCATATCTTCTTTTATGTGAACACTGGTGGCATGAATTATATCTACGCTGTCAGTGAACTTCTTGTTCTTTTTCAAAATATTAATGCAGGTATGTACTACAATTCTCCTGATCCAACCTTCCAGCGCACCTTCATTCCTGTATTGATGTATTTGTGTGAATACTTTAATAAAGCCTTCCTGTAACATATCTTCAGCGTCCTCACGGTTTTTTGCAAAACGGTAGCATACCCCAAGCATTCTGGGGCTAAAACGGTTGTACAATGCCTCCTGCGCAGCGGCATTATTCTTAATACACCCGGTTAGCATGAGCTCTTCCGTCATTTTTACGCTTAGTTTACCCTATAAATATAGACAAAATACCTTTGTGTTATGCTGCATATATTGCAAAAAAAGTCAAACTGTTAATAGTTTGACGTCTTTTTGTGCATAATTTGACAAAATTAGGACAGCTTTTCCTTGCGGAAATCTACCAATTGGCCCTCAGTGCAACCAAAAAGCTTCTGCCACCGGCAGAAAATCCAGAAGCAAAATGGCGGTAATTCCTGTCCAGAATATTTTCAATACCTACCTGAACCTGCAAATGTTTCATCACATTAACATTTCCCTTCCAGTTCATTGTCATCCAGCCAGGCATGCCATCAGTAGTTGCATATTGAGCATTATCTTCTCCATCGGCATTGTATTGATGCAAACGTTTCCAGCCATTGTAAAGAAAATATAACTCAGTATTGAAGATTTTATGCCGATAACTAATGCTTGTTTTTCCCATTAGCGGTGGAATATGGTCTAATGGTTTGCTGCTTACATTACGGTTTACAAGGGCATATGTTCCATTAGCTTGTTTTTCATAAACAGCCGATGTTTTTGAAGCATCTGTTTTAAAACTTCCATTTGTGTAAGATAAGGTGCTGCTAAAAACAAGCCCTTTATAAATATCGGCAGTAAGGGCAAAGCTAAAGCCGTATAGTGTTGCCTTGTTTACATTCTGGCTGGCTAATACCTGGCTTTTTACTCCATTATAAACTATAGAATCCTGGCCATTTAATTTAAACGGAGCTTTTAATATAGCATTTCTAAACAGGGTATAATAACCAGTCAACTCCATATTCAACCGGGAGGCAATACCTTGGTTAAAAGTAAGGTCAACATTATAAGTGTACTCAGGTTTTAAACCGGCGTTTGGTACTATCACTTGTCGTGCTGTTGTATTGGACTCAAATATTTTAGCCAGGTCATCAATATTAGGCGCTCTGAATCCAGACGAAACAGATGCTTTAATGTTTGTGCTTTTTACAGGAGTATAAATAATGCCGATATTTCCGGTAACGGCAAAACTATTTTGCTTTACCGATGTTTGAGGCAGATTAAAAAAGGAATTATCCTCTACGTTACTTAGCAGGTTGATCGATTGAAAACGAATACCGTCATTTAAAACCAGTTTTTTGTTTTTGAACTTATAAAGGTGCTGGGCAAAAAGCCCAAAATTGTTCATTTTGTTTTTACCATCAGGATAACGGCTATTTAATTTCGCAACCGCACCGGTTGTCAAATTTGTCCTGGTTGCTCTCGACTTTACATCGTTGAACTGTGCATCAACCCCGGCAGTTAATTCACTGTTTCTTATGTCTTTCCTGCCGGTTACAGAAACACCGAATACTTTCACTTTTTCAACCTGGCTGTCGAAACTGTCATAACGCCTGTATTCCCGGGTTTGCCGACTCTCTTCAATATCCTGGTAATTGATGTTTAACTTTAAAGCATCTGCAAAACCCAAATTGTTAGCATTTAATTGATAAGCTCCCAGTATCCTTTTTTGTGGGCCATAAAACCATTCCGCATAGCGTAGGGTAGTTCCTATAGGCGCCCCAAAATTTCTTACATCCTGCAACCGGTCATACCTGGGAACATTATTGGTGTTGGAAACCTGGAAATTCAGCAAATGGGAGATGTGTTCATTTTGTTTGAAAAGTAATTTCTGAATGATATCCCATTGTTTGTAACCTGAAAATTTCTGAACCCGGTCGTCTTTATTAACAACTACCGAATCAATACCATTTATCCTGTTGATATAATTACTTCTTCTTCCAAAATTGGGATACTTATGGGGGTATTTACTTCCCATCTTCATATCACCAAAGTCGCTGAAGTTATATGACTGTAGCCAGGCTAATTTTTTGCCACCCATACTTGCATCAGCATGGATGGTTTTTTCTTCATTAGCACTGCTGTAGCGTACAAATCCTGTTCCTGTAGTAAGAAATTTTTTGTTGCCAGACAGTACCGGCGACTTTGTAACTAAATGTACAATACCACCCAGGGCATCACTTCCATAAATGGTTGACGAGGGGCCATACATAACTTCAACCCGGCTAAGTGAATTCTGGTCGGTGGTGATCACATTTTGAAGATGGCCACTGCGGTATATGGCGTTATTCATTCTTACACCGTCTATAATCAATAACACACGGCTGGCCTCAAAGCCCCTGAGTACCGGGCTGCTGCCGCCCTGCTGGCTTTTTTGTAAAAATACTTTACCTGTATTCATCAGGAGGTCTCCTGTGTTTTGAGCATTGCCCTGAGCAATAGATTTAGCTGTGATCACGTCTATTTTTTGAGCAATATTTTTTTTCTTTTCAGAGAAATTACTGGCCGAGATCACCACTTCCTCCAGGCTGATTTCTTTCAAGGCTGTATCCTTTTTGTTATTTTTTTCCTGCGCAAAGCCTCCAGCGGAAATAAATAACAGCCCTGATATAATGAATATCCTGGTCATGAGTATTGATTTAATATATTAATTAGGCAATACTATGCAACCCTGCATAGTATTCACACGCCTGTTGAGGCTTTAATAAAGAGCAAATGGGTTTATATACGGGGTGGAGGGCTAATTAATTGAAGGGAAGAAACAGGGATCATTTCATCAAACAGGTAGTACTGTTTCGAAACAAATTCCCAATATCCGTTGTATGTAACTTCCAGCTCATTAGTATAAGCGCAGGAAAGCAACAATTTAATTACCCGGAGGTTGAAAGGGTTGCTGGATTTATCATCTTGTTTTGCCAGCTCTTTTATATGCTGTACCAGGCTACTTTCTCTAACATCAAAAAAACCTGTCAGCACAATTTTGTTACCTTCTGTTTGATAAGATTCAACATCAAACAGCTTATCGCCGATAATTACTTCTTTTCCTTTTTTTACCCAATAAAATTCACCAGGCGAAACAACAACTGTTTCTAATAATTCCGTATCAAACCTTTCTTCTCTGAGGTGCTGTACAAGTTTTTGCTTTACTAAAAGAGCAACAGAGAAAAAAAGCGGAACCGCCAAAAGCAGCAATAATCCAAAAGCGGATATTTTTCTTAGCCGAAAGAACATGCTATGAAGGTAGCATTTATTTATTTCTTTCTTACCAGGCTGTCTGGAGGATATTTAGCCCTGATGCTGTCACGTACAGCCTCAGCCCAGTTGGCGACTGTAAGCTTTTGCTGGTCACTGAGTTTAGCATCTTTGTGTATCCACAGGTAGGAATCAAGGGGCATTTCATTTTCCTTTACCAGTTCATTTATCTCTTCCAGCTTTTTGTATTGCCTCCTGATACGATAAGTGGCAAATTCTGAGAAATTGAGGTCTTTTTTACCATCTTCAATATGACTATTGAGCCACCAGCTCACGGGCTGTATCTCGGCATACCAGGGATAAACCGTATTGTTGCTATGACAGTCGTTACAGCTTGTCTTCAGGATATTTTGTACATCCAGTGGTACGGTGTACAAAGTACTGATATCGTTTTTGCTGGTGCCTTCCGATTTATTTTTTGCCGGCCTGAAGAACTGGATGATCACAAATCCAAGCAATAAAAGATAGAAAAGTCCTTTGAAGATTTTTTTAAACATAAACTTAGTTTTTATCGATTAATATATCACCTGTCATTTCCTTCGGCACCGGTAAATTCATCATGGTAAGAATTGTTGGAGCAATGTCGCCCAATTTGCCGGGTTTGATGTTTCCCTTCCATGTTGTATCAATGATAAAGAAAGGTACCAGGTTTAATGTATGGGCCGTATTGGGTGTACCGTCTTCATTGATCGCATAATCAGCATTGCCATGGTCGGCGGTTAAAAAAATGGTGTATCCATTATTCAATGCGGCAGTAACTACCTTGTTCACACATTTATCAACAGTTTCAACTGCTTTGATGATCGCATCCCAAACCCCTGTGTGCCCAACCATATCGGCATTGGCATAATTCAGGCAGATAAAATCTGCCGATTTATTATTTATCTCCTTTACAATAGCCTCCGTTACCTCAACAGCACTCATCTCCGGCTGAAGATCATACGTGGCTACTTTGGGAGAGGGGATCATGATCCTGCTCTCACCCTTGAAAGGAACTTCCCGCCCGCCGCTGAAAAAGAAACTTACATGCGGATATTTTTCTGTTTCAGCGATGCGTATCTGTGTTTTACCATTTTGTTCCAATATCTCGCCCAATGTATTTCTCAGATCATCATTTTCAAATACTACGTTCACATTTTTGAATTTGTGATCATACTGTGTCATGGTGGTATAATGTAAATTCAAAGTATGCATTCCAAACTCAGGCATATTGGCTTGTGTAAGTACTTCTGTAATTTCCCTGCAACGGTCAGTGCGAAAATTAAAACAGATAACCACGTCATC
>Ga0138256_10008256_pt1 | contig 10948 bp, 9 predicted proteins | sample KNB2016incub_MG_FD_105486 | JGI IMG/M metagenome (GOLD analysis project Ga0138256, IMG submission 105486) | Active sludge microbial communities from wastewater in Klosterneuburg, Austria - KNB2014incub_MG | ecosystem: Engineered > WWTP > Activated sludge > Unclassified | place: Austria... | reverse complement strand
CCTCTAAAGCGTTTGTACAATTCCATAGGCAATTCAGTTCCGCCTTTAGAAAGCACATTGTCTTTGAATTTTGTCGCAACTTCTTTATTGAAAATTCCCTTTTCTTGGAAATACGCAAAGGCATCGGCATCGAGAACTTCTGCCCATTTGTAGCTGTAATATCCAGAAGAATAGCCGCCAGCAAAAATGTGTGAAAACGAAACCGACATACAATTTTCGGCTACATCGGGATATAAAGTTGTGCCTTCAAAAGCTGTTTTTTCAAAAGCTTTGATGTCATTAATTTCAGTTGGATTGTTGCTGTGGAAAGCCATATCCAATAATCCGAAACTCAATTGGCGCAAAGTGGCCATTCCTTCCTGAAAGCTGGCACTTTCCTTGATTTTTTCTACATATTCCTGCGGAATAATTTCACCCGTTTCATAATGTTTAGCAAACAAAGCCAATGCTTCCGGCTCGTAACACCAGTTTTCCATCACCTGACTTGGCAATTCCACGAAATCCCAATAAACGGATGTTCCGGACAAACTTGGGTAGGTGGTATTGGCTAACATTCCGTGTAATCCGTGGCCAAATTCGTGGAATAAAGTAGTTACTTCGTTGAATGTTAACAAAGATGGTTTCGTTTCTGTTGGTTTTGTAAAGTTGCAAACGTTCGAAATATGAGGTCTTTCGTTAATGCCATTTTTGATGTATTGTGATTTGAAAGAAGTCATCCAGGCACCATTTCGTTTGCCTTTTCTTGGGAAGAAATCGGCGTAGAAAATAGCAACTAGTTCACCAAATTCATCTTTGACTTCATAAGTGGTTACTTCTTCGTGGTATTTGTCGATGTCGAAAATTTTGGTAAAAGTCAATCCGAATAATTTTCCAGCAATGGTAAAAGCGCCGTTCAGAACATTTTCCAATTGAAAATAAGGCTTCAATTTTTCGTCATCCAAATTGAATAATTTCTGTTTCAATTTCTCTGAATAATAAGCGCCGTCCCATTTTTCTAGTTGCTCAATTCCGTCTAGTTCTTTGGCGAAAGCGGTTAATTGGGCAAATTCTCTTTGTGCTGCAGGTTTGGCTTTGGCCAATAAATCATTCAAAAAAGATTTTACTTTGTCTGGATTTTGAGCCATTCTTTCTTCTAAAACAAAGTGAGAATGAGTTGCATAACCCAATAAATTCGCTCTTTCAAAACGTAATTTGGCAATCTTTAAAGTGATTTCCTGATTGTCGAATTCATTATTTTGAAATGCTTTTTTGCCGGCTGCAATAGCCATTTCCTTTCTCAATTCGCGATTGTCGGCATAAGTAACAAAAGGGATGTAACTTGGAAAATCCAAAGTAAAAATCCAGCCTTCTAAATCTTTCGATTTGGCCAATGAATGTGCGGCCTCAACAGTTCCTTCTGGAAGTCCTTTAAGGTCTTTTTCGTTGGTGATGTGCAATTGATACGCATTGGTTTCAGCCAAAACATTTTCGCCGTAAGTCAGTTTTAATTTGGCTAATTCGGTGTCAATTTCACGCAATTTCAATTTTTTATCTTCAGAAAGCAAAGCTCCATTTCTAGAGAAACTTTTGAATTTTTTGTCTAATAATGTGGCTTGTTCTGGTGATAAATTTAAGCTATCTTTTTGTTCATAAACCGCTTTTATTCTTTTGAATAAATCTTCGTTTAACGTAATGTCATTGCTGAATTCGGTTAATAAAGGGGAAACTTCTTGGGCGATTTTTTGCATTTCTTCGCAGGTTTCCGCTGAATTCAAATTGAAGAAAATAGACGATAATCTATCCAAAGCATTTCCAGAAAAATCCAAAGCTTCGATGGTATTTTCGAAAGTTGGAGCCTCAGGATTGATGATGATTGCATCGATTTCGGCTTTTGCAGTAGCGATGTTTTCGATAAAAGCAGGTTTGTAATCTTCTAATTTTATCTGCGAAAATGGTGCAGTATTGTATTTGGTATCGAAATGTTGGGTGAGTATTTTCATTTTATTTGTCTGTAGGGACAGGTCGCGACCTGTCCGTACTTTATTTTTAATAATATTGTTGATGTTGGCGACCTATCTGTAGCGTATTTGTTTATTTTTTTAGGCTTTCGGAAGCGATGATTACGGCTTCTTTCAATCCTGTTTTGTAGGATATAATTTTGTCCAACACCTTTTTATCAGAGCTTCCAATGATTTGAGCAGCCAATATTCCGGCATTTTTTGCTCCGTTTAAGGCTACAGTTGCCACAGGAACACCGCCTGGCATTTGTAAAATCGACAAAACTGAATCCCAACCATCGATTGAATTACTTGATTTTACAGGAACGCCAATTACGGGAAGTGGGGACATCGAAGCGACCATTCCCGGCAAATGTGCCGCACCGCCAGCACCGGCAATGATTACCGAAATACCGCGAGTGTGGGCATTTTTACTGAAATCAAATAATTTTTCGGGTGTCCTGTGCGCTGAAACAATATCGACTTCGGTTTCTATATCAAATCCTTTTAGGATGTCGATGGCTTCTTGCATTACGGGCATATCGGATATGCTTCCCATTATTACGGCTACTTTGCTCATTTGTTTTTTTCTAGTTTTTCAATTCTCTTTAAAATCTCATTATTTGATTGAATTCTATTTATTGAATCTTTAAATTTTGATAATTCAAATTCGTTGGATTTTAATTTAATAATTGAGTCTGTTTTTTTGCTAAATGTATCTTCAATTTTTTTAATAATAGAATTACCTTCTGAATTAAAAATACAATAAGAACCACCAACGATAAGTAGTATAGGGATCCAAAGAAAATAATCAGTTAATAGGTTTTTGATTTTATATAATTGGTCGTTTATCATCCATTTAAAAAATGAATTGAAAAGTAAAAATATTCCTGCTAAACTTAATAGCACCCCAAAACTTTCACTGCCCGTCTTGTTGTCGAAAATTTTAACATTAATTAAAACAAATGTCGCTATTGAAACAAACATAGCTATAATTTGCACCAATTTGAATTCATTTTCTTTGATTTTTTCAACAAATTCTTCTTTAGATTTTTTTGATAAATTATAGTTAATTAAAACTTCTAATTTTTCTTTAATTTGATTTATTCTATATTTATATGAGTGTTTTGCTAAAAGAAATTCCTGATTGATTTTTTGATAATCAATTGGTAAAATATATGAAGTATCTAAAAATAAATTTATTTTTAACTCCTCTGCATTTGTAGTAATTTTTTTTCCTTCTGTTAAACATTCATTGAATGTTAAATATATTGGTTTTAAATCAAAATTGATATGTTTGTTTTTAGCAGACTCAAACTTATTCATTAAGTCTTCGTAAAAATCAATCAAAAGGCCAAAATTAGTTTTTATGTTTTCAATGTAATTTTTAGATGTACTCTCATCAATTCCGTCAATAAAAATAGTTGGAAATATTTTTTCTACATTTTCAAAATCATCTAAAAATCCATTTAAAAATCCCAATACTACTTCGTAGCCTTTATAATCATCAAAATCTCTATTTTTAAGGTTATTTAGAATAGTTGTTTTAAAACTATTTATTTCAAAGTTTCTTTTTTTATAAAAATCTTCCCCACATAAATTCGGATAGTTTTTCTCTTTTTCTTCGGTTAATTTTAACCTTAATTCTGTGTTTTTAATTAAATTTTTTGCAGATATATACGAAAACTTATCGAAATCAGAGGAAGTTTCATTTTTAAGAAAATCGATTTTAGTTATTAAATTGTTTAAGCTATTTAGTTTTTCTTCATTTGTGTTTTTTGAAATACATTTGATGTATTTATTGAAATTATGGACTGTTTTAATACTATCAATTTCAGAGTTTAATGATTTTTCGGTATTGTCAAATTTTGATTTAAATTTTTCGGAATAATCCCGATAATGTTCAATTGATTTTAAATAAAAGTCATTATAATATTGAAATTTTTCTTGACATTCTTTTGTTTTACTATTTCTTAAATTTATTTTACACTTTAAAAACTTTGCTTTTTCAACTAATATTTTTACAATTTCAGAATTCCAAACGTCACATAAGGAACTTAAACCTTCTAAATAATCTAATGTTTTGTCAATTTCTAGAAAACATTTATGACTACTATCTAAATATTCATCTAATTCGGAAAGTTTTATATTTAATAAAAAAATTAAAAAATTGAATTTAATATTATCTTCGCTATCATAGTTAAAATCTGTAACTTGACTATAATATCTTTCAATATCATAATCTATTGCTAGTTTTCTGCCATAATCATCAAATTCTTCATTGGATTTGTTTACTAAATAATTTAAATTTTCATTAGTAATTTTCGAAAGTTTAACATAAATTTTTAATGCCTTTTCAAATACTAATTTGTCGTTGGAAGGTTTTTTTTGATTATCTGTATTCGACGTGGTAATTGTCGATAATTCGTCGAAAGTATTATTCGTCTCTAAATTTTCAATTATTTTATTGAATGAAACCAAATCAAATAAATACTCTCCAGATAAAATGGAAAGATTTATGTTTTGAAAAAACTCTCCAGGACTATTGGAATAACTAATTTTTTTTAAGAAAGTGGTTTCCATAATTTTTTTAATAAAAAAAAGACCTAAATTAGGTCTTAATTGGTTAAAGGATAAAAGGGAAGTCTTTTTTTATCCTTAATGATTTCATCATAATCCATTAATTTATTCTCTTGATTAAATTTATTTGCAAATTCTGAATATTTGAAACTATGAAATTTTAAAGCATCCTCATCAGAATTGAAAAAATTGTTATTTGTATATAGATTTAAATGTTTAAAACCACTTTCGATACCTTCAATTAGAGAATTTTCATCTTCATTATCTTTATTTATTTTCAAATCAGAAAAATTAACTTCCGTGCCGTTAATGTTATATTTTTTAGATTTGATTTCTTCTAATATTACATTCACATCATTTATGGATGTGTAATTTGGCTTAAATTCTAGCTTGTTATTGTTGAAAATAAAATAATTTGAGTTGCCGTAATTTGTATCAAATTTCCCTTCTTTTAAGAAGAATTCTTTCAATAATGCATCTGAAACTGGCCCGAAAGTTAAAGCATAAAAACCTCCATAAATATCATATAATGACCTGCTATGCCCGTTTGATGTTGCTATAAAAAAAGGATATAACAATAGTTTTCTTATGTTGATATCATTACGTTTATTGAAGTCATTTAAAGATTTTAAATTATTTATTTTTATAAATTCATTTGCAATTTTTAAAAATGTATAATCAAAAATATCCTTAAAAACTCCTGCTTTTCCTAATATTTGATTTTTGTTTTCTAATTTAATTATATTCATAATGAATATTAAAATTGTAAGTTAGTATGTAGATGTGCAAAAGTATATTAAAAATAATATATTTTTATATAAAAACAAACGTTTTTTTGATAAATTTATTTTGTTATTTTAAACTAATTACTCTAATCGTATTCTTAACATCCTCCGCAATTTTTCGTGCTTCATTAATGTTTTCATTTACTATCGTAACGTGTCCCATTTTTCTAAAAGGACGCGTTTGTTTTTTTCCATAAATATGTGGCGTAACTCCGTCCCAACCTAATATTTTTTCAATATTTTCATAAATCACATCTCCCGAAAAACCTTCTGCTCCAGTAAGATTGACCATAATTCCGGCTACTTTACTATCGGTATTTCCTAGTGGTAAATCAAGAATGGCACGTAAATGGTTTTCGAATTGTGACGTATAACTGGCTTCGATGCTGTAATGACCCGAATTGTGTGGACGAGGAGCGACTTCGTTTACCAAGATTTCATCGTCTTGGGTTTGAAACATTTCCACTGCCAAAAGTCCCACGTGGTTGAATTTTTCAGAAACATCGAGTGCTATTGCTCTGGCTTTTGCAGCTACGTTATCGTCAATTCTTGCGGGGCAAATAACATATTCCACTTGGTTGGCTTCGGGATGGAATTCCATTTCCACGACGGGATAAGTTTTGATTTCGCCCGAAGGATTTCGACAAACGATAACAGCCAATTCGTTTTTGAATTCGACCATTTCTTCGGCAATACATTCTACATTGGGTAAATTTTCTAAATCTTCAAGACTTCTAATGATTTTTACGCCATTTCCGTCATAACCGAATTCGGTGCATTTCCATACAAAGGGCATTTGCAATTTAGACTCGACAATTTCAACTACCAATTTTTTTAAATCCTTGAATGTTTTCGAAGGTGCAGTTGGAATATTGTTGTTGATATAAAATGTTTTTTGGATTCCTTTGTTTTGAATTAATTTTAAGGTTTTTGGCGAAGGATATACTTTTTTGCCTTCGTTTTCCAGTTTTTCCAAGGCTTCAAGGTTAACCAATTCGATTTCGAAAGTCAAAACATCAACTTGTTTCCCAAAATTATAAACTGTTTCAAAATCCATTAAATCCCCTTGAAAAAAATGATTACAGGCAATTTTACAAGGAGCATCCTCACTTGGATCCAAAACATAAGTTTGAATATCGAATTTTCTGGTGTCAAATAACAGCATTTTGCCGAGTTGTCCGCCACCAAGAATTCCTAATTTAAAATTGGAAGAGAAATAGTTCATTGTGTTGTTGTTTGTTGAGAGCAAAGATACTTTATAATGATTGAATAGGAAAATGCTATTTTATTTTCTTCAAAATTTCTCTGCCAACGGCTTTGTAGGCAGCAGAATGGCTGGTAAAATCCTTCTCCAAAATAACTTTCAATTCGGGATGAATCCAATCGAAATGATTTCCTAACAGATATAACGAACGAATAGCATAACATTTTGAAGCGACTTTCGTATCAGTCATTAGCCAGTCAAAACATGTTTCGGTGATTTGTTGCAATTGATTTTTGGTAAGCTTAATTTCCTTTTTCTTGAAATGGGATGTGGTCAGCAATAGACAAATTTTGGATAGGGCACGAATCGCACTTTTGTCGGTTGTATTTTTGATATTTGAACAGAAAAAATCTAAATATTCTTGAAGCCATTCTATTTTTTCATAACATATTAGTTCAAGAATCCAGCAGGCTTTTGCAGCATTTTTGTTAGATGTTAGAAAACAAAGGGGAACTAATTGAGGAAAAAGTTCGGAATTTTCAAGCAATTCATTCGCATATTTAAGCCTGCTTGCCTTGTATCCGGTTACAGAATCTAATTTTTTTTCGAATTCAGCGGGCATCATCTTTAATTTTGATTTAAAAGTACAAATCAATTATCAATAGTCAATTACGAAATCCCTATCTTTGCAAATTATTTTAAAACTGAAAAAGTGATACAATTACACGATAAACAATTTGTTCCGTTTATTTCTGCTCAAGAAATAGACTTTGCTATTGCTAAAATAGCTGCTCTGGTTGAGGATGATTTTGCCGATGAAACCCCTATTTTTATTGGTGTTTTGAATGGCGCTTTTATGGTCGTTTCTGATTTTATGAAACATTATAAATCACCTTGCGAAGTAAGTTTTATTAAAATGGCTTCTTATGAAGGAATGGCTTCGACAAATGAAGTGAAACAATTGATAGGATTAGATAGAGATTTGACAGGGAAAACGGTCATTGTTATCGAAGATATTGTGGATACCGGAAACACTTTGGTCGCCTTGAAAGAATTATTCAAGAAACAAAATGTGAAGCACTTCAAGATTGCAACGCTTTTTTTCAAACCAGAAGCATTGGTAAACGACATCAAAATAGACTATGTAGGAATCAGAATTCCTAATAAATTCATCGTTGGATTCGGATTAGACTACGATGGTTTAGGTAGAAATTTGCCTGAAGTTTATCAATTGAAAGACAATTAATTAAATTCTATAACTCACAACTTACATTACATACAATGATTAACATAGTTTTATTTGGGAAACCAGGTGCTGGAAAAGGTACACAAGCAGAGTTTTTAAAACAAAAATATAATTTGATGCACCTTTCAACAGGAGATATTTTTCGATATAACATCAAAAATAACACTGAATTAGGGCAATTGGCCAAACAGTATATGGATAAAGGAGATTTAGTTCCTGATGCCGTTACCATCAAAATGTTAGAAGATATTGTAAACAAAAATCTAAATTCAGCAGGATTTTTGTTTGATGGTTTTCCAAGAACCTTGGCTCAGGCAGTAGAATTAGATGATTTTTTAGAAAATAAAAATTGGAATATTGCGGCCACAATAGCACTCGAAGCAAATGACGAAATCCTGATAAATCGCATACTGGAAAGAGGAAAAACTAGTGGAAGAACTGACGATCAGGATGAAGAAAAAATCAGACATCGTTATCAAGAATACAACGAAAAAACAGCTCCTTTGATAGAGTATTACAAAAAACAAAATAAATTTTATCCAGTAAATGGAATTGGTTCAATTGCCGAAATTACCGAGCGTTTAAGCAAAGTGATTGATAATTTATAAAAGTTTATGGTTCATAGTGGGTCGTTTCCAAATCGACAACAGACTATCAACAACAAGCAATAAACAATAAATGGAAATTCTAATAATTCTTTTTTTAATTATTCTTAACGGGGTATTCTCAATGTCTGAAATTGCATTGATTTCGGCACGAAAAAACCGTTTGGAAACAGCCGCTAAAAAAGGAAGTAAAAATGCACAAATCGCACTAGATTTAGCCAATTCGCCCAATAAATTCTTATCGACGGTTCAAATAGGAATAACACTTATTGGAATCCTTACTGGTATTTATTCTGGTGATAAAATTACGCACGACGTTCAACAATTTGTGGCTGGTTTCGAAATTTTAAAACCATTTGCAACCACAATCGGTGTGGGAATAGTGGTAGTGATTTTGACTTTTTTTTCTTTAGTTTTAGGGGAATTATTGCCTAAAAGAATAGGGTTGAATCATCCCGAATCTATTGCTAAAGCTGTGGCTTTTCCAATGAAAATAATTTCGATAATAACAGCTCCATTTATTTGGTTGTTGACACATTCGACAGAATTTTTATTGAAGGTGTTACAGATTAAACCAACAGCCGACGGTAAAGTAACCGAAGAAGAAATTAAGGCTATCATCAAAGAAGGAACTGAAGGTGGCGAAGTGCAGGAAATAGAACAAGATATTTTGGAGCGTGTTTTTCATATTGGAGATAGAAAAATAAATTCTTTGATGACACATCGAAAATCGGTGGTGATGCTGCCATTACATTCCAATAAAAATCAGGTAAAGGATTTTATGCTCAAAGAATTGCACAGTATTTATCCGGTTTATGGAGAAAATCATGATGATATTTTGGGTATTGTCAATTTGAAAAATATTTTTTCAAACTTTGACAATGATAATTTCAATTTATCAGAAATCATGACCGATGCGCCTTTTATGATGGAACAAACCACTGCATACAAAGCTTTGGAGCAGTTTAAAGATTCAGGAATTCATTACGCTTTGGTTTCGGATGAGTATGGAGTTTTTCAGGGTATTATTACTTTAAATGATATTTTAGAAGCCTTGGTTGGTGACGCATCTGATTTTAATAAAGAGGATTTTCAATTAATTGAGCGTGAAGACGGAACTTGGTTAGTTGATGGGCATTATTCATTACACGATTTCTTGACGTATTTCGAGTTAGACGAATTAATAAATGATTACGAAGTAACTACGGTTAGTGGATTAATAATGACTGAACTTTCTCGTATTCCAAAAGAAGGAGAAATATTAGTTTGGCAAAAATTTGAGTTGGAAGTCATTGATATGGATGGCGTGAAGATTGATAAAGTGATGGTGAAAGCCTTGAAAATTTAAAACAGGTGGCAGTTTGCAGATTTCAGTCGCAGTTTGTGCATTGAAATCTAAAATCTAAAATCTAAAATCTAAAATTAAAATGACAGAAGGCAATTTTGTAGATTACGTAAAAATATTTGTTTCTTCCGGAAAAGGAGGAAAAGGATCTACGCATTTACATAGAGAAAAATTTATTCAATATGGTGGTCCAGATGGTGGTGATGGTGGTCGTGGAGGACACGTTTATTTGGTTGGAAACAAAGCACTTTGGACATTATTTCATCTGAAATTTGCACGTCATATCAAAGCTGGTTATGGAGGAGATGGGAGTGGTGACCGTAGTACAGGGGCAGATGGGGAAGATAAATACATCGAAGTACCATTAGGAACTGTGGTAAAAGATAAAGAAACGGGCGAAATTTTATTCGAAATTACTGATGAGGGAGAAAAAAGAATTCTTTGTCAAGGTGGAAAAGGAGGTCTAGGAAACTGGCACTTTAGAAGCTCAACGAACCAAACTCCGAGGTATGCCCAGCCAGGTTTGCCCGGTGTGGAAATGGACGTGATTTTAGAACTTAAAGTTTTGGCCGATGTAGGTTTAGTAGGTTTTCCTAATGCTGGAAAATCGACTTTACTTTCAGTGTTGACTTCGGCTAAACCAAAAATTGCCGATTATCCGTTTACGACTTTGAAACCCAATCTTGGAATCGTAGCTTACAGGGATTTCCAATCGTTTGTAATTGCCGATATTCCCGGAATCATCGAAGGTGCAGCCGAAGGAAAAGGGCTAGGGCATTATTTCTTACGTCATATCGAAAGAAACTCAACCTTGCTGTTTTTGGTTCCGGTTGATACACCAAACATTAAAGAGGAATACGACATTTTGGTCAACGAATTGACAAAATACAATCCCGAAATGCTCGATAAAGAGCGTTTGTTGGTCATCTCTAAATGCGATATGCTGGACGATGAACTCAAAGCGGAATTAAAAATTCAATTGGATAAAGAATTCAAAGATATTCCTTATATGTTTATTTCTTCTGTTGCTCAACAAGGTTTGTCAGAATTGAAAGACAAATTGTGGAAAATGTTGAATGAGTAAAAAATGATACTTTATAGTATAAAGGTGTTCTAGAAATAGAGCACCTTTTTTTATTCTCAAAGAAATAATTTTAACTTTTTTTTTGAGAATATATGTTATGAATATTTTATCAAATCCTTAAAT
>Ga0138256_10008255_pt1 | contig 10948 bp, 5 predicted proteins | sample KNB2016incub_MG_FD_105486 | JGI IMG/M metagenome (GOLD analysis project Ga0138256, IMG submission 105486) | Active sludge microbial communities from wastewater in Klosterneuburg, Austria - KNB2014incub_MG | ecosystem: Engineered > WWTP > Activated sludge > Unclassified | place: Austria... | reverse complement strand
AGTTTGAATGCGTTGTATCATGAATCAGACTAAACTAGTTAAGTTGACGAAATTGGTCTCAATGCTGGAACACCAAATTTCCTGAATCCAAAGGATTAGTTCCGTTGAAGCTTGTCACTTTGACAAGTCTTATGTTAGAATAAAATTACCGCCCTCCTTCGTCTTATACTAGTGTTCAGACTTCGGCGAGCGAATCTTCCAGAAACTCAAATTTCAAGCGGATTGAATCCGCCGTAGCTCGCCACTTTGACAAGTCTTACCCTACTATAAAATCAAACCACTCGCCTTTGTCCTTCAATATCATTCAGACTTCGGCGAGCGAAAGCGGAGAGTTAGGGATTCGAACCCTAGAGACCCTTTTGGAGCCTACACACTTTCCAGGCGTGCGCCTTCGACCACTCGGCCAACTCTCCATTCCCTTTCAGCCTTCATCTCGTCAGAATCCAGCCTAAGGGACTGCAAATTTACTCCTTCTTTCCATATACAGCCTCCGCATTCTCAGAAGTGATCCTGGAGACCTCATTTATTGAAATTCCGAGCATTTCAGCTACTTTATGAGCAATACCAACCAGGTAAGAAGGTTCGTTCCTCTTACCCCTGTAAGGCACAGGAGCCAGGTACGGAGCATCCGTCTCCAAAACAATCATTCTGAGCGGGATTTGTGGTAACAGCTCTGCCAAACCACCTTTTTTAAAAGTAACCACACCTCCGATTCCTACCTTAAACCCAAGAGCATCAATTTGCTTGACTTGATCATAACTTCCTCCAAAACAATGAAATATTCCTCTCAATGCTCCATCCTGATGCCTGGATATGATGTCAATGGTCAAGTCCAGGGACTCCCTTGAATGAATAATCACTGGCAGATTAAATTCTTTAGCCCATCCAATTTGCTGTTCAAATGCCTCAATTTGATGGGCTTTATACGTTGTGTCCCAATACAAATCAATACCAGTCTCCCCCACTCCTATATATTCCCTCTTAAAAAACTCACTTTTCATTTTATCCAGGATAGCTTGAAAATCTTGTTTTACAGAGCAGGGATGAAGTCCCATCATAGGTTTGCAGTACTGAGGAAACCTACTAACAAGACTCCACATACCGGTTATACTCTCCAAATCTATATTAGGCAACAACATCCAATTGATGCCGGCATCAATTGCCCTTTGGACCATTGCCTCCCTATCCGGTTCAAACTCAGCTGCATACAGGTGACAATGTGTATCAACCCACTTCAATTGTGATGTTTCCATTAATATTACAGATCAATGCGTCCGAAAAAACAAAAATACTACGTGGTTTGGCATGGCCATCGTCCCGGTATCTATTCTACCTGGGAAACTTGCCTGGCCCAGGTAAAAAATTTCCCAAATGCCGTTTATAAATCCTTCGAAACCAAGGCTGAAGCAGAAAATGCATTCCGCCAAAGTCCGGTTTTTAAGAAAAAATCCCCAACAACTCAACCGGTAAAAACTTCAAGAGGCAGTGGTAAAATCATTTTCGAAAGTATCAGTGTTGATGCAGCATGCAGCGGAAATCCTGGTCTCATGGAATATCGAGGCGTATGGACTGCTGACAAATCGGAATTATTTCATTTCGGTCCGGCGAAAGATGGAACGAATAATATTGGAGAATTTCTCGCTTTGGTTCATGCCCTTGCTTTACTACAAAAGAAAAATGACGCTACAACCCCTGTCTATTCTGATTCCAAAACTGCTATTGCATGGGTTAACAGGAAAAAAGCAAATACCCAACTGAAGCCCAATCGTAATAATGCTGAACTCTTTGATATGATCCTCAGGGCAGAAAAATGGTTAAAGGAAAACCAATGGAATAACCCCATTCTGAAATGGGAAACAGAAATATGGGGTGAAATTGCCGCCGATTTTGGCAGAAAATAAAAACAGGTTTCTATACCAAAACTTATGGGCTTACAAAACGCATTGGATGACCTGCGTCGATATCTCCTTTTTTTATTTTTTCTAATCTCCTGTTGATCATACGTCTCTTTAAAGGCTTCATATGATCAATAAAAAGGATCCCCTCAATGTGATCATACTCATGTTGAATAACCCTTGCGTTAAGTCCTTCAAAGGTCTCTGTATGCTCTTTCCAATCCTGATCTACATACCTGACCTGGATGACAGGCAATCGCTCTATCTCCGCATGAATATCCGGGATGCTGAGACATCCTTCCTCATAAAGCCAGGGTTCTCCAGTTTCATCAAGCAACTCGGCATTGATAAAAACTTTTTTTGTTCCACCTACAGTTTTTCTTTCGGTTTTTTCCAGTTGTAAGGTATCCATGATAAACAGTCTTATATCCCTTCCAATCTGGGGAGCAGCTAAACCAACACCCCTGGCACTGTACATCGTCTGAAACATATCGTCGATGAGGCCCTTGAGATCTTTATAATCCGGATCAATTGGAAGCGCCTTCTTGCGCAGGATCGATTGACCATAAGCGTAAATAGGAAGAATCATATATGTCCCAAATATTCCTGTAATATTAAAATAGCACTTGTTTTATCCAGCAATCGCTTATCTTCTCGTTTACTTTTTTTAAAGCCGCTCTGGCTAATAATCTCCCTGGCATGAACAGAAGTATTTCGCTCATCATGAAGTGAGACTGGAATCGAAATAAACGTCTTTTTTAAATTGGTAATGAAACCATCCAGTTTTTCCTTAAATCTTTTATCTCCCCAGGCGCCCTCGACAAACGGATACCCAACAACTATTTCATCCAACGGTTCACGGCTGGCATAACTGATGATGAAGTCAAGAACAGTTGCTGTTTCCTGTGTTTCAAGCCCTTGAACTATAATCTGGTTGGGATCTGTCACGGAGATACCAGTCCTCTTTAATCCAAAATCTATTCCCATTATCCTGCCCATCGTTGCGTAAAGATAAAGGCAACTCCGCGTTATAGTGATACTATTCCAGAAAAGTGAAACCTGGCTAAAAAAAAGAACCCCCTCCACTTGCGCAGAGAGGGGTCCCATCCCAAAAACAGTAATTCTTATAATTAAATGTTAATACTTTTTAGAGAATCAACATTTTCTTCGTTGCAGTATAACCCTGGAACTGAATCTGGTAGTAAATCATTCCCTGGGCACCGATCTGGTCTTTGCTCAGTTCTACTTTGTTCAGGCCTTTCACGCCAATGACTTTCTCAACATGTAATTGCTTGCCAGCAAGGTCAAACAATGTCAAAGTCACTTCACCACTCTGAGGAACAATATATCCTATCTGAGTTGTGCTGATAAATGGGTTAGGCTCATTTTGAAGAAGTTCAAATTCAAATCGATCCTCTGCACCACGGAAAGTCAGGGCAAGATCCATAATGTCGCTGTCCGTATTGTAAGCTTCTGCTTCAGTAGGATCAGACAGTAAGGAAATAGCCTCACTCAACCTGGTGGTAGTACCGGCTTTGAGAACAAGAGTAAACAGAACTTGTGTTTCATCAACATTCAGTCCGTCAGCTTTATCCCAGCTAGAAGTAATCGTACGGTTGTTTAACCAACCAAAATTATCCTCTGTGACATCCATCAAACCAGATTTCACGTCCACAAGCTGAATTCCAGCAGCCATGTCAAGACTAAACTGCATACCCATGAGTGAAGTTGACTTGTCAGCATACACCGGCAATTCAAATGTTTCACCTGCAGCTACCGTACGATCATCTATCACGAGGTCAAGTACCTTGCCCGATCCTCTTGGCAGAATGCTTGTTGCATTTGCTTTCACAGTATTATTTACGTCACCGATCTTAATACCGTAGAAGTCAGCATGATTCATACCCAATGACAATGGGCTCAGGATCCGATTCTCAGGAATATCCTGCATCCATGGATTGTATGGATCCGGGAAGACATAGGTCTTATCCACAAAGCGCCAGCTCTCATTGTTTGGCAATTCAGTATAGATGCCGAGTATCAATCTCCGAAGCTCAATAAGGTCAACAGCTGTGATTGTTTCTGAATTATTGACGTCAGCAGCAACCATTTTATATGGACTTGACAAATCATTGATGCCTAACAAGTGCTTCTGTATATCTACAAGGTCAAGTGTTGATACGCCATTCTTGAAATCATTGTTCTTCCCAGGATTGATTGTATAGTTTCCTCCTACCGGCATGGCAGGGAATGTATACGTTCCTGATTGATTCGTGTTGATAGGAAGTAATGATGAACCGGCGATCTCAACAGCTACATCAAGAACATTGTCAGATGTTTCTGTACTGATATTACCTGTAATAGTTCCTGTAAGCGTTCCATCATCAGGACATACCTCGTTGTTATCTTGTACGATTATGTAGGTTTCACAATACGCCTGGTTACCCTGTGCGTCTGTTACATACAAGTTAACCGGAACTTGACCCTGGCCAACATCCTCACAAGTGAATGTGCGACTCTTATCATTAACATCCGGTGACAATGATAATTCAAATGGGAATCCACAAGGATGGTAGCTGCTGGCGTCGAAGTCAGAAGCCCAGATAATGACCATTCCTGTATCCTCAATGCCATCTCCATCTGTATCCACTGCCATCAGGTCTGTAGACAATCCATGAATACATACCGGAGTAGGTGCTTTACAAGATTCAAGATTCAACAATTGCTCACGAACTGTGCGATTGCCGCATCTGTCTTCGAATGAATAAATGATACGGTGATTTCCTAAAGGATAGGTATCAGACGCATCAATGACCGCACCCAGACCAGTGATTGGCCCATAATCAATTGTATGGTCATTGTTCAAATCCACTGCATAAGACCATTGTAGTAAATGATCAGGCGTGCAAACATCTTCTGCGCGTTGTATTAGCTCTAATGGAATACCACCGCAATCGAAGTCATTGCATCGATCAATCGTAGGCTGATCCGTCAGAAATTCAGGACCGAATTGATTCACCACCTTGATCACTTGAACATGTTCCCAGTAGTTAACATCATTTTCAATACCTCCGTACTGCTCATACAGACACCATTCGATGATCTTCCAGGTGCGAAGGATCTTGTAGCATGCTCCATCTACGATCGGGAATACTACATCCTCATAGGTAATTCCGATTAGATCACAAGCGTCTTCCCGTACACGCGGACTATCATATGGATATTGCAGATCTTCAGGATCAGTACCCTCATTACATTCCAGTCCATGATAATCATCTGGCCAATCAATAGAATCAGTTGTTACAGGATCGAAATTTTGAATATAGATAAATTGTGTACACTCATCAAAACCGTTAGAATCTTCTGCCCTCCAGATACGTTGGATATAGCCTACACCACAATTGTTGATGTACGGAAAATTCCGAACAGTGATTTCCAGGTCACAATTATCCGTCGCGATACCATCGATTCCGCAAACAAATCCTTGTGCATCAGCATAATAGTCATTCGTTGGATCATACACGCACCATTCCTGGACATCGTGTTGATCTCTAACAACATTCCCAAAATCACTCAAATCACTTAAATCAAGAGGGTAGTCACAACTGATCGTGACATTACTTGGGCAGGTAATTCTAGGTTTGATCTTATCTTGTACGATTACTTCAACCATGCAATAATTTACATTGCCGGAAGCATCAGTTACTTCAAGTTCAACCATAATTGGACCAGCTCCTGCATCGCAACATGCGAATGGAACTTTTGGACGGTGAACTGTTCCATGATCCCTGCTATCGATATCACCATCAGGTAATTCATCCAAACCTGCACCTTCTGTGGTCCAGTCGAACTCAATACATGAGTCCATCCTACGGGCCTTGAATGTTACAGGACCGCAAGCATCATAACTGCCATCATCAAAAACAGATGCAGGTACTTTGGTCAAACCATATTGTCCACCAAGTGTCAATGATACTACAGTATGCTCATCACACACAGCAACTGGTGGCGTCTTATCCTCCACCACAATAATCATTGTGCACTGCGAAGAATTATAACACTGGTCGTATGCCGTATAGGTAATTACATTATTACCTACAGGTAATATTGCATAGAACAATCCATTCTGGCTCTTGAATCCACCTGGATAAGCAACAGTTACACTATTGATGTTGCTGCAATTGTCTGTTACTATGGCTGCAGGTATCCAGATATTGGCGGTACATGTATGTCCAGTGGTTGTGTGTGAAAAACCTGGAGGGCATATAATTGAAGGACCTTCATTGTCTACAATCTCTATCAACTGTGCATATAATGTATCTCGTTCACCGGTACAATGCCATTCATTGACAGTCCAGATGCGCATGACCTTCCTGACACAACTGTTTGGGTTGTTGATAGGCACATCCTCATAAGCAACGCTGGAGTTACAATAGAATATGAAATCGGGATAAATAGCGACACCATTAATAGTTGGCACACCGGCTCCACCTTCATCGACAGGAATAGCATCCGGGTAGCCATCATCGTTAATATCCGTAAAAGGCTCATCACAGATGAACGCATTACCTAATAAGACAGTGAATGAGTCAGGCCATACGATATCTTCAAAATCGATACGCTCCAGGTAAAACACCTGGATGCAGGTATCTGCAAGATTTCCATAGGCATCAACAGCTGTCCATTCTCTTGTAAGCTTTTTAACAAACTGCGGATGACACAATACTTCCACTTCTTCATTTAAAAGAATTGGCACTGCATTCTCCGTGCAATTGTCAAACACTACAGGTAGTGGATGTGTCTGGTCAACAGCGGAACATGATACAAAACAGTCTTCACCACCATTAAATACATCTCCCGGACCTGTAATCCACCATGAATATGCCCCTGTACCAGCTGCATCCCAGGTTGATGTTACAAAAACATAATTTCCAGGGACCATGTTAAGCTGAATCACAATTAATGGATTAAGCCCACCTCCGGAATCGTCATCTCCACCCAAAAGGTTCACGCACACATTGGCCGGATCAAAATCGTTTGCATAAATCGCACCCAATCCATCAATAAGTGTTCCCTGGAAGGTAAATGTATACATCCCTGCTTCTGCAATCTGGAAATTCCATTCATCATAATAATGGATTCCAGCCACCGGAATTAAATTCAACGGAGGAAATGCCATACAAGCAAAACTCAGATTGGTAGAAGGATCAGCTGCTGTAAGCGTACCTTCAATGTGACCAACCGGAGTACACTCGCACTCAATCTGAGGTCTGAGTTTATCCTGTACAGTAATATATGACCAACAACTGTTTCCAGAAATAAAGTCATAGGCACTGGCGATCAGTGTCATTCCTATTTGTGCTTCTGTAACAGTTGCATTAGGAATTGTATCCCCTTGCAACGTGTAAACAAAAACGCCAAATTGCCCGTTGGGGCATGAAAGTGTTTCCGCAACAATCATTGATAATGTTACTTCCGCAGTACAATCAGTACCGAGAGAAACCTGAGCGCCGTGGCAACCGAGCGAGCAATTACCCTGTCCTGAGACTGGGTTTAGCCATGTGAGCGTCAGAAGTAGTAAGCTCGCTGACAGGGATTGGGACAAAAGTCTTGAATACTGTTTGAGACGTTTACGCACACCATCCCTGAGAGAAACAGAAATGTCCGTTTTCTTCATGAGATCTTAGTTTTAGTTAAAAAAAAATAGTTAAGCCTATATCGAAAGAGTAGAGCTAAAGGCTTTACATCTCTTGCAATAGCAATTGTGTGATCACTTCGGTTGGTTACATATTAAAATGTATACCGCCCGTGTAGGCTTATTATCGTTCAGGTAGGTCAGGTGGCCAGGTCAGGCCAATTCAGGTTACAAATAAATATAAAATAAAATGTAACCTGTACTAATATCTAAATCAGCATCTAACAGATTAAAAAAATCTTTAATGCCAGTACCAATATAGATTAGTGTTAATATGATAATATACCCAATAAATGGTAATTTTTACATTACTAAATATTATAACGTATATTTTATTAATATTCAGCTATTTATATAATCATTATAATATAAACTATAATGATTTAGTTATCAGATAATAAAAAAATCCCCCTCAAGGAGGGGGATTTCCCAAATAGTAACGTCATTGGATCGATTGAATGACCCAGTGTCTCAATAAAACTAATTACCTGTAAAGCTCATTTTGCGCGTAAAACTTGCATTGAGCGTATATAATGTATAATAATATATCCCGGGAGCTCCAAACTCATGGTTCTTGATGGTAAAATCATTAATTCCGGCCTGGCATTCTATTTCATGAATACTCAGTTGGCGACCTGTCACATCACTGATGACTAACTTAACTGTTTCATCCTTAGGCAACGAAAAGCGAATTACCGTACTCTCATTAAATGGATTAGGTATGTTCTGGAACAAATTGTATTCACTTGTCACAGTTCCTTCAACCAGCTCAGTTGTTAGCCTGATCTTACGAATGGTGATATTGTCATCTTCTGACAGATAAGTCTCCCCTCTCATCAAGGAAGTGCCGAATTCAACCTGTTCCATCGGAATATCGGAGTCAGGAACGGATAAAATGAGTTTTCCTCCAAGGTTATCCGGATTGCCTGATGACCAGCTCACCATAATCGTTCTTGTATCAGGATTGTAATACCATTGGTCAGGTGTCAATACATCCGAACATATTTGTTTCACCTTATCAGCTGTTAGATTGCCTACAAATAAACCAAACTGAAATCCTTCAATGTATCCCTGATCTGGCTGACCAACAATTTCCCATTTCTGTTGTCCTTCACTTTGGTACGCAGGGCGTCTGATTTGCACATCATAATCATTATCGCTCCTCGGCTCAATTTTGCCAGTGCCTGCTCTGTTCAAGAAGTAAGATCCGTTGACATCCCCCACCTTAACAGCCACGAAATCTGCTGTATCAATACCTCCGGATACACTATCAATCCAGACTGACTCAGGAAATCCAGGTACAAAAGGATTGTATGGATTAGGAAACGTGTATTGGCGATCAACAAATCTCCAAGAAGTATTATTCGGGAATCTGTTATTGATGCCCAGGATCAACTTCCGTATCTCCAGCAAATCCAATGCTGTCAGGTGACCGCTCTTATTCGCATCGGCCGCGATCATCTTATAAGGCGAATTCAGCTTCGCTTTGCCAAGAAGATGTTTTTGTATCATGACCAGATCCAGTGTTGAAACACCTTCACGATGATCGTCATCATTAAAAGGAGCTACTCTATAGCCAATATTCTCATTGAGGCCTTCGATCTGGTATTGACCACTAAGATCTGTTGTATCTGGGGTCATAGGAGCATTTGTAATGCTGACTTCGATGTCGCTCAATGGAAAGCCATCCTCATTCTCAATATTCCCCCATAACAATAACCCATCCATGCAGTTATCCGCAGGATCTCGTAAGTCAAGGTCAGCTGTTGAACAACTATCCAATAAAACTCCATCATCACTCCAGAACCAAAGAGGGAAGGTGGTTACGCCTACATCTCCGCAATCATATGTACGAAGTGAATCAAAAGGGTCCGTCCTGGTATAACTTACGAAGAAATCATCTGCCGTGGTGCAATTCCCTGCAATAAAGGTAACGAATGTATCCGCTGGCAAAGTGATTTCTGTTTCAGTTGGAAGGAAGATCACAGCTTTCTCACATTGGAACTCCGTTGGGTTAGGATCTGTAACAGTAATGATTACATCCATGGTAGATATATTCCCGCAACCATCTGTAGCAGTAAAAATAACCGTGGTTACCCCTATCGGATAATTACCACTTGCATTAGCTCCGGTGTTAGCCCCATAAGGCGAGTTATTCGTAATCGTAACGCCCGCACAATCTGTGGCAGATGCTATGATTGTAAATGCAGCAACACAATTAGCATTGGCAACCTTCGTCATATCATTGATATTTGTAAACGCCGGAGGCACCATGTCCTGAACATTAATCGTCTGAACAAACATAAAAATTCCGTTTGCCTGACAATTGTCGGTTATCGTCCATGTCCTCGTAATAATTTTACATGGTGTTGCAGGGTTGTTATCCACAATCGTTTGTACCACATCTGAAAACGTAACTACAGGATTGGCACATTGAAGCGCATCTGGATTAATGACCGGCACCCCATTCGGTATATTTCCCGGTTCTGTGGAATTACAAATATTAACACTGACAGGAGAGGCAGGCCAGGTAATATCACCCAAATCAAGCGGGTTCGAATTACTGACAGTGACTGTCTGGACACAAGATGAGGTATTGCCAGAAGCATCTGTTGCAACAAATGTTCTTACAATTGTTCCTACGTTACAATCATTCAGATTGATGACATGCGTTTCAGTAATCGTTACACCGGGGCAATTATCAATTGCTGTAGCGTTACCAAACTGACCAGTATTATCTGGATTGGATATGTCTTCACAAGCCACCGTAACATTTGCCGGACAGGTAATTGTTGGTGGCATAGCATCCACTACAGTAACAATCGCTGAACATGTTGCAGTTGCACCATTATCATCTGTAACTGTCAGCACTACTATATTTGGTCCCAGGTCAGAACAATTGAAATCTGTCTGTGACAAATCGTATTCCAGATCACCACCGGCACATCCCCCACCTGACCCATTGTCAATATCACTTGGGATAATGAAGGCATTCCCATTGGCATCAAGGAATATCGTGATATCCTGACAGTTGGCCTCAAGTCCGGCATCATCATTGACAGTAACAATCGCTGTACAAGTAGACGAATTCCCCGGACAATCTGTAACCGTAAGGACGACCGGATTTTCTCCAACATTATCACAATTAAATGTGTTTGGGAAAACTGACAACGTTACAGGCCCACAATTATCAGTGGAGCCACCATCTACCTGTGATCCGGTAATTGTAACCATGCCACCTCCATTTAACGAAACAGTAATGTTTATGGCCACACATAGAGGTGCGGTTGAATCATCAACAATAATTGTTTGATTACATGTGCCGACATTCCCACAATCATCCGTTGCGGACCAGGTT
>Ga0138256_10008254_pt1 | contig 10951 bp, 8 predicted proteins | sample KNB2016incub_MG_FD_105486 | JGI IMG/M metagenome (GOLD analysis project Ga0138256, IMG submission 105486) | Active sludge microbial communities from wastewater in Klosterneuburg, Austria - KNB2014incub_MG | ecosystem: Engineered > WWTP > Activated sludge > Unclassified | place: Austria... | reverse complement strand
TCCGAGAAGACGAAAAAGTGATAACCCTGTATGAAAAAATACTCATTAGCAGCAATGCACAATTTGAAAACGGCATCTCTACCATCAATGATTATTCTAACGATGCAAATAACCTTGCTCAAGCAAAAATCAGGCGGGATGTACATCAATCCATGCTCATGCAATCCAAAGAATTATTAAGCCTCCTCCAGGGAAAATAATCCATTTTACCATCAAAATAATCCGAAATATAAAATAGAAGAAAATGAAAATTATAAATCTACATTCAATGGCATGCTACGCAGGGGTATCGATTTTACTCATTACTGCTTGCAGCAAAAAAGGTGACTCTTACAAGGCCAGTGGTATTTTCGAAGCCAAAGAAATCATCGTTTCTTCTTTGGCTGGAGGTAGGGTAAATCAATTGAATATCGAGGAAGGATACACTCTGACTGCGGGACAGTTAGTAGGAAAGATCGATTGTAGCCAACAAGAGCTACTTGTAAAACAAGCGACTGAATCGCTCAATATACTTCAATATAAAACTGCCGATGCAGGTCCCAATATCAAAGTCTTGCAGCAGCAGGTCATTGTCCAGCAAAACCAGGTAAATGTGTTACAGGAGCAGATGGCTACCACGCTGCGGGAAGAAGCCAGGCTGAAGAAATTGGTTGAAGCCAGGGCTATCCCTTCTAAACAATTGGATGATATCCAAAGTAATAAAGCAATACTTCAAAAGCAAATTGAAAGCGCTACAGCTCAAATAGGGGTATACAAACAACAGATGGAGGCGGCTCTAAAGAATACAGCTACTCAAAATAGGGCTATTCTTGCTGAAAAATCACCCATGACTGCCCGCGAAGCTCAACTCAAAGATCTCGAAGAAAAATGCAATATCATCAATCCGATTAATGGCACGGTCCTTACCCAATATACTTATGCTTATGAAATGGCCAATCCCGGTAAAGCACTGTATAAAATAGCTAACCTCGATACACTTTATCTCAAAGCATATATCACCGGCACTCAACTTGGAGAGATCAAGTTGGGACAAACTGTTGAAGTCATCACCAATCAAGGCATGGATACCAAAAGCACCTACCCTGGTATGATCATTTGGATCTCGGACAAAGCAGAGTTTACCCCTAAATCTATCATGACGGTAGACGAGCGGGCCAATCTCGTATATCCTGTCAAAATAAAGACGGCCAATGATGGGAAAATCAAAATAGGCATGTTTGCTGAAATCAATTGGTAATGGCTATCGTAGAAGTAAAAAATATCTACAAATCGTATGACAAAGGCAAGGTCAAAGCCCTGCAGGATATATCCTTGTCTGTAGATAAAGGAGAGTTATACGGATTGATCGGTCCAGACGGAGCAGGCAAGACTACCTTGATTCGAATCATTGCCAGCCTGTTGATTGCTGATAGTGGAAGTGCAACCTTGGCCGGATTTGATGTAGTCACAGATTACCTCCAAATACGCTCTATTATCGGGTATATGCCGGGTAAATTTTCGTTGTACCAGGATCTTTCAGTAGAAGAAAATCTTCAGTTTTTTGCCACAGTGTTTAATACGACTATCAAAGAAAATTTCGAATTGATCAAAGATTTGTATGTCCAGTTGGAACCATTCAAATCAAGACGCGCCGGCAAACTTTCCGGAGGTATGAAACAAAAATTAGCGCTCTGCTGTGCACTTATACACGAACCCAAAGTATTACTTCTGGACGAGCCCACCACCGGGGTAGACCCTGTATCAAGAAAGGAGTTTTGGGAAATGCTGATCAAATTAAAAGCCAAAGGAATCACCATCATAGTGTCTACCCCTTATATGGATGAAGCAGCTATGTGTGACAGAATATCTCTGATACAAAATGGTAAAATATTGGAGACTGGTACTCCTGCTGCGGTGACTAAGTATGCTGCGCATAAGATCTATGCCGTCAAAGCTGAGTCTATGTATGAATTGATGAAATCTATCAGACTTTATCCATCCTTGCATTCATGTTATGCATTTGGAGATTCGCATCATGTCCAGTTGGAAGATGATGATATCGCAGGGCTTACTGGTTTTCTGGAACAACAAGGAATAAACGATACGCAGATCAAAGAAATAGCTCCGGGCATAGAAGACATATTTATGGAAAAAATGAATCTAGCTGTATGAATGCCATCGAAGTAAAAGATCTTACTAAAACATTTGGTGCATTTACAGCAGTAGACCATATCACCTTTGATGTGAAAAAAGGTGAAATTTTTGGTTTCCTTGGAGCAAACGGAGCAGGAAAGACCACTGCCATGCGCATGCTCTGTGGGTTATTATTGCCCAGCTCAGGTTCAGGTACTGTGGCCGGATATGACATTGCAACCCAAAGTGAAGACATCAAAAAAAACATAGGCTATATGAGTCAAAAGTTTTCTTTGTACAATGATCTGACAGTAAGAGAAAACATACGATTTTATGGTGGTCTTTACGATATTCCATCAAAAGAATTAAAACTCAAAAGTGAGGCTTTGCTGGAAAGGCTAGGATTGACTGCCTACGCCAATAAACTGCTCAGCTCTTTACCCCTGGGCTGGAAGCAAAAATTGGCTTTTTCAGTAGCGATTCAACACAAACCCTCTATCGTTTTTTTGGACGAGCCTACCGGAGGTGTAGATCCTATCACCCGAAGACAGTTTTGGGATATGATCTACGAAGCGTCTAATGATGGCCTTACAGTATTCGCCACTACACATTATATGGACGAAGCTGAGTATTGTCATAGGGTATCCATCATGGTGGATGGCCAAATAGCGGCACTGGATACTCCGACTGCACTAAAGGAAAAATATGAAAGTAAAAATATGGATGAGGTATTTAGAAAATTGGCGAGGAAAGCTGTGAGAGGGGAATAGGGAATAGGCAATAGTGCGTCCCGAAGATTCGGGAGACCCCCTTCAGGGTTGGGGTTGTGCGGTCGAATGAATGAAAAAATCAAGAATCAATAAGCAATAGGCAATAGGCAATTAGCAATTAGCAATAGGCATCATGAAACTTCGGGAGAAGGAATGAAGAATTGTTGAATTGCCTGAAGACTCAAAGCGGGCACCTGATACCTGAAAACTGAACGAAATGAATAAATTTAATAAATAGGAGAAATGCAGTTATCGAACGGAATTGCTCATGCTATACCCCTTACAAAACTGAAATAAACAAATGAAATCATCACTTTATGCCATGATCGTCAAAGAATTTAAGCACGTGCTGCGGGACGGGCGAAGCTTGTTTTTTTTGTTGGCTCAGCCGGTGATGATGATGACACTATTTGGATTTGCCCTGAGCAATGAGGTCAAGGAATCCCGGGTAGTCATCATCAATCAGGCACATGATGAGATGAGTGCTGCGTTGATCGATCGATTTGATGAAAGTAGATATTTTCATGTGGTGGGCACGATTGATGACAGCAAAGAAGTCAGCACCTGGTTTGAACAAGGTAAAGCTTTGCTTGCCATAGTATTTCCTGCCCATTTTGCGGAGGATCTGAAACATACCAACAAAGGATCGGTGCAGATCCTGGCTGATGCTTCTGATCCAAATACGGCGGCTATAGCTGCTAATTATGCGGGGGCGATATTGAGGAATTTTCAATCGGAAGGTCTGGGCCTGACCAAGCTGCCCTATGAGATCAAAGTGGAGCCGCATATGCTGTACAATCCTCAACTGATCAGTGCATTTAATTTTGTACCCGGTGTGATGACCCTGATCCTTATGATCCTTGGCGCTATGATGACATCAGTGGCCATCGTACGAGAAAAGGAAACAGGCACCATGGAAGTTTTGCTTGCATCGCCGATGCATCCGATGCAGATCGTGATCAGCAAGGCAGTGCCTTATATGGTGCTGGCCTTTGTCAATGTATTGATCATTTTGTTTTTATCTGTCTTTGTATTAAATGTTCCTATCCGGGGCAGTTTGTTCTTATTGTTGGCGGAGAGTGTGTTATTTATCAGCACCACTCTTGCTTTGGGATTGTTGATATCCACTTCTACTGAAAAGCAACAGGTGGCCATGTTTATTTCGTTGGTAGGATTGATGTTGCCGGCTTTGATATTCAGCGGATTTATGTTCCCTATAGAAAACATGCCTTTGCCACTTCGAGTCATCTCTCATGTGGTACCTACGAGATGGTATTATAGCATAGTGCGGGCGATCATGATTAAAGGTTTGGGCATAGCCAGTATTTGGAAAGAGACATTGATTTTAGGAGGTATGACGATAGTTTTGATCGCTATTGCAGTTAAAAAGTTTAAAGTGCATCTACAATGAAAAAATTATTAGTCATCGTGCGAAAAGAATTTGCACAAATCTTTCGTCAGCCTGCCATTTTGCGTATGATGATCATGATGCCGATAGTTCAATTGATTTTGATACCACTGGCAGCAGACTATGAGGTGCGCAACATCAATCTTCAGGTCATTGATTTCGATCATTCTACCTATTCCCAGGAGATGATCCAAAAACTGGCGGCTTCCCCGTATTTTAGATTGGTCAGCGTACCTGACCATCCTGACAAAGCGCTGCATAATATCGAAGAGAATATAGCCGATCTGACTATCACTGTGCCACATAATTTTGAAAAAGATCTGATTCGTGAAAACAAAGCATCGGTTTCTATTGAAGCAGATGCAGTCAACGGCACCAAAGCTTCTCTGGGTGTCACCTACGCATCCCAGGTCATTGGAGATTATAATCAACAGATCAGGGAAAGGCTGGTTCAGATGCCCAGATTTAATGAAATGACCCTTATTGAGGTGAATACTTCCTTTTGGTATAATCCATTGATCAAATACCCTTTGTTTATGGTACCGGGTATCTTAGCCTTATTAGTTACGATGGTTGGTGGTCTGATGTCTGCACTTAATATCGTATCGGAGAAAGAAATCGGCACGATAGAACAATTAAATGTAAGCCCGATGAAAAGGTATCAATTTTTGCTTGGCAAATTAATTCCATTTTGGGTGCTTGGCCTCGTGTCGATCACTTTGGGTTTGTTGGTAGCTTATTTTATTTATGGGATCGTACCAAGAGGTTCTTATTTTTCGATTTATTTTTTCTCGGGAGTGTATTTGATAGGCGCATTGGGAGTAGGGCTATTGTTGAGCACGCTGGTAGACACCCAGATGCAGGCGACTTTGTTTTCTTTTTTTATAGTCATGTTTTTTGTGCTGATGGGAGGTCTGTATACACCGATCGAATCCATGCCAGATTGGGCACAAACTTTGTCGTCTTTTAATCCTGTGCGATATTTTATCCGTGTTATGAGAGCTATTGTAATCAAGGGAAGTGGTATTGGAGATTTGATCCCTGAACTGAAGGCGATGATCGTATTTGGGATTGTGTTGAATACCCTGGCCGTGTTGAATTATAGAAAGAGAAGCACCTGATCGTTTTTTTGTATCCAGCTTTAGGAAGAATTAATTAATGGAAGATCAGGATGCTTTTTGTTTCCTGCCAATTTTCTGTCCTACATATTAGCGTAAACGCTCCTTCACGTACATTTTGACAATCCAGAGTAATATTATTTTCTCCTGTAATTTGGGCTAGTCCGGTATAGACCACTTGTCCAAGCTCATTGATGAGGTAAACTTTTATTTTTCCGGAGGGAAGTTTTCCAAACCGGATATTTAACCAGGAGCTTACCGGATTGGGATAGACAGTGATGGTGGTTGGAGCCTTAGGGGGAAGCACTCTGGCATTTATATGATTTACAGATAAAGTGTAATCTTCTACTTCACCAAAACTAAAGGTCTCGCAAGCATTGCTTTTTTTACTGTCACGCATTTGGATGCGGAGTCGGTAGCTGCCTGGTGTTACCCAAGCAGGGATATTTATGTTTTCGTGGATGGAGAGTGCGCTGGTTTTCTGCAAAAGCATTTCATTGAGGTCATCAAAATCTCCATCCTGATTCCAATCGGCCCACATATACCAATTTTCAGAAAGAGTATAATTTCCGGCGAAGCCTGCTTGAAGATGGATGTCCAGCAGTTGTCCGGGATTTACTTCAATGGTGGCCTCCGTGTGGTCCAGGTACCCATTATTATTGCCTGTTTTAAAAAGTTGACTGCCGATGCTGACCTGGTTGATAAATTCATATTTGCTGATTTTTCCTTTGGAAATACAATAATTGATCTGGCAGGGTTTGCAGTACGGGCCACAGTCAATACCGGTTTCAGAAGCATCCTGAATGCCGTTTTGACAAGGATCGATCAAGATGGCTTCCTGTAAAATAATTTTATAGTCTTCTGTTTCACCAAAATCGAAGGTATCGCAAGCAGAGTGAGGCAACGCCCACTGCATTTGGACCCTCATGGAAAAAGTATCTGAAGTGGCAAGTTTAAAAGTCGATGGAAAATATTTTAGAGTGAGTGTATCTGTGATGGTACCGATGTCCTGATGGTGATAAACCCATTCCTGATCATTTTCAAAAAGTCCATTTTTATTCCAATCAATCCAAATGGACCAATGTTGTTGTGTTTGGTAATCGTTGGGGGCAGGTTTTAAGACTATAGAGTTTGTCTTATTGGTATACAAGGGTAAATAGGTATCGTCAAAGGCGGCATAGCCATGATCGTCCCCTGTGCTATGGGTACTATCATTGATGGATACAGATTGGATATAATCAAACATCGAAAACATTCCTGCGCCTATACATGGACATGGGGCACAATCACCTCCACAATCGATGCCGGTCTCTTTGCCATTTTGAATACCATCATTACAAGTGTTTAAAGCTACGGCCTGACAAGGGCCGCATTCACCTCCGCAGTCGATACCTGTTTCATCGCCATTTTGAATACCATCACTACAATGAGCTATGATACCAATAGATAATCCAGGAGACTGTAAGATAGATGCCCGATATCCTCCAGGAGCAAACAAAGCTTCCATCCTGTCGACCTGGCCTTGAGTGAATAAGCTCATGCAAGCATCATCCGAATAGTCTAAAAAATTCTCGACCATATCGATGCCAGAACATGAAGGATGGTCTATTTTGCAGCCATAATTTGGTTCTGCAGAATTAGGAGTGTCGTCTACCTCGTCATCCGCTTCGCAACCGGTGCTTAGACCCCAGGTGTGAAATAGATTAAGCCAATGACCTACCTCATGGGTCACTGTTCGACCCATATCAAAAGGGCTATATTTTTCATTTGGGCCGAAATATTTGTAATTGATGACGACGCCATCTCTTGAATCACCGGGCATATAAGCATATCCCAATACCCCTGATACATTCGCTACCCATATATTTAGATAATGCTGGGACGGCCATGGGGACTTGCCTCCATAGAGATCTGACATTACCACAGGGCCAATAGGGAATTTTGAAAGTGTCGTATAAGTCCTGGTGATTCCATTAGTCCTATAACCCATCGGATCTACCGTGGCCAGGTGAAATCGGATCGAACTCGCAGCAGCCTGAGCATACTTTTGAGTTTGAATGGTGCCAAAATCTTTGTTGAGAATATTGATCTGGGCTATGATCTGTGAATCACTGATATTTTGTAATTCAGTATTATACACTACGTGTACTACTACCGGGATATGGATCTCTGCCCTGCGCATACCTTGTCCCGATTGATAGGTATGGGTATGATCAGATATGAGGTTACGAGTCTGTAGAAAAGCTGGATTGGTCTGTAATTGTTGAAGGTAAATCGCGTCACTTCCACAAGATCTGGTGATGTTCTGGCTGTGTAACGTGCTTGAAGAAATCACTATTAACAGGATCAAACACGCCTTCAAACAGACCTTCATTATATTAAATATATTTTTAATATGATATAGAATCAAAAATGGTGCCAAAGTCTGTGCCTGGATGGAGCTTCCCAGGTTTCGCGGGGTGATAAATATGACCCAGAATGTAAATATTTTAAGCGTCTTGCTCACGCTGTTGCATAAATTATTAGCTTAGTAGGCTAATGAATAAAACTGAATCTACACCATTGACTACGCATACTTTTGAGGTGAATGGAACAACACGTTCTTATCTCTCCAATGATGAAGTCCCTACGCCAAAGTATATAGTGATCGTATTTCATGGCAATGGAGGCACTGCGGAAGGATTTGCCAAAAAGTACGTTCTTCAAAATATTTTTTCTGAGGGATTGATAGTTTATCTGCAGGGTATCCCTGGTATCGGTGGCGGATTCGATCCCAAAGGATTAAAAAATGGTTGGCAACGAAAGAAAGGGGATGGAGATGATCGGGATTTGTATGCTATCGATATGCTGGTCAAACATTTGAAGTCGACCTATCCAAAGCTTAAAGATAAGATCTATGCCATGGGTCATAGTAATGGGGGTCGATTCACTTATCTGCTATGGAGTGAAAGAGCGGGTTTATTCAATGGATTTATCATCAATGCCCACCAGGGAGTAGATCTGCTAGGTGCGGAGCTCGAGCCCAGGTCTGCAATGATAATCACTGGAAGACAAGACAGGGTAGTGAATAATGCCAATCAATTGAAATCAGCTGATCTCGTGCAGTCCTTGCTTCAATGTGATAGTCACGAAATCATCAATGACGAACTGACCATCTATAGAAATATTAAAACCGGATTGAAATTGCATCATTATATTCACCTGGGAGGACATGATCTGCCAAAGCCGGCGTTGAAATTTATAGCTGCATTCCTGGAAGGCTCAAGGTGATTTTCGGCCTGACTAAGTTTTGCAGGGCGTATTAATTTTAACAATTTTCTTATCCCGGGCGAAAAGTAGAATTCTTTCTTAGTGATAATTTGGTTATTTTTTAAAAGCGTATTCAACTTTTAATTTAATCCTCACCTAATTGGTTGTCCATTTTTCCATCCTTACTCCAAAAGGTCGTCCCTCTGGGACTTTTGCAAGTGGCATTTAGTCTAGTTACCAAAAGTTCGCTCCGCTAGGGCTTTTGTTCAGTCTGGGTATGACCACCCTGATCACCTTTAAGTTAAATTAATACATATGGATAGATGAAGAGTCTCGCTCTATCTTAAAACAAGCCTCTGAAATATCAGGATTTACTCCTCACTCTTATACCTGAATTCAATCTTGGGATGACTTTCCTGCACCATCCTTAAGGTCCAGGGCGATTCAGCAAGCAATACATACTTGCCATCTTTGTCCTGGGCTATGTCTTTTTTTCGTCTCTGGATAAATTCATTTAAGGCAGCTGTATCGTCACATTTAAACCACAATGCCTTGTGTAGTGGCAAGGGTTCATAAGAGCAGCTCGCTCCGTACTCATGCTCAAGACGGTATTGGATTACTTCAAATTGAAGTGCGCCTACTGTCCCGATGATTTTGCGACCACTATCTTCTTTTATAAATAATTGAGCGACCCCTTCGTCCATAAGCTGCTCTATCCCTTTATTGAGTTGTTTGGTTTTAAGTGGATTGGTATTGAGAATGTACCTGAATTGTTCCGGAGAAAAAGAGGGAATACCTTTGAAATGTAAATCTTCACCTTCGGTGATCGTATCACCAATTTTAAAATTGCCACTGTCGTAAAGGCCTACGATGTCTCCAGGGTATGCTTCGTCGACCACTTCTTTTTTGGCAGCCATAAAAGAATATGGATTGGAGAACTTAAGATTTTTATCCTGGCGCACCAGGTGGTAAGATTTATTACGCTCAAATACCCCACTGACTACCCGTACGAAGGCGATTCGATCCCGATGTCTCGGATCGATATTGGCATGAATCTTAAATACAAATCCAGTGAATTTTTTTTCTTCCGGCACGACTACTCTTTCTTCGGTCATGCGAGGCATGGGCTGTGGCGAAATCTCTACAAAACAATCCAGCAATTCTTTGACCCCAAAATTATTGACCGCACTGCCAAAAAATACCGGAGAGATGGATCCATCGAGATATTTTTTTACATCAAACTTTGGGTAAACTGTAGTGACTGTCTCCAATTCGTCACGCAGTTCTTTGGCTGCAGATTCGCCGATGTGTTTTTCTAACTCCTTACTCTTAATGTCATCGATGATGATGGTTTCGTCTTCCCCTTGTTTGTGGTGAGGCTTAAAGAGATTAAGTTTTTGTTCATACAAATTGTATACCCCCTGGAAGCGGGACCCCATACCTATCGGCCAGGAGAGTGGGGTAACTTTGAGTTTGAGTTTGCCTTCGACTTCGTCCAGTAGATCGAATGCATCTTTGCCTTCACGGTCGAGTTTATTGATAAAAACCATCATGGGCGTATCACGCATACGGCATACTTCGACTAGTTTCTCTGTTTGAGTCTCGACCCCTTTGGCTACATCAATGACGACGACAGCACTATCTACCGCAGTCAAGGTGCGGAAAGTATCTTCGGCAAAGTCCTGGTGACCCGGGGTATCAAGGAGGTTGATGAGGATGTCACGATACTCAAAGGCCATTACCGAAGTAGCGACAGAAATACCTCTCTGTCGCTCTATCTCCATAAAGTCAGAAGTAGTCGTTTTTTTGATTTTGTTTGATTTTACAGCACCTGCTATCTGTATAGCTCCCCCAAATAATAAAAGTTTTTCGGTCAGGGTAGTTTTACCGGCATCCGGGTGGGAAATAATGCCAAAAGTGCGTCGTGCTTGTATCTGTTCTGCCATAATAAAAATAACTTGCCTTTCGCAGGCAGGGGCGCAAAGGTAAGAATTAGATGGAGATTAAATGTCGCTTCAGTATTGTCTGAGCTTACTTTTTAGAAGTTGAACATTAATGGCAACAATTATAGTACTCAAACTCATAAAAACAGCGCCTACTGCCGTGCCTAAAACAAAACCTGATTTGTATACTCTTAGGTTTTTTCACTCTTTTAGTCTTACTTATTTTGGATTGTAACCAGGTAAAATCAGACTGCTTAGGCTTGAACAAATCTAATTTCACTGCGATGCGGTCAAGTGTCAGGATTCAATATTTTTATCCACTGCGGAATAAGCTTTAGTGGCTGGGTCATC
>Ga0138256_10008252_pt1 | contig 10952 bp, 14 predicted proteins | sample KNB2016incub_MG_FD_105486 | JGI IMG/M metagenome (GOLD analysis project Ga0138256, IMG submission 105486) | Active sludge microbial communities from wastewater in Klosterneuburg, Austria - KNB2014incub_MG | ecosystem: Engineered > WWTP > Activated sludge > Unclassified | place: Austria... | reverse complement strand
GTTGGTCTCGATGACCGCGCGGTCCTTCTTGCCGAAGGTGAGCGCCACCTGGTCGCGGGCGAGCTGCAGGTCGAAGCTGTAGATGCTGCAGAGCATGCCCAGCACGAACATGTTCTTGCCGCGCCTCGCGTCGGTCATGAGGGCGCGGCATTCCTTCTCGAGCGGCATCTCGATCACCCGGAAGCCGTCCTTCTGGAGCGCGGCCAGGGCGTCGTTGTAGCTCTTCACGATCGCGGGATCGCGGTGCTCGCGCCAGATGCTCTCCAGCAGGATCGTGGCGCCGCGCTTCAGCTCGCCCGCGCGCACGCGGCCCAGGAGCACCTGCTCGTTGAAGGCGACCGCCAGGTCGGTCTCGTCGCCGCCGTTGGTCACGGCCCGGGAGCCGATGCGGATGCGGATCCCGCTCGCGCCGGCGACGCTGCGCGCCGGCGGCTGGATCTCGGCGGGGATGATCTCCACGGTCCAGATGCCGTTGCCGCTTCGCGCGGCGATGGACGCCAGCGACTGGCCGCAGCGCTGCGCGCCCTCGCCGGAATCGCTGATCACCTCCACGATGTGCTCGGGCAGGTTGACGGCGGGCTTGGCGCGCGCGGGGGCCGCCTTGGCCTGGGTCTTGCGGTCGAGTTGGGCCGTTTCGCTCATGGTTCGCCTCGGGATGCCTGCATCGGAGGTCGGGTGGGGGCGGGGTCGCGCGCTAGAGAAGCCGCACGCGGGCGAAGTTGTGCTCCTCGACCGGGATGCCGAAGCGCCGGCCGGCCGGGTCGTCGGTGTCGGGGGCGTAGACGCAATCGGTGTCGCGCAGCCCCAGGTAGGCCTTCATGCCTCGAGCGGCCTTGCGCCCGGCGCCCATCGCCTGGATCACCGTGGCCGCGCCCGTGACGATGTCGCCCCCGGCGTACACGCCGGCGATTGAGGTCGCGAGCGAGTCGTCGGTCTCGATGTAGCCCCACTTGTTGAGCTTGAGCTTCGAGGTCTGGCCCAGGATGGGATTGGCGTTCGTGCCGATCGCGAAGACGACCATGTCGGTCTCGATCTCGAACTCGCTGCCCGGGACGGGCACGGGCTTGCGCCGCCCGGAGCTGTCGGGCTCGCCCAGCTCCATGCGGATGCAGCGCATCGCCCGCACCTTGTTGTCGGCATCGCCCAGCAGCTCGATGGGGCTCGTGAGCCAGTTGAATTCGATGCCCTCCTCCTCCGCGTGATGCACCTCCTCCACGCGCGCCGGCGCTTCCTTCTTGGAGCGCCGGTAGACGCAGATGACCTTCTCGGCCCCCAGCCGCATCGAGACGCGCATCGCGTCCATGGCGGTGTTGCCCGCGCCGATCACCGTCACCCGCTTGCCGGGCTGCAGCGGCGTGTCGTACTTCGGGAAGTCCCGGGCGCGCATGAGGTTCGCCCGCGTGAGCAGCTCGTTGGCCGACAGCACGCCGTTCAGGCTTTCCCCCGGGATGCCCATGAAGCTCGGATACCCGGCTCCCGTCCCGATGAAGACCGCGTGGAAGCCCATTTCGGTCACCATCTGCTCGATCGTGAAGAGCCGGCCGACCAGGGTGTTGCACTCGAAGCGGATGCCGAGCTTCCTCAGCTTCTCGATCTCCGCGTCGATCACGTCGTTGGGGAGCCTAAAGTCGGGGATGCCGTACTTGAGCACGCCGCCGGGCTGGTGGAAGGCCTCGTAGACGATCACCTCGCAGCCCGCCTTGGCCATGTCGGCCGCGCAGGCCATGCCCGCCGGCCCCGCACCCACGATGCCCACGCGGTAGCCGCTCGGCTCGATGTAGGGGATGTTGGCCCAGCCTTCCTTGATGGCCATGTCGCCCACGAAGCGCTCCAGGCGGCCGATGGCCACGGGCTCGAGCGTGTCGCCCACCGTGCAGACACCTTCGCACTGGCTCTCCTGCGGGCAGACCCGCCCGCAGATCGACGGCAGCAGGTTGGTGTCGGTGATGATGTCGTAGGCGCCGTGGTAGTGCTTCTCGGTGAGCTTCTGGATGAACCCCGGGATGTCGATGCCCACGGGGCAGCCGCGCACGCACGGCTCGTCGGCGCACTGCAGGCAGCGATCGGCCTCGACGAGCGCCTCCTCGAGCCGGTAACCCAGCGAGACTTCCTGGAAGTTGCGGGCGCGTTCCCGGGGATCCTGCTCCTGGACCGGCGTGCGCTCCTGGGGGATGGTGCGAATCGTCTTTTTCTTGGCCATGGCCTCGTCCTCAACCGTCCGTCGACGGGCGATCCAGCGCGGCCGCGGGTTCCGGCGCGCCCTCCCCGCGGATGCGGCAGCTCTCCTGGAACTTCTCCAGCGCCTCCTTCTCCGCGGTCTTGTAGCGCCCGAGGCGCGACATGAGGTCGTCGAAGTCCACGAGGTGGCCGTCGAAGTCCGGGCCGTCCACGCAGGCGAACTTCACCGTCTCGCCGATCTTCACGCGGCAGCCCCCGCACATGCCCGTGCCGTCCACCATCACGGGATTGAGGCTCACCATCGTGCGGATCTTGTGCGGGCGGGTGGCCTCGGCGCAGCCCTTCATCATCACCGGCGGGCCGATGGCCACCAGTTCCTCGATGTCGGCGTGCCTGGCGATCGCCTGCTTGATGCCTTCGGTGACCAGCCCCTTGATGCCGGCCGAGCCGTCATCGGTGCACAGGATGAGCTCGTCGCACACGGCCCGGAACTTGTCCTCCCAGAAGACCAGCCCGCGGTTGCGGAATCCCAGGACACCGATCACGTAGGCGCCGCTCTCCTTCCACGCCCGCGCCTGCGGGAAGATGGGCGCGACGCCCAGGCCGCCGCCCACGCAGACCACCTTCTTCTTGCCGCCGATGTGGCTGGGTATGCCCATCGGGCCCACCACCGCGAAAAGGCTCGTGCCCACCTGGCAGTTCTGCTGCATCTCGCGCGTGGTCTTGCCCACGGCCTGGATGACGAGCGTGATCGTGCCCGCCTCGCGGTCGAAATCGGCGATGGTGAGGGGTATGCGCTCGCCCTCCTCGCGCTCCATCACGATCACGAACTGGCCCGCCCTGGCTGCCTTGGCGAGCATCGGGTGGCTGATCTCGAGCAGGAACGTGACGTCGGAGAAATCTTCCCGCGCGACGATGGGGAAGGACGACGATGCGGCTTGTTGCATGGTGAATACCCCTCCTCGGGCTTGCGGATGCCAGTTGCATCACGCCCGCCGGGCCGGGCAACACGCCCATGCCGGGCGGATCCTTATTGGACTTTGGTGACATTAAGGGGCCTTGGGTGGCCCCGGGTTGATCTGCCGCAATTCGGCCGGGAGTAACGGCCCCGGGGGCAGGATTCAGCCGCGGCGGGCCAGGCGGGACCGCGCGGACTCGAGCGCGGAGTCCAGGTACGCGGCGTAGAAATCGGCCAGGAGCATCCCCTTGAGGGGGTCGGCAAGGGGCCGGCCCTCCCCGTCCCAGAAGGCGACCACCGGCACGGAGCGCACCCCGTGGGCCCGCGCGATCGCCTCGTGGGTCGTGGGAGCCCCGCCGAATCCGACGACGGACTGGTCGCTGTCGATGTCGACCTGGCGGATGATCGCGCGCGCGGCCTCGCGCGGGTCCCGGAGCATGGGGGCGAGATGGGACCGGCGCACGATCTCGCAGTAGGGGCACCCTGGCAGGCTGAAGAGGATCACGATGGGCTCGCGGCGGCTGCGCGAGAGCCTGCCGTCGGCCTGCAGGTCGGCGGCGAGAGGAAGCGGCGCCTGCGGTGCGGCGCCTGCGGCCAGCGCCGCGGCGAGCCCCGGTGCGAGGACCAGGAAGCGGCGCCTTCGCATGCCCGTCCTAGGCGATGCCCGGGTTGCCTTCCATGCCGACGATCTTCGGCAGGTTCAGTTGCACCGGCGCGAGGGTCTTCCTGTCCTGGAGGTACTTCGTGACCACCTCCCAGACGGGTTCGCCCCTGGCGCCCTCGGCCACCGGCGCCCAGCCCGCCACCTTGTACTTGCGGTCGGCGGCAATCGGCTTGCCGGCGAGGCGCATGTCCGAGATGCGCTTGCCCATCGACTCGTTCGGCGTGCAGGTGTAGGTGAGCCCGCCCACGCGAACCATGTCGCCGCCCTGCTGGTAGTACGGGTCGGGATTGAAGAGGTTGTCGCAGACGTCCTCGAGGACCGCCTTGATCATCTCGCCCGTGAACTCGTTCACCGTGACCTGCGGATAGGTGATCGCCGTCCAGTCCATCACGTGGTCCAGCGTGATCGCCTGTCCCGGCAGCAGCGTCGTGCCCCAGCGAAAGCCCGGGGAGAAGGCGATCTCGGTGCCCTTGACCTGCATGAGCGCGTCCAGGATCACCTGGTCCACGGTGCCGTTGAAATTGCCGCGGCGATAGAGGAGTCCCTCGGTGACGGCCAGCTTCTGCGCGAGCTTCGCCTCGTGCGGGCCGCGGATCTTCGCGATGACGGCGGCCATGGCGGGGTCCGGCGCGAGGAGGTTCGCGAAGACCGGCAGGAGGCGGTACTTCCAGCCCGCCACCTTTCCGCCCCGGACGTCGAAGTCGAGAACGCCCAGGAACTTGCTGTTGGAGCCGGCGTTGGTGACGAGCGTGACGCCCTTGGCGTTCCTCACCTCCACCGGCTGGGGCACGCCGTCGTGGGTGTGGCCGCCGAGGATCGCGTCGATGCCGGAGACGCGGCTGGCGAGCTTGAGGTCGACGTCCATCCCGTTGTGCGAAAGCAGCACCACGACCTGGGCGCCCTTCCCGCGGGCCTCGTCCACGGCCTTCTGCAGCTCCGGCTCCCGGATGCCGAAGGTCCAGTCGGGAACCATGTGGCGCGGGTTGGCGATCGGCGTGTAGGGGAAGGCCTGCCCGACGATGGCCACGGCCACGCCGTTGATCTGCTTGACGGTGTACGGCGCGAAGACCGGGTCGCCGAAGTCGGCCGTGACCACGTTCTGCGCCACGAAGTCGACCACGCCCTTGAAGTCCTTCTCGACGATCTGCTTGACGCGCTCGGCGCCCAGCGTGAACTCCCAGTGCCCGGTCATGACGTCGACGCCGAGCGCCTTGCAGGCGTCCACCATGTCCTGGCCGTTCGACCACAGCGCCGTGGCGCTGCCCTGCCACGTGTCGCCGCCGTCGAGGAGCAACGCGCCCGGCCGCGAGGCCTTGAGGCTCTTCACCAGCGTGGCCAGGTGCGCGAAGCCGCCCACCTTGCCGTAGGTCTTCGCGGCCTGCGCGAAGTCCAGGTAGGTGAACGCATGCGCCTCTACGCTGCCCTTGCGGATGCCGAAGGCCTTCAGCAGGTGCTCGCCCACGAGGTGCGGCGCCCTGCCGGCCGCGCCCGCGATCCCGAGGTTCACGTTGGGCTCGCGGAAATGGATCGGCATGAGCTGCGCGTGGCAGTCCGTCATGTGCAGCAGGCTCACGTTGCCGAAGCGCGGCAGGTCGTAGAGCTTGCCGCCGTCCGCCGCGGCCAGCGCCTCGCGCGAGGCAAGGGGAAGCCCCGCAGCGGAGGCGATGGCGAGGACATTCAGGAATTCGCGGCGGTCCATGGAGCCCTTTCCCTAGAATTCGAGCGAGTCGGCGATTGCCTTGATGCCGGCCTGGGCACAGACGTCGTCGGAGTCTCCGCCGGGCGCGCCCGAGACGCCGATGCCCGCGATGATGGAGCCGCCTGCCTCGATCTTGATCCCTCCGCCGACCACGGCAACGCGCGACCAGTGGCGCACGCCGGAAGACGGGGACCCGGGCTGCGAGGCCTTCATCAGGTCGGTGGTGTTGGTCCGGAAGGAGACCGCGGTCCACGCCTTGTTGGTGGCGGCCTCGGGCGTGTGGGCACCGGCGAAGCGGTCGCGCAGCATCACCTGCTCGAGCCCGGAGCGGTCGACCACCGACACGGACACCTGGAAGCCGTCGGCGCGGCACTTCGCGAGGGCGGCCTGGGCGGCCTTGAGCGCCGTCTCCGGCGTGAGGGCCTTGCTGCTGAAGGTGGCCGGCTCCGCCGCGAAGGCGGTACCGGATGCGAGGGCGAGGGCGAGTGCGGCACGGGCAAGTGCATTAGTCATGGCTAATGTTCCTCGACGAAAAAACGGGCGGGTTGGCTCCCGCCCGGGTTGGGATTACTTGTTGACCGGGGAGTCGGGCGACATGAGCAGCGCCACGACGTCCTTGATCTGCTGCTCGGTGAGGATGCCCGCATGGCCGAAGCGCGGCATGCTGGAGCACGGCGTGAAGGCCTGCGAGTTGTACACCTTGCTGTACGCATAGCGCTGGATGTCCGCCCCGAAGCCGCGGATCTTGGCGAAATTGTACAGGCTGGGCCCGATCGTGCCGTAGGACAGCTCCTGCTTCGCGAGCTGGTGGCAGGCGTAGCAGTTTCCGCCGGAGGGCTTCGCGGGGTCGTCGCTGTACTGCTTGCCCTGGCCGGACTGGGCAACCTTTTCCCCGTTCTTCCAGTCGCCGAGGAACTTGCCGTCCGCGGGGTACTTGATGAGCGCCTGCTGCGCCTTCTCCAGCTGCGCGTTCGTCTCCTTGGGCATGTCGTGCCCGCCCGGGTACTGGCTGCAGAGGCGCTGCATGTCGTCCTGCTCGATGCGGTCGAGCTTGGCCTGGCCCTTCTCCTTGAAGGAGGTCTTCATCATGGCCATGGCCTGGGCGCGGCGCTCCTCGTAGCTGGGCTGGGTCGCGCAGCTCGCGGCGACGAGGGCCACGGCGGGCAGTGCGAGGTAAACGATCTTCTTCATGGTCGCCTCCGGGTCAGCGCTTGATGGACGGGGCGTCAAAGATGCCCCCGTTCGAGTTCTTTGCGAGGAACATCGTGAGCGCGACCGAGGCCGGCGACACGAATTCCAGCTCGGGCATGCGCTGCTGGCGGAAGCAGTCCAGGAGGCGCCACTGGAAGGAGCGCACCTCGCCCTGCGACACGCGGTAGGCCGGCCATGCGGTGTAGGCCTTCTTCGCGTCGCGGGGATTGAGGAGGTTGGGCAGGTCCTGCAGCCGGATGCGCTGGTTGTTCACGCCGTGGCAGGTGGCGCAGGCGAAGTCGTACGGGCCGCTGCGGTGGAAGAAGATCTTCTCGCCGATCTCGTAGGCGTCGACCTCCTTCGGGTGGGTGCCGGCCACGTTCATCGGCAGGCCGCGCGATTCCGAGGTGATGAACGCCACCAGCGCGTCCATGGCCACCTTCTTGCCGGGCCCGCCGTACGGGTCCTTCTTGGCCTCCGCGGGCGTGAACCCCTGCAGCATGACCATGCAGGAGACGAGGCGGGACTCGAGGTCCTCGACCTTGTCGGTGTCGGCGAAGTACTTGGGCAGCACCGTGTAGGCCCCGCGCACGACGCCGGGCCCCAGGCCGAGGTCGCACTTCTCGAGCGAGGCGTTCTTGGGGCCGCGTTTCTGCTTCCAGATCGCGTCGCCGCGGGCTTCCCACAGCTCCGCGGGGTTGCCGTCGGCCAGGGCCTGCCGGTAGCGCTCGATTTCCTCGACGGCGCTGCGTTCCTGCGCCATCACTCCCGTGGCCGAAAGCGCCAGTGCCGCGACGGCGGCGCGGGCCGCCCGTTGCAAGGTCTGATTCACGTTGCTCCTCCCATGATTTCCGGTCTCTTTGTCCAGCGCTCGGGTACGGCTAGGGCTTCAGGTAGGCGAATCCTTCCTGGCTCTGGAGGCGGCTCACCTCGGCGACGCCGGAAGGCACGATCTTCACGTCCTGAATGACTTTCTTGGGGTCGATCTTCTGTCGCTCGAGGGTGAACCGGCACAGGCGGAATTCCACGCCCTTGCCCATCAGGTCCTGCACGAGGGCATCGTACGAGTTTCCGTTCTTGTCCTTCGCCCCGTCCAGCAGGAAGTGCACCCCGTTGGCGTGGGTGACGAAGACGATCTTCGCCTTGGGGTCGGCCGCCAGGTGGTTATTGGCGTTCCGCAGGCCGTCGGTGGCCTGCTCGTTCCCCGTGTTGATGTGGTAGATCACCTTGACCGGCTCGCCCGGCGCCGCCATTGCGGAGGCGCTCGCCGCCAGCGCCAGCGTGGCCGCTGCGGCCGCCTTCCCGAGGCTGCAGTTCATTGGGGGTTCTCCTCTCGTTGTGCTTGTAAGCCGGCGGGCATCGAGGCCCGCCGGGGCAATGCCGGTGCTACGAAATCGTCGCTTCGTCGGTGCGCTTCTCGCCCTTGTTGTCCGTCCAGGTGATGCTCACCTTCTCGCCGGGCTTGCCGCCCCCGAACTTGAACGACAGGAACGGGTTCTTCGAGACGGCCGGCCCCCACTCCGCGGAAAGGACGACCTTCCCGTTGTGGGTGGCGGTCACGTTCTGGATGAAATGGGCCGGGATGGGCGCGCCCTTCGAATCCTTGCGCTGGCCGGTCTCCATCTCGTGGCTCATCAGGACCTTCACTTCCACCTTGTCGCCGGACATCGAGGCCCGGATCTTCATCGGATCTGCCATGGTCTTCTCCTCGTTCAGCCGCCGCAGCCACCCATGGTGACCTTGACTTCCTTGGTGGTGTAGTAGAACTTGCCGTCCGCCTTCACGAGCGCCGTCACGTTGGACGTCTGCCCCATCTTCACGCGCGTGGTGACGCCGGCCTCGGTGCCCGCGGGGATGTTGAAGCTGGCCGCGAGGGCGTTCGGGTTCTTCTCGACCAGGAGCGCGATGGACTCGGTCTTCGGGACCCGGCTGGAGATGGTGAACGGGACGACCGCGCCGTTCTCGGCGATGTCGGGAGAGCTGATCACGATGTCCTTGCTCTCCGTCGCGCCCGAGCCGCCCATCGCCTTCACCGTGTCGGCGAGGCTCTTGGTCTCGAACGCGGCCTTGTTCCAGCCCTGTGCCCAGGCGCTGCCCGGCTTGAAGAGGCCGGCGGAGACCGCGAGCCCCATGACTGCCATGCCGCCGGTGCCCTTGAGCACCTTCCTGCGATCGTTGTTCATTTATCGCTCCTCGATTCCCAATTGTTGGAATTCCGGTATTTCGGGGGTATGGGTCCCCCGGGTCTATACCCCGCATCGGGTAAGGTAATTTACCCGATTGGGTAGGTCGACGGCACGGGGCCCCGAATTATTCCCTCCCAGCCCCGCTCCCGGGGAGCGGGCACCCGGGCGAGGCCAATATTAGCCGCCGCTTTGTGGCTTCGGGTAGCATTCCCCCATGGCAACGACCAAGGGCAGGGGCGCGCGCGCCGACCTCTTCGACCTCGCCGGCCACGGCGACGACATCCGGGAGGCGTCCGACGCCCTCAAGGCGATGGCGCACCCGTTGCGCCTGAAGATCCTGTGCCTGGTCGGGCAGAACGAGCTCATGGTCCAGGACATCGTCGAGGCGGTGGGGACCTCCCAGAGCAACATCTCCCAGCACCTGGCGGTGATGCGCGAGCGCGGGCTCATCGCCTCGCGCAAGGAGGCCAACAAGGTCTTCTACCGCATCGACGACCCGCGCATCCTCAAGATGATCGCGATGATGCGCGAGGTCTTCTGCACCGTCTGAGCGGGGCGCGCTAGCCGCCCTTGCCGCCGGACCAGCGGGAGGCCGCCTCGTCGTCGCTCGCGCGCGCCTCGACCCAGCGCTCGCCCTCGGGGGTGAGCTCCTTCTTCCAGAACGGGGCCCTGGTCTTCAGGTAGTCCATGATGAATTCGCAGGCCGCGAAGGCCTCCCCGCGATGTGCGCTGGAGACCGCCACCAGGACGATGGCATCGCCCGGCTCGAAAGGCCCGACCCGGTGCACCACCCGCATGTCCAGGAGGTCCCAGCGTCTCGCCGCCTCGGCGCAGATGTCCTCCAGCGCGAGCTCGGTCATGCCCGGGTAGTGCTCGAGGCTCATCCGGGTCACCCGGGCGCCCTCGTTGAGGTCGCGGACCATGCCCACGAAGGTGGCCACGGCCCCGACGTCGCGCCGCCCCTCGGTGAGGGCGGCGATCTCGCGACCCGGGTCGAAGGGCCCTTCCTGGACGCGCACGTGCGCCACGGCCCCTAGCCCCCGGTGACCGGCGGGAAGAAGGCGACCTCGTCGCCCGGCTTGAGGGGCGTGGCGAGGTCGGCCATCCGCTGGTTGACCGCCACCCGCCAGGCCCGGCCCGGCGCGAAGGCCTCGGACCAGCGGCCGTCCCGCGCCCGGAGGGCGTCCACGACGACGCCCACGGTCGGGGTGCCGGGCGGCAACGCGACATCCTCGCGCGCGCAGTCGAGGCGCTCGCGCAGGCTGGCGAAATACAGGAGCGTCACCATGCGCGCCTTCAGTCCGCGGCGGCCGCCGGGCGGGCGCGGGCCTCGCGCCCGGCCACGAACGCCCGGATGAACTGCGCGACGGCGGCGGCATCGTCGAGGCCGAACTGGGGAAGCCGCGTGTCCAGTGGCTCGTCGGTCGCCACCGCGATCACGTTCGGGTCACTCGGGAAGAGGAGCGGGCGGCGCGCGTCGGCGCCGGAACGGTGCACCTCGATCCTCGGGATGGGGTCGAACTTCCAGCCTTCGACGATCACCAGGTCGCAAGGTCCCAGGCGGGCGAGCTGCTCCTGGAGCGTGGGCTCGGGCGCCCCGCGAAGCTCGTGCATGAGCGCCCAGCGCTGCGCGGAGCTCACCAGAACCTCGGTGCAGCCTGCCTGCCGGTGGCGCCACGAGTCCTTGCCCGGGTAGTCGACCTCGAACGCGTGGTGCGCGTGCTTGATGAGCGAGACGCGCAGCCCGTCCCTCACGAGGAGCGGGATGATCTTCTCGATGAGGGTGGTCTTGCCGCTGCCGCTGTAGCCGGCGATGCCGAGGACCTTCATGGTGTCATCCGGGTTGCAAGCCCGAAATGATAGCCCAACGCGCAGCCCGCTAGCCCGCAGGCTTGAACCGGCGCAGCAGGAAGGGCATCGAGAGGGCGGCGGCCGCGAGGACCCAGAGCGTGATCGACACCGGGCTCTGGAAGAGGATCCCCGCGTGCCCGTCCGAGATCGCGAGCGCCCGCCGCAGGTTCTGCTCCATCATGTCGCCCAGCACGAAGCCCAGGATGAGGGGCGCCATCGGGAAGC
>Ga0138256_10008251_pt1 | contig 10952 bp, 2 predicted proteins | sample KNB2016incub_MG_FD_105486 | JGI IMG/M metagenome (GOLD analysis project Ga0138256, IMG submission 105486) | Active sludge microbial communities from wastewater in Klosterneuburg, Austria - KNB2014incub_MG | ecosystem: Engineered > WWTP > Activated sludge > Unclassified | place: Austria... | reverse complement strand
CGAGGTGGCGGCTACGCTCGGCCTCTCGCCGCGCACCGTCGCCCGCGAATGGGAGAAGGCCCGCATGATCCTGCGCGACGCGATCGCGGGGGATTGAGCGTGGCGGGCGATCTCGCCGCGCGCTGGAAGGAGGTCTCGCGCCTGCTCGACGAGGCGCTGGACCTGCCCGCCGCCGAGCGTGCCGCCTGGCTCGCGAACCTGCCGCCCGAGCACGCCGAATCCCGGCCGCACCTCGAGCGCCTTCTCAAGCAGCACGACACCGGCACGGACCTGTCGCTCGTCGACGCGTTGCCCGGCTACGGCGAGGGGGACGACGAACCCGGGCGCAAGGCAGGCGACATCGTGGGCCCCTGGCGGCTCCTCGAGGAGATCGGCCGCGGCGGCATGGGCGCCGTGTGGCTCGCCCAGCGCGAGGACGGCGGCGCGAAGCTGCCGGTCGCGCTCAAGATGCTGCACCCCTTCGCGGCGAAGGGACCCCAGGCCGAGCGCTTCCGGCGCGAGCGCGAGATCCTCGCCGCGCTCAATCACCCGAACATCGCGCGCCTGATCGATGCCGGCATGACGGAAGAGGGCGTGCCCTGGCTCGCGCTCGAGCACGTGGAGGGCGGCACGCTCATCGACTGGTGCCGCGAAAAGTCCCTCGGCCTCCCGGCGCGGCTCGCCCTCTTCGGGCAGGCACTCGCCGCCGTGCAGTACGCCCACGCGAACCTCGTGATCCACCGGGACCTGAAGCCCGGCAACATCCTCGTCACGCCCACGGGAGAAGTGAAGCTGCTCGATTTCGGGATCGCCAAGCTGCTGGAGCGGGGCGAGGCGAGCACGAACGAGACCGAGCTCACGCGCATGGCCGGGCGTGCCATGACGCCGCACTACGCCTCGCCCGAGCAGGTCGCGGGCGAGCCCCTCACCACGGCGAGCGACGTGTATTCCCTGGGCGTCGTGGCCTTCGAGCTGCTCACCGGCTCGCGCCCCTATCGGCTCAAGCGCGGCAGCGCCGCGGAGTTGGAGGAGGCCATCCTCGCCGCGGACACCGCGATGCCGAGCGCGAGCGTGACGGACGTCTTCGCGAAGCAGGTGTCGGTCGCGCCCTCCCGCCTGCGCCGCGAGCTGCGCGGGGACCTCGACACCATCGTCATGAAGGCGCTGGCGAAATCGCCGAGCGAACGCTATGGCAGCGTGGAGGCGTTCGCGCAGGACCTCGAGCGTTACCGCGAAGGCCTGCCGGTGCTCGCGCGGCGCGAGAGCGTCGCCTACCGCGCTGCCAAGTTCGTGCGCCGCCACCGCCTGCCGGTGGCCGCCGCCGCCGCCGTGGCCCTCGCGCTCCTCGCCGGCCTCGTGGTCGCGCTCTGGCAGGCGGGCCTGGCGAAGGAGCAGGCCGAGCTCGCCGGGGCCGAGGCCCGCAAGGCGAAGGCGGTGCAGGAGTTCCTCGTCGCCCTCTTCGAGAAGAACTCGCGCAACCAGGCCCATGCCGCGAAAGCCCGCAATGTCACGGCGCGCGAGCTCCTCGTCGAATCCGCCGATCGCCTGCCGGGCGCCTTCGAGGATGCGCCGCAGGTCAAGTTCGAGCTGCTCGTCACCGTGGGGCGCCTGCTCACCGACGTGGAGGAAACGAAGCGCGCCGCGGATCTCTTCGCGCAGGCGGACGAGCTGGCGATGAAGGCCGGGCTCGCGGGGACGGACCGGCACATCGAGACGCTCGCCGCGCTGTCGGAAACCTACCGGCTCACGGGACGCGCCGCCGAAGGGCTCGCGGCCCGCGAGCGCGGCATCCGCTACCTGGATGCGCGCGGCGACCGCGATTCGCTCCTGCGCGCGCGCGTCGTGGCGAGCCCGGCGGCCTACGCCACGCGGGAGCAGGACATGGAAAAGAAGCGGGTGGGCGAGGCGGTGGAACTGTTCGCCGCGAAGTACCCGACCCACCCGGCGCGCTACCTCGGGCTCGCGACGCTCGGCCACCTGGAGCGCGTGACCGGCAACCTCGGGCGCGCCTACGGGCGGTTCCGCGAGGCCGAGTCGGTGTTCGCGACGACCGGCTCGCGCGACTTCACGAGCCTGGGCACCACCCACGCGTGGGCGGCCTTCTGCGCCTTCCGGATCGGCAAGGTGGATGACGCCCTCGAGCAATCCGAGCGGGGACTCGCGCTCCTCGACGAGCACGTGGGGCCCGGGTCGCAGCAGGCGCGCTTCCACCGGGGCCTTCGGGCCGAGATCCTGCACCGCGCGGGCCGCATCGCCGAGGCCTACGCCATCTGGGAAGCGATGCGCAGATCGCACGGCGGCAAGCCGCAGACCGCCACCGAATTCAACAATGCGATCTACGAGGCGGACGCGCGGCTTCGCGATGGCGATCCGAAGCGAGCCATCGCCCTGCTCGAACCCTTCTCGGCCCGGCACGCCGAATTCGGCGCCGTGTTCTTTCCCAACGGCGTGCACTGGGCGACGCTCCTCGCCCACGCGCGCTTCCTCGCGGGCGATGCGGCCGGCGCCGAAGCCGCGCTCCTTCGCGTGAAGGACGTGCCCCGCAACTTCGGCTCTCCCGCCGAGCAGATGGTGCAGTACGTCCTCGACGTCTCCGCCATCCGCCTGGCGCAGGGGAAGCTCGACGAGGCGTGGAAGGTTCTCACCGTCGAGGGCGGCAAGCTCTACGACGAATATGGCGAGTTCTCGATGTACCACGCCTTGCAGCGCGTGCGGGCGAGCGAGATCGCGCTGGCCCGGAAGGACCGCGAGGCGGCGGCGCGGTACGCGGCGGAGGCGGCGGAGCACGTGCGCAAGTACGGGGTGGAGGGCGAATTGCCGTTCCTCGACGCCGCCGTGGCGAGGGTCGTCCGGGCCGCGACCTGACGGCTGAAGCGGGCTGACACCATCGCTTTCCCTTTGTTTGGCAGGGTTTTTCCCGTCACTGCGTTCTCAAAGGCAGGAGCGCTCCGCGCCGCGGGGCGTGCTACCCCTGCCCGACGAGAGCCGCCATGCCCCGATCACACGCGATTGCTCCCCTTGCCCTGGCATTCTTCGCCAGTGCCGTCGCCGCCGTCCTTCCGGCTCAGGCCCAGACACTGGACTGGGCGAATGCCGCCTACAGGCCCGTGCATCAGGCCAGCGGCTATCAGGCTGGCACTCACCGATCCGCGGTGCGCGACCCCGCTTCCGGCCACTTCATCCAGGCCTCGGCCTGCCACGTCGACTTCCAATATGGCGCCTGCGTCACGAAAGTGAATGGCTCCACCGGGTCCACGATCTGGTCCCAATTCATCGCCTGGCCCAACGAGGGTACCCTGCCCGCGTTGGCGGTGGACGCCTCCGGCAATGCCTTCGTGGGCCAGCGGTGCGAGGAGGCGGGAGGAAACGGGTACTGCGTGGCGCGATTGCAGGCGGCCACGGGGGTCATCCAGTGGACGGCGTCGCTCGACGAACCCGATACGAACCTCGGCTTCGCGAACATCGCGGTGGAACCCTCAGGCCACCCCGTGGTCGCGGGCACGTGTCACACAGGCTTCAAGGCGGAGCCCTGCATATCCAAGTTCGATGGTTCGAACGGCACGACGCTCTGGTCCAGGCGGCTCGATTGGGGCGACATGTCGGACCTGAGCCGCGTTCGCGCGCTCGCGACGGACGGCTCGGGCAACGTCCTCGTCGCCGGCGACTGCGATTTGGGCTTCGAAAGCCTTTTCGGAACCAGTGCGTGCATCGAAAAGCTGGCTTCCGCCACGGGCAGTACCCTCTGGCAGGCCGCCGTGGATCCCACCGCCGGGGACTCGCCCGAGCGATTCGATGACATCGCGCTGTTTTCAAACGGGGACGTAGCCGCCGCCGGAAGTTGCAGCAACGCGACGTGCACCTTCCGGATCGCCGGCGGAACCGGCGCGGTACTCTGGCAGGGGCTCTCCACGGGCGTTTCCAATCCAGCGGCCCGCGTGCGCGTGGACGCCACGGGGCACGTCGTCAGCATTGCCCGATGCCTTGGGGCGAACGTGAACAACATGTGCTTCGAGCGCCGCGACGGCTCGACGGGCGGCTTGCTGTGGAGCACGAGTTACTCGGCCGGGACCCTTGATGACAGTCCGTCGGATCTTGCGGTGGGATCCGGAGGAGCGCTGTTCGTCGCGGGCTACTGCTCGCGCGATTTTCTCGCCCACACGTCCACGATGTGCACGCTGCGGATCGATGGATCCAGCGGCGCCGTCGCCTGGGTGGGCAACTACAACGCCCCCGCGGGCACCGAGGCCGTCGGCGTTTCGCTGGTTCTCGACGCCGCGGGCAATCCCGTGACCTTCGGCCACTGCAGTTCGGGGGAAAGCAGGGTGCTGTGCGCCGTGAAGTACCTCGCGGCCTCGCCCACGGTGCAGTGGTCCTTCTCCGCCGGGGCTTCGCACTTCGCCTCCATATCCGAAATCGGCGTCTTTGGACGCAGTGGCGGATTCACCTACACGGCATTCGGGTGCGGCATCTTCGGCGCCTCGCTGTGCGTGATGAAGACGAACGAAACCACCGGCGGCACGGTGTGGGTGAGCGCGTTCGACGGCGAAGGGCCCCTGTTTTCCGGCGTGGGGTCCTTGGTCCCGCTGGCCACCGGAACGGACATCGCCTTTTCCCCGGCCGGCGATCCCATCGTGGCGGGCACCTGCTCCGTGGACCCTTTCACCAACCGGATCTGCGCGAGAAAGCTCTCCGCGGCCACCGGCGCGGCGACCTGGACATCGACGTACACCTCGCCCGGGGGCGGTTACGCGGACGGGCGCGCGGTGGCAGTCGATGCCGCCGGCGACGCCTACGTGACGGGCACCTGCCGCAACGCCGCTGGCGACGACGACATCTGCACCGTGCGCTTCGCCGGCGACACCGGGGCCGTGTCGTGGTCGCGGCTTCGCACCGGAACCCAGGTCGCTCACGACGAGGGTGTGGCGGTGTCGGTATCGGGAAGCACGGTCATCGCCACGGGGCGCTGCGCGAACGGCGGGACCGGTGAGGACATCTGCACCACCGCTTACGCCGCGTCGACGGGGACCGTGCTTTGGCAGGACGCCTACGACGGCCCGTTGGGCCTGGCGGACCGCCCCGTCGCCCTCGCGTTCGGCGCGGGTGCCGCCTACGTCTCGGGCCAGTGTTCGGCCGGCAGCCAGAACAACTACTGCACGCTCAAGTACGACCTCGTCACCGGCGCGCGCGTGTGGGCCGCCGCCTTCGCGCCGGCCGGAAACTCGGATGACAAGCCGGTGGCGATCGCGGTGGGCCCGGACGGGAACCCGGTCGTGACGGGCACCTGCTTTCCCAACGCCGGCGATGTGCGCTTCGGCGACCTGTGCACGGTGAAGCATTCGGCCACGACCGGCTCCACCCTGTGGACGAATCGCTACCTCACCGGCTTCTCGAACGTGGCGAGAGACTTGGCGGTCGATGCGGCGGGCAACGTTCTCGTCGCGGGGGAGTGCTCGCCAGACGTTTCCGCGCGCGTCGACCTTTGCCTGCTGAAACTCGTCGGCACCAACGGCATCCAGGGCGGCCTGTACACCCTCGGGGCGGGCGGTCTCGGCGCGGCTTCGGCGCGACGCGTCATCACCTCGGGCGGAGCGATTTTCGTCGCGGCCGAATGGACGCCGCGCTTCGACACGACGGGCGTTCGCATCCTGCGTTTCTCGAACGACATCGTCGGGCCGTCGTTGAGCAACGTCGTGCTCGCCTCGCCCAACAACACGTCGATCACGAGCCTGTCGTTCGACGTCACCTTCAGCGAGCCTGTCACGGGCGTGGATGCCGCGGATTTCTCGCTCGCGACCTCGGGCGAGGTGGCGGGGGCGACCATCACTTCCGTCACCGGCGGCGGCGCCACGTGGACCGTCACTCTCAACCGCGGCACCGGCACGGGCCAGATCCGCCTCAACGTGCTGGATAACGACACCATCGTCGACGCGAACTTCGTTCCGCTGAACGGCGCGGGCAACTCGCCGCCGGTCACGAGCATCGTCTACTTCCAGGTGCTCGATCCCGTCGACATCACGACGACGGGGTTGCCGAACGGCACCGTGGGCGTGCCCTACAGCGCGACCTTCCAGGTGGCGAACGCGGTGCCGCCCGTGTCCTGGAGCTTCACCTCCGGCGGCCTGCCGGCGGGGCTCGTGCTCGATGGCGAAACCGGCGCCGTCACCGGGACGCCCACGGCGGCGGGAACGGGCAACTACGTCATCAGCGTCATGGACGATTTCGGCCGAGTCGATTCCGCCGCGCACCCGATGACCGTCAACCCGGGAACGCAGCTCATCGCGTTCGCGCAACCGCCCAACCGGGTCATCGGCACGGGCCCCTTCGTGCTTTCGGCCACCGGCGGCGGCTCCGGCCTGCCGGTGACGTTCGCCTCGCTCACGGCTTCCGTCTGCACGGCCACCGGCACGAACGGCACGACGCTCACGCTGCTCGCCACGGGCTCGTGCACGATCCGCGCCTCGCAGGGCGGCAACGCGAACTGGCTCGCCGCGCCCAACGTGGAGCGCACGTTCCTCGTGACTTCCGCGTTCCTCAAGCTCACCGTGACCAAGTCCGGGCTGGGGACGGTCACGAGCAGCTCGGGCGGGATTGCCTGCGGAATCTCCTGCAGCGCCGACTTCCCGGCGGGGACCGTCGTTTCGCTCGGCCAGGTCGCCGCTTCGGGCTACGCGTTTTCCCACTGGACCGGCGATTGCACCGGTGCCTTCGGTTGCGCGGTCACGATGGACGCGCCCCGGGCCGTGACGGCCGTGTTCGTGCAGGTCACCCGGGCGCTCACCGTCACGCGCGCAGGCACCGGCACGGGCAACGTGCTGTCCGCGCCGGCGGGCATCGACTGCGGCGCGGCCTGCACGGCGAACTTCAACTCGGGCGCGAGCGTCACCCTGACCGCCACGCCGACCGCGGGCTCCACCTTCGCTGGCTGGAGCGGGGCGTGCACGGGAGCGGGCACCTGCATCGTGACGATGGACGCGGCGAAGAGCGTGACGGCGACTTTCGACCTGCAGGCGCATGCGTTGACGGTCTCGAACCCGCAGGCGCAGCGCGGCACCATCTTCTCCAGCCCGGACGGGATCGCCTGCGGCGTCACTTGCGCGTCGAATTTCGCCGCGGGGACGGTCGTCACGCTTACGGCATCGCCCAGCCCGAATTTCTTCTTCTCCGGATGGTCGGGCAGTGGCTGCTCGGGCATCTCGCCGTGCCAGGTGACGATGGACGCGGCCAAGTCGGTGAGTGCGGAGTTCAAATCCAATTCGACCATCCCGCGCCTGGCGAACATCTCCACCCGGATGCAGGTGCTGACGGACGCCGACGTGCTGATCGGCGGCTTCATCATCGGCGGCACGCAGCCCAAGACGGTGGTGGTGCGCGCTCGCGGTCCCTCGCTCACGACGGCCGGCGTGCCGGGGGCGCTCGCGAACCCGGTGCTGCAGCTTTTCTCGGGGCCGACGCCGGTCGACGCGAACGACAACTGGCAGCAGGCGGCCAACGCCGCGACGATCCAGTCTTCGGGATTCGCGCCTTCGGACCCGCTGGAATCGGCGATCTACACGACGCTCAATCCGGGCGCCTACACCGCCATCGTGACGGGGGCGAACCTGGCGACCGGCGTGGCGATCATCGAGGTGTTCGAGATTTCCTCGCCGGAGGTGCCGCTGCTCAACATCGCCACCCGCGGCAAGGTGCTGACCGATGCCGACGTGATGATCGGCGGCTTCATCGTCCAGGGCGATGCGCCGCTCACGGTGGTGGTGCGGGCGAGAGGCCCGTCCCTCACGGCCGCCGGTGTTCCGGGCGCGTTGCAGGACACGGTGCTGCAGCTCTTCAGCGGCCCGATCGTGATCGCGAGCAACGACGACTGGCAGGCGAGCCCGGACGCGGCCGTGATCCAGTCGAGCGGTTTCGCGCCCGGCGACACGCGGGAGTCGGTGATCCGCATCACCCTCAGCCCCGGCGCCTACACCGCCATCGTGACGGGCAAGAACGGCGCCACGGGCGTGGGTATCATCGAGGTGTTCGCCCAGTAAGACCCCTGAAGGTGACGGACACCTTCATCCCCCGTGAAGGTGTCCGTCACCTTCAGGGCTTCCCGTGGCAGTAACCGGCCCGGAAATGCGTTATCGAGGACAGGGACTCCGCGGAAGCCGGCGGGGCCCGCAACCCTGTCCTCGAGAGCTGCCATGCCCCGAACGAACTTCGCACGCGCCGCCTGCCGGATCGCCTTCGCCTTCGCCGTCCTGGCTGTCGTGCCGGCAACCCCGGCCGCCGCCGCCGTCGGCCCCCTGGCCCTGGTGAGGAACATCGCCTCCGGCACCGCCAGCGGCGCCCCCCAGACCTACGCGGTCATCGGCAGCACCGTCTACTTCTCGGCCGACGATGGCGTGAACGGCCGCGAGCTGTGGAAGAGCGACGGCACGCTCGCCGGCACGGTGATGGTGAAGAACATCGCCTTCGGCTCCGTTTCGTCGAACCCGTCCAACCTCGTCGCCGCCGGCACGACGCTCTACTTCCGCGCCGACGCCGACGACGAAACCGGCGTCGAACTGTGGAAGAGCGACGGTACCGAGGCCGGCACGGTCCGGGTACGCGACATCAACGTCGGCAGCGGCTCTTCCAACCCCACTTCGATCACCGCGATCGGGAACACCATCTACTTCAACGCCGAGACCGCGGCCTCCGCCCGCGAGCTCTGGAAGAGCGACGGCACGGAAGCGGGCACCGTCCTCGTGGCGGAAATCTCGGCGGGCACGGGCGACGCCAACCCTCGCAGCCTCGCCGTCATCAACGGCACGCTCTACTTCGTCGCGACCGAAGCGGCCAACGGCGCCGAGCTCTGGAAGAGCGACGGCACGCCGGGCGGCACGCAGATCGTGAGGGACATCCGGTCCGGAAGCCTGGGCTCGAGCCCCGCGGGGCTGGTCGCGGTGGGGAACACGCTTTACTTCAGCGCGAACGACGGCACGACCGGCATCGAGCTGTGGAAGAGCGACGGCACGATCGCGGGCACCGTCCTGGTGAGCGACCTCACGGCCGGCGCGGGCAGCACGGCGTTCGGCGAGGCGGTCGCCTACGCCGGGCAGCTCCTGTTCGTGGCGACCACGGCCGCGAGCGGCTCCGAGCTGTGGAAGAGCGACGGCACCGCCGCGGGCACGGTGTTGGTGAAGGACATCACGCCGGGTGCGACGGGCAGCACGCCCAGCTCGCTCACGGTGTCCGGCGACAAGCTGTTCCTCGTCGCGAGCGACGCCACTACGGGGCGCGAACCCTGGGTGAGCGACGGCACCACGGCCGGAACGGTGCGCCTGAAGGATATCCACCCGTCGGCCGGATCTTTTCCCGCGGGCTTCATCCCCGCGAACGGCGTCGCCTACTTCACCGCGGACGATGGCACGAACGGCCGCGAGATCTGGCGCACCGACGGCACCGAGGCCGGCACGACCCTCCTCGCGCAGACGGTGGCCGGCGCCGGTTCGGATACGCCCGGTCTCGCCGTCCTCGCCGGGGGGCTTCTCTACCTGCAGGCCACGAGCGCATCGCTCGGCACGGAGCTCCACGCGATCCCGGTGGGCGTGCCCGACGCTGTTACGATCGCTCCGATCGGCGGCGTGACGACGAATCCCGTCGACTTCGCGCCCATCACGATCACGGGCATCGACCATCCGGTCCCGATCTCCATCGAGGAGGATCCCCTCGAGCCGGGCTCGAACCCGGTGTACTCCGTCGGTTGCACCGGGACTTTCACGGACTCGCCCGGGCTCGTCGCGAACGGGCAGTCGGTGTGCGTTCGCCACACGCAGTTCGTCCCCTTCTCGCCGGTCGTCGTGTATACCCAAACGACACTCGTCGCCGGAGCGCGGCGCATCGCAGCGATTTCTTCCTCGCCGTTCCCGGTCACGCTCGGCTGCACGGGCACGTCCAGTCTCACGTCTTTCGGCCAGGTCCACAGCAACCCGCTCGTGTGCACGTTCGGCGGCCCGAACTCGTCGGTGCAGGTGTTCCCGGTGCCGAGGTTCGCGTCCCTCGTCTACGACGCGACCCGGGTCCGGCCGTACGAGTGGCTGGGCGCCTGCGCCGCGTTGGCCGGATCGGCCACCTCCTGCCCGTTCACGCCGCCGGCGTCGATCGGCCACGCGTTCAGCTATCCCACGGTCTTCTCGGTCAACGCGACCGGCCCGGGCACCCTGGACCTGCCGCCGGCCGACATCGGCGCGAGCCCGACCCTCCGGTACTTCCCCACCCCCAGGTACCAGGCGGGCTTACTGCTCAACCCGGTGCGCACGCTCACCTTCACGGCGACGCCCGGCTCCGGCGCGGTGGTGGCGTCGCTCACGCTCGCGAACTGCACGCCGCAGATGAACTGCGCGTGCGATGCGGGAACGGGGGTCTGCACCTCGCGCGTGATCGGAGACTCGAACATCGATCGCTTCGTCACGCTCACCGCGCGCTTCGGGTACGAGCTGGCCGTGGGGCGTTCGGGCGCGGGCTCGGGCAGCGTGAATGCGGCGAGCAATTTCACCACCGGCGATTGCGCCGGCGCCTGCACGCAGGCCTACCCCGGCGGCACCGTGGTGACGCTCACGGCCTCCCCCGTCGCCGGGTCGGTCTTCGCCGGATGGAGCGGGGAGGGGTGCACGGGAACGGGCGCGTGCGTGGTGACGGTGGACGCAGCGAAGAACGTGACCGCGGCCTTCGCGCTGCAGGCCTTCTCCATCACGGTGGCGAAGGCCGGCGATGGCGGCGGCACGGTCACCTCCAGCCCGGCGGGCATCGACTGCGGCTCGACCTGCGCGGCGGGATTCGACTTCGGCACCGTGGTGACCCTCACCGCCACGCCTTCGCCGGGCTCGATCTTCGTGGGCTGGAGCGGCGCGTGCAGCGCGCTCCTGCCCTGCAACGTGACCGCGGACGCGGCGAAAAGCGTGACGGCCAGTTTCGCGGCGGTGCCCTTCACGCTCTCGGTCACGAAGTCGGGG
>Ga0138256_10008250_pt1 | contig 10952 bp, 6 predicted proteins | sample KNB2016incub_MG_FD_105486 | JGI IMG/M metagenome (GOLD analysis project Ga0138256, IMG submission 105486) | Active sludge microbial communities from wastewater in Klosterneuburg, Austria - KNB2014incub_MG | ecosystem: Engineered > WWTP > Activated sludge > Unclassified | place: Austria... | reverse complement strand
TGCACTCTCTTTTTAGAGACTAGCCGGATCGGTAGTTCAGTTGGTTAGAATGCCGCCCTGTCACGGCGGAGGTCGCGGGTTCGAGTCCCGTCCGGTCCGCAAAAAAGGTCACCTTTCAGGTGACCTTTTTTTGTTTAAACCTATTCTCACCCTTTCAGGTGAATAAAATCAGGCATTTGCTGGCGAATTTGGCACTGTTAATTTAGATTCACGAAATCATCATCAACCCATTCCAAATGAAACCAATATTTACAATCGTGGTGCTTCTATGCCTGATTATTGACCTTAACAGCCAATCCTGGGTCCGCCAAAACCCTTCTCCCCAATTAACCCAATTTGAGGATATTGATTTCGATGGCCTATATGGTATAGTCGTGGGCGATCAGAATACCATATTCACAACGACCAACGGTGGTGTCAACTGGATTCCAAGAAAAATACCCCCGACGGGCTTGTGGTATCAGGCTGCCCTTGTGGTGCCTGGAACTTCGGGCCAGCTCCTGTTTGCCGGCGGCTATGACCTGATCGTCTCACGCGATGGTGGCCAAAGCTGGAACAAGGCTTATAATGGCCAGCTAGGGGTCATTTATAAAATTCAAGCTTTGTCCAATGGAACTATTATAGTACATAATTCGGATTTTGGGCTGCGCAGTATTGATGATGGTCAATCCTGGGAGCAGTTTAACCTTCCGGGTACCAATATTACTGCAGGCCACTTCACCAGTGAACAGAATGGTTGGATTCAGGATGGTGGCTTTAACAATAATCAGGTATGGGTTACAACTGATGGAGGAGATTCCTGGAACCTGCGTGATCCGCGGAAACATCCGATTATTTCTGCCATTGAAATGATTGATGACCAGCTAGGTTTTCTTGCATCAGGAGACTTTGTTTATAAGACCACGGATGGTGGATTTTTATGGACTCCTTTACATGTCAATCCGGCGCATTCCATTCTCGACCTCTATGTTGTCAATGAGAATGAAATTTGGGCTTGTCAGAATAATGGATTCATCTTTTACTCCCTCGATGGCGGGAATGTATGGCAGGAGTTCAATCCAAATATCATCAACAGTAATAAGACGACCTCCATCTTTGCTAATCATGAAGGTGAAGTATGGGTTGCCGGAAAATATACCTCTATCATGTATTCGGGCGACTTCGCGGCAAATTGGACAGACCAGATTCCAAATTCTAAAGCAACCTTGTTTCAACCTTATTTCTTTAATGAAGATGTTGGTATTGTTGGAGGATCAGATGGCACTTTACTTCGAACGACCAACGGCGGTGCATCATGGGAGCTAATTCCGTTTGGCATTGATGAGCATTTTTTCGGCGCATCTGTGCTTAGTGAACAAGCTATGGTAATCGGATCCTCTTCCGGAAACGTTTTTGCTTCTCTTGATCAGGGTGCCAACTGGAATATATTTGGTCAAAATCTGGGCCGGATTACGGATATAGAAGTCACGCCCAATCTTGAGGCAGCTGTAGTGGTAAATGAGTCAGGGAAAATATTCCGCACTATCAATGGAGGATTACAATGGGACGAAGTGCATAATGATCCATCTGCCATACTATTAGGATTAGATTTTTCAACGGTAGGAATAGGTTGGGCTTGCGGATATTTTGGACAAATATGGCATTCAACTAATGGCGGAGGTTCATGGGATCTTGTGTATGCTGATGATCATAATCAATTTGAGGATATTCATTTTGTTACACCGGAAGAGGGATGGATAGTAGCCTCTAATTTTACAGATACTATTTGGCACACATCCGATGGTGGCGGATCTTGGTTTTCGTCTACGCTTCCATATAAAACATTCTGGCGAAGTGTCTCCTTTACAAGTCCTGATACAGGTTGGATAGCAGGTGGAAGTACGGGGGCAGGCATCATACTTCGTACAAATGATCGTGGTGCAACTTGGGTGATAGATCATCAATCTCCTGAGATATTATTAGGTGTCTATGCAGTTCCTGGTAAGGAGACCGTTTGGGCTGCAGGCGTTGGTGGTAATATTGTTAAATATTCGCCTTGCACTTTCCAACCTGAAATAGCTGATCTGACCGGTGATCTCACTCCGTGTGAACGTGATACAGTCACATATGAAGTTGTATCATCTGATGTTGATATTTTTGAATGGACGTTTCCCTCCGATTGGCTTGTATTTGGAAATTCAAATTCGGCTTCCGTTCAATTGATCGTTGGTGCGGAGCAAGGTGAGGTTAGCATCATTGGTAAAGATGCATGCGGAAGTGTCACCAGTGAACTGATGCTTAATGCGACTCCAATATCTGTGACGGATGTAGTAATTGTTGATAATGGTGGTTTATTAACAAGTGATCAATCTGAAGGTTTGTTCCAGTGGTTGTTAGATGGCATTCCAATCATTGGTGCGACTGAAACAACGTACCAACCTGTACAAGGAGGGACATATGAGGTTGTGGTAACGAGTAGTACAACCGGGTGCGAGGCCAGGTCAAATGCAATCGTCGTGTTTATTGACGCTATCCATGAAATCAATACTAAAGATTTATTGGTGTATCCCAATCCTGCCAGGGGCAAGATTACATTGGTATTTACCGATGGTGAATCAATCGATGGAGGGGCAACTTTAGCAATATTTAATATCCTTGGGCAAGTGAAGCTGAAGCAGGAGATTTTTACAAATGAAATTGATCTTTCTGCTTTGTCAGCAGGGATATACCTGCTTGAAATTCAGGTGAATAATAAAATATATCTGCGAAAAATTTTGACGCAATAATTTCCCTCTTTGCGTCAAAAAGTGGTGCCACACCTAGGTGTGGCACCACTTTTTTTATGCCAGGTTGTGAAACACCCGCTGGACATCCTCATCCGCTTCGAGGCGGGCGACAAGTTTTAATACCTCTTCCGCCTGATCCTCCGGCAATTCGACAGTGGTGGTTGGAATCCACTCCAATTGAGAAGTGACCACAGTTATATTCCTATCCTCCAATGCCTTTTGCAGATTGCCGAAATCGGAAAATCCGCAGCGGGCTACTAAAACTTCCTTTCCATCTTCAGTAGCTCCTTCTCCCATCTCCTGCAATCCATGATCAATCAGCTCCAATTCCAGTGAATCAGCATCAAGCTCTTCAGGGGCAAGATTGAAAACGCCCATCTTATTGAATTGAAAACTTACACTGCCACTGGTGCTGAGGGCACCGCCACCTTTATTAAAGGCTGAACGCACATTGGCTACTGTCCTGACGGTATTATCTGATGCAGCCTCAACGATGACCGCTACTCCATGGGGAGCATATCCTTCATACATGACCTCTTCATAATGTGCCATGTCCTTGCCCATAGCGCGCTTGATAGCCGCCTCCACTTTGTCTTTGGGCATGTTGACACTCTTGGCATTCTGCATGCAACGTCGGAGGGATGAATTATTGTCCGGGTCAGGTCCGGATGCTTTGACTGCTATCGCGATTTCCTTGCCGATCCGCGTAAATTGCTTGGCCATCCGGTCGTACCGGGCGAACATACTGGACTTGCGAACTTCAAATATCCTACCCATCTGCTTCTTTTTTAGGCGCGCAAAGGTAATGACAATAGGCTTATTAACACAGTTTAACTACTTTCTTCTCCTAGTTAACACATTGACAATAATCGAAAGCAAAATCTGATTATAATTTTGAGGTAACAAAACCAAACTATTAATTGCCATGAAATTTATCTATGCACTCCTGATCGCTATCACCTTCCTTGGCTTGTCATCCTGCGATGACGATTATGGTACGAGGGAAATTGATATTACTTACGATACCCTCCCTTTTGAATATATACGGTTGGAAACATCTTCGGAAGTGAGGATCATTCAGGCAGGATATTTCCAGGTCACAGTTACAGGAGAGGAAAGGGACGTCAACGACACACATATTTTTGTAGACCAGGGCCAGCTGATTATTGAAGAGCATGGACAAACGCATGGCAATTTGGTCATCAGAATATATGTACCTGAATTCAGCCAACTGGAGTCCCAGGGCAGTAGCTATGTATATGGTGAAAGTCAATTTCACCAAAACCATAGCATGGATATATTCCTTGATGGTTCAGGTGATATAGATATGTATGTTGATGTCGACAACCTCGATATCCTTGTTTCCGGATCAGGCTCCATATACCTCGAAGGTTTCGTTGATAATGGAGACTTCAATATCACCGGTAGTGGATGGATCAATGCTTTCAACATCAATGCTGATTTTTGTGATGCACGTATTTCAGGTAGTGGCAGTGCTGAAGTGACTGTCGATGACGATCTGGATGTTGTTATCAGTGGAAGCGGCGATGTATTCTACAAAGGCCATCCAACTATTACAACGCAAATCAGCGGGTCAGGAAAATTGATTGACGCTAACTAGGCGTGAGAACGTGAGAACGTGAGAACGTGAGAACGTAAGAGCGTAAGAATGTAAGAATGTAAGAATGTAAGAATGTAAGAATGTAAGAACGTGAGAACGTGAGAGGAGTGAGTATTGAGTGGTGTGAGTGATTTCCTTTCTGCCTTTTCCGCCTTTCTGCCTTTCTGCCTTTTCCGCCTTTCTGCCTTTCTGCCTTTCTGCCTTTCCGCCTTTTCCGCCTTTCTGCCTTTTCCCTTTTATTCCTATTTTCGTGGCCATCTACAATCAATGGCAAAGAAAAAAAAATCAATTGCTGCTATACCATCATGGGTGAAACATGCATGGTGGATCATCCCACTGATCGCAATAACTGTGTATCTGCCTGCCTTCAATGCTGATTTCACACTGGATGACGTTCCTATCATAGAGGACAATACTTACATAAAATCTATAGACAAGATTCCCTCAATATGGACTTCACATTATTGGGCAGGAAAGGTAGATGCCAATGATACCGGCTTGTATAGACCATTGACGCTCACCACCTATAATCTCCAATACGCAATGAGTGGAGACAACGCAACGCCATTTCACTTATTAAATATCCTTTTGCATGCGTTGGTATGCCTGGTGCTTTTCAAGTTGACAAGCCTTCTCTTTGGAGATTACAGGTTGTCTGTGATCGCAGGCCTGTTGTTTGCTGTCCACCCGATACATACAGAAGCTGTTGCAGGTATTGTTGGCAGAGCTGAAATACTCGCCGCACTTTTTATACTCACGGCTATGATCAGTTATCATCATTGGCGGATGACCGGACAAATCAATTGGATGGTTGCCCTCTTGTTGTCAACGTTTGCTGCTATTACTTCTAAAGAACATGGCTTCCTGATTCCTGCTATTATTGTATTGCAGGAAACCTATTACTTTTTTACAGAAAAAAAATATATCCTGAGCGATAAACGCAAATGGTTGGCCATCGGATGTTCAGCTTTACTGGCTATCTCTTTATGGATATTTCGAAGCACCATTACGGGACCTTCCGTACCGCATGAGCAATGGCTTGGCGTTGCAGCATCTTCGCGCATGGCCACCTCCATCAGGATTATGGCTGATTATCTTTATCTGCATGCCTGGCCATTGCGTTTGTCTGCTGACTATTGGACCGTCGAAGAACCAATCGTAGGATTTGGAAATGTTCGGGTAATCATTTCAGCGGTCGTCATCGCAGGAGTTCTATGCCTGGCGTATTATTCGCGTCGAAAAATCCCGGTGGTTACCTGGGGCATATTGTTCTTTTTCCTGACCCTGCTACCTGTGTCCAATTTTCTATTCGCGGCAGGCTTCCTGAAAGCTGAGCGTATTCTTTACATCCCTTCCATAGGCTTGCTGGTAGCGCTGGCCGGCCTTATCGTAAAACTTATTGATTCAGGTAAGGGTAGAATTCCAGGCCTGGTACTGCTCGGCTGTGCTTTACTTTTTTACACAGGGCGTACATGGGTCAGGACGGGTGACTGGAAAAATAATTATACGCTGGCGTTAGCTACCCTGAGGACCTCTCCTGAAAGTCCAAGGTTCAATAATATGATGGGGCTAGAACTCCGTGCTCAAAAGAATGACAAAGATGCGATGGCCTATTTTGAAAAAGCTGTCAGGTCCAACCCGAACCATGTCTCTGCTCTTGTCAATCTTGGCATGGAATATGCGAACTTTAAGAGGACGGCAGAGGCTGTCACCATACTTGAAAAAGCTATTGACATCGATCCTAATACAGCCATGGCGTATGTTAACCTGATGTCTGTCTACAGAACACTGGGCAACTATGACAAGAATCTGGAGGTCGCTAAAAAAGCGCTGGCCAGGTTTCCTGATTTTGCCCCTGTACTCTGGAATGCAGCTAATGCGTACCACCTCAAACAGGATATGCCCACAGCGGATTCGTTACGGGCTAAAGCAAATGCTATCGATCCCTCTATTGGTGCTGGAAAATAAATAACTTACATATTAATATTTTTACTTATATTTGTAACGTAACGTTTACTTAAATTATGTTGCGAACATCAACATAATGCATGCGAGAGCCGTTATACATTTAATTATATCCCATGATGCGCTTTTTTAATCGAATCCTAAATCTTTTCCGGGGTCGGAAACCTGTTCCCGCAGGTCCGGTCAATAAGGAAGAGTATGAACGCTGGCTCGGAATCTGATTCCACCATTCGTCCATGAACATAACAATCGGTATTCTTGTCTGATCCAAGTCTTACCATTGATTTGTTTGCCTTAGCACTCTATCCTTTCTTATTACTGCCAAGACCTCAACATACCTGGCCATTTTAGTCTACCTTGTTTGATTGCCCAAATGATCGGTTTCTTAAGGGAATCAGGCTATGTTTCCCTCCTAAATACCTCCTCATACCATTAACTATCAACATATTAGGCCCAATTAAGATTTACTACAAATAAGACAGAAAAGTCCTTTTATTTTAATAATCCTCCTATATTTGGGGGCTGATTTTATCAAATCTGATTTTAGAGGCTCACACTGTGCTGAATTAAAGTGGGCTTTTAAAAAAGAAAATTGCACTACCATGAACCTTGACAGTCTCGCCCGAGATAAATTTTCCTTGAAAAATATACTGACAGGTATTACCCTTGCTGGCATATTCGTATTTTTAGTTAGCTGTCAACATGACTACGTTACAGACCTTGATAAGGAACTTACGTCCTCTTTAAATATAAATTCAAAGACCGGATCTTATGATGCTTATATCATGCCCTCGAGTAGTGATTATGCATCTTTACCCAACCAGGATGTAAAAAATCCTATCACGGCAGAAAAAGTAGCTCTTGGGAAAATGTTGTTTTTTGAAACAGGAATCGGCCTTGCGCCAAAATATCCGGTTTCCAAAGAAGCATACTCCTGCAGTAGCTGCCATATCCCGGAGCGAAGTTTCACAGCAGGTAGATTCCAGGGCATTGCTGACGGAGCTGTTGGTTTTGGCTTGAGCGGAGAAGGCCGTAAAAAGAATCCCGCCTATACTGGAGGAGAAGTGGATGCCCAGGGCGCAAGACCTTTGCCGGTTATCAATACTACCTATGTTACCAATGCTCTCTGGGCCGGTTCTTTTGGATCATTCAATGTGAATGAAGGAACCGAATCTGTCTGGAGTAATGACACCCTCACGGAGATCAACTACAAGGGCCTTATGGGATTGGAAGCGAACAATGAACGTGCGCTGATCGTACACCGTCAGGTCATCAATAAAGAGGTAACCGATTCTCTTGGCTATACTGCTATGTTTGACGCAGCTTTTCCAGAAATACCGGAAAATGAAAGATATACCTTACAAACAGGAGCCTTTGCCATTTCCGCCTATTTCCGGACGATATTAACCAATGAAGCTCCGTTTCAGAAATGGCTCAAAGGAGATGTTACAGCTATGACGGATCAGCAAAAAGAAGGCGCGCTCGTTTTCTTCGGAAAAGCAGGATGCGTCAATTGTCATAATAGTCCTTCCCTCAACAGCGATCCTCATGAATTCTTTTCCTTAGGGGTTAGAAATCATTTCCAGACCGGATATGCAGTTTTCCGCACAGACAGGCATGACAAACGCAACCTGGGACGCGGAGGCTTTACCGGACGTGAAGAGGATATGCATAAATTTAAAGTACCCCAACTCTATAACCTCAAGGATTTCGGCTTCTATTTTCATGGAGCCAGCAAGACATCGCTGAAAGATGTTGTGGAGTATTTCAATGAGGGAGTTCCTGAAAACCCAGATATTCCTTTGAGCACAGTATCTCCATTACTTATTCCTTTACATCTGACCCAGGACGAAATGGATGACCTGGTTGAATTTCTCGAAAACGGATTGTACGATCCAAACATGCTTCGATATAAACCTGAAATCACTATGTCAGGGAATTGTTTCCCCAATAATGATGTGCAGTCACAGATAGATATGGGATGTCAGTGAAAAATGAAAAGTGAAAAGTGAAGAGTGACGAGTTAGTTGGAAATGAACAATACTCACAATCAACAACTCACAATTCACAACTCATGCTTCGACTCCGCTCAGCACAAGCAACACTCACAACTCACACTGATAGCTGATAGCTGACAGCTCAATGAACGAGGCACACGATTTGCAGGTTTACATAAAAATGAAATGATCAATCAACTTATAAAGCATCGGCAGAAGTTGCTTCTCATTAGTATTGGCATTGTTTATCTGTGGTTTGGTACACTCAAATTATTTCCTGGTTTGAGTCCTGCTGAAGAACTGGCTAAAGCAACATTAGACAAAATCACTTTTGGTCTTGTGCCAACCAATATTACCTATTTTATACTTGCGCTGTGGGAAATCATCATAGGTGTATGCATGTTGCTCAATTTTAGAAGAAAGGACGTCCTCGTTCTCACGATGGTCCATCTCGTGTTTACATTCACACCTCTATTTCTTTTGCCCGAGGCCTCCTTCAATCAGCACTTCTCCTCGCTCACCCTGATTGGCCAGTATATTATCAAAAACCTTGTCTTCCTGGCAGCCCTATTATTTCTCATGGAGGAAAAGAAGACAAATAATCCTTGATATTCCTCAAGGAGTTAGCACAACGAATTCATTGTATGAAGGACTTAAACCTTTTCCATGTGAGCATAGGCACATGATGGCTACCTCATCAAGGTTATATTCCCTCTGATGGTCTCTGATCTATTCTCTCCCAAGTTAACTTTTATCATAAACGTGAATACCCCCGGATTAAGTAAAGTGCCGCGGTAGTAGCCATCCCATCCAACTGCCGGATCGTTGATACCGATTTCCTCAGCCTCAAATACAAGGTTTCCCCACCTGTCAAATATGGCCATGTCATAGGTCACATGTGGTGAAACACTCGCGGATAGAAAAAAGTAATCATTGATGCCATCGAGGTTCGGTGAAAAGATATTCGGAACAAAGTAGGTGTCGTCCTTTCGGAGAAAAACATTGAAAGAATCAATAGCGCTGCAACCGACTGCGCTAGTCACCAAAATATAAACAAACTGTTCCTGCGTGACCGGCCCAAGATATGTTAATGGACAGACTGGACATTCGACAGGATCAGTCGCCTTCCAAAGAAGCGATGGCCATTCACTCACAGAGTCTATCTCCATCGGAACAATATCTCCCAATGCCACCTCAATGTCAGGTCCTGCATCAATCATCAAATCAAATCCATTATCAATCCGGATCGCCGTGAGCGTGTCTCTGCACAATGCTGCATCCTGCACAATCAGACCATAATCTCCCGGAGAAAGCAAGTCCCATGTGGAGGTAGTATTAAAGGATCCTCCATTGAAACTGAACAGGTAAGGCGGCACACCTCCATTGATAGTATCGACTATGATAGAACCATCTGAGAAACCCTGGCAGGTTTCATCTGTCGTCAGTATGCTCATTTGAGGACCATCATACTGAAACATCAGGATGAACAAACTGTCACAGCCCTGACTGGATACAAAGTAAAGTGTATCTGCAACAATTTGTGTGGGGGCACAAACCGATTGTGTATCTCTGGAGATCAAGGCAGGCACCCAAACTGTCTCAATGACCCGCACTGTATCGCAATATAATCCTGGATTAATCTCTGTTGCCAAACCAACCATAGACGAGTCACATGTTGTCTGCTGAACAAATTGTGTATCGGGTGTTGCATTGATCAGGTAAAACATTGCAAACAAGCTGTCGCACCCGAACTGATCTATAAAGAGCAGCCCTTCTCCCATCGTATCGGGTCCAAAACATTGGTATTCTATATAGGTCACTGAGTCAGGTGGAATATACATACCATGGATCAAAATTGTACTGTCGCATCCATTGATACTTTCCAAAACTATGGTGACTGTCCCTGTATCGTTGGGATTACACACTTGGGTGTTTACAATTGTTGAATCTAATGGAACAAATACATAATGGGTGATCAATATAGAGTCACAAGGGTTCCCCTGCACTTGAATGGTATCTGAAAAATTCACACCCGGCCCACACACTACAACATCATCCTCTGTAACAAACTGACCACCAGAATAAAGAATGTTGTTGATGACCACACTATCACAACCATCTGACCCAGTAAGGATAAGCGTATCTGCCGAAGCTGCTGCCGGATCGCAGGTTAAGGAACCCATTCTAATCGTGTCTGTGGAGGCAAGCGATACAGTAAGTATGCGCAGGCTATCACATCCATACCTATTGATAAAATAAGTTGTGTCCATACCCGTAAGGAGCGGGTCACAAGTAAAGGTCTCAATCTTGATGGTGTCTGATGGGGCAAGTCGTGAGGAAATAATAACCAAACTATCACATCCAAAACGGTTAATGTAAAAAGTGGTGTCTATGCCTGCCAGCAGCAGATCGCAAACAAATGTGCTGTCAAATACCTGGTCAATCGGGATAAATATCCGTTGCGTGATGACATACAGACTGCAGGATTGATTGACTTCTATAACGGTGTCAATTCCTGCTGCCTGCAAATCACAAGTGTAAATTGTGTCAAAGATGGTTTCAGCAGATTCTGTCTGGATGATCAGCGCTGAGAAACTTAATATG
>Ga0138256_10008249_pt1 | contig 10952 bp, 12 predicted proteins | sample KNB2016incub_MG_FD_105486 | JGI IMG/M metagenome (GOLD analysis project Ga0138256, IMG submission 105486) | Active sludge microbial communities from wastewater in Klosterneuburg, Austria - KNB2014incub_MG | ecosystem: Engineered > WWTP > Activated sludge > Unclassified | place: Austria... | reverse complement strand
CGTCGTGCCGCCCGCGTGGTTATGCGTGTCGATGAAACCCGGCACCACGGTCATGCCCTTCGCATCGATCATCTGCGTGCGGCGACCGGCTAGCGCTTTCATGGCGGCCGACGTACCGATGGCGACAAAACGCGAGTTGCTCACGGCAAAGGCGTCGGCGCGCGGCACAGTCGAGTCCATGGTGTACACCTTCGCGTTTGTCACGATCAGATCCGGATCGACCGCGAGCGGGGCAACGTGCGCGGGTGACGCCGTGAGCAGCGAGGGGGTCAACGCGCCTGCCGCGCCGACGAGAGAGAGTCCCATGAACTCACGACGGGAGCGCCGGTCGGACATCATACCTCCAAGGCGGGTGCGGCTCGGGCCAAGTGACGGCGTGGACGTCGCAAAATTGAACCCGCTGCACGCGATCCGTCAGGGCGCCGAGGCGTCTCCGTGTTGGCGACGCTGGCGCAGGACTTCGTAGGCGGCGATGGCGACGCTCGTGGACAGGTTGAGTGAACGCACGCGTGACGACAGAATGGGCATCGACACGAACTGCGCCCCAAACCGTTCGTGGAGGTCGGCGGGCAATCCGCCTGTCTCGCGGCCGAACACCAGCACGACGCCCTCGGTGCTCCCCATTGGCGCATCCCAGTATGGGAGCGTGGCTTTGGTGGAGAAGAAGTACGGAGTGCCCAGCGTGGGCAGTTGCGCTTCAAACGTGGCCCAATCCGGCCACACCCGCACATCCACGTGTTCCCAATAATCGAGTCCGGCGCGTTTGACTTCGCGTTCTTCCAGCGAAAACCCGAGCGGCTCGATCAGGTGCAGTGTCGCCCCGGTCGCCAGGCAGGTGCGCCCCGCGTTGCCGGTGTTCCAGTGAATCTCCGGGTGGACCAGCACCACGTGCATCGACATGGTCAGACGTTTATCGCGATTTCTGCTTCCAGGCGCGGTATTCGTCCGGCATGCACTTCGCGCAGGGGCGGTAGCCTGCGGCAATCGCGGTTGCCTCGTCGGCGAAGAACACGCGTTGCTGTGCGTAGAGTCCACCTTCCTGCAGCGCACGGCGGGCGACTTTGCAGTCGAGCCTGCCATACCGACGCTCCTTGCGGTAGCCGCCGAGCGTTCCGGGCGTCGTGCTGGTCACACGGGTGCCATCGGGGCCGATCAGTTGGTACAGCTTGGGGGTGGTCATCGCGATGTGGTATCTGTGGGGTGGGGAGGCCCTGCGCCGCCGCACTCGGCCGGGTGAACTGTCCGGCCAGCCTAACAAGATACCTACCGCGGGCGCCGGCGTGCGGGTGATCGCACGCCGGGTGGCAAAACGCTATCGGCTAACCGCTATCGGGCACCCGCTATCGGCGAACCGGCTCGGGAGCGCCGGCAAATCGCCGGTGCCGCCCAAAGAGCTGCCCCATGGCGACGATCGCGGGAAACACGACCCGCTGCACCAGGTCGGGGACCTCCAGCATGCCAAACTCCTCGCGGTAACGCCGCGATAGGAATGCCGCGTCGAAGAGCCCCGGCCGATGCCCGCCGTGCCGCTTGGTCGAGCGGAAGATCTCGCCAAGGAAGTACTCGATGTTGTCCGCCGGCTCGATATACCCCTTGCACACCAGCGGCGTCGATCCCGCGTTCCAGAAGCGATGCGGATCGCCGGCCAGAAAGGCGGCCGTTTGGCCTGCGGTGGCAAACTGTTCCGGTTGACCCAGTCGTTGAATGCCCATGAGTCCGTCGATCACCGTCAGGACATCATCCTGTTGTCGATGGACATGCATGATGGGGCCCACGCCCGGAGCGACCACGTTCTGTACTTCAAGTCGATCACCCTTCTCGCCGGGAACGCGGCGGAGAAAGGTGAGGCGCTCGCCCGCGCCGTTGTCGATGGTATGCGGATATGTAAAGGGATACATGGCGTCCTCGATGTGTTGGGAGTACACCGAAGTCTCTCGAAACCGTGGCGCGCGCACATGGGTTGTTCGACCCCACTTGCCGGCCGCGCCGGCGCTAGGCGCCGTTCAGAAACTGCCGACGACGGCGCTCCGGGAAATGTTCGATCGCGTAGCGCAGCATCGTGCGCGGCATCGCGGCGTGATGCCGCTCGAGAAATGACTCCTCGGCCGTGCGGTCACGCTTGCCGATCTCACGCAGCATCCACCCGGCCGCCTTGTGGATCAGATCGTGTTCATCGGCCATCAGGCGTTTCACCAGGGTGAACGTCGGCGCAAACGTCCCCTCGGCAATCCAGTGTCCTGTGGCCATGATCGCGATGCGACGCTCCCACACCGATGGCGATCGCGAGAGACGGCCGATCACGCCGCCCGTAGTGGGTTTGACATGCGCGCCCACGATACGTGGCGCGGAGACATCCACGAGATCCCAGTTGTTGATGCCAGCAGTGTGCGCGAGGTAGAGATCAAAGAGCGCCTGCCGCTGCGCGGGAGCACCACGGCGGTATTGATCGATCATCACCAGCAGCGCCAGCTGGCGCTCTTCGTGCCACGCCGAGCGCAGGAGCTCCTGCAGGGTGTCGAGATCGAGTGCGCGGAATCGCTTCGCCACCGCACGCACCTGTGGGACGCGAAGTCCGAGGAATCGATCACCTTCACCGTACTCGCCGGGCCCGGTCTTGAAGTAGCGCTGCAGCAGCGGTACGCGAGACGGGTCGGCGTAGGCGCGCAACGCGCGCTCGACCTCCATGCGCATGGACAGCCTCGGTCGTCCGGTCAGACCGCGCGATACTCCGCGCGGTTTCGTCCCTCCCAGTTCTTGATATCATCGAGCGCCGAACGATCATCGGCCGCATACCAGCGTCGCGAGGCAGGCGCGCTGTCATCGTCGAGACACGCAGCGACCACCGCATCAACCGGCATGCGCCAATGTTGCCAGCGCGAAAAGAAGCTGGCGGCCGCGCGCCACTCGGCGTGGTCGCCAGATTTCTGCCGGTTGTCGAGCGGCTGGTTGCCTACTGCACTCTTGGCAAATACGGGGACCGCCGTGCAACCGCCCGTTTTTGTGTCGACGGCCAGCAGCAGAAATGACTGCACGCCCGTCACCGCCCGGTCCTGTTCGCCCGATCGTTCGGCGTTTGTCTGACAGTCACCGCGTGCCCGCAGGACATCCGTGTCCAACGTGACGACCAGACCGGGAGCGATATCGTTGACGGGCAGTGGCATGAGCGTTGGACAGAGGAGGCACTCGGGCAGTCGTACGTCGTTGACGAACAAACAAGATACATCAACGGGCCGCGACGTTACTTGCCCAGTTTTGCACGAAAGAACGCAATCGTGCGCGGCCACGCAGCGGCCGCGGCGGCGGCGTTGGCGGCATTTCCGTCCTGTGCGCGCAGAAAACCGTGACCCGCGCCGTCGAAAATCTGATATTCGTAGGCTTTGCCCAGCGTCTTCATCGTTGAGTCGGTGGCTGGAATGGTCGCGTTGATCCGTGCGTCATTACCACCGTAGAGTCCGAGCACCGGCGCCTTGATGGCGGCCATCTGCTCGGCGTTCGGCGGGGACCCGTAGTACACCACCGATGCGGTCAGGCCTGGAGCGGTCGCGGCATGCAGAAATGAACGGCCACCACCCCAGCAGAATCCAACGATCCCGTACTTTTTCTGCGCGGCGGGCAACGACATGCCGTACTGGGCAACCGCATCCAGAATGCGATTGCCGATTTCTGGTGTGACCTGGCCGATGGCGGCGCGGCCCTGATCGGCTGTAGGATCGGCCTTGAGATCGCCGGTGCGAAACATGGTGGTCAGATCGGGCGCGATGCCGATGAATCCGTCGGCGGCGAGCTGGTCGGCCACCGCGCGTGTCCAGGTGTTGATGCCGGTGTTTTCATGAATGGCGATGACCACCGCCGCCTTGTCCTTCCGCTCTGGGTAGACCACCCACGCCATCACGCTGTCGGTCGCCCCCACTTTGATGGCGACCCATTCGGCGTGGCGAGGTGATGCGGCAATCCGAGCCGCTGCGGTTCCGCTTGAAGCCGGGATCGCCTGACTTTGCACTGCTGCCGTGCCAACGACCGTCGTTGGTGAGGCCGCCACATTGTGACTGGCGTGCTCGTCGAGTGGCGCGGCCGGCTGAGCGCGTCCGGCAGCGTATCCCGATCCTGCGATCGCGATGGCGGCGGTGGCTCCGAGTATCAAACGCATGGCGAACTCCGTGAGTGGTGTGTTGGCGACATAGCTAAGCGCGCCCGCGCCGGAGGCGTCAAGGGCCGAACCACCCATTCGACGGTCCGGTGTCATCGTCGCCCTCGCCCCGCGCGGGGGAAACCCCGACGCTCCGGCGCTGCGCGCGAGCCTACTCTCGCTGTGTGAAATCATCCAGCCACGCGCGGACCGCCGCCGAGTGTCGAGGGCTGAATGCCCTTCGCAACCGCTACGCCCCTGCTGACACGACGAAGAAATTGGCCGTGTTGCGCGCCATCGCTCGCCACGGTGTGCGGTTGCGCACGTTCGCCGCGCTCGAGCTGCTCCATGACGACCTGCTGTTCGTGCGGGCGTTCCCGGATAGTCACGACGTACACGCGGCGGCGTGCGCGGCGCTGCGTCGCATCGAGCCCGCGCTTCGGTCGCTCTCTCCGTCACAGCGCGCACGCGCGGACGACACCGGCATGGCGGGAAGCACGGCGACCTATCCGCCACCGTTCGACGTTGCCCGATGGATGGTTGCACGATGGCCGCGCGACATCGAGTTCGACTGGGACGGGATCGATGACACCAGCGGCATCGACACGCTTATTCGGCCACTGCTGCACCGCGCCGAGGAAGACGGATTTGAGAACGGTGATTTCACCACGCAGGAGTGGCTGAACATCGAGCGCGACGTCCGCACCGAGAGTGCGCTCCATTGGCTGCTCACCAGCGCCGCACGTGCGCCGATTCACCCGTCGGTGTATCGGGCCATGTACGAAGCAGAGGAACCGCGGGTCCGCTGGTCGTTGTCGGGATCGCCGGCGGCCGTCACGCACAATGCACTGGCCGTCTCAGACGTCGTTGTGCGAAGCGGATTCCGACGGCCAGATCCCGACTCCATACGCGCCATCGCTGAACCGCTGCCGGGCATCACCCGCCTCGACGCTGCAGGCGGCGCCGCCGTGATCGACGTGGCGCGTGCTGCACTCGCGACCCGCTGCCGCGATGTCTACGCATTTGCGCACGCGAATCCGTGCGAGGTCTGGACCGCTCCGCTTGGGCTTGGGGTGGTCCTCGCCATCCTCGGCGTGGTACCGGACGACCGGTTGAGCCTCGAATCGAACTACGGCTACCTGCTGCTCTCCAATGGGGTGCCAGTGGGATATGGCGGTGTGACGCCGCTTTTCCATCAGGCCAACACCGGCATCAATATCTTCGCGCCATTTCGCGGGTCCGAGGCGGCATTTCTCTGGCAGCAGATGCTGCGCGCGTTTCACGCGCTCTTTGGCGTGACACGTTTTGTGGTGGACGCCGTGCAGTTCGGTGAAGACAACGAAGAAGCCATCGCGAGCGGGGCCTACTGGTTCTACTGGCGCATGGGATTTCGTCCGCCCGAACGGGCACTGCGTGCACGAGCCGAACGCGAAGCTGCACGTCTGTCTCGGTCGCGCCACCTGAAATCCTCGGCCGCCACACTGCGCGCGCTGGCACACGGTACCATGCAGTTGGTGCTGCCGGAGGGCGCGTCGTATCCGTTCTTTGATGAGTCATGGCTCTCGCGATGCTCGAAGGGGGTGGCGCACCTGCTGGCGCAGACCTCCCGGCACCATCACGAGCAAGCGGCGGCGTCCATCACGAACGACGTGGCGAACCTGCTGGGTGTCTCACCGCACACGTTCGCGACGGAGTTCACGCAGAACGAACGCGACGCGTTCACCCGACTCGCGCCGGTGGTGCAGCTGTGCGGTACGGCCGCGTCAGCGTCAGCTGATGCGCGTCAGTCACTGGTGGAGCTGATGCGCGCCAAGGGTGGCGACGCTGAACACGCGTATGTATGGCTTGCGAGCAAACATCCGACGTTCTTCAGAACCGTGTACGACTACTGCTCGTCTCACCGATAACGCCGCTCTCGCAGGCTTATCGCTGCGAGAATGCCCGCTGCAGAAAGAGATAGCGTTCACGCGGCTCCCGCTCGGCGCGCGACTGGACATCGATACGCATGCGCGTCACCACGCCATTGGCATCGGGGTGTCCACGCGGCCATTCGGGAACGCCGGCGCCATTCGGATTCCCGCTCTTCACGAAGTTGACGAAGTAGGTCATCATCGTGGCCGATACCGCGCGGTCGTCATCCGTCCACGCGAAGACGGTATTGCGGGCCAGATTGCCCATCGCGTATTCGATCTCTGCCGAGTGCGCGGCACCGCCGGGAATGGCGGCCCACGGATTCGTCGACGCATTGGCGTTGGCGTTCGGCGACGGCGTCACCACCGGCGGCCGCGCCCGACTGTAGAAATACCGGTACACCGGCTGACCACTGCGTCCATGTTCTTCCAACCACTTCCACGTCCCGAAGCCGATGAACTGGTCACTGGCGAGGTCGGTGGCGGCGCGAGCGACTTCGAGCGTGGTGGTGCCGCCGTATACGGTCAGTGCTTCCGCGCCGAGTGTGCCGAAGATGCGGTTGAGCGAGACAGCAAGATTCTCCGGCGTGGGATTGGCCACGACGCTGCGCCCGCTCGACTCTTCCGAGTTCCATCCCGCAAGCAGCGGGACGCGCGCCTGACGGCCGGCGGCGTAAATGGCTGGTGGCGCCTCCGGGAAGAACACGCCGTCCACATTCGGTCCAAAGCGCGGCACGCCACGGCGTGATGCAGCGGCCAGCAATTCATGCGACGACAGTGCGCGGAGCTGGGCCAGCGATGTGGCACCAACTGCCTTGGCGAAGTTCACACCGTTCTCTTCGCTTCTCGCCAGCGGCAGTGCGGACAGCGTGGCGCCAAAGAAGGCACCACTCTCGCCAATGGCGCCGGCGATAAGCGCCTTGGACATCGGTGAGGCCATCAGTGCCGACACCGAGAAGGAACCCGCCGATTCGCCGGCGATGGTGACGCGCGCGGGATCGCCGCCAAATGACGCGATATTCGCCTGAACCCAACGGAGCGCCGCCGCCTGATCCATCAACCCGTAGTTCCCCGACGCGCGCGGTGTCGACTCTGCTGATAGCTCGGGGTGCGAGAACGAACCGAAGATGCCAAGCCGGTAGCTCATCGTCACCACCACGACGCCGCGCCGGGCCACATTCTCGCCATCGTAGCGCGGTTCCGATCCGTCCCCGGCCGTGAACCCGCCCCCGTAGAAGTAGACCAGCACCGGCATGCGGCTAGGCGGTGTCGTCGCCGGCGTCCACACGTTGAGATACAGGCAGTCCTCGCTGGTGCCATCGTTGCGAAAGACCATATCGGCGAAATCACGCGCCTGCATGCACTGGGGGCCAAATCGATCTGCCGCGCGAACACCGGCCCATCGTGCGACGGGTTGCGGCGGTTTCCAGCGCCGCTCGCGCACCGGCGGCGCGGCGAACGGGATACCGGCAAATCGTGTGATCCCCGTTTCGAGCAGTGCGCCACGAACGACACCGGCTACCGTGCGCGCGGTCGGGACGCGTGTGGCACGATCCGATTGTGCCGACGCTTCGGCGCTCCACATCACTCCCGCCCCAGCCATCGCACCCCACACGGCAGCGGCGCCGAGCGTGCGCATCAGAATTCGAGGTGAAACGAGTACAACACGACGGCGCTGATGCATGATGACGATTCCCGGAGGGTAGGGGCGGTTCCTGACCAGAGAACTTCCACATCCGCCGATGGAACGCAATGGCGACGGTGCCACATACTGCCCAGCTCGACGGACTTGGCACATCTTTCACCCGTGAACTCAGACCCGTCGTCCATGTTGCCTCGCCGAATTCTGATGTTTGGTGCGACCGGAACGATCGGTCGTGCGACAGTGCACGCACTTGTGCGTCACGGACATACCGTGGTCTGCTTTGTGCGTCCCGGGTCGGCCGGCCGTCTTCCACCCGCAGTGGAAACGCGTGACGGTGACGTGCGCGACGCGACATCGGTGGCGCGCGACGGTTTTCGCGGCGAGACGTTTGACGCGGTCGTTTCGTGTTTGGCGTCGCGAACCGGCGAGCCAACGGACGCGTGGGCCATCGATCATCTCGCGCATCGTCATGTGCTCGAGGCCGCACGTGCGGTTGGTGTCACGCAGATGGTCTTGTTGTCTGCCATCTGCGTGCAGAAGCCCCTGCTTGCATTTCAGCAGGCCAAGCTCGCGTTTGAAGCGGAGCTGATGGCGTCGGGACTGACGTGGTCGATCGTTCGTCCGACCGCATTTTTCAAATCGTTGTCCGGTCAGGTTGCCCGAGTGCAGCAGGGCAAGCCGTTCTTGCTGTTCGGCGACGGCACACTCACGTCGTGCAAGCCCATCAGCGATAATGATCTGGCGGAGTTCATCGCCACCTGTGTGGACGACCCGGCGCGACAGAATCGGGTGTTGCCCATTGGCGGTCCAGGCGACGCGATGACCCCGCGACAGCAGGGCGACCTGCTGTTCGCACTCACCGGCAAAACTCCGCGCTTCAAGCGCGTGCCGGTCGGTTTGTTGGACGTCATCATCGCCACGCTCTCCGCAGCCGGGCGGTTCGTTCCCGCGCTCCGGGCAAAAGCGGAGCTGGCCAAGATCGGCCGCTACTATGCCAGCGAGTCGATGCTGGTGTGGGACCCAGCGGCGCAGCGATACGATGCGGACGCGACGCCGTCATTTGGTCGGGAGACACTGGCTGATCATTACGTGCGAATGCTGGCTGGAGAGCGCGGGGATGAGCGCGGGGCGCACAAGGTGTTCTGATGATGGACGTTCCTGCGCCCTGACTCCTGGATCAGTTCCTCCTTCCGTGTGTCCTGCTTTCGATCGCTGCTGCCCGCCCAGAACGTTGGCGAAGGACACACGGGGGGAGGAACTGATCCAGGAATCAGGAAGCAGATCTCTTGCGCGCCCCCCACGCCATCCCCATCGCCCACGCGCAGTACGCCACGATCAAGAACCGATTGGCCCATCCCACAAATGCGTGCACCTCGTCCGGTAGTGTCGACGTGGACGTGGTCGGCGCGGTCATATCGTACCCGATGGCGGACAACTGGGAGAACAGCTGAAACATGGCGAACGCCATGAGTACGACGCTCAGCCACGTCAGATTGGAGAGCAGCAGTACCAGTGGCCGGATGGGTTTCCACGTCGCGAGGTGACTGAGACTGATGCCCAGCAGCATGGCGGCGAGCGGAAGTCCCAGAATGCCAAGGGCCCCGGCGAGTCCGTGCAGCGAGTGATTGATGTCAAAGATGGCCGCGAGCATCTCGCCGACGCCGGCAATGAGCAAGACGATCCAGCCAATGGTTCCGGCGCGCGAGTGGAGGAACGGTTTGAGCGCCGCCGCGAGCGCCCACGTGCTTACGGCCCAGCAGACGAACATCAGCGACAACAGCCAGCCGTAACTTCCGTTGGCGTATTCACTGACCATGCGCCACGACGGATCGAACTCCGGACTCAGCACGTGCAGCGCCGCGAGGCAGAGCAACACGGCGACGGCGCCCAGGAAGGCGACGCGGGACACTACTGATCACCTGCTGACGTGGTGCCTTTGAGCAGCGCGACGATGGCCATGGCGTGCCCGTGACCGAGCTCAAAGTCGGCGGCACTCTTGCCGGTTTTGGCTTTGATGTTGTCGAGGTAGGCCTGAAAGGTCATCGGAGCGCGCCACACGGGGTTGAGAATCGCTTCATATTGGCTATAGTTTACTATATCGAATATGAAACGTCCAGTCAGACGCCAATACGATTCATCAAAACGCGCCGCCGGGTCGGAGGCGACGCAGCAGGCCGTCCTCACGGCGGCTCGTGAGCTGTTTTCGGCGCGCGGGATCGATCAGGTCACGATCGCGGAGATTGCCACGGTTGCCGGGGTCGCCAGTTCGAGTGTGTATGCGCTGTTCAAGTCGAAGGAAGGGATCCTCTCCGCGATCATGCGGGTGATCCTCTTCGGTCCACGATTCCAGTCGGCACAGGCGGCGTTGGCCGGCGTTACGGATCCGGTCGAGGCCATCGCGCGCACCGCCACGGTCGCGCGTGCGGTCTACGAGAGCGAGAGTGACGAGGCCGCGCTGTTACGCGGCGCATCGAGCTTCTCGGCCTCACTGCGGCGTATCGAGGGCGAATTCGAGGACGCCCGCTACGACATGCAACGCGAGCGTCTCGAGCTCTTGGCCGGGAGCGGACGCATGAAGCCGGATCTCACGCTCGCGGATGCTCGGCGCATCATGTGGATGTACACGAGTCGCGAGGTGTATCGGATGCTCGTGCACGACGGGGGGTGGTCCGCCGACCGGTACGAGCAGTGGTTGGCGGAAACGCTGCGCATGGCCTTGGTCAATCCAAGCACGCAGTTGCCTGCCTCCTGACCCCTGTCGCCGTTCCTGCCCCCGTTTGTCCTTGACCCGGTGCCGCGTCTCGCGACGTCGCATGAAACCGAAGGGCACAGGGAAGCAGGAACCGCGACAGGAGTCAGGTAACCTGCTCTGCGCGTCGGGAAGCGTGATCTGATTGTTCCCCGCTTGTCAACAAGTCGTCGCAATCGTGAGGCACCTTACATCGCGGGTTGAAGTCATCTCTCCCGCAATCACGAGGTTCTGTGCCCGCGACCATCCTGTCGCATCAGGCGTTGGTGCTACCGCTCAAGATGCGTTGGCCGCACCGGTTCTCCGGCTTAGCCCTGTGTATTGGCAGCATGGCTCCCGATTTCGAGTTCATCGGGCGAATGACCGACGATTGGATCTTCAGCCACACGATATCCGCACAAGTGTGGTTTACGGTCCCGGTGACCCTGGCACTGGTGTGGATCGTGACCCGGTGGTTGGTGCCCACGCTGCTCCCGTATCGCGCGGAGATTGAGTGTCTTCGCATGCACGACCTGGCGGTGG
>Ga0138256_10008248_pt1 | contig 10953 bp, 6 predicted proteins | sample KNB2016incub_MG_FD_105486 | JGI IMG/M metagenome (GOLD analysis project Ga0138256, IMG submission 105486) | Active sludge microbial communities from wastewater in Klosterneuburg, Austria - KNB2014incub_MG | ecosystem: Engineered > WWTP > Activated sludge > Unclassified | place: Austria... | reverse complement strand
GTAGAAGATATTTTTAAAGAAATAGAAAAAGATGCCACCGAAGGCGGACAATCTTTTCAGGATATACAAGGTGATGTGTATGAAATGCTATTGAGCGAAATTGCCACGGCAGGTAAAAACGGACAGTTTCGTACTCCCCGTCACATTATTAAACTGATGGCTGAATTGGTTGCTCCGCAATTGGGACAACGGATTGCCGACCCTGCTTGTGGAACAGGAGGTTTTTTGTTGGGTGCTTATCAATACATTCTTACCGATTTGGTGAGAAAGAAAGACCCTGACAAGTTGCAAAAAGATGAAGATGGTTTTGAACGTGCTGCCATTAGTGCCGTGCTTACCCAAAAAGTAAAAAGCATTTTAGATAACAGCTTTGTGGGTTACGACATTGACACTACTATGGTGCGATTGGGTTTGATGAACCTGATGATGCACGGTATTGACGAACCCAAAATTGACTACAAAGACACGCTGAGTAAAAGTTACAATGAAGACAGCCAGTTTGATGTGATAATGGCGAACCCGCCCTTTACAGGAAATATTGACAAAGGCGATATTAACGAAGGGCTGAAACTGCCCACCACCAAAACCGAACTGCTTTTTGTAGAACGCATTTTTAATATGCTGAAAATGGGCGGAACGGCTGCCGTGATTGTGCCCAGCGGTGTGATACAAAACAGTGGCAAAGCTTTTGAAGCCCTGCGGAAAATGATTATTGAAAAAGCAGAACTGAAAGCCGTGATTGCCGTGCCCAGCGGAGCATTTAAACCTTATGCCGGAGTGAGTACTGCCATTTTAATTTTTACCAAAGGTGGCGAAACCAATAATGTTTGGTTTTACGATATGCAGGCAGACGGCTATACCTTAGACGATAAGCGAAATAAAATTGCCGAAAGCGATTTGCCCGACATTGTGCAACGCTACAAAGCAAGAGATGCCAAAAAAGACAGCGACAGAAAGTTGAAATACTTTATGGTGCCGAAAAAGGAAATTGTAGAAAACAACTACGACCTGAACCTGAGCACCTATAAAGAAGAAGTATATGAAGAAGTAAGCTATGAAAAACCGAATGTGATTTTCGGGAAATTGGAAAGCATTGAAGCGGATATTCAAAATGGATTAAAGGAATTAAAAAGTTTAACCGCAAAGTACACAGAGTAAACCGCAAAGAACACAAAGGGCCTTTGGAAACTTTGCGCAATTTTTAGCGACCTCTGCGGTGGGATTCTAACCGCAAAGAGCACAAAGATTTTCGCAAAGAACTCAAAGTATTAAAAATTAAGTATGACAGAAAACGAAATCTCAAATAAAATAATTGGAGCAGCAATTAAGGTTCATACGGCTTTGGGTCCCGGCTTGCTGGAGAGTGCCTATAAAGAATGTTTGTTTTACATTCTGGTTAAAGAGGGTTTGAAAGTGGAAAAAGAAAAACCAATGCCATTGGTGTTTGAAGAAGTAAAACTCGATTGTGGTTATAGAATAGATTTGTTGGTTGAGAACAAAGTAGTGATTGAAATAAAAAGCGTAGATGCTCTAAATGATGTGCATCTGGCACAAACACTAACTTATCTCAAGCTGGGAAACTATAAACTTGGTCTGCTGATAAATTTCAATGTGGCATTGCTGAAGCAAGGAATAAAACGAGTAGCAAATGGGATTTAAACTTAGCGATACTTTGCGGTTTTTCATTCTTTGCGAAACTTTGTGGCTTTTCTTTGCGACCTCTGCGGTTAATTGTTTTGCCTGTTTAACCGCAAAGAATGCAGAGAACTTTTGCGAATCTTTGCGAACTCTGCGGTTGGATTTTTTACCGCAAAGAACGCAGAGTTGTTCGCAAAGAACACAGAGTAAACTAATAAAAAGGATTAAAAAAATTAAAAGAGTTGATGTAATGAAATTTGAAAAACTCAAAAATATCGTTGAAGTAAAGAAAGGAAAGAAGCCATCCTTTGTTGAAACTCCTGGTGAGAATTCAGTCCGAGTTTTGCAAATTGATGATTTGCGTAATGATACCAACCCGAAATTCACCAATGATAAAACGGGTGTATTTGCAAAAGAAGATGATATTCTCATAGCTTGGGATGGTGCGAACGCTGGAACAATAGGTTATGGAAAGTCGGGATACATTGGAAGCACAATTGCCTTGTTAAGAAAAAAGCAACCTGAGTTATACTCAACAACGTTTATTGGAATATTCCTGCAATCTCAGTATCAATATTTACGGAGCAGAACTACTGGTGCAACAATTCCGCACATAAGCAGAAAGGCTTTAGATGATTTGGAAATTCCTGTAATTAGTGTAAACGCCCAACTCCACATTGCCACCATTCTTTCCAAAGCCGAAAACCTGATAGCCCAACGCAAAGAAAGCATCCGCCTGCTGGATGAATTTTTGAAAAGTACTTTTTTGGAGATGTTTGGAGACCCTGTGAGGAATGAGAAGGGATGGAAAATTGATTCTCTTAAAAATTATGGTTCTTTAAAAAATGGACTAAACTATACACGAAATGAATCGGGATTAAATATTCGTTGTTTAGGTGTTGGTGACTTTAAAGATTTATCAAAACTCACAGACATTGATTCATTACCAATTTTGAATTTATCATCAGCACCAAGCGATGAATATTATTTACAAGACGGAGATTTAGTTTTTGTGCGTTCAAATGGCAATAGAGAATTAGTAGGAAGATGCCTTGTAGTTTTCCCTAAAAAAGATAAGGTAACTTATAGCGGTTTCTGCATTAGATACAGAATTGAAAAAACACAAATCACTTCAATCTATCTCTCACACTTGTTTAGAGTTTCAGTGTTTAAAAAATCAATGTTGCAAAATGGTAGAGGAGCAAACATTCAGAATATTAATCAGCAGATTCTTGGGAGTTTAAAAATTCCTGTTCCACCCATCTCACTCCAAACCCAATTTGCCCAAATCGTAGAAAAAACAGAAGCCCTCAAAAGCCAATACCAACAAAGCTTGCAAGAGTTAGAGAGTTTGTATGGCAGTTTAAGCCAAAAAGCGTTTAGAGGGGAATTAACCTCAAAGCAAAATTCTGCTAATCCATAAATTCTGTAAATTCTGATTCAGACAATGTAAGGCAGTCTGAGCCAGAAGGCTTTTAGGGGGGAGTTGGGTGTAAAGACAGTTTCAAAACAAAAAAATACCCAACCGCACAACCCAACACTCAATGACACAGAAACTCAATACTGACAATGGTTTACAAGGACAGAGGGCAAGAACCACTGGCTATAACAGCGGTTATGCGAAATAATGGCGGCAGTGCGAAATTCCAACTTTCGGAATGCTAACGAGTTTTACTTTTGTGCGTAATCAAACTTAACAAGTAATGAAAGATCTATTGACAGCATTTCTTTTATTAAGCATTCTTTCCTCTTTCGCACAAAGCGAATACAAGCAGGTGAATCTCAAAACAAATTTAAACACACCCACTACAAGGATTGATTCGGTTACACTTATCACCAATAATTTTTTAAAAGACAGTGCCGAAGCACTGGCATTGATTCATGCAAAAGTTATTTTGCCTCTTGCAATGCAACAGCACAGTGCTGCTTTATTTGACAGTTGTCTCTCAATAGAATTTTTATACCAGGGTGAAGGAACATTATTAAACCGGCAGGAATACATTCACGACCGCATTAATGGCAAATGGACTATCACCGATGTGCAATATGAAAATGTGGTGCTTCAATTTTACGACAACATGGGTGTGCTTACTTACGGTAATGTGGTAAAAGAAACAGACGAGTTTGGCAAGCCGCAAACCTACTTCTGGTTTTGGGCGGATGTATGGATAAAAGAAAAAGGAAGATGGAAATTAAAAGAGCTTCGTGCTATAAATTAAGTAATGACAAAAAAGTAGCTAACAATAATTGCCTTGAACAAACTTTAGCGCGTACCTCAAACCGTCACTCATCTGTGGACAGGCAATGTACTACTTAAAACACCAAGATTAATGGATTTACAAAACCAAGGGCTTGGGTAGTTAATCATAGTGTATGCAAGAAATAGATGTGTGTACAAGTACAAAAACAAAGAGCCGCTGAAAAAACAGCGGCTCTTTGTTTTTAAGAATTATTTTCTTCTTTCTTCTTCCTCGATTTTGGTGGTGGCGGTGATGACTTGGTAATATTGGCTTTGAGCAGATGTGTTTCTTTATCAAAAACCACTTCTATATTATCACCTTCCTGCAACTCGGCTTTGATGATTTCTTCTGCAAGCATATCTTCAACATATTTCTGAATAGCACGCTTAAGCGGACGTGCTCCATAATTTACATCATTACCTTTATCTGCAATAAAATCTTTAGCCTCATCATTAAGTTTAAGCTTATAACCCAAGCCTGCAATGCGCGAATATAATTTCTCCAATTCAATATCAATAATCTTGATAATATCTTCCTTGCTGAGCGAATTAAATATTACCACATCATCAATACGATTGAGGAATTCAGGGGCAAATGCTTTCTTTAATGCATTTTCTATAACACCTCTGGCATGTTCGTCCATCTGTGCATTTTTAGCACCTGTAGCAAAGCCTACTCCCGTTCCAAAATCTTTCAACTGACGTGAACCAATGTTACTTGTCATGATGATGATGGTGTTTTTAAAATCCACTTTGCGTCCTAAAGAGTCTGTCAGCTGACCATCATCAAGTGTCTGCAACAACAAATTGAATACATCTGGATGTGCTTTCTCAATTTCGTCCAGCAGCACTACGGAATATGGTTTGCGTCTTACTTTCTCGGTAAGCTGTCCACCTTCTTCGTACCCCACATAGCCGGGAGGTGCTCCAATGAGTCGCGATACAGCAAATTTTTCCATGTATTCACTCATATCTATACGAATCAATGCATCTTCCGTATCGAACAAGTACGTAGCAAGCACTTTGGCCAGTTCTGTTTTGCCCACACCTGTTGGACCTAAGAAAATAAATGAGCCTATTGGTTTGTTAGGGTCTTTCAGACCTGCACGGTTACGCTGAATAGCACGAACAACTTTTTTAATGGCATCATCCTGACCAATCACTTTGCCTTTCAGTTCTTCAGGCATATTAATCAATCGTGCTGTTTCTGCCTGTGCCACACGTTGCAATGGAATGCCACTCATCATAGAAACCACTTCTGCAACATCTTCATCCGTTACGGCATATCGTTGATTTTTTGTTTCTTCTTCCCATTGTTTTTTAGCTGCTTCAAGTTGGTCAATCAATTGTTTTTCGGAATCGCGAAGGCGTGCTGCCTCTTCATATTTCTGGCTGCGAACAACCCTGTTTTTCTCTGATTTTATCTCTGAAATTTTTCCTTCAAGGTCAATAATATTGGCAGGAACATGAATGTTTGAAAGGTGCACGCGTGAACCTGCTTCGTCCAGAGCATCTATTGCTTTATCCGGCAAAAAGCGATCGGTTATATAGCGGTTGGTAAGCGTTACACAGGCTTTCAATGCCTCAGGAGTATAATTCACATGATGATGCTCCTCATAACGGTCTTTAATATTGTTGAGAATTTCTACTGTTTCGTCAACAGAGGTAGGGTCAATAATTACCTTCTGAAAACGTCTGTCTAAGGCACCATCTTTTTCGATGTACTGTCTGTACTCGTCTAATGTGGTAGCTCCGATACATTGAATCTCGCCACGGGCCAATGCAGGCTTAAACATGTTGGAAGCATCTAACGAACCACTGGCACCACCTGCACCAATGATGGTATGAATTTCGTCAATAAACAAAATTACATCTGGTGATTTTTCCAGTTCATTCATCACTGCTTTCATACGCTCTTCAAACTGTCCGCGATATTTTGTTCCGGCAACTAATGAAGCTAAATCAAGTGTAACAATTCTTTTATTGAAAAGCACTCTGGAAACTTTGCGTTGAATAATGCGTAAAGCAAGGCCTTCGGCAATAGCAGATTTTCCTACACCAGGCTCACCGATGAGGATTGGATTATTTTTCTTTCTGCGTGACAGAATTTGCGAAACTCTTTCTATCTCTTTGCTGCGACCAACAATAGGATCTAACTTTCCTTCTTCGGCAGCCTTGGTCAAATCGCGACCAAAGTTGTCGAGCACCGGAGTTTTTGATTTGGCATCACCGGATTTTTTTGCTGTTGAACCACTACCCAACCCCGGACCTTCATCATCATCCTTGCTATAAGGATCGTCAGATGGCGACTGTGGTGCCTCTGATTTGAAATTAGATTTGAAGGTTTCCAACTCCTCACGCATAATCTCATAGTTTATGCCGTACTGATTTAGTATTTGTGTTGCAATATTGTCTTCGTCTTTCAGAATTGAAAGCAACAAATGTTCCGTGCCTATAATATCACTTTTAAAAATCTTAGCTTCAAGATAAGTTATTTTTAAAGCTTTTTCTGCCTGCTTTGTAAGTGGAATATTATTAAGGTTGCTAACATTATTAACACTTCCTTTAACAGCGTTCTCAACCGACTTTCGCAGTTCTACCAGATTTACATTGAGCGACTTTAAAAACTTTATTGCCATGCCTTCGCCTTCACGGATAAGGCCCAGCAACAAATGCTCTGTGCCAATATAATCATGACTTAATCGTAGTGCTTCTTCTCTACTATAGGTTATCACATCTTTTACTCTGGGGCTAAATTTTGCTTCCATATTCTGTGTATTTATTCAATTTTAACGGTAAAAATCCGAAATAGTTTTCTTTTACTTCAGATGCAATTTTATTAATTGTGAACAACAAACTTAACAATAATTTTCGTTTTTGCATTGTTAGTAAATCTTCATAACATTTTACCCGGTTTTTATCATAAAATATGCCAATAAAACACTACCTTCGCAGACATGACAAAACAAGCAAAAAGGGGCATTTTAAGATGACAAGTTTACCATTGCCGATTTAAGCTTTTTCACATATAATTTCAAATAAATTTCAAAACAAATATTGTATTAACACACTATGTCAGAAGGAGAAAAAATAGTTCGTATAAACATTGAAGAAGAAATGAAAACAGCCTACATTGATTATTCAATGTCGGTAATTGTGTCACGTGCATTACCCGATGTGCGCGATGGTTTTAAACCTGTTCACCGCAGAGTACTTTACGGCATGCTCGATTTAGGAGTATTATCCAATCGTCCATATAAAAAATCAGCCAGAATTGTCGGTGAGGTTTTAGGTAAATACCACCCTCATGGCGATGCATCTGTTTATGACACTATGGTACGTATGGCCCAGGAATGGAGTTTACGCTACCCATTGGTTGACGGACAAGGTAACTTCGGCAGTATTGATGGCGACAGCCCTGCAGCAATGCGTTACACAGAAGCACGTCTGAAAAAAATTGCAGAAGAAATGTTGGCTGACATTGACAAAGACACAGTTGATTTTAAGCTCAACTTTGATGATACTTTACAGGAGCCAACCGTTTTACCGGCAAAAATTCCAAATCTTTTAGTTAATGGTGCTGCGGGTATTGCCGTAGGAATGGCCACCAATATGCCCCCACACAACTTAACAGAAGTGTGCAATGCAGTTATTGCCTATATTGATAACAGAGATATTACTGTTGAAGAAATGCTTCAATATGTTAAAGCACCCGATTTTCCTACGGGAGGAATAATTTATGGTTATTCCGGTGTAAAAGAAGCTTTACTCACAGGAAGAGGTCGTGTAGTGATGCGTGCCAAAGCCATTATCGAAACATTAGAGAATGGCCGCGAACGTATAATCGTAAACGAGATACCCTACATGATTAACAAGGCTGAAATGATTAAGAAAACAGCCGACTTAGTAAATGACAAAAAAATTGAAGGTATAACCGACATCAGAGATGAAAGTGGTCGTGATGGCATGCGCATTGTCTATGAAATAAAAAGAGATGCCATGGCAAGTGTGGTGCTTAACAACCTCTACAAGCATACGTCTCTGCAAACATCATTTGGTGTTAACAATATTGCCTTGGTTAACGGACGACCTTTGTTGTTGAACTTAAAAGACCTGATTCACTACTTTGTAGAACACCGTCATGATGTATTGGTGCGTAAAACAAAATTCGAATTAGCCGAAGCCGAAAAACGTGCGCACATTTTAGAAGGCTTACTCATTGCACTCGATCATCTGGACGAAGTTATTGCACTGATACGTGCTTCACAAACACCCGATGAAGCCCGCAATGGACTGATTGAGAAATTTGCCTTATCAGAAATTCAGGCAAAAGCAATTCTGGATATGCGTCTGCAACGCTTGACGGGTCTTGAACGTGATAAGATTAAGGAAGAGTATGCAGAGTTGATGAAACTTATTGACTACCTGCAAAAAGTATTGGGCAGCGAAGAACTGCGTATGCTTTTATTGAAGAAGGAAGTAGCAGAGGTTTTAGAAAAATATGGTGATGAACGAAGGACAGAGATTGTGTATGCAGCAGACGACATCAGCATGGAAGATATGATAGAAGATGAGGCTGTTGTAGTAACCATCTCACACATGGGCTATATTAAACGCACACCACTAACAGAGTATCGCACTCAAAACCGTGGCGGAAGAGGCTCCATAGGCAGCAGCACACGCGATGAAGATTTTGTTGAACATTTATTTGTGGCAACCAATCACAATTACATACTGCTGTTTACACAGAAAGGACGTTGTTTCTGGTTGAAGACTTACGAAATTCCGGAAGGCAACAAACAATTTAAAGGACGTGCCATTCAAAACTTAATCAGCATTGAACCCGATGATAAAGTCTTTGCTTTCATTAATGTTAAGACATTGGAAGACGAAGAATACATCAACAACAATTATATTGTGATGTGTACACGGCAGGGAGTGATTAAAAAAACTCCTCTTGAAGCCTATTCACGCGTACGTCAGAATGGTATCAATGCCATTGTTATTAATGATGGTGATGAATTAATAGAAGCCAAGCTGACCAATGGCAATAACGAAATTTTACTTGCAGTTAAGTCTGGCCGTGCTATTCGATTTAATGAGAATACTGTCCGTACAGTTGGCAGAAATTCCATTGGCGTGAGAGGTATAACACTTGATCAAACTAACGATGAAGTGATAGGCATGGTTTGCGTGAAAAATGCAAGTGAAGAAAACATATTGGTAGTGAGTGAAAAAGGCTATGGCAAGCGCAGCGATCTGGAAGATTATCGTGTAACAAACCGTGGCGGCAAAGGTGTTAAGACAATGAACATTACCGACAAAACAGGAGATCTGATTGCTATAAAGAGTGTAAAGGAAGATGACGATCTGATGATTATCAATAAATCCGGCATCACCATTCGTATGGAAGTGAAAGATTTGCGCGTTATGGGACGAAACACACAGGGTGTAAAACTTATTCGTTTAGATGATGATGACTCAATTGCGTCTGTAGCAAAGATTGATATGGAAATTACAGGCAACGGCAATCATAAGGAGAATGGCACTGATAACGAAGAAAATTCCACTACTGAGAAGGATGAACCAAACAACAACCAAACAGAAGAAAACAACAATCAACCGGAATAATTAACATTTAAACAACAAGATAAAATGAAAAGAATACTTACAGTTGTGTTTATCAGTTTAGCCCTTGGCAGTTATGCACAGCGTGCGCAGGTACAATCTGCTTACAGTTACCTTAAGTACGAACAGTTAGACAAAGCAAAAGAAAGCATTGACATTGCAGTAAACAACGAAAACACCATGAATTATGATAAAGCATGGTATTATCGCGGATTGATTTATCAGGCATTGTATAAAAATGAAAAATTTGCCAACCTTTCAAACGATCCATTGAATGAGGCTTTGAAATCATACAATAAAGCTTTGGAATTGAATCCGAAATTTGAATACGCTGATGATATTGCAGAGAAGAAAAAAATATTGGCACAGCAATTTGCCGATATGGGATATGTAAATTATAATCTTAAAAACTTTGCAAGTGCACTTACAGCTTATGAAGGTGTAGTTTCCATCATGCCCAATGATACATCATCATATTTCAATGCAGCTTTGTGTGCAGAGCGCGCAGGGAATACAGCTAAAGCAAAACAATACTACAACAAATTAGATGAGATGCAATATAAAGATGCAAAAATGTATCATAGCTATGCGCAACTTTATCTTACCGAAGGAGACACAACAAAAGCAATTGAAATATTATCACGTGGTTTATCACGCTTCCCAGAAGAAAAATCAATACTTATTACACAAACAAACATCTATATCAGCTCAGGAAAAACAGCGGAGGCACTTGGCGCAATAAATAAAGCTATAGAAAAAGACCCCACCAATGCCAACCTTTATTTTGCCAAAGGCACATTAGTAGAAAAGACTGATAAAAATAAAGATGCTGCCATTACTGCATACAAAAAAGCTATTGAACTTAAAGCGGATTATTTTGATGCCTACTATAATTTAGGTGCATTATTTTTTAACGAAGGTGCACATTTAGCCAATGAAGCTAATAACATCAAAGACAACAATCAATATGCAAAAGCAAAAACAGTATTTGAAGCAAAGTTTAAAGAAGCAAAACCTTATCTTGAAAAAGCCTGGGAGTTGAATCCAAAAGATCAAAGCACAATGGTTTCATTGAAACAACTTTATGCCACCCTTAATGATACCGTAAACTATGCAAAGGTTAAAGCTGCATTGGACGCTGAAACAAAATAAAATTTTCAAAACAAAATAAAAAGCCCCGCAATGCGGGGTTTTTTATTTTGTAATGCGGTGTTAAAACACAATTTCACCAATGCTTTTTCTACTCCTTAACAAACTTTGCTGTTAGCATATTTGTTTTACCATTGGCTTTTACAATGTAAATGCCCGGTGAGAATGACGATACATCTATCTTAACTAACAGTTCTTTACTCAGTATTTTTTTGCTCAATATTTTTTTGCCTACAACATCATAAACTGTTATGTTGGTAATACCTTGCACTTTATTCTGAATATTTATTTCTGTTGTT
>Ga0138256_10008247_pt1 | contig 10955 bp, 8 predicted proteins | sample KNB2016incub_MG_FD_105486 | JGI IMG/M metagenome (GOLD analysis project Ga0138256, IMG submission 105486) | Active sludge microbial communities from wastewater in Klosterneuburg, Austria - KNB2014incub_MG | ecosystem: Engineered > WWTP > Activated sludge > Unclassified | place: Austria... | reverse complement strand
GTATCTGCCGCTATCAAAGCATTCCAGGATGATTTGAAATTCTTAGGCGTAGAGGAAAGGGTGGTAGGTATGACATTCAGTGAATTTGGCAGAAGAATAAAATCCAACTCAAGTACAGGTACTGATCATGGTGCTGCAGCCCCTATGTTTTTATTCGGCAGCCCGGTAGAGTCCGGTATGTTGGGTGTAAACCCCACTATACCTGCCAATGCAACAGTGAATGATAATATACCGATGCAGTATGATTTCAGAAGTATATATGCCACTTTATTGGAAAAATGGTTTTGCCTGGAAAAAACGGTAGTGGATTCATTGTTCCCTCCGAATATCAATAATCAATTACAAAGTCTGCCATTGATAAAGGCCGGCGCTTGTTCCGGTATCACTCCGCCGCCACCACAGCCCACCGATCTTACTATTACCAACTACCCGAACCCGTTTACCAGCAGTACTACAATTAAGTTTACCACAGAGGGTGGTCATACATTTATCCAGGTCATCGATACACTGGGTCGTGTACTGAAAGTTTTAGTGGACAGGGAATATACTGCGGGTACTTATACAACCGAATTCAATAGTGAGGGATTGCCAACAGGTATCTATTATGCCCGTTTTCAGAATGGGATGAACCAGCAGGTAAGAGCAATGATGAAAGTGAGATGATGCTATAATTGTTTAAGTGTTTTTTCTTATTACGGGAGGTGCCTCAATATGGTAAAATGTGTTTACCATAAGAGGTGTTAGCAAGTAATAATTTGGAAGCGGCTTTTACCATTCAAGGTATGGTCGCTTCTATTATAAAACTAGAAATTGCCATTCTAAACAAATATAATTTATATGATATTTTCATTTATCAATTATAGATTAATCGGATCAATTATTTTTATTCTTTTCTGTCAAAGTATCAGTGGACAAACATTTACATTAAAAGGAAAAATAAGTGAGTATGATGGTTGCGACGTGAAACTAATATATTTTAGAGACGGTATTAATAAAAACCAATCAGATACTGCAATTATTAATAAGGGAGAATTTCTATTTAATGGGAGAATAACGGGGGCTGAATATGCACAGTTGTTTGTATATGGACGTCAAAAAAATAATTTGAGTGAATATAATACCACGGTATTTCTTGAACCTGGTTTGATCAATATTTATTTTGAGGGAGCAGAAAGGAAAAAAATAAAAATAATTGGGTCAAAAACTCAGGATGAATATGAGGATTTTAAAAAAACAGTAAGTCATGAATCTGAAATGCTAATTAAATTGTCGAAACTTTATAATACCGTAGATAGTATGCTTAAGGAGGGAGTAATAACTCCATCTGAGGCTGAAGAAAGAAGGAAGATAATTGATAGCAAGTATAACCCTGTAATTCGTGAAAAAAGCAATAAAGAAATTTTATATATTAAAAAGCACCCAACTTCTTATGTAAGCCTTATGCTGCTTCATTCATTTGTTGGAAGGCTCTCAAACGATAGTATCGAGCTTTTATATTCAACTTTATCCGAGAAGGTTAAAGGGAGTACAATTGATTATAGTTTCCTGGCATACAATGCGAGGGTTCGAAAAGCTATTTCAAAAGAATACCCTTTTGATCTTATAAAAATAAATGAATCAGCGCCTTCGTTTACTATATATAAACCTTCCGGTAACGATAGTTTGTTGAGGGATAATTTTTTTGGAAAAGTGCTAATACTTGAGTTTTGGGGTTTGTACTGTTATCCATGTCTCAGAATTAATCCCCTTTTGGAGCAAATTAGAATGAGATACGGAGAAGAAAAGCTTTCAATCATTGCTGTTAATGACAACGGTGCTAATGAGCTTTCTAAGATTACTACATATATTAATAGAAACAAATTATCAGAATGGTATCATGTTTTTATTAATAAAGAAATTGCAGAAAGTAATTATCCAGGTTACAAAGGTAATTTTAATGCTTATTTAGGCCTGGGTGTTCCAAGGACTGTTGTTATTGATAAGAAAGGAAAGATAGCATATAAGAATTATGGTTACTCTAAAGAGGAATTTGAAAACATGGTCAAAATAATTGAAAGGGTTATAAACGAGTAGTACAGAAATTTTACGATTTTGAATTCAAAACTTTTGCTACAAGGCGAAAGAATCTCGAATGCATGAATAAGTTTCCTTTTTACAATTGCAGCCCATGTGCCAAAACTCATGAAATATTGCATGAGCTGCTTGATAGTATGGATGCAGGATTATCTGTAAGATTTACAATTGACAAGGCGAAAAATGGTAAACATATGCAGGCAGTTGAATACATGCTGCAATTACTGGCAGGTAAAGGAGCGGATTATAAAAGACAAGTTTTGCATGACTGGTATTTACTGATGGACCTGGAACAATTTTCAAAAAAATACCCGCTGAGGGAGAAAAATAATGTGGACCGGCTGCTGAAAAAACAGGAAAAATGGGCAAAAGAAACAGGCATCAGTTTTACTCCTACTATTTTCATTAACGGAAATGAACTGCCCGGGCAATACACTGCTGATGACCTGATATTTGTATTAAGGGGTTTTGAGTGGAAAGAAGGTATAATATAAAAGAATTATGTTCTGAAATAAATAGGCCCGGAGGCCAAACTCTTTATTTGCGCAAACAAGGTAAAAGAGCCTGGTACCTGAACCCGGGCCGATTATTAAAATTAAACTTTTAAAGCATGAAAAAGTTTGAGAATCTCGGTAAAACGCTGAGTAAGGCAGAGCAAAAGAACATTATAGGCGGTGATTATGAAGGTGGGGGTGCTGGTCCATTCTTTGGTAAATGTACAGGCGGTAGTGAAGGATGCTGGCATTATACAGAACCAGTAACCTGGCAGACATGTCTTAATGACATTGCTCTTTATTGTAGTTCAGGCTCTGGCGTATGCTCATTAAGTAATAATTGTTTATAATGAGACAAAGTTTGGGTTAGGCACTTAGATGCCTAACCCTTTATTATTTGAATTAACTATAATGGACATGAAACAAATTATTGTTTTACTTCTGTTTTGCTCAGGAATCAGTACTTCTACATTTAGCCAATTTGTAATAAGAGGTCAGTTAAATGGCTATGAGGGGCAACAGTATGTTGTACTCCGCCAGCCAGTAAATGGATATTTCAGTAATATTTCATATCAAGCGTCTGATACTGTACCTATAATAAATAACTTGTTTAATGTAACAATAAACTGTAAAAATCCAGTATTTGTATTTCTCTCTTTTTCCGACCACACTGTAAAACTAATTGCAACACCTCATGATACAATTTCTTTAATATTAGATTTTTCGACATGGGAAAGTGAAAAAAAAATCGAATGTCACTTTAGTGGGGCTAATGCCGCTGGGCATAAATTTTTTTACGATTATGACTACGTTCCTGTCGATAAATATGCACATGTATGGGTTACTTTAAAGAGTGCAGAAAAAAATGATTTTGTTAAAGAGATAAGCAATGAATTGGATAGACAAGTGCTACCGATTAATAATATGTATAAAAAAGGCTTGATAAGTGATGAATATCATGCTTTATTAGTATCTACTATTAAGAGCCTGCTTTTGCATGAAGCTACCAGGAAGGTAGGAGATTTTAGTTTGACTAGTATAAAAATTAAAAAAAGAGAAGAGAGAATTGAAGTAACAAATAAGCTATTTAATCTTTATTCCCCAATTAACAATAACTTATATTATGGATTAAATGCTCAATTATATGCAAATACATTTTTTGCGTTTCAAAGATCAGTAAGACTAAATACTAAGGGTTTGTACATTCAACCTGATACTGTAATTAAACATAAAGACAGGAAGTATTTAATAACAGGTGATTTCGCTTTTTTATGCGGAATAAAAGAAGAAAAACTAAAAGAATACCTTTTGAGCTCATTGATATTGGCATGCTTATCTGTTGATGCTGAAGAAGCACTAAAAGATGAAATCCCTTTTTTCACAGCGTACTATCCTAATAGCCCATTTACGCCAATTATTAATAAATATAAAGACTGCAAGGAAATTCAAAGAATATCTTCCGCCTCAAACTTCTCGAAGTATTTTGATAAGTTTTTTCCGGAAATTTTAGACACAGCCGGAAGAATTAAGGATTTTCAATTTTTAAAGGAAAATCCATTTAAGGGGAAACATATTTTTATAGACGTATGGGCTACATGGTGTGCGCCATGTTTAAAGGAAATGCAATACAATTACAGGGTTGACAGTTTTCTGTACTCTAATAATGCGGTAAAAATTTATATTTCCATAGATAATCCATCGCAAAGAGAAATATGGGAGAAGATGATTGTCGATATGCATTTGGGTGGATTTCATATATTGGCAGGTAAGGAGTTTAATCGTTTTTTATCTAAAACGATTGGTTTAAGTGAAGGGTTATTGCCTATTCCAAAATACATAATTATTAGGGATGGAAAGATAATTGTGGCAGATGCTGCCAGACCCAGTGACTTTGATAAACTAAAAGGGCAATTTTCTGAAATCATTGAAAAGACAAGTGAGAAAAATGATTATTGATTATGGCTCGATTCACCTTTTATAAACAACCTGATAACATGGACTGCGGTCCTTCCTGTCTGCGTATGGTGGCAAAGTATTATGGCCGTGCAATTTCTTTGGAAACACTAAGAGAGAAATCACAAATTGGCAAAGAAGGAGTAAACCTGTTAGGTATTAGTGAGGCAGCAGAGACAATCGGATTTCGAACACAGTCTGTAAAGTTGAGATATGAGACACTGGTAAAAGAGGCAAAACTTCCGGCCATTTTGCATTGGAACCAAAATCACTTTGTTGTTCTGTATAAGGTCAAAAGGAAGAAATTATACATTGCTGACCCAGCGAAAGGACTAATAACATTTAGCAGGGAAGAATTCAGCCAACATTGGATCAGTGATAAATCTGATGGCAGTGAAGAAGGCATTGCCTTGCTCCTCGAACCATCACCCGAATTTTATAAAAGTGAAGATGAAAAGGAAGAAGAAAAAGGGATCGCATTCAAGGGGATTATTCGATATGTACTGCCTTACAAGAAATTAGTTATACAGTTATTTATTGGACTGGCAGTAGCCAGCCTGTTACAGCTTTTTCTCCCCTTTCTTACCTAAAGTATTGTTGATACAGGGGTCAGTACGGCCAATATTCATTTTGTATATATTGTATTGCTGGCACAGTTAGCCTTGTTTACCGGTAGGTTGGCAATAGAGTTTGTGCGGGGATGGATACTGCTGCACATAAGTACCAGAATCAATATTTCCATTCTCACTGATTTTTTAATCAAGCTGATGAAACTGCCTGTCAGTTTTTTTGACAGCAAACACACCGGCGATATATTGCAGCGCATGAACGACCACCAGCGGATTGAATCCTTTCTTACCGGGTCATCACTTAACGTATTATTTTCTTTAATCAATCTTCTTGTTTTTTCTGTAGTACTGGCCATTTTTAACATCGGCATTTTTGCTGTATTTGCTATTGCCAGTGTACTATATGCCATTTGGGTTGTATTCTTTCTCAAAAGAAGGCGGATCCTGGACTATAAACGGTTTGAAGTGGCAGCAAAGGAGCAAAGCATTACAATACAGTTGGTGCAGGGTATGCAGGAAATAAAACTAAATGGGGCAGAAAGACCAATGCGCTGGACATGGGAACGTCTGCAGGCCAGTTTATTTGGCCTTAGTATGAAGGGACTGTCGCTGAACCAATGGCAACAGGCTGGTGCTTTTTTTATCAATGAAGGGAAGAATATTTTTATCACCTTTCTTTCCGCTAAAGCAGTCATTGACGGACAAATGACGCTTGGCTCTATGCTGGCCGTACAGTACATCATTGGCCAGCTTAACAGCCCGATAGAGCAAATGATAGGCTTTGTGCAAAGCTGGCAAAATGCAAGGATAAGCATGGACAGGCTGAATGAAGTCCATACGATGGAAGATGAGGAGCCAGCCGGGAAAGAATTGTTGAAGGAACTGCCTGCAGGTTTTCAAAGACAAATTTTGGGTGGAAGGTCAGGGATTGATTTTCCTGTTTCACTAAGCAACAACGGAACACAGCATCTTTCCGGGAATGAAAGCTTTGATAGTATTGCTTTTTCAGGTGAAACTGATACTTCTGTTCGTTTTCAGAACGTTTCCTTTACCTATCCCGGTGCCGGAAATGAGCCGGTGCTGAAAGATATAAACCTGCAAATTCCAAAAGGGAAAACGACTGCTATTGTAGGCGTAAGTGGCAGTGGCAAAACAACTTTACTCAAACTGTTATTGAAATTTTACCGGTTGCAGCGGGGGGAAATTAAGCTTGATAATACATCATTAGAAAATATAAGCCACAAAGCATGGCGAGACCATTGCGGCGTGGTTATGCAAGAAAGTTTTATTTTTTCTGATACCATTGCTAAGAATATAGCTGTTGGCCGTGACAAGATAGATATGGATATGCTTCGACATGCCGCAGAAGTAGCCAATGTAAGGGAGTTTATCGAAAGTCTTCCATTAGGTTATAATACTAAAATCGGTGCAGAAGGAACCGGATTAAGTATGGGTCAAAAACAAAGGCTGCTGATTGCAAGGGCAGTTTACCGTGACCCTGATTTTATTTTTTTTGATGAAGCAACTAATAGTCTTGATGCCAATAATGAAAGCCTGATACTAAATAATCTTGAGTCCTTTTTTAAAGGACGAACAGTTATTGTAGTAGCCCATCGCCTGAGTACGGTGAGAAATGCGGACCAGATAGTGGTATTAAATAAAGGGGTTATTTCAGAAAAAGGCACACACCAGGAACTGGTGAACCTGAGAGGAGAATATTTTACACTGGTAAAAAATCAATTGGAACTGGGAGCCTGATATACTATGCCGGAATTATCAGTACATAATGAGTTATTAACGGATGAGGTTCAGGAGGTAATCAGTTACCGCCCCCACTGGATTGTGAGAAAAGGTAATAGTATTTTTCTGCTTATTATTTTATTGTTGCTGTTTCTTTCCTGGCTTATTAAGTATCCTGATATTATCAAAGCCCCTTCCAGGCTGGTTGCTTTAAATCCTCCCAAACTAATTACTGCCAGAACAGAGGGAAAGTTGATGAAGTTGTTTGTAATTAATGAGCAGCTCGTTAAAAAAGGCGAGCCACTTGCCTATATGGAGAGTACGGGGAATTATGATGAAGTACTAAAGCTACAGAAATGGATTAATGTCATTATGGACAGCTTAAGCACTGCTGATTATGCTGTTGTGATAAAACAACCATTTCCCAGGCTTTCCGATTTAGGAGAACTACAGGGTAATTACCAGGCATTTCAGAATCAGTTGGAACTTACAAAACAAACCCTGTCTTCAGGATATTATCAACGTAAAAAAAATGCTTTACAGCAGGATCTCCGTTACCTGGCATTAGTAAAGAACAATTCAGCAAAACAAATGGAACTAATTGAAAAGGATAAAGAATTAGACCTTAAGGAATTTGAAGTGTATGAAAAGCTGGCGAAAGAAAAAGTGATAGCCCCGCTGGAGCTAAATCAATATAAGAGTAAACTTCTTGCAAAGGATCAAAACCTTAAACAAGCCAGCACTCAAATTACAACAACAGACATCAGCAGCCACGGAAGAAATAAAGAACTACTGGATTTGGAGAAACAGGTAAGTGATCAGCACCAGCAATTTTATTCCTCCTTGCTGGAACTTAAAAGCCAGCTTGAAAAATGGCTGCAGCAATATGTTTTAACTGCCTCTGAAGATGGTAAAGTAATATTTGTTTCTTCTTTCAGGGAAAATGAATTAATTACTAATGGACAACCCATGTTTTATCTGCAGCCGGGGCACACGGAATTTTATGCAGAGTTGATTGCTGGTCAGCCTGGTTTGGGCAAAGTAAAGGATGGCCAACGTGTACTTATAAAAATTGAGAGCTATCCTGCAACCGAGTTTGGCTATTTACATGGGAAAATTAGTTACATATCTGGAATCCCAAACCGCAGCGATAGTTTTTTGATAAAAGTGGATATGCCTGATGGGATGCAGACTAATTATGGGAGGTCAATTTTTTTCCGGAATGATTTGAAAGCTAGCGCTGAAATCATAACGGATGACAGAAGGTTGGTTCAGCGGTTTCTTGGCCAGCTAATGGATATAATGAAAAGATAGGATTGGGAGTTTCTTTGCATAAAAAACCAAAAAAGTGTAATCGATTTTTTAAATTTGGAAAGTCAGTTTGTCAGACCTTAGAATGATTGAATTTCTCTTTAAAAAATCTCGATAAAGTTTTTGCCTCGTTCTTCTTTCATTAATCACTCTGCCGGTGTCCGGCATTTACCCAATCAGTAATTTTCTGTTTATCAACATTCGTCAACGGACTATTGGGTGCAGCAGGCATAAAGGATGGATTGCCATCAACAGCCCTTGCTTTAATTCTATCCCAACTGCTTACTATACTTGCATCTGTATCAAAATTCTTACTGCCATTCACGGCGCCATTCAAATGGCAGGGGCCGCAATACCCATTGATGATTTGTTTTACCAATGCATACTTAGGTCCATAATTCAGAATGGTAATTTGTGCGGTATCTGTACATCCATTCTGATTTTTAACGGTGATAACATAATTGCCGGGCGCCAGGTTGGTAAAACCGGGTGAAGCCTGGTAGGCACCGCTGTTTAGCTGGTAACTGATGGTATCACCAATGGGAAACGTAACAGCGATAGTGCCATTATTGGAAGTACCGATTGCTTCTGTTTTAAAATATTGTACATCATAACTCACACCCAGGCAGGGATCGGGTGTGGGAGTGTCTTTTTTGCTGCAGCCCAGCATACTGGTTGTGATCAATACTATTGCAAAGAGTACACTGGAGTTTGAACGCATGGATCGGGTGTTGATAGTCATTAAATGTAAAAATTTTATCCGGCATAAAGAAGTATTTAAGGCTATGAACCGGGTTTTTAGGACTTTAAGTTCGTTTTAAAGATTAGTGGGGCGGGACTTATAAAATTAAATTTGTATGAAACGATGTTGCATTTTATATTTGCAACATCGTTACAATAAAATAATATGCAAAAATCAACAATCCTCTTATTGGCATTCCTGTGGGTACAGGTACAGGTAAATGCCGGTGATTATTTCCCTGGAAATAATATCAATAGTAAAACCAGTACAGTTGAAAAAGTTACCTTAAGCGGAAAAGTAGTAGATGCAAAAACAGGTGAAACATTACCCGGCGCTTATATCTATTTTATTGACGATAAAATTGGTACGGTAGCCGATGCAAATGGGAAATACCTGTTGACCAATATTCCGTTTGGCCACCATGTTATTGAAGTCTCCCACACCGGGTACAGCACCCTGGTAGAGCATATTGAGATAAATGCCAACATGGAGAGGGATTTTGCTTTATCTCCTGTTATCGTAGAGAACCAGGGGGTGATAGTTACAGGTATTTCCGGCGCTACCAGTATAAGAAATGTACCTGTACCCATTACTTCTATCCGAAAATCAACTTTATTACAAACACCGTCTTCAAACATCATTGATGCGCTGAGCCATGTACCCGGAGTTTCGCAATTATCTACCGGACCTGCCATTTCCAAGCCAATTATCCGTGGTCTTGGGGCTAACCGGGTGGTTACTATCAATGATGGAGTAAGACAAGAAGGACAGCAGTGGGGTGATGAACACGGAATTGAAATAGATGAGATGAGTGTGGCAAAGGTTGAAATATTAAAAGGTCCTGCATCATTAATGTATGGCAGTGATGCATTGGCCGGTGTAGTGAACTTTATTTCCAATGTTCCCGTTGCGGAAGGGATTATAAAAGGTAATCTGTTAACCAATTATCAATCGAATAATGGTTTATTTGGAGCCAATGGTAATATAGCCGGGAATAAAAATGGATTTAACTGGAATGTGTATGGTACTTATAAATCTGCCGGTGATTACCGGAATAAATATGATGGCAAAGTACTCAACTCAAGGTTCAATGAAAGAAACTTTGGTGGGTATGCAGGAATAAATAAAAGCTGGGGTTATAGTCATATTATTTTCAGCCGGTTTGATCAGCGGGTTGGATTAGTGGAAGGGGACAGGGATGATGCCACCGGTCAGTTTCTTTTATATGCCGGTACTGCCCTTGAACGAATTGCTGCAAAACAGGACCTTGATTCCCGGGATCTGTTTGTTCCGCAGCAAAGAGTGCAGCATACTAAAATTGTAAGTGATAATAATTTCGCCATAAAAAATGGCCGTTTAAAAGCAAATATTGCTTTTCAGAATAACCAGCGGAAGGAATTTGGAAACCCGGAAGATCCTGCCGAACAAGAATTATTCTTTGATCTGAAAACGATCAACTACAGCTTGCAATGGCAATTTCAGGAAATGAAAGAATGGCACACTACCATTGGTGTAAATGGAATGCGTCAATCTAACCAGAATAAAGGTGCAGAAGTACTGATACCGGAGTATAACCTGTTTGATATTGGAGGATTTGTTTTTGTGCAGCGGTTTTTCAAAATGGGGACAGTAAGCGGAGGTATCAGGTTTGACAACCGTTCCGTTGATTCGAAGGAATTTTTTGATGGGACTGATCCAAAGTTTACTGCGTTTAAACGAAATTTTTCAAATGTCTCGGGCAGTATTGGGGTCAGTTATGAGCCAACAGAGTTAGTAACTGTAAAAGCTAATATCGCAAGAGGGTTCCGGTCACCGTCACTGGCAGAGTTAGCCAGTAATGGTACCCATGAAGGAACCAACCGGTATGAATATGGGGTACAGGATCTGAAATCGGAAACAAGTCTGCAATTAGACGGAGGTATCGACCTTAATTACGAACATTTCAGTTTTGGCCTGGCTGCTTTCTATAACCGGATCAATGATTTTATTTTCTATCAGAAACTGGAATCTGTTTTTGGGGGAGATTCATTGGTAAATGTGGATGGAGAGGATATTATGGCATTTGTATTTAAT
>Ga0138256_10008244_pt1 | contig 10958 bp, 10 predicted proteins | sample KNB2016incub_MG_FD_105486 | JGI IMG/M metagenome (GOLD analysis project Ga0138256, IMG submission 105486) | Active sludge microbial communities from wastewater in Klosterneuburg, Austria - KNB2014incub_MG | ecosystem: Engineered > WWTP > Activated sludge > Unclassified | place: Austria... | reverse complement strand
GACGCTGTGGGTGGCGTCGTCGAAGGGACTCCACCAGCCGCCGAACGTGCCGCCGTTGCCGACGTAGTCCATCATTGCCCGGTTACCCGTCGGCGTGCTTTGGGTGTAAGGAAAGAGCGTGGGCTTGCGGACCGTGGGGCAGGTGTAGGTCTTCACGTGCGTCGAGGCGACGAGTGCGCCGTCGGGGTGCTGCCACAGGTTCTGCTGTTCTTCGTAGGGAAGGATTTGATAGGCCCAGCCCCAGTTCTGCGCCTTCGGTCCTTCCGGCACACCCGCGGAGGCAAAGTTGCGATCCGAGCCCCAGTGCAGCCCGCCGGAGGGAAATGATTGGTACGTGTCGTGGTGGTTGTGAAACGCCAGGCCCATCTGCTTCAGGTTGTTCGAGCATTGCGTGCGCCGGGCAGATTCGCGGGCAGCTTGCACGGCGGGCAACAGCAGCGCGACCAAGACGCCGATGATCGCAATGACGACGAGCAGTTCGACGAGGGTAAAACCTCGCCGCGGGAGGCAGGCCCTGCGCATGGTGGTCAATCCTGGGAGAGTCAACGGGGAGGGAACCGCGATTGATTTAGGGAGCCGGTTGATGTCCCGGCGGAAACTTGGCGGCTTGAAACTCGGTGTCCGTCAATAAGGCAACAATCGATGGGGGCTTCAGCACGTGCCGCTTGCCGTTCTTGCCGCGCCGTTCGTAGGCCAGCACGACATCGACGTTGCCGGTGCTGCGGGCCAGTTGACTAAAATCGACGCCCCAGACGATCACATAGTTTTCGTTGTCGTCGGGCGAGCGGAGCACGGTCGCCGGATCGGGGTTGCCAGGAGCGTTCTGCAGAAACTCGTGCAGTTCCTTGTCGCTGGTTGGTGGTCGGCCCAATTTCATCGCCGCCTGTGAATAGGCCGCACCGATTTGCTGCAGGTTCTCGTACGACTTGTCGGTCGCAGCCGATGGAGGCGTCGCCGAACCGCAACCGATGATCGTCGCCAGGGCCAGCAGTCCCCCACCCACACCGAGCAACCAACACACGGGCGCAATGATCACCGGGCACCGTGCCGCTGTGGTCCGCATGCCCATCCACCACCTACTTTGCTGAAACGAATAGTATTTTTGAGCGTTTTAAAGTTATGTGGGATTAGAATCAGACCGGGTGGGTGTTTCAAGCAGAATTTGCGGAAAAGGGGTCGCAATGGACTGGCGTCTTTGCGCAAATGGTCGGACCTCGGAAAGGAGCGACCAGATTGGCATTCGCCGCGGCAATTTGGTCCAATAGGCAAGAGCCTCCCCTTCCCCTGCCTTTGGAGATTCACCCATGACGACGGACAAGTTGAATCTCTCCCGCCGCGCGTTCGGCGTAATGGCTGGCTCGTTGGCGGCGGCGGCTTCGCCGTTGGTGGCGATGCAGCAAGCAGCGGCGGCGGAGCGTCCGCTGGGGAGCAGCAGTTTTGGGCGGGCGAAGCGGGTGATGTTGCTGTACCTGTATGGGGCTGCGGCCCAACACGAGACGTGGGATCCGAAGCCTGATGCGCCGGCGGAGATTCGCGGGACGTTCAACCCCATCAGCACGGCTGTGCCCGGCATGCAGATTTGTGAGCATGTGCCCAAGGTCGCAAAGATCACCGACCGCCTGACGCTCGTGCGGTCGATGTCGCATCCGTACAACATTCATTCGGCGGCATACACGATGTCGGGGATCGACAAGGTCGATATCCCGATGGAGTTGAATCCGTTCGATGCTCGGCACTGGCCCAGCTTTGGGAGCGTGCTCGATTACCTGGCGACGAAGGCGAACCCGGCCGCGCCGCCGCCCTCGATTCCGCGCAATCTCTGCCTGCCGTTTCGCTTCAGCAGTCGCGCGGGCGAGTTCACGCGCGGCGGTCCGTACGGCGGCTTTCTCGGCCGCGGTTACGATCCGGTTTGCACCGAGTTCGAAGGGAAAATCACCGGCAAGACCGCCCGTTGGCGCGGTAACGATATGCAGGGCGTCGATGAGCCTTACTTGGGCATCGATCCCGCGAGCCGCTTCGTCATTTCGCAAGCCAAGGGGGAAGCAGCGCTGCCGCTCGATCAACTCAGCAGTCGCTGGTCGCTCCTCACCAAGCTGCAACACGAACAGCGAGATTATCAAACAGCCGCTGCGCCGCGCGGGCACGATCGCTTTCGCGAAATGGCCTACTCGCTCCTCACTTCGAACGAAATCAAAACCGCGCTCGATCTGACGCAGGAAAAAGATTCACTCCGCGAACAGTACGGTCACACCCTCTTCGGTCAGGCCACGCTCGCTGGTCGCAGGCTGCTCGAAGCAGGGGCGAAACTCGTCACGGTGATTTGGGACGAAATCAAGATTGCCAATTCGGCCTGGGACACGCACTTTCATCACTACGAACGACTCAAGGATGAGCTCCTTCCGGGCCTCGATCGCGCGCTGAGTACGCTGATTGTCGATCTCGAACAGCGGGGCATGCTCGACGATACGCTGGTCCTCTGCATTACCGAACATGGCCGGACGCCGCGCATTCACGACAAGGGAGCCAACGGCGCCGGCCGCGAACACTGGTCCGACGTCTACAGCAACGCCTTCGCCGGCGCCGGCATCACCCGCGGCAACATCATCGGCAGCAGTGACAAGCACGGCAGCTTTGTGCAAGAGAATCCCATCAGCCCGAAGGACATTCTCTGTACGATCTATCACTTACTTGGCATCGACGCTCACACCATGATCCCCGATCGCCTTGGCCGGCCCTTGCCGCTCGTCACCGGCGGCCGCGTGGTGCATGAGATGCTTGCCTAAAACTCCCTCGCCCCGCTGGCGGGAGAGGGTTGGGGTGAGGGGCTGAGCGATGGATTCTGAAAAACGCAAACGCGAGATTAGCCGTCGATTGTTGATTGCGCGTTACCCGCGCCGTGCAGCGGCGAAGTTCACCTATGAGGACGATCACAACCCGCTTGTGCTACAAGACTGTTCTCATTGCCACGGTACAGGAGACATTTGCATTCATGGCAATGGTGTGCATGAACTCATACTGTGCAAGGAGTGCGGAGGCGAAGGAATTACGGGTGAGATCGAACTGTACTTTCGCAATAACGGACCGCCAGTGGAAGTATCGCCCAACGATGCGGGCTGGGTGAAGTGCCCCAGCTGTGGTTGGCGTTTCCTGTTTTCCGATGCTTATGCCTGGACTGGATATCGCCATCGAAAATGCGGGCAGCGAATTGTCATTTCATCGAGTTGAGTAATCCCGCCGTCGACGAATCCTGTTCGCCCCCAAAATACTTCTCCAGCAACTGCTCAAACGGTGAGCCCACGGGACTGACGTTGGCGAAGAGCGTGGCGCACGAGCGGAGCTTCAGGTCGTCGGGCGAACCGAAGATGTCTTGGGCCGTGCGGCCGTTGACGTTCAGGACCGCGTCCACGCAGGCGAGCAAGCGCGGCCCAAGCACGGGGTGCGCCAGATAGGCGATTGCTTCTTCGCGATTCTGAATCGCATATCGCTGCGCCATCGAACTGAAGCCCAGCCCGACGAGTTGCGGGAAGATGAACCACATCCAGTGCGATCGCTTACGGCCGGCGGTCACTTCGGCCAGCGCCTGGTCATAGATTCTTTCCTGGGCATCGCCAAACCGTTGTAAGTTGAACGGATCACCGCCGGGATCATCGTTCATCGAAATGACTCCGCAAACTGTTAGTGAAACCGCAACTCATCGACAATCTGCTGCGCGCCTGCCAGTTCGCGGTGATGAGGCGGGGCCATGGCGAGCAGCGTGACGAAGATGAAGTCGAGGCCGTTGGAGAGAATCCAGATCTGGGCGTGTTTCGGGGCGTCCTCGTCGGCGGATTCATCGGGGAGGAAGATCGCGGTCCCAAAGCTGCCGACCTGGCACGGGCCGCTGAAGGAGCTTTGCTGTTTGCCGAAGCGGTGTTCGCGGCCAAAGCGTTCCGCGATTTTCAGGAGTTCGAGTTCGCTCGGATAGGGCTTCTCCCCGCCGGAGTACTGCGCGGCAGTGATTTGTAGCGCCGCCGAAGCCTCTTCGCGGTTCCACATGAACGTGGGTGGGCCATCGGGATTTTCTGCCGAGACATCCAGCCAATCGTCGGGGAGCGAAATCTGGAGTTGCTTTTCCATGCAAACTTCGTGGTGGAAAAAGAGTTTCGTGGCCAGGAAATGCTGCGGACATGCCACGCGGGGGGACACACTTTTGTATGATTCTAACTCTTGTTACGCAGATAAATCACTCCTCTAGCGAAGCCGGGCGAGAACCGTTTCGCGGGAACCAGCACATGTCGAATCGCGCGTTTTTGACCTCGTCCAACGTCGACACCATTTATCCGTCGTTTGCCGACCCCGACTACGACGCCCCGAACCACACCATCGCTAGCGACGTCGAGTTTCTGCCTCTCTTCTGGCTGGCGCTGTTTCGCGAAAGTGATCTGCGGCAGACGACGTTCGACGTACACGGGACGCAAGTCTCGGCCTTTGCACCCGTCTGCGGCAAAATGAAGGCGCTCGAACAATTCGATGCGGCGGTTCCCTATCTGGAATCGATCCTGCCGGAACTCGGCAAGCTGAAAGACTACGCCCGGCTGTTTCACCAGGCGGTGGCCGCGACGCCGCAAAAGTTCATCTCGATCGAACTCGAAGAGATCGCTAACCTGTATCCGCCGCAGCATCGCTTCGAAGAACTGCTCGCCTTGTCCCTTCGCGGCTTCGACCGGCCCGAGGGGATTCACTTCGAGTGCGAAGACGTCGAAATCGAACTCGAGGGACTGCAGATCTCGCTCGAAGAAGGCGAAGAAGTGAGCGAGGAACTCAAGAACCTGATGGAAGATCACGAAGGGGAGCCGATCACCGTCGAAGGTTTTACGCTCGAGAGTCACGCGGAAGTGCTGACGCGGCTCACCGGCCTGCGACTGGAGTGCCCGCTCCCCACGGCCAAGATGTACCTCGATGATGTCGAGTACACCGAAGACGAGCAGTGGAACTTCACCCGCGTCCTCGGCGCCGGGCGTCATGGCTCGATGGGCTTTGGACGCGAAGTTCCCTGGGAGAAAGAGGAGGCGAACTTTGGCTGGGAGTTCAGCGGGTTCGATGAGGACTTTGAGGATGAGGAGGACGACGAAAGCTAACGGTTATCTGCGCGGTCCGCTCGCCGTTGCTGACCATGAAGTCGAACGAATGCCACTTTTCACGGCCTGGCGGTTCTTTGTTGCGCAAGCGATGGGCGATGATTCCGATCGACCATCGCATTGCACGCTCAGACGCACCTCTTCGAGAGAGTGCGTCTAAACCGTAAAGACCTTCGTCTTGACGACGCCACGGAGGTTGTTGCCGCCCTGCTGGGTGAGGCGAGCCTTGTCGCGGCCGCCGCTGATGAGACCACCTTTGCGGACGGTGGTATTGGCCAGAGTGATGTTGTCGACGCCCGTGTTGGTGTCGAGATACATTCGCTCGAAGATCGAGTCGCGAATATCCACGCTATCGACACCGCCTCCGAGCGTCGCTCGGAGCGTGCCGGCTTGCACGTTGTCGATTTCGACGTCTGTCGCGCCGCCACCGGTCTTTTGGATCTTGAGTTCGCCGCCGACCTGGCTATCGATCAAGTCGAACGTCAGCGCGCTAGAAGTGTCCTGCACGAACAACCCACCGCGAGCACGCAGGTTCGCCGCGTTGAAGACGTCGACGCCGCCACCCAGCAATACGGTGGTCTTGCGGCCGACGGTCACTGGAAACGTCTGCACAGGATCGTTGTTCTGCGTGAACGTCGTGGGGAAGCGAATCGTATCGTTGCCATCGCTGGCGTTGTTGATCGGGTTGTTCACATCGGCGTGAACGATCAAATCGCGAGCGACCTTGGTGTTCGTGATATCCAGCGTGTCGTTGCCAAAGCCCAGCTTGATGGCCATGGTCGTGCCGACTTCGAACTGGTTGGCGATGGGCGCGGCGCCACCAGCGGCATTGCCGTTGCGGCCGATGCTGACGGTGTCGTTGCCGTTCCCCATTTGAATGTCGACGAAGCCCGCGACGGTGAAATTCGTCGACGACGCAGCGCCAAACACCAGATTATCGTTGCCGTTGTTCGCCAATACGCGAATGCCCTTGGTGACGTTCGTGAACGTCTGAACGTTCGCCGGAACCGAAGTATCGAGACTGTTGATCGTCGTCGCGCTGCCCCCCTGAGCCGTGCCGGTGACGGTGTAGCTGTTGGTCGCTAGCGTGTAGTCGACGGTGATGCCATTGTCGGCCGTGTCACCCGTGATAACGAGGACGCCGCCAGTAACAACAGCCGTGACATTGCCGGCCATGAGCGAGCGGTCTTCGAGTTTTTCCATCGACAACCGCTGAAAACCACGACCACTAGGATGCTTGCGCGCGTGACGCATACAGACCTTTCTGCTGACCGCTCGGGACCATCGACGCCTCGCTTTTGCCTAAGCCAGGCAAGTTGGCGAAGATTCGTCAATTGTGACGACACAGTTCGTTATAGATAGAGTTTGCATCGGCAGCAACGAAACGGATTCTTCGGCCCGAGCGTGGGGTTTGGGAGGTTTTTTCCGATTTTGCCGGCTGTAGCGTCAACACGACGTGCCAGCTTTCAAGCTGCGATGCAAGAACCGCGTTCGTCTGGTAATACGCGGCGAAGAGGAAGACTGTTCGGGCGCTGGTGAGGAATGTCGACAACTTGCGAGGCGGCCCCCAGACTTTTCTAATGAAGCCGATCCCAAAAGAGCGCTTGTCGCCTGAATCTCCGAATTCCTTATCTCCGCTAGCAGGAGTTACTGCGTGCCTCATCCGCCACGTTTCGAGCAGTTAGTTGCCGACGCCAAGACGCGTATTCGCGAAGTCTCTGCCGCCGATGCCTTCCAGCAGCACCAGGCGGGGGCATTGCTCATTGATACGCGGGAAGAATCGGAGTTTGCGCAGGAACACGCGATCGGTTCGATTCACCTTGGGAAGGGGGTGATTGAACTAAAGATTGAGCCCACGGCGCCGGATACCGCGACACCCATCATTTGCTACTGTGGCGGTGGATATCGCTCGGCGATCGCGGTCGATAATCTGCAAAAGATGGGCTACACCAATGTGCAGTCGCTGGCCGGTGGCTTCAAAGCCTGGAAGGCCGCGAACTTGCCGATTGAATCGGGATCGGCAAAGCAGTAACCGCGACCTCTTACATTCGGCTGCGAAACTTTTGGAGCATGTCGTCGGGAATAGGGGCAGCACGCATCGGCTCGCCTGGTCTTGCGGCGATACAAGCGAGGCGGAGCTTGCCGTGCGCGACAGATTTGCCCCTTCGCGAAACGTGAAACAGCAACTGGATACTGCTGGGCCGCAGGCGCTCGATGGTCACGCCAATTTCGAGCTCATCAGCCAGTTGAATGGGGAGCAGGATGTCGCACTCGGCTGAGACGCGCGGCCAGCCTTGCTCGACCCCGTCGTCGCGTCGCCAAAGCATCGGAATGCCAAGCGAGCGAAACAGCCCTTGCTCGGCTTCTTCGAAATAGCGGAGCAAATTGGCAAAGTGCAGACAGCCCGTCAGATCGGTTTCAGAGAAAGCGACGCGGCGAACATGACGGTAGGCTGAGGCGACGGTGGTCATTCCCAAAATCTAGCTGCGGGCGAAAGTTAAATGCCTGGGGGTTCCGGGCGGCGATCGCCAACGGCGTTGACGGGTTCCTCGGCGGATCCCCTTCCCAGAAAGACAAAGATCGCACCAACCGCGACGAGCACTGTGGCAACGGCGATCAACTGCCAAGGCAAGTGCGTTTCATCCTTGGGATCGAAGCCCAGTTTCTTGATGTCGTCTCTCCAGTGGGCCATCGCCATGAGCAAGCCGTTGTGGATCATGTGCAAGAGCATGCCGGGATAGACACTTCTGGTGCGATAACAAATCCAGCCGAGAACCACGCCGAGCATGGCGCTCGAGACGACACGTTCGAGAATCGCGAGTCCGCCCACCGACAGGTGGAACACGCCGAACAGCGAAGCGGAAATAAGGATCGCGCCCCAGGCGGGCAGTTTTTGCTGCAAGGCCGTTTGCACATAGCCACGGAAGAATAGTTCTTCGCTGATGGCGGGAACGATCGCCATCGCAATCAGCAGCAGGGGGAACGGAACCTTTTGCAACTGCTCGATGTAAATCTCCATGTTCGGCACGAGCTTGGCGATCTCTTCGGACGAGAGCGTGGAGAAGCCCGTTTGCTGGGCGAAGACGATGATCTCGTGAGCGAAGGGCCACAGGCCGACGCCGAGCAAGAGCGAGCCGAGGAGAGCGAGGGGCGAAGGAAAACGCATTTGCCACGCCGTGGACAAACGCAAGTTTTGCCATAGCGCCAAAACGAGTGGCAGGAAGAAAAAGACGAAGCCAGCGCCCATGGCCGTGAGCATCAATTTCTGCTGCATCGACGACGAAGCGAATTGGCCGAGCATGCCGTTCATGACGAAGTAGCAGGGATAGACGACGGCGACCGCGGTGGCCGCTTGGGCCAGCGAGGGGACGGAGGAGGGTTCCTCGGGGCGGCGCAGCAGATCGGCCCAGCTTCCTTGGCTGCCGTAAAGAACGGCATCGCTACCAAAAATTTTGGCGGCGAAGGCGAGCGCAGCGAGGGCGTAAAGGGCCGTGGTAATTACCGCGGTGGCTGCAGCAATGGGATCAGCGCGGCTTTGGAGCAAGTCGCGCGCGAGAAGCACGATGTTCGCCAGTGGAGTAATGGCCAGGATCCCTTCGAGTTTCAGGCCCGGGAGCAGACTCAAGAAGCCAGGAGCCAGCGCCAAGAGCACCAGCGGAATGAGATAAGCTTGCGCTTCCTTAAAGCTGCGAGCGAAGCTCGTCACGGTGAGCATGACCGCCGAGAAGAACGCAGCGAAGAGCAACAACAGGCCAAGGACCGCGAACACGGTCGTGGCAGGCAGGCCTTGTGGTCCCAAGAGTAGCGTACTCAGCCCGCTGGCTTGCAACGTGATCGTCATCGCGGTGAGGTTGATGACTGCCGTGAGCAACGCCACACAGAGAACGGCGAAGTATTTCGCGAGCAAGAGGGCAAGCCGCGGTACCGGAGCAGCCATGAGCGCTTCGAGCGTGCCACGCTCCCGTTCGCCGGCGGTGAGATCGATGGCTGGATAGACAGCGCCCGTGATCGTCATCAGGATCAGAATCAGCGGGATGAGCGAAGCGATTTGAAATGCTTCGTCGTCGGTCCGAATAGGCTGGTGAGTCCAAATGACGCGCGGTCGGGCATCGCCGCCGAGTTTTTCGAGTTCACGATGGAGGAGCGCGTCGTTCGCCGCGCGCAGGCGGCGATCGATGAACTTCGCCAGATCGCGGGCGTAAGCACTCTTAGGCAAATAGACCAGATCGAAACTCAATCGCTGCGGATTGTCGTCGTCGGGCTGATGCACGCGAATGGCAACATCGGCGAGACCGCTGTTGATGAGATTCGTCAGGTCATCGTCATAGACGGTTTCAATGCGATCGAGCCGGGGTTCTGGCAAGGCCTGCTGCAGCAGCGAAGTGGGACCGGGCCCCGTCGAGGTCTCTTTGGGAGCGTCGACGTTCTCACTCGCGGATTTGATTTCGCCGGTCTCGCGCAGCCAAGCTTCGCCCAGGTGGAGTCGTTTGACGAGTTCTTGCAGTTCGTGCTCGTTGCGGGCGGCGATTGTCCAGCTTACGTCCTTGCCATCTTTCGCGCTCAAGAGCATGAACTGCTGAAAGACGACCGTGATGAGCGGGTAGAGGAGGAGCGGCATCAGCACCAGCGTGACGATGGTGCGGCGATCGCGCAGGGTTTCGCGCAGTTCCTTGCGTGTGAGTCGGACGACGCGAGTTACCCACGATTGCCGGACGGAGCCAGGCTTGGTCGTTGAATCTGCGGCCATTAGTTCTGTGCCTCCCGCAAATCCGCGGCAGAAAGCCCCTTCAGGAACATTTCGGTCAGCGATTCGCAGCCCGTTCGCCCGCGCAGTTCGGACATCGTCCCTTCGTGCATCAAGCGTCCTTTGTGCAGCAGACCAAAGCGGTCGCAAAGTCGCTCGGCTTCGTCGAGCCGGTGCGTGCTTACTATCACTGCTTTGCCCAAGTTGCGGGCCGCGGAGATGAAATCGAAAATCACCTTGCTGCCGAGGACATCGAGCCCGCGCGTCGGTTCGTCGAGGAGCAGCACCGGCGGATCATGGATGAGCGAGCGAGCCAGATTCACCCGCTGCTTTTGACCGGTGCTGAGCGTGGCACTACGGCGGTCGATGAAGTCCTTGAGATCGAACAGCTGATTGAGTTTGTCCAAGTTTTGCGCCGCGATCTCGTCGGGCACGCCGTACAGATCGGCAAAGAACAACAGCAACTCGCGCGGCGTGAGCCATTGGTACAAGCCGGCGCTGGTGCTCACCAGGCCGATGCGGGCCTTCACGGCATCCGGCGATTCCACCGAACGGTAGCCATCGACTTCGGCAAAACCACTCGTCGGCGTGAGCAGGCCGAGGATCATCCGGAGCGTCGTGGTCTTGCCCGCGCCGTTTTCGCCCAGCAGGCCGTAGACTTCGCCCCGGGGTACGGCCAGCGACAAGCGATCGACTGCGAGGACATCGTGCCCCGGATTGGGAAACTTTTTGGTCAGCTCTTGGACGGTGATCATTGAGCCTCAACGGGCAAACCTCAGTCAGATGACAGGCAACAGAGCATTATCCGTTACCCCCCAAGTTTGGGCGATGGGCCTGTGCGCAAATTCTTCGCGAAATAGTTGGCTTTGACCTTACGGCTGATCGGGTTTCGGTTTCGGCCGCCGTTGATTTCGCCGTTCTCTTCAGCCCTTACTGCCGAAAATGGACCTCGACCTAGACCGCATACTGCCGCCAATCGATTCAACTCCGTAAATGGCAATTGGTTCTGACAGCAGTCGTTGTGTATTCTGGTAGATTGTTCCTGAGCTGATACCCGCCTTCACATCTGCCATCTCACTTCTACCTTCCCCCAAGTG